>Ga0193729_1001137_pt1 | contig 13695 bp, 14 predicted proteins | sample U1c2metaG_FD_143036 | JGI IMG/M metagenome (GOLD analysis project Ga0193729, IMG submission 143036) | Soil microbial communities from a riparian zone of the East river system, Colorado, United States - U1c2 | ecosystem: Environmental > Terrestrial > Soil > Riparian zone | place: USA: East River... | reverse complement strand
TCTTGATCATAGAACCGGACTCTATTCTGAGCAATGTGCCGTGGCCAGCACTGGTGGACCAACGTGGTGATTACCTTGGCGCCCATTTTGCCATCGTGGTCTCACCGGGTCTTGGTTACTGGCTAAACCTTCGCTCGGCCGCAACAATTTCTCCGGAACAAACGGCTCTCGTGGTGGGTATGCCCACGCTTGCTTCAGCAGTTGCGTCCCGCTTCTCTCCGCTGCCGGATGCGGACCGGGAAGCACAAAGCGTCGCCTCCCAATTTCGGCATTCGTGCCTGCTCTCTGGAACGGAAGTCACATCTTTAGCTATTCGGCAGGAGTTGTCCCGCAGCCATGTGTTTCACTTCGCCGGGCACGCCGTGTCCAGCGTCAAACAAAGCGGCCTCGTCTTGGCGTCTCTCGCTGATCCGACCCAAAATATCGAGGAACCGACACTTCTTTCCGCCGCCGACTTGGAAAAGGCCCCTCTTCGACACCTGCAACTAGTAGTGCTGTCCGCTTGTGCTACTGCGGAAACGGAGAAGGGATTCACCGGGCCTAACACGTTGGTTCGCGCCTTCCTTCGCGCGGGGGTCCCGCACGTTATTGCCTCGCGCTGGCCCGTGGATTCTCACACGACCCAGCAGACGATGACTGAGTTCTACAAGGGCCTTTTTCAGGGTCAGCCGAGCACAAAAGCTCTCCAACAGGCTACCAACACGCTACGCCTCCAGCCTGCCACATCACATCCCTACTACTGGGCCGCTTTCGGCTCCTATGGCCGATGATGAGCTCCGCTAAAGGAGCTCAGAATTGCCCCGGCTTCGGCTGATCGGGGAAAGCAGTCTTCCACTCGCCGGGGGCGAAGAGATACCACCGACCCGCATCTGTTTGGAGACTTAGCTCCCCGTGATCCAACACCTCAATAGTTGCATTCTGGATAGTGACCTTCTCTCCGCCAGTTGATACGACCGTGTAATCTCCAGAAGCTCCTGACTTCGACAATTCTTCCTCAACCCTTTTCGTTGTTACCCCTGCCCTTTTCGTTGTTACCCCTGCCCTTTTCGTTGTTACCCCTGCCCTTTTCGTTGCCTGGTCTTCCAGCATCGTCGGCGTTCCGGTTGCCATTTTATTCCTCCTTAATCGAGTGGATGTATTTGGATACATTAACCTTGACTTGCTGCCCGTGCCTGGCGTCTGTCCCAGAACTTTGTCAGAAAACTATACCAATGCGTAGCCCGAGTGAATGTCAGATCTTTGTAGGATCCCCAATTGATCCGAAGGTTCGGGATGCTCCCCACTGAGTCAGCCGATGGAAAACAGATCGACACTGCACGTGAATCTTGTGCGTACGCGTAAGGATAGTTAGAGGAAAACTGGGGGTTCTTCGAGTAATCGCGTAACGTTTTCATCACGCTATCTGCGGCGTTGTCCAATGCTTCATGCTTCATCGGAGCGGTCTGTTTCCGAAGCTCACTACAAAATGCGTTTAGATCGACATAGGCTATTTCTTGGAGGTCCTCCGCGAAATTCCGCGCCCTCACGACCGCGTCGCGGACTGCGATATTCCTAATGTGTGTCTCCAGCTCGTCTGCCAGGTGTGCTGTCGCCTCCCGAAGAGCATCGCCTTTCGAAAGGTCACAGGCAGCAAAGCTAACTTTGCTCTCAGGGTCGTTCTCGGAATACCAGTCCGCACAGATGTCCGCAATCTTCTCGGCCAGGTCCATGGGCTTTTTCTCAGGGTCGGCTCCAAGAAAATTCAAGATGTGCGTGTACGGCCAACCTGTAACAGGTATCTCATCGTTCGCCGCGACAACCCAGCCCACGTATTTTTGAATTTCATCGTAGACCTCAACCATACCCATCAGACACGCGTCGAAGCCGACGACGATGTTCTCCTTTTTGCCCAGCCTAAGTTCTGCGAGCGCCTTCCCAAGCTCCCCGACCTCAATAACGCCCTGTGAGCCCGGCGCAAATCGTTTACCCGCTCCGACGATGGCTGAGCTGGGTGGTCGGCCTGCAAGAACCTTTTCCTTCCAGTCGATCCCCTCACCATGCCCCCAAAGGACAAGCAGGTAATATTCCGACTCATATCTATCCACAGACTTCTGGACGAAATCCAGCAGACCTGTGCCATAACTATCTATTGGTTTGGCCTCTCCAATCTTTCCCTCGGGAGCACCGGTAACCTCCCAGCACTTGGTGTCCCATTGAGATGGCGCATCCGCATGCACCACGACCCTTACCCGCTCGTCGAATTGGGCTCTCATCATTTCGGTAACGTCTTCCATGGCGTTCTGGTAGAAACCTTCGCCGGTGTCCGCCACCATATAAACCAAGACTGTCCATCTTGTTGTCATCGTAGCCTCCGTTCATAGGCGGGAGCTCAACAGGCGCCTTCGGATTTTGGTCGGCCCCGTTCGCTTAAGCTTCCTGTCCTCTCTATAACGACTTTCAACATAGATCCCCTTTGAATGGTTTGCCCCTTGCAAACGAGTCCAGTCGAATGCCGGGCGACGACTCGCCGGCACTGCGGCAGTCGGGCCGCTCGCCGTAGTCGTGAGAGGCCAATCCCAGACGAATCCGTCAGGTGTCTCCTGTGTAGCGCAGAAATAGTAGCAAACTGTTACATACCGCTAAAAGCGTGTCAATAGAAGGTGATCTTCCATCTTGACTTTTTGATGATCATTTCAGTATCTATCACATATCTGTCTTGGTGGAGGTATGTAGTCTGCAAGGTGATGTCGCCCTTTTTCAAAACCTTCGATAAAGATTCTCTGTTTGGAGAGATTGCAGAGCGCCCTATCACTACTCTGCACGCCTACACCATCGGCCGTTCAAGGTTGCGGTCACAGGCGCGTCACAAATAGGTTCGCTACCGCGCACCTATGGCTCGAAGCCATTGCATGGAAACGGGCTTGGGGCATATTGGGTTGGAAGGACCAACGGATTGAGAAGGCACTTACTAATTTCTAAAACACCGAGGTAGTTGAAGACCGAATGCCCCTAATTGGATTTCGGGTGTCGTTGCGAACCTACTCGCGTGACGAATTATTAGGCCACTCGCCCAACGAATTTACCGCGGCTGGTAAATATCGCTCGCCTCACCATCCGGAACTCTTCCGGTACTATTACCTCGGCTCCTGGTATCGAGCATTCCCGCGCGAAACACGTCACTCGAAAAAAGTAATCCCACGGATGAAATGGATTTCAAAATTCGCGGCGGTAACACTAGGCTTATAGATTCGATCATCAAGAACCTTGATCCCGGCAGTCTGTGGTTAGGCACGAAGGTGAAATCCATCCATCAGACTTCAACACAAGTGGAAGTATTCGTCGAGGGGTGACGCCAACGCTATTCGCAGCCGCTGTTCTGGCTCCGAGTGGTCCTAAATTCCACAACTCAGTTAAATACTTCAAAAGGCTAGTGTGGTCGAAGATAGTTTTTTCGACTCCTTTTTGAACGAACGGCGAAACCAAAATTGCAGGAACCCGCACGCCTAACCGGTCAAAAGTCCATTCATCGCGATGATTGTCCGGAGGCACTGCGGCTGGAGGCTCGACATGGTCATAGAATCCGCCATGCTCGTCGTACACGACTACCAACAGCGTGGACGTCCAGAGCTCAGGACTTGAGCGGATTGCGTTGTAAACATCCGCGATTAGCTTTTCAGCCTTGAAAACATTATGGGGAGGATGGTCATCGTTTTGGTCAGTGCCGAAATACTTCGGTTCAATGAATGCAAAAGACGGAAAAGTGGATTCGTCGCGTACTTCTTTAAAAAAGTCGTCGATACGCGAGTAACATTGGAGATTGTGAGGAAGTCGTTGCCGATTGAGTAGAAGCGAACTCGGAAAATCATAGTAGTAAATCTTCCAAGACTTTGTCGCCTCATTCAATCTATCAAAAAGCGTAATCTGGTTCTGGACAAAGACCTCGTTAAGACGTGAGTGCATGGGGCCTTCAGGCATCAACACTCTTCCGGACGACGTTCCCGATAATGCGAAGAAGCGGTTCGGCCACGTGGGGCCAGGCAAGGAAGAAAACCACCTGTCGCAAACTGTGAAGTTTGATGCCAACTGATGCAATGCGGGCAGGCGGCCAAAGAGGTAATAGCCCATTACATTTTGACGGCCCTGCAAAGAATCCCCGGAGACATTCCTTTGAAAATCCGTGATGAAACCAGAGTTTCCGTTAGCGATTTGGTCGAGCACAAACCTATTCTCGTGCTTCGGATCTAGCTCCACCTGCTGTTGGTCGGTTGGAAGCTGAAAAACTTTATTGCCCGAAAGGTCAAAATTGAAACGCGGTGACTGGGATTCAACGTCAACTCCATCAAGGGCGGGGTACTCACTTTGCGCACAGCCAAGCATTTGGTCAAACGAATGATTTTCCATCAGAAGAAGCACAACATGTTTGATTACGTTCTGGGCGGTCATCGCACCTTCCTTAATGAAGCAGCCTACACTTCATCCTCTGAGTTTCTGGAAACGTATTGACCATTTACTTGATCGATTGCAATGCGGGTTGCAACCAGGAGAAGAAAAAGTTATTAAGTTCTGGAAACTGTAAAGAAAGCAGACTCAAAAGCGGGACAAACACGAAGGTCCCAAGACGCACCCAGAAGTCCAAACCTAACTCTCCCGGTTTCGTATTAGTGATTCGGCTCAATAGCGGATTGCTGTACATCTGGCCGTACACAACGGCAACAATGAGGGAGATCACAAAAAAGATGGAAATCAGCAGAGCATGGAAGCTTTCTCTCGATTCAAAGGGATAGCTGCTGTAGGAAATCAACACAAAGACAAAGACGCCAGCCATCGCGAGAATCAATGTTTGCAGGCGGCGCAACGGGATGAGGATGATGTTCAAGTAGAACAAGCAGAGGAAGTATTCCACCGCGCGTATGGCAGGGTCCGCTGTCGGTGGTTCAAGAGTGACTTCCTTATCTTTGTCCTTGTCCTTCGAGTCACCCCTATCCTGATCTTTCGATGCAGGCACGACATACTTTTCGTGTTTCCATTGTTCGTTCGCGTAAATCAGAGCTTCCGTCGCGCAGGTAGTGAGCTTATTCTGGAAATCAAAAAAGCGTTTTTGGACGTCTCCACAGGGACGGCACTTGGGGTCAAGTAATGGTTCGTAAGCCTCCGATAAAAGATTCGTCGATCGATTTGCGTTTCGGATTGCCTGCTCTAATCGCTTGTTGGTGGGCGGTCCATTTTGAATTTTGTTGAGGGCATCTACTTCTCCGACGAGTAATTCCGAAAACTTCTCTCGTCCGCTCCCGGCTAATTTCCAGAGCGGTTTCCAAGTCAAATTTTTTAAATCGCTGAAGCCCCTTCGGAAGGGTACATTCTCGATGGCCCGCAGCTGCTTTCGAAATTCGAGCCACAGGGAGACGATTTGCGTCGCCACGTAGCAAACCAGCAACAAACAGGAGTACAGCAAAATCCAATAAATTATTTTGTAGCCTCGGGATTCGAACGCTTCCGCGATTTCACCAGGGCGCATCAACAACCAAATCAGAGCAAATCCTGCCAGAGCACAAGCCACTGTCTTCCGGTCCAAGGGTAACGAGCCCATGATTTTCCAGGGCCATTGACCTTCCGCGGCTGCAAGCGCTTTCAACCGTACCCGGTCGGCAGGTTCCAGTTTCTTGGCGGGAGCATCTGGCTCGGGAGGTAAGTCCGCATCGAAATCAGAAATACGCGGCAGCACCCTGGGTTTCCCTTTTGTGGAGTTGTCCCCGGAGAGGGATTTCCAGCACCACCATATCCATGCACCTACGAGAAACAGCAGCGCTTTCAACCGTACCGGGTCGGCAGATTCCAGCTTCTTGGCGGGACCATCTGGTTCGGGAGGTAAATCCTCATCGAAATTAGACATGCGCGGAAGCACCATGTGTTTCTCTTTTGTGGAGTTGACCCCAGAGAGGGATTCCCAGCACCACCAAATCCATGCACCTACGAGAAACAGCAGGGGGAGGCATGGTGAAACTCCAGAACCGATTTGAAGATAGCGATAAAGGAATGTGCCCGTGCTCGTGTCGATTTTCTGTGACCACATGTGAACGGTCCGCCAAAGCGCTGTAAGGACCGTTAGCGAGCAAACAACCGCGCCAGCAACCGCAAGCTTTTGTGCTCCGCGGGCCCGGAAACCAACCCAACAACCCACGCCGAGAGCTGAAACGCTTACCCAATAGCCGAGCGTGAGAAGCCACAATCCATTCCCTGCCTCACTCAGATTTCCAAGGAAAGAAGCTCCGTCATCGAATTTTGCAAATCGTCCAAGCCAAAACGTGGCGGGGAATACCAAGATGATTTGTGCAATCAAAAGCAGCATACCGGCCGTAAACAGCAAGCAGTTAGACTCCTTCGAAGGGACCCCTGCAAAGCGTCCAAGAATCTCGGACCGAGAAAGGTGTTCGGGACGACGCATCAGCAGGATCGCCAGGACAACCGTAAGCGAAAAGGAAAGCGTCCAGAAAATCGTCCAACCGACGGAAAGATGTACAGAGTAGGGAGTGAACAACAGTTCTTTGTCTTTGTTCACGTTAACCGCGCGGACGCTCGGATAGGGTTGGGGTCCATCTGCCGTCGGATTCGCAGCTGGATCATCTAGAATCGAAACGGGCCAATAGCCGTCCCTGTCCCTCGCCAAAACTCTGGGAGTACTGAGCTTCACCCCTTTAACAATGTTACAGGCCTGTGCGCAAGCTGTTGATTTCAAAGTCGGTCATCATTTTGGCGAGGGACAGGCTGAGACATCTACGGAAAACGTCACCTTTACGTTACATCACAAATCGATAGGGATCGACAAAACTCAAGGTTCCCGAAAAGCCTATCCCGGCCACCTGGAAATGAAACGGCAACCCAGATGGGGATTGACCTATCCCTCAGCCTAATGAGAAGGGGTATCGCGTCTTCGAGTGATGAAATTCTATTCGCCATGTTGATCGAATGTCATGCTCGCAGCCGAGCAATTGCGATAGCGTCCAAACTTGATCTGCAAGGTTCCGGCGAGACCCCTACAGGTGGGGCGAAAGAAAAAGCAGGCTAATTCCCAGCCCTGCCACTGCCTCTTAATTCTTTCCCGTCTGTGCTCGCGGCTTTTCCGACAGCTTCGCCTTCAGCGCGTCGAGGATGGGATTCAGGATAATTTCGGCCACTTTGCCCAGATCAGTCGTCCGGTCAATGTCGTCATGGAGATAGGAGACGACGCCATTTTTAATTTCTATTTCAATGACCTCATGTTCGTCGTCAGGCTGCCCGCCGGCAATCGCCTGTCGGCGCTTGATCTCGATAGACTCGCCCTGCAGGGAAATGCTGACCTGCACCAATGCACCGCCGGGTTTGTTCGTCCGGATTACAACCGTCCGCGCCGGCTGTTCAATAACCTCCACTGCCTGCGCGTCAGTGCCGGACGCGCGCGTGTCTTCGCTGATGCGGGCACGAATTGCCGACAGTATCGTTTCCCAAATGCCGAAATAGCTAGGTTCGTTTGTCATGGTCCAATTTTAAGTCTTGGTTTGGGTTAGTCAAAGGCAAAATTCCGTTCTGCCGCGCGTGTCCGGCTTCGACGGGAAGAAACCTGTTCAATTTCCGAGAGGAAAATCTGAAAATCGACCACATCGGCCCAAGACTGAGTGAACCTCCGTGAGGCACGGCGATTCGAAACGGCACCACGCGACCCTACCTCAGAGAAAAATAGCCCAAATTGGCGAGCCATTTCCCGGCCCCGCGAAATAAACCCTGATGCTCCGTACGAGATTTGCGCGCTTTGGGCCGAAAAATCTATCTTTATCGGAGAACGGCACTAAGAGAGAGAAAGGCGATGACTAGCTGGCGGAGGAGGAGGGATTCGAACCCCCGAGACCCTTTCGGGTCTAACGGTTTTCAAGACCGCCGCATTTAACCACTCTGCCACTCCTCCACGTTGATTCTATTGCGCTTGAAGAAACCAGTGTTGCACATTTTGTTGCACATTCGCCTTCGGCTCGGCGGACTTCCTTCATGCAAAAGGGCTACATCTACCAAGCCAATGGCGCATGGCACGTCCGCTACCGTGTGGACGGCGAGCAGATCTCGCGCAAACTGGCCGACTACAACGACCAATATCGCACGAAGAGAAGTGTCCGTCCACTGGCCGGTGAGATCATCGACCCTTTGAATCAAGGCCGAGAAGTCGACGGTCCTATGACCCTGCAACGGTACGCTGAGACGGTGTACTTCCCGAACATCAAGCCGAAAAAGAGTCCGTCCACCTTACAAGGGCTATTTCAACCCGCTACTCCAAGCAGATTCAGCCGCGTATCGGTGGACTCAGACTTTCGACGTGTTCGACTTCCGACATCCAACGCATCTTGTACCGCATCGACGAACGAGAGGGACTTCCCACCAATCATTTTTGAACATCAACTCGGTGCTGTCGGCGATCTTCACGCACGCTCGAAGAAGCGGGACGCTAGAAGGCCCGAACCCGACAGACGGCGTCGAGACTCCGGAAGGCAAGAGAACCGAGAAGACGCACAAGTACCAAGTACACGTTGGGAGAAGTCGAGAAAATTACGGACGCGGTGGACGGCGCGGCAGGGTGTGCGGTCGTGGTCGCCGCGTGGACGGGTCTTTCGCTCGCAGAACTTCGCGGCTTGAAGTGGGAGGACATCGACTTCGACAAGAACCAATTGAGCGTCGTGCGGACTGTGTGGCACCGAGAGATTATCGAAACGAAGACACAGCACCGCGCCGCCACTGTGCATCTCTTGCCGAACGTGGTCGCGGAATTGAAAAGGCATCGGCAAGCGAATCCGGGCACGTCTTGGGTCTTCGAGGGTCCGCGGGTCTTCCCTCTGGAGTTGGCAACGCTCGGCTCGAAGGTCATCAAGAAAGTGCTGCAAGGCACGGGCGTCGAGTGGCGCGGCTTCCACGCTTTCCGCCGTGGTCTCGGTACGCGGTTGTACAACAACGGGAGGCCAATCGAAACCGTTGGTAAGATTCTCCGTCATGGCTCTGGGTCAGAAGTGACGTTGAAGCACCACGTGGAAGTTGAAGAGAAGACGAAAGCCGCCGCGTTGCAAAATCTGCCGATGAAAAGCAAGAAGACTAAAGGTGTAGCCTTTGGAGGAAAGTCGGCTTGCAACGTCCAGTAGTCTCCGACTCCTCTCTGAAACAAGCGCGTGGCGAGTGACTAGCTTCGGAGGAAAACGTCCGCAGGGAGTTTGAAGCGTGCGCTTAGTCTCCGTACTTGCCCCAGCGTGAGCTTCCGCTCCTTTGCCAGAAACATCGAGACGGCGCTTTCTGATCCGAATTCCGGAATCAAATCACGCTGCGTGAGGTCCTGTTGCTCCAGGAGGAACCGCAGGACGGAAACCGCGTCCGCGGCAGGAACCGGATAGTGCGTTTCTTCGTAGCGTTCGACCAGCAAGGTTAGAAGTTCAATGGCTTCTCGTTCGGTGCGAGAAGGATTCTCCAGTGCTGTCAATTGAAAGAGGGCGTTGGTATAGGTTTCGAGCTCCTGGTCATTATGTATGACGTGGGGAGCCCCCTTCGCGATCATTTTTGCGGGGTCTGCTAGAAGTGTGCTCATTTTTTGCCAAATTTTCTATCCCAATTTGCGGGATTGTCGTATTCCTTGTGTGTCAAAAAAGACCGAACGTAGACATGCCCTTGGGTTCGCTTTTGATTTGTCGTTTTCGCATAGTGAATGACTGTGACGAGCCTGTAGCGGTTCCGCCGAAAATCAAATATCACATACCCCTTAACATTGTCGGCGTCCTTGAACGTGCTGCGAACCTCCGGAAAATTATGCCATCGAACCCCTCCGACGATAGCCATCCATGCCTTGATCTCGTCCGCCGCATCCGGGTACTCCTCCATAGCCTCGCTCAGATGCTTGCGCGTCACGATGTGCACCGCCTGATGGTACTTCACAATATGTTAAGTTGTCAATTGCGCCTTGAAGGCGGTGGTTAGTGGCTTGAAGGCAGGGAATAGGTGACAGGGGACAGGGCACAGTAAGAGATTGGCAAATTGAGGCCCTCGGGCGTATGCATCAGCTTACCGAAGAAGAGAGCAAAAGGCGGAGGGCGCGGAGACCGCGATAGTAGTGATGACGGGTATTCCCGAGGCTCTCGCTGCGCATTCGGCTGATTTCCGACAGAGAATACCCGTCAAAGAAAAACAGGCGAAGCGTTTCGCGCTGCGCCGCTCTTGAGGTGCATCATTGCGCGGCGCACGCGGATGCGCGCGAAAACTTGCTCGATCCGGAGCGCCGCGTCCATTTGTTCGCTAATTTCGAAACTCTGAAACAGAAATAGTCCCTGAGCACCGTAAGATGGATTCAACTCCAAAATTTGAAGATTACTTGTTCGCGTAGAGTCCAGCAACTTGACGGCCTGGTCCGAATTCGCGCTCACGTCATACAATTCCTTCACGTCCAATGGAGTCACCTCTTTAGCAGATCGGAACACCAAATCCAGGATGATATGAAAGCGTTAGCGCTCGCACACCCTCTAAAGACAGGATGTGGAGCGTTGATCTCCGGCGCTAAGGAACAGGTCGACGGTCTTATTGGGCCTCAAAAATAATCCCGTCTAAATGGCCGTCGTGGAAATTTGGGAACTTCCTGCTGGGATAGGTTTGATTTATCGTGCCGGCTCAGACGGTCGATGCAACACCATCTGGTATAAAGCTGTTTTCAAAAGGTGGTGTTTATGAAGCGAGGGAAACGGTTTGGGCTTTCGGCCGAGCAGAAGAGCGACGTCTGGCGTCGTTGGAAGTCGGGGCAGACGTTGCATGAGATCGGTCGTGCCTTTGGCAAAGAACATTCTTCCATTCGGTGTTTGGTGTCGCGTCACGGTGGGATTGCTCCGGCAGTACGGCGGCGTGCGCTCCTCGCGGGCTGGCTTCCGGTTCGTCGATCCGTGAGATTGCCAAATGTTTAGAGCGAGCGGTATCGACGGTGAGCCGGGAGGTCGCACGGCATGGTGGCCGTCCTGCGTATCGAGCCAGTCAAGCCGACGGCGCAGCCTGGCAGTCGGCCTTGCGGCCCAAGCGCTGCCTTCTTTCCATCAACCTGAAGTTGCGGAACATCGTTGCGAGTAAACTGACTCTGGACTGGTCGCCGAAGCAGATCTCCGGCTGGCTGAAAACCCAGTATCCCGATGATGAGAGCCTACGTGTGTCCCACGAAACCATTTACCGAAGTCTGTTCATTCAAGCGCGTGGAGCGCTGAAAAAAGAGCTGCTGGAGCACCTGCGATCCAAGCGCCGCATACGCCGGTCGCAGCACTCTCGTATCTTTAAAGACGGGCGCGGTCAAATCCCTGAGGCCATCTCGATCCGCGAAAGGCCCGCTGAAGTGGAGGACCGAGCGATTCCGGGTCACTGGGAGGGCGATCTCCTGCGTGGCTCAGGGAACAGTCACATCGCAACTTTGGTTGAACGCCAGTCGCGCTTTGTCATGCTGATTAAGATACCTAGCAGAGATACGGTGGAGGTTGTAGGGGCATTGAGTAAACACGTTCGTAAACTTCCCGCAACCCTGCGGCGCTCGCTGACGTGGGACCGCGGACTGGAGATGGCGAAACACAAGGACTTTACGGTGGCCACGGATGTGAAAGTCTACTTCTGTGATCCGCAGAGTCCCTGGCAACGCGGCTCGAACGAAAACACAAACGGACTCTTGCGCCAATACTTCCCGAAGAAAACAGACCTGTCCGAATATTCCCAGTCGGATCTGAACAAAGTAGCGCTACGCTTAAATCAACGCCCACGAGAGACTTTAGGTTTTCAGACTCCTGCGAGTAAACTTCAACAAAGTGTTGCGTCGACCCATTGAGACCACCCGGGAAACCGGACATCTGGTTTTTTGGCGATTTCACACATTATAAAAGGGCGCCCCTTTGGAGTAGGGTTTGAGTGCTTGGCTCATCCCTACGGAAAGGAACACCCTCTATGACCAGCACTAAATATATCGGCATGGACGTTCATAAGGAAAGCATTTCGATCGCAGTTTTGAATTTCGCCGGCAAGGTGGTGATGGAATGCGTCATCGAGACCAAAACGAGCACCATTCTGCAGTTTATCCACGGGCTGCGTGGCGATTTGCAAGTCACGTTTGAAGAAGGCACCTGGGCTGGCTGGTTGTACGATCTGCTGAAGCCGCGCGTGACGGAACTCGTAGTGTGTAATCCGCGAAACAAAATCAAGCCGGTCTATCACGGAGAACATGGCCTGCGCATGTTGAAGGAATTGTCCCGCAGTTATTTGACGATCAGCAAGGATCTCGGACGGGTGATCTCATGCGTGACATAAATCCCCATCTGGCGTTTTCGGTGAGCTTTTTGACCAGCCCGAAGAAGCACCCGCTATACGCAAAACCGTGGAAGCAATGGCGGTTAGCCAGAGGGGAGGAAGAAGGAAAGGACGTCAAGGAATAAATGCACATATGTCAACCAGTTTGCGCACCTTCCGGGACAGAATCCCTGTGATCTACATATTTATCGCCACACATAAGCACAACTCGGGGGTCAGAATTGACCGCAGCGATCTTGTGTGCATTAAGTGCTTGACATATGATCTCGGCTGTATTATAGGGTCTTTCATGATCACTCCGGCCAAACGAAAGGCCCTGCTGGCTTCCGGGACCCTGAACCCGCATCCGGAAGCCGTGCGCTCGGAACTCTTCCATACGGATTTCTTCGACCCCTACGACCTCGCGCAGGTCAAATACGAGATGTTGCGAGCCCACTCGGTCGATGAAGACGCGGTGGCCGAGGCGTGCCGCCAATTCGGCCTTAGCCGAGAAAGTTTCTATCAGATTCAGCAGGCTTTTCAGGAGCTAGGATTCAGTTCTTTCCTGCCGCGCAAGCGAGGCCGCAAGGGCCCGGTCAAACTGAAAGGCGAGGTCCTAGAGTTCACCCTCGCGCAGAAAAAGGAGAATCCCGCGATCGACCCGGGGCACTTGGCGGCTTTGATTCAGGAGCGCTATGGCATCGCGATTCATCGGACGACCGTGCTGCGGGGACTGAAAAAAAAACTGCGCTCGCCGCGGAAAGAGCTGGCGAGAAGCATTCGTCGCGCGCGACGATCCCGTGCAGGGGATTTATGAAAATGTGCGTTGCGAGGCACTCAAGAACTCGGAGCCAGCTTCCTGGGCCCTGGAGCGCGTTCGCCGATATGGAGTGGCCAACTTGCTCCCCGGCGGGCAACCGGATTTTCCCTTCATTCTTTGCGCACAGAGTGTTCCTCGTCCGGCCTGGAGCGGGACGAGAGACTTTCATCGCGAGAAACTTCTTGAGGTTTATGAATTCCTTACCCGGGAGGTGATGGAAGATGCGAGTCGCCATCTACGCTCGCGTTTCCAGCGAGAGGCAGGAGAAGGAACATACGATTGGTTCGCAGTTAGAAGCTTTGCGGAACTACACGGCTCAGAATGGGATGGAGATCGTCGAGGAGTTCACGGATGAGGGTTACAGCGGGGCGCGGCTGGATCGTCCCGCGCTGGATCGGATGCGTGACTTGGCGGAGCGCAGAGGATTCGAAGTGCTGCTGACTTACTGTACCGATCGACTAGCGCGGAAGTTTGTGCTGCAGGCCCTCATTCTGGAGGAGATGGAACGATTCGGAGTGAAGACGATTTTCCTGGAGGGCGGTGCGGCCGACGATCCGCTTTCGAAGCTCATGCACCAAATCACCGGAGCCGTAGCTGAG
>Ga0193729_1001136_pt1 | contig 13696 bp, 15 predicted proteins | sample U1c2metaG_FD_143036 | JGI IMG/M metagenome (GOLD analysis project Ga0193729, IMG submission 143036) | Soil microbial communities from a riparian zone of the East river system, Colorado, United States - U1c2 | ecosystem: Environmental > Terrestrial > Soil > Riparian zone | place: USA: East River... | reverse complement strand
TCGGCGGTAGCGTCAAGGCATCGCCGTTAGGGGAGGCCTATCCCGATGTCGATTGGACGAACCTCTTCAGGAAGGTCGGTGACCTGACCAAACGCCCCTTTGACTGGAGCGCCGACGTCGCCAAGGTTCGGGCTCGCACACTGCTGGTCTTCGCCGACGCTGACTCCATCCGGCCCGAACACATGGTCGAGTTCTGGAAGGCGTTGGGAGGCGGCCAGCGCGATGCCGGGCTCGATGGCTCACTGCGGCCCGCCAACCAGTTCGCAATCGTGCCGAACACCACCCACTACACGCTCGTCGTCGATCCGATGCTGCCGGAGATCGTCGAGCGCTTCCTCGGAACCAAATAGAAGGCAGTCGGGCGCGGCGAGGCCCGCGAAGCGCTCACGAATAAAGAGGGCGGAGGAGGAAAAGAATTCAAACCTACGCGCGTTCAAAACCGACGTCAGCTATCAGCAATCATGCGCTTGATGGGCACGACACTCGCGCCTGAGCGTAGTCCGTGCCAGTATTGCGGCAGTTCTAGTCCTCGCGGATTCGACGCTGTATGGGTGCGGGTACATGTGCGGGTAGGCAGTTTTTCCTCCAGAGAAAGAAATCGCATAATCAATGATTTACGTTCGAGGTTTGAATCCTCTTTGCGCACCAGTTTACAAATCCGGGGACTTCCAGAGACATATATAAACCGCTGAAAAATAAGCGAAATGCGACAATCTACAGCTGCACAACCTTGACGCAGAACTCGACGAAAGCCCGGGCCTTTGCCGGCGGATGCTTGCGTGATGGATGGAAGGCGCACAGCGAGAAGCGCTCGCCGTGCCAATCAGGAAAAAGATCGATCAGCGCGCCATTGGCCAGCAATCCTTTGACGGAGTCCATCGTGTCAACGCATCAGCGGCGGTTGTAATGGCCAGAGCGTGTAGTCTCAATTTCGAGATAGCCTTTCCCACTTGGCGTCCCTAGCGCGGGCAAGTAATGACGCAGTTTCTCGCGGGCGTGAAACATCCGCGTTTTCACGGTGCCAATCGGCGAGCAAGTTATTGCAGCAATCTCCTCAATGGAGTGGCCAAGGCCATAAGCGAGTTCCAGGATTAGTCGTTGCTCTAGAGGCAATCGATCTAGCCCTTTCTTGACCCAGTCCCTTTGCTCGCATTCAATGGCGTGATTAGAGCGATCCTCAGTGAAGTCCTCGATGTTTTGCGACACCATTTGATGCTTGGTATTGCGCATCGATTTGAGGGCGGTACGATATCCGATGCCTATGATCCACGTAGAAAGACGGGAGGTGTGACGAAAGTGCCCTGCGTTCCGCCAGACAACCATGAACGTGTCGTCGACAATTTCCTCGCGATTTTCTCGACTCCGAATAAATCGCGCTAAAAAGCGGGAAATCCGGTTATGGTAGGCCAGATAGAGTTTTTCAAAAGCCGTCCGGTCTCCAGAAGCAACAAGAGCTATCAGCGTAGTATCCTCAAGATCGCTCGGCGATAGGGGCCGATTCGTAGCTGCATGCTCGTACATTGGAATGTTTCCTGGTTCGCTGTGTCTGCGGACGACGCGACGCCTCGTCTTCGCGATCTGAGTTCTCCTAGGAGCACAATATTTCCATACGCACTGCACGTTGCCTATGATGTCTTCCCACTACGCAGGGCTGACCGGTTGCCGAGGCGTAGCGGCAGCTACCGCCGGTCGGGCAGAGCTGATGACAGGCCTGTGCAAGCCATCGTCGAAAGCATCAAGACAACCGGCCAACGTTCTTGCAATTTCCTCGGATGAGGTGTTGCGTAATTGTCGATCAGTTTCGACGAGCCCATTGAAGTGCGCGGTGTCGCGCTCATGGGCTCCGCCGGATTTCGCCGATTAAGGCGGTCGCGCGCTTCCGCGCGTCACCGTGCTCGCGGCGGGTTGCGATATCGCGTTGACTGGCTTGTCGCTTGCGGCCGCAGCGCGCCTGCGGCAGTGCGAGCCCTCTTTTCTCGGCTGGAGCAGGCTTTTGCTAACTTCGCCCAGGTTCCCTATCACGCCGCCCATACGCTGCGAGAACTCGAGCAGATGTTGGATGATCTCGAAGGTTTGACTGGCGCACCGAGAACCCGCCGCGGCCGCTGAGTCACGAATGTGCAACGACCTGTTGCAGGTCACAGCGTCGCAAAGCGGCACGGAATTTCTCACCAGCCACAAATCCACCAATAGCGGTGCGATTCACTCCTTGCCGTTGGCTGGAACCACATAGTTACGACGGCATAGTGAGTGCTCACAGAAACTCTTTCGATGCGAAGTCGAGCGCCTTGTGGCAGCGCTTCGCCAAATCGTTTGACTGTATGGGCAAGAAAGGCGCTCCTGGTGCGAAGAGATCCCGTCAGTGGGTTTGGCGCTTCTCCAATCCATTCGACGCCATTCGACCAGTCGTCGACACAGTCAATCATTGAAAGTCTTCCGACACTTTGGCGCACAGCGCAGCTCCCTCACGACCGAGCGCAAAACCACACTGCCGCTACGTGCGTCGTTGTCCGATAGATCTGGCATTGGCGGTCCCGTTACACGTCGGTTGCGCATCCTAGGCATTCTCGAGAGCCGCGGCCATCGCACCCTTCCGTTATCTGTGCATCGCAGAATGTGGCTATCACGTAAAGATGTGACTGGCTGGCGACAAGACAAGTCGTAAGATCCGTGACTCTTGGATTGGGAGCGGGCGCAGACAACAGTTTTGTATCGAGGAGGTCCGATGGATGATCAACAAATGCCATGCGAGCGCGACGACACGTCGGAACGGGTCGTCGCGATCCAAGCCGGTGATAAGGGGAGCGGGGATTTACCTTGCGTCGGGCATCACACCGAGGCGAAAGATCAACTTCTGACAAACAAGCTGCTTACCGTGGTGTCCGAATTAATTGAGACCATGGCAGACGCACTGTCAAAGGATCTCGAGGCAACACGGGAATGCGTGCGCCATGCGAGGGCGACGCTTCTGTCTTGTGCCCTCGATGGCGACGAGTCTGTGGAGGTCACGATGATAGAGCCGAATGAGCGGCACGCGTATCGCGGGGGTCTGGCGCCGTGGCAGGTGCGCACTTTAACAACGTATATCGATGCGAATTTGAATGCATCGCTATCGTGCGAGGTGCTGGCTCGGTTGACTAACTTAAGCGTTTCGTACTTCGCTCGGGCGTTCAAGTGCACGTTTGGTTGCTCGCCTCACGTGTTTCTGATGCGGCGGCGCATGGAACGCGCGCAGGGTCTAATGCTGAAAACAAATGCTCCGCTCGCGCACATTGCGCTCGAGTGCGGATTCGCGGATCAGGCACATCTGTCGCGGCGCTTCCTGCAATTCACGGGTGAGAGCCCGGCATCGTGGCGCCGCGCGCGAGCAATCGGGGTGGGCTAGGGGCCCGGCGCATCGCTTTTGAGCACAATCAATGGGTTGCGCGCGTGGCCAGCGCCTGAAAAACATTTTTTTTCGGTGAAGGGGGGTCCGACAGCTCTGCTTTTCGCTCTACAGTAGTAGTGAATCCATTCTACGCACGGGGACGCTTGCCGCATGCCGAATAGTCCGATGCTCGCGGGGTGGCAGCGGCGCTGGAATCGGAGCCTTCTGCGCTTCCTGGGGCGGCGCGTGCGCTCGAGTGTGGATATCGAAGACTTGGCACAGGAGACCTATTTGCGATTGCTGCGTGCACGAGACTTGGGCGAAGTGCGCAATCCACAGGCCTACTTGCTGCGCGTAGCCAGTCACGTTCTTGTCGAGTGGCGCGATCATGAGCTTCGGCCCGAATCTCTGGTGGAAATAGATGACGATCTGCTGATCGACGATTGCCCGCCGGAATTCGAACTAGAGGCAAGCATTTCACAGGAGCGCCTGAACCGTGCGTTGGCCGCCGTATCACCCACGATGCGCGCCGTACTGCTGCTGCGATTGCGCGATGAGCGCTCCTGTAAAGACATCGCACAGGAACTCGATATCACCTTAAGACAGGTCAGGCGCTGTCTGGCGCGCGGTTACGAACGATTGCGCGCGGCGCTGGAGAATTGAAGTGGCGAGCGATATGGAAGCTACAAAGTCAATTTTCGAGCAGGCTTGTCATTGGTGGGAACTACTCCACAGTGACAGCGCCTCGAATTCCGATCACCGCGAATTCGGCGAATGGGTGGCCCGATCGCCGGAGCGCGTAGAGGCGTACCTACAAATGGCGCGACTCGTTAAGGCCATCAAGTCGCCTCGGTTGATTTGGCCGAGCACCCCGGCGGAGGTGCTGATTCGCGAGGCGAAGGCCTCGCCTGAAACGGTGCTGCCATTTTCGACAACGCGAGTCTCGGCGTCTGTCGGTCGCGGCAAAGTTCGGTATGTTCAGAGGCGCCTTGCGTGGGCCGCCGCCGCGGCGCTGCTCATAGGGGTCGGATTAGCTCTGTTCATGCTGGAAACGCCGCAAGAGTTTAGAACAGCGCTGGGCGAACAACGCTCGGTGCTATTGGCCGACGGCTCGCGGGTGACGCTCAATACGGCCTCGACGATCGATGTCAATCTGCAAATGGGCCGCCGAGAGGTGCGTCTGGTGCAGGGGGAAGCGCTGTTCGAGGTGGTGCACGATGCGGCGCGGCCCTTCGTGGTGCGCGCCGGCAATGCGCTGCTTAAGGATGTGGGCACGCAGTTCAATGTCGATATACGCTCGAACGGCACGACGGTGACCGTAGTGGAAGGCCAAGTGGCCGTCGACTCGGGAAGTCCGCGCGAGAGTGCCGGCGCCCTAGCGGCTCACGGAGTAGCTGACACAGTCGAGGCTTTGATTCTGACAGCCAACGATCGCGTTGTCGTCACGCCGGCAGGCGTCAGCGCCCCACAGCGCGGCGTCAACGTGGCGGCATCCGTGGCCTGGATTCAACGCCAGTTGATGTTCGAGCATCGACCCTTGAGCGAAGTTGCCGAGGAATTCAATCGCTACAACAAGGATCGAATTGACATTGATAGCGCAGAACTGAAGCGTCAAGAAGTGACCGGTGTCTTCGAGGCCAAAGATCCGGCGTCTTTTGTGGCATTTTTATCGAGCATCCCCGGCGTGGAGATTCGAGAGGGAGCGAACGGCACTCACATTGTGTTGCTTCGAAGTCCGACGAGCCATCCGGACACGCGGGGTGCGCAGCAATGAAACCCACGGTCTATGTCGTGGATGATGACGCGGGAATCCGCGAGGCATTGGATGAAATGTTGACATCGGCGGGCATGGGCGTGGTGACTTGCGCGTCGGGCAGCGACTATTTTCGCGTGCCGAAGCCCGATCTGCCCTCGTGCCTGATTTTGGATGTCGCGCTTCCGGACGGTAGCGGCATCGAACTGCAACAGCAGCTGAGCACGGGGGATCACCCACCCATCATTTTCCTCACCGGCGCCGGCGATATACCGACCACCGTGCGCGCGATCAAGGCGGGCGCCATCGATTTCTTGACCAAGCCCTGCCGTAAAGCGGATTTATTGGCCGCGATCGAGACCGCGATCGCGCAAGACTGCCAGGTGCGCGCCGAGAGATTGGAGCGTATGCGGCTGAAGTATCGCCACTCCTGCCTCACGCCGCGTGAGCGGGAGGTCCTACCGCTGGTTGTCGGTGGTCTCCTCAACAAACAGGCCGCCGCCGAGCTCGGCATCAGCGAAACCACGCTACAAATTCACCGCAGCCGCGTCATGCGCAAGATGGAGGCCGAATCGCTCGCTCAATTGGTTCGGATGGCGGGCAAACTAGCGGTACCATTGCCGCGCGCCAAATCGCACGAGACGACATGAGAAATCCACCGGCATGGCTGGCTGACGCATGGGGTTGCCTGGAGGTACCGACCGGCTCGGTGCACGATTCGCAAGTCACGGCGTCGCAGGCGCCGCGCGCCATGACGATGAGGGAACTCGTCGCCGCAATTGCACATGAAGTGAACCAGCCCTTGGCTGCCATCGTAGCGAATGCCGATGCCTGTTTGAGCTGGCTCGGCACTGACCAGCCGGATATGGCACGGGTGCGCAAGGCCACGGAACGCATCGTCAGGGACGGCTGCCGCGCGAGTGCCGTGCTCAGCAGCATGCGCGCCGTGCTCAAGACTCCTGCGCCGAGGATGTCGGAGCTCAATCTCAACGAGGTCATGCGGGACATTTTTGACCTCATGCGTAACGAGTTGAGCCGGAACGACGTAGTTCTTCAGATCGACCTGTGCAAACAGCTTGGATGCGTCTGGGGGAATAGGATCCAGTTGCAGCAAGTACTGATCAATCTCATCAAGAATGCCATTGAGTCCATGAGCGACGCGGTCGTGCAGCCGCTATTGGTGCGGGTGAGCACGGCGATCCAGGGCGAATTGGCCGTAGTCACCGTCGAAGATTATGGCAGCGGATTTGACGCCGCGGCGGCAGAGCACATGTTCGAGCCCTTTTTTACCACTAAGCGCGAGGGCACCGGTGTTGGCCTGTCGATTTGCCGCTCCATCGTGGAAGCTCATGGCGGAGTCCTGTGCGCAACCCGCAAGGAGTCTCCAGGAACCGTGTTTCAATTTACTGTGCCGCTTATTCACCCACCGATATCGATACAAAATTAGGGAAGTCTCTGGTTTCTCCGTTTGGCAGCGGCGGCGGATTCTGAAGAAGGCTTCGGTGCCTGCCGCGACGATTCATAAGAACAATCTAAGGGGCCCCAGCAGGTGCGCCGTAACGTCTTACTGTGTCTTTGCATCGTTGCCATCGCTTGGATTACGCGTCTGGCGGCAGCTCCGAGCAGCGAGCCCGTCAGGTACCAGTTCAAGATCGACAGCCAACCGCTGGGGATCGCGCTGCAGCAGTTTGCAAAGCAGAGCGGGGTACAGATCATCTTTTTCTCTCAGGTGACGGAGGGATTTCAAGCGCCTGCCTTGAACGGCTCCTACACCATTTCCGGCGCGCTGGAGATGCTTCTCTCCGGTTCACATTTGATTTTTCGAGTGATCAATCCGAAGACCATCGAAATACGCCCCGCGACTGCGATAGATTCGAGCATATTTACGATCAGGCCCTGGGGAGCGCTTCGTGCGGCAATTGATTCCGGGCGCCGCGCAATTGTCTGGCCAGGATCGAACGGTAACTGAGGGCAGCCGCGCATCGTGAAACTCAAGGCACCCGCTACGATATTGTGGAGTTTCTTCATTGCAGCCGGGGGCGCGCCTGGATTGATCGGCGCGGCCCCGCGTACCGAACCTGCAAAATATGATATCAAGATCGACAGTCAGCCGCTCGGCACTGCTTTGCAAGCGTTGGCCAAGCAGAGCAAGGTGCAGATCATCTTTTTTTCGCAGATCACTGAAGGCCTTCGGGCGCCGGCTCTTGAGGGTCAGTTCACGGTCAGCGCGGCACTGGAACTCCTTCTCGCGCATTCTCGATTGACTTTCCGAGTCATCAATCCTAAGACAATCGAAATCCGCGCACTCGGTGCCGACAGTTCTCAGAGTCAACAGGGTGCTCCTGCTGCCCAAGGCGGAAAGGCAAGGGCTCCCGCTGACCCGGGCCAGAGCCCGGGTAAAAAAACGGCTGCCCAAAATTCGGCTGCTTTGGACGAGATCGTGGTGAACAGCACCGCCGAGGGATTGGTCGCCACGCGCACCGAAACGCCGTTGCGCGAGATTCCCCAGACCATATCGCTCATTTCCCAAGAACAAATGCGTCAGCAAAACGATACGGATCTTGCCGATGTACTCAACAACGCGGTGGGCATCACGGTTGTCCAAAATAATTCGCTGAGCAGCACCTTTTTCTCTCGGGGATTTACGATTATTACATTTCACCTCGACGGTGGAGCTGCCTTGAATTCCTTTCGCAATACGCCCATCTTTGGAACACCCGATATAGGCGAATACGATCACGTCGAAGTGTTGCGCGGTTCTGACGCCCTGTTTGGCGGCATAGGAAATCCGGGCGCGAGCCTGAACATTGTTCGCAAGCGTCCGCTGGCTACCAACGAAGCCACGTTCAGTGCCTATGCGGGATCCTGGAGCAACTACCGTACCGAAGCCGATGTCACGGGGCCGTTAGGCTTCGGGGGGGCATTGCGCGCACGGCTCGACGTCGTTTTCGGCGACAAGGATTACTTCTTCAAGCCTGCGAATCTCGAGCGGAAAAAGGCTTTTGGCGTGCTCGAATACGATCTAACGGCTCGAACATTGTTGACGTTGGGCGGCAGCTACCAATGGGAGAATGCGGTGCCGTTTGTCGATGGTTTGCCTTTCTATGCCGATGGCAGCGATCCGCATTTACCGCGCAGGATGGCGCTCGCTTTTAATTGGTCGCGATACGACACGCAGACTCGGGAGTATTACGCACAACTTCAGCAGGTATTTGGCGGTGAGTGGAAACTGAAGTTGAATGCCACTTCGTTGGACACTGCAGCAAGCTACGGTTACGGCGGATTTCAATCTCCCATAGATCCGATTACGAAGGCCCTGGCGGCACTTCCTTTCGCCGCCTTCAGTCCCAGCCCTAACACCCAGGATCAATTCGTCTTCGACGGCACCCTCACGGGTGGTTTCGAACTGTTCGGCTGCCGCCTGGATGTGGCTGTCGGCGGCGACTACACTCATTTTAAGGGGGATGTGCCCCTCCAATTCGCGTTGGCGTTTGGGCCGGCAGTCAACAACGTGTTTACGTACAATCCCGCGGCCTACCCGGACCCGCCGGTACCGAATCCCGTGACCTTTCGATCGCTGGCCAGGACCAATCAGAGCGGGGAATTTGCCTCCGCAAGAGTGTATTTGACCGGCGCTCTGTCTGTGGTGGGTGGTGCGCGCCTGAACTCGAATCGATTGTCAAACACTATATCTATTAACATTGGCGGGGTGACTTCCAGCGGAGTCCAAGAGGCCAAAGACCACAATAAAGTAACTCCCTTTGTCGGCGCGACTTACGATTTGAACACACACTACTCTTTGTACGCGAGTTACGCCGATATCTACCAGACGAACGGCAGCCTCATGAAAATCGGCGGCGCCTTTTTGCCGCCGGCCGACGGTATCGACCGGGAACTGGGCGTCAAGGGTTCGTGGCGCAATGGCATGCTCAACGGATCTCTCGTGCTCTATGACATTGAGCAGCGCGGGCTTGCAGTACTCGACCCCAGCGCATCGACCGCTGAGCAACAGCAATTTGCACTATGCTGCTACCTACCGAATGGCACCAACAAGAGCAGGGGCGTCGATGTTGAACTCAACGGCGCATTGGCACCCGGATGGCTGATCGGCGCCGGCTATACCTTTAACATCAATCATGCTCTCGATGGTGGTGATTTATCGAGCGCGACGCCACGGCACCTTCTGAAACTCTGGAGTAGCAAGCAATTGCCCGGGGCATCGCAGCATTGGACAATCGGAGGTAGCGTTCAAGCCCAGAGCAGCAACTTTGCCGACGGCTTTGTCTGCCCTCAATATGACTCAATGGGAGATTGCCTGGGGTCGCCGCGATCAATTAGAGAGGTACAAGGCTCTTTCGCTGTGATCAACCTTCGCGCCGGTTATCAGCTCAATACTCATTGGCGCGCGGCGTTGAGCGTCAACAATGCTTTTGACCGGATCTATTATCAAACAATCGGCACTCTCACCAGTGGTAATTGGTACGGTGAACCGCGCGAATTTGTGCTGCGCATTGATGGCAGGTACTGACCGTACAAATTCACATGGGCGGTGGTCGTCGGCGACCACGATGCACCAATGCGTCTTTGCTGGGTGGATGACCAATTGCCGCGGCTATTTTTGAACCGCAATGGAGTTCACTACTTTAAGAACGCCGGGAGTGCGCAAAGCGACCGATTCGGCGATCCTTCGTTCAAGACCGTCGTTGACCAAGCCATTCAAATACACGACGCGGTCTATGGTTTGCACCTCAATGGAATGAGGCGCACCAAGTTCGGAATGTTGATCGAGGAGAGTCTGAACGTTCATCGTGATAGCGGCATCCCCGGCGCAGGCGCCGCTAGCGCATTTCCCATAGCTCGAGCATCCGGCAAGCGCACTCGATAGCGAGAAGAGAAAAACGGCCGAACAAAACCATTTATGTGAGTTCATCGTAAGTTTCCTTTGATACTGCGGCTACGCCGCGTTTGCTCCGAAGACACTAAAACGGGTAATACCGCATGCTGGCCATGACGATGCTTTGATTGGGCGCGGGTGCGCCGCCTAACCCCTCGAAGGACTTTCGTTGGCTGTATGAGTACTGGAGGCCGTACTGGAAGCGGCCGAAGGCCCCCACGTAGGGCTTGAACCAAACTCCGGTGGTGCCTTGTTTTATGAGACGCGTATTGCCGACACAGGCTGTCGCCGGGACTGTGGCAGTCTCACTGAAGCAGCCACCATTTTGGTATAGCGGGTTGCCGTAACCGTACGGTGTCAGACCCGTTGCGCCCGGCAAGTTGAACGCTTCGGCTGACTCCTTCTCTTCGCCAAAGAAGACGTAGTAGTCGAACTTCGGTGTGACGTGGAGCGTCAATCCTGCGAGAGCTTCTATTTCATGAATGGGATGAATATTGCCAGCCGGGTCGAATGTGACATCGGTCAGTTGCGCGCTGCCATAACGACCGATGCCTTTGCCGGCCAGCGCCGAGATCTGAAAGACAAGAAGTTGCGGAACGACTTGCACAGTGAGTCCGCCGCCGGCGCCTCCGCCGCTGCTGTTCTGATTGTTGAAGTTCAGACGCTCGTAGAAACTGCGATATAGATAGTAGGCCTCAAGATGCACTTGCCGATCCGCGACGATTGGTTCGTAGACAATCTTCCCGATTACATCGGGAATGTGGTTAAGCGAGAGGGTGTTCGCGGAATCGAATCCCTGGCCGGCGGGCGAATTGAAAGTTACATGGACCGTCGAGGGCAGGGGATTGACCCCGGTAAAGAACGTGGTCTGCGGATTCTCGAGCGAGACACCGATCGAAACAGCGTGGGGCAGGTCCTGTACGAGCCGAATCTGCGGTTGTCGCGTCCAGGTAAATCCCGGTATGTATTGCCCGTCAATGGTCGGCGGCGGCATTTCGTTGCGCGGCGTGATGCCCTGGCTGCTCAACGTCAGCAGCGACCAGGCTTGACCTGCAAGCAGATGCAAGCCGAGATTGTCCCAATCGACACTGCCGTAGATGTGGCGGAGTCGCGGAGTGTATGAGTTGGATTCGTTTGAATTGGCAGTTTGCGCGCCGCCTTGAAAATCGAACTCGCTGTAGAATCCTAGGCGTGTTTGCGCGCCGGGACTGCCCTGTACCAACGCCGAGAGACGGGTTTGCCGTGCCGTAAATCGCAACTCTTGAGTTCGACCCACCGAATTATTTGCATAAGGGATGGCCGCAAAACTGGTCGAGATGTCGTTAGCCTGATCGTGCTGTCGATAAACGGACTCCCCCGCCAGAAATCCTCCGAGAGTAACCGTCACGCTTTTATATTGAAGCTTATCGGTGTTGCCTTTGGCCGCATTGGCCTGGCTCTGTACTCGCGCCGGCTGCACTGCCGCTTGAGCTTTCGCAGAGGCTGCTTCAGCTGCCGCCGCATCGACTTCCGATTTGACCTGGTGCGAAACGCGGGTCTGTTCATCGAGGCGCTCGCGCAGCGCATTCACTTGATCGAGCAGCGACTGTATCTTCTGCGCCATTTCGGCTGGTTCATCGGGCGTAGCCCGCGGTGCCTGCGCCGACACCAATCCTGGCAGACTCAATATCCCCAATCCCAGGAAGGCTGTCAGCTGTCTCAAGGGTGCCATTGCAGATTCTCCCGCGCCAGGAAGCGCCTATTCGCAGCGTTGCGATGGGAAGCACTCTAGGAATTAGGGAGGCCGGCCGCTTGCAGGAAACCGCCGCCGCTTGACTCGGTCTATTGTTTCCTACTCGCACATAGATCTGTGGCAAGAGCTAACTGAAGACCAATTCTGTCCAACGGCTCATTTCGATTTCTCGTGGCCCGCTGCGAGCAGAATCAAATCCGCAATTTCTCTCGGGTGAGATATCAGTGACAGGTGACTCGATTCAAGTTCGATTGTCGTAGCTTTCATGCGCTTGGCCAGAAATCGCTCGAGCTCCGGATCGATAGTGCGATCTTGCGTCGAAACTTGGTACCACGCGGGTTTGACTTGCCATGCTGCAGTCGTGGTCTTTGTGTTTGGCAGCGCATCGGCGCCCGGCTCTTGAACCGCGTACAGCGCGCGCGCTCTGGACGGTTCAATATCGCCGGCGAAATCTCTGAGGAAAGCCTCCTCGCTCAGCCAAAAAAAGCCATCCTTCCTTATTATTCCTGCGCTCGCGGGCGGCTTCGGGAATTTCGCTGCCAGCGCACCAAAGTCCTCGCCCGCGTCTGGCGCCCGCGCCGCCACGTAGACCAGCGCCGAAACTTTGGGATCGTTGCCGGCTTCACTGATAATCGTTCCCGCAAAGGAGTGGCCGACCAAAACCGTCGGCCCATCCTGGGATGCCAGGGCTCGGCGGGTTGCGGCAACGTCATCCGCCAGTGAGGTCAACGGATTCTGGACCGCAGTCACATTCAAGCCCGCGCGCTGCAAATAGGGAATTACACCGATCCAAGACGATCCATCTGCATATAAGCCATGCACCAGCACGACATTCTTGGCGACAGGAACATCTTTCGCATGAACCAGGCCAGGCACGACTGACGCTGCTGCGATCATGACAAATAGTCGACAGAGAAATTTGAGACCAAGCATAGGTACCTCCAACATTTTCAAATTGAACAACCGAGGGCGAGGCTTTTGATAGTTCCGGGCGACAAACACCCAGCCCATCTTCCGTCCGCCTGCGCGCAATCTCTAACCATGCTAGTGCGGCCGTAGATTGAGTCTTGTTCCTCCCGACCCAGGTTTGTCTCAAGAGACCGCAATGGCACGGCTTCCACCGGCGGCGGTAAGCCCCCGAATGCCTGCATCAGGTCACCATCCAACTTCATGTACCTGATTTCGCCGCGCATCAGTTTGGTGCCGATGCTCCGAGACAAATGAAAATAGGTTCGGTAAAGAGTTTGATGCTCATGGTGCGTACGGTCACTTTGTCGTTGCGGCCCACATCACGGGAAAAGGCCCACGCAGTGATCGATAAGTCAACCGGATGGAGTTCACCATGTCTGATCCCGTACGCACTCTCTTCAGGAGCGGCACCATCGTGACGATGGATGCCAAGGTCCCCAATCTCGTTGCCGGCGACGTCCTCGTCGAAGGCGATCGCATCGTAGCCGTCGAGGCGAACATCAGCGCCGAAGGCGCCGAGATTATCGATGCCGCGGGCAGCATCGTTATGCCGGGGCTGATCGACGCGCATCATCACGCTTGGCTCGGCGTGATGCGCCGGCTCATGCCCGACGTCGATGATTTGTTCGCCTACATTGACGTGGTCGCCGAAAAACTGGGCGCGCATTACCGTCCGATCGACATGTACGTGAGCACGAAACTCACGGCGGTCGCCTCGCTCGATGCGGGGATCACGACGATCGTCGATGCGTGCCACAGCTCGCGCAGCCGCGAACACACCGATGCGGCGCTCCAGTCCTTGGATTCGGCCGGTATCCGCGCTCTGCACATGGTCGGCGCGCCGATGGACAAGAAGGCATCGGCCGAGCATTTGCCGCGCGATCTCGAACGCCTGGCATTGAACTGGAACACACCTAAGAATCTGGTCCGTGTCGGTCTGTTCGGCCAACTCAATCTTGACTGGTGGAAAGTTGCGCGCGG
>Ga0193729_1001135_pt1 | contig 13698 bp, 12 predicted proteins | sample U1c2metaG_FD_143036 | JGI IMG/M metagenome (GOLD analysis project Ga0193729, IMG submission 143036) | Soil microbial communities from a riparian zone of the East river system, Colorado, United States - U1c2 | ecosystem: Environmental > Terrestrial > Soil > Riparian zone | place: USA: East River... | reverse complement strand
AGGACTACCCTATCTCCTCATTCAATTCGCCGCAATTCCATTCAGGCCCGCCGCTGCCGCAAGACTGCCGGCAGTCCCCAAATCGGTGAGAGTCCCGTTGGTGGGCTGAATCGCAAAAATGCCGACGGTTCCGGTACCCGCATTCAAGCTGTACAGGAACTTCCCGTCCGAGCTGACAGTAATGTCAATGTTCGACGAACCGGTTGGGTTGAGCGCGAGAACTGTTCCGGGAAGCGGCGTGAGCGAGCCATCGCCGCCGATCGCAAATCCGGATATCGACCCTGAACCGGCGTTCGACACGTAGACGAAGCGGCCGTCGGCAGTCACGACATTCCAGCAATTGGCCGAACCCAGCGTCGGTACGCTGCTGCTGATCGGCGCCAGCGTGCCGTTGCTTTGCACGGAATACGAGGAAATGGCTGATGAGTTCGGCCCGCCCGCGCCGGTTTCCGAAACGAGCACCACGTCGTTGCGGGTAAATCCCGCGCTGAATGCGCCCGGGCCGACGCTCTTCGTGATGGTGGCCTGCGACAGAGAGCCGTCGCTCAGCACTTTGAACACGTCGAGATTGTTCGTCGCCTTCTCGGTCACGATCAAGAACTGACCGTCCGGGCTGAACGCGACTGAACCGGATGCCACGGTGTTGCCGCTGAGGAAGCGCAAGGAATTGGGAATCCGGTCCAGCTTACCGTTATGGAAATGGAATCCGGCGACGCTGCTGCTGCCGGCGGTGTTCAATACGTAAACGAGAGACCCGAACTGGGCGACCGAGTTTGGTTCGCTGCCTTCGGTCGCGGCGCGATCCGTCAATTCAAGTTGAGCGCCATTGACACGAAACACCGAGACAGTGCCGCTGCCGGCATTGACCGCGAACAGCCATGCGCGATCCGTACTCAATGTCAGTGAGCCCTGCGATGCCAGCGGATCCACCGTACCACCGCTGCCGCGGCCGTCCGTGCCATAGGTGTGAGGATTGCCCAGCGTACCGTTCGGGCCGCGCTGGAAGGCGATCACCTGATTCGCATCGGCGTTGTTGGTCATGACGAACACGGCGTGTGCGGCGTGATCGTCATCGGTCGCGGCGAAACTGCCTCCCGACCATGCGGCTCCACCAGCGATGGCGCTCATTGCGATAACCGTCTTGATAGACTTCATGAACTAACTCTCCTTTTCCCAAAAGTATTGATGCACGTAAGCGTGCGTCCCGAAGCTGATCACCGGTGACGCGCCCTGAACGGCCGATTTGCCGCTGCCTTCTTTAATTCGTTGGCGCGAAGCGAAAAGTTACAGTGGGATTGTTTTGCGGGATTGGGCTACCAGCGCAGCAGGCTCGGACCGAGCCACGCGCCGATGCCGGTGGGGATCAGCATCCCGATCAGGTACCAAATACCGATAAACGGCGGCGCCAGCTCGGGGCAATGCAGGGTGTATACGAGCGCACCGATGGACCCCGCAGCGAACCCGCTCGCGGCGCCCGCCCAACGCAGCCGCGTCGGGGCAAGGCTCCGCATGACCGCCAGGAGCGCTGCTAATAGCGGGGCCGCAACGAGCGCGATCAGGAAAGGACAAGCGCCGGCGGTATGCCCGAGAATCAATGGCGCTCGATCCTGCGGCGAGGCTGCCGCCAAGGTCATCACCGCAAGAACCCACATCGCGATCACTGCGATGGCAATGCCCACGGGGGCCAGGCCGAGCCGGAACCCCGGGCGAGCCAATCTGGCGACGGCAGTAAACCCAAGTATGCCCAACACAGCGCAGTAGCTCTCCCGAACCCAAAACATCGGCTTGGAAGTCTCATGCCAAAGCGCTGGGTTGAGTTTGAGCAGCCCGGCGGTGAGGAGGAAGGCGATCAATGCGCCGCCGGCAAGCGCCAGGAGCCATCGCCGCGACGTCAGTCTGAGATCAACCGCCTCGGCGCCGGTCGATAGCAAGGAAACAAGATCTTCCGTCTTCATTCGATACTCCGAATCCTCTCCGCAAGAGCCTTAAGGCCGCGATGGACCCCAACTTTTACAGCGGACTCCGACATACCGGTGCGTATCGCCGTGTCAGTCACCGATGCGCCCTCGATCTTGACATACAGAATGGGCAGCCGTTGACGATCCGGCAGTCCGCGCAACAGCTTCGCGACGTCATATTGCGCTTCAGTGGCGTCGTTGGCCGTCGTGGCGAATACCTGATCGTCTTCGTCAAGGGGATCAGTGAGTACATCGCGTCGCGAACGACGCCGCAGCAAATCCACGAGCTTGTAACGCGCTATGGCCTGAACCCAGGGCGTCAGGGGTTGTGTCGGGCCGTAGGTATGACGTTTGTTGTGAACCGCCAGCAGCAATTCCTGCAGCAGATCTTCGACCTCGTCCGGCAACGCTGCGAGCCGCCTTCGCAAATAGGATCGCAAATGCGTCGTCAGCTCGTCCAGGAAAATGCGGTACGCCGCTGCGTCCCCGGCGAGACTCTGTAACATCAGGCTTCGGAGGCGCTCCTCAATCAATTGCATCTGAACCTTTTAGTTACCCTCGCACAATTGACCGACCGGCCAGCCCGTTTATTGCAGGTCGATTTGTCTGCGCCGCGTGGCGCCGGTGATCTTCAGAACAGTCCTCCGTTGACGTCGAGAATGGCGTAGGAGTGCCGACCCGACCTTCTCTCAAAAAGGCCGGTCCGGCGCTGAAGGTGCGTGTGCACTGCGCCAGACCGGCCTGCCCGTCTATTTACAGGCTAGTAGGGATTTATTCCAGTGCTCGGGCTCGAAACCGGGCCCAGCTGCACCACTGCATTGGTAGTGTCATCGTTGAAATAGATGATCTGGTTGCCCTGATCGTTTACCGTGGCTGCAAGCCCGAATAGCGCACCTTGGGCGCCGGCCTCAACCTGCACCGGCTGGCCCACGAAGCCGCCCGGCAGTACCGGGGAAATTTCGATCAGCAAGTTGGTGGTGGCGCTGGGAGCATTCACACCGATATCGCCGTTGCCGACCACCAGATCGCCATTCTTCAGGAGAGCCGCACTGATCGGCGTGAACAGGGGCGCGCCGTGGGCGATGACTTTGGCCGAAGCCGCCGAGGGTCCCGAGAAAGTCGGTACAGGCGCGGGAGTCGTCGGGCTGCACTGTCCGTCGACCACGATGCCGTCCTTCGGGATGCTGGACACGGCCGCGATGGCAATCACGCTGGCCGAACTCGAGTCCACGACGTATAGAGTATCGATTGAGGCATCGTAGGTAAGTCCCGCCGGCCCGAAGATTGATCCCGGTGAGCCGCCGGCACAAAAGCCGCTGACGATTTCCGTGAACGATGTCTGCGCATTGTTGGCGTCCAAGCTGATGCGATCGATGGTGCCGCCGGTGCCGACGACGCCGTTGTTGGCGGGTGCGTTCGACACATAGAGTGCGGCGGGCTGCGTGCCCTTTGCGGCTACAAACGCCTCTCCCCACGGCCGAGCGAAAGTGTCGCCCGCAAAGGGCGCTCCGATGGCGCCGGTCGCGCTGACCAGCGGATTCAGATTCGACGACCATGCCGCTGCGGAAATGCTGTCATCCGGCAGCATGGTGAGGGCATTGCAGCCCTTCAAGTCCGCCGATTGAGCGATGAGGTAGGGCGTGGCGGGCGTCGCTCCGGGATGCAGTCCAATGATGGTGGTTCCATTCCCTTCCGCGCCTGCAACATCATTGAAGTTGCACACCACGAGATCGCCCTTGGCGATTGTCACACCCCCGGCCGTGGGCGCGGTCGCGGTCGCCGGCGCGATGGTGAGTCCGTAGGGATTCCCTTCGAGGAGCGTCGTATCGGTTGTGGAACCAACGGTCAGGGCCGTGCCGGTCGGTGCGAGCGCGGCGAGCAGGTTGGGCGTGACCGTCACGCTGACGGATCCTGCCTTGGTGCCGCCGGCTCCGGTGCAGCTGAGCGTATAGGTGTAGCTTCCGGCAGCGCTCGGTACGACCGTCACCGAGCCGCTGGTCATTTGCGTACCCGTGAATGCGCCGGCGGCTGTGCTCGAGACCGACGCGGTGCACGAGGTGCTATAGGCCGATGTCCATGCCACGGTCATGGCCTGACCGAAATTGATGGTGGCAGCCGCTGCGGGCTGCGAGAAGTTCACGGTGGGAGCGAGCGTCATTGAACCATAACCGCCGCCACCGCCCCCGCCACATGCCGCGAGCATGCTGACGAGCAGTCCGGATGAAACTTGACCCCATGTTGAAACGCGCATCTTCATGCAAAGAACCTCTTTTGAGTGGGCAATTCGGATAGTGAGTACTTCAATTTCAAAAATTGTTACGCGATCAATGGACACGACAGCTCCGTATTTGGGGTCGCGTCCACCGAACGGACGTGGACGGAAAGCGCAGGCTGCGATTTCTCTTGCAAGAAGAGACTCGGGCGTGCGCGTTTTATTCCGTCAGATCGGAAAGATCTGAAGATAAAATGCCGCGCATTCGGCGGCGCTGTTTAGGCTTCCCCGTAGACTTACGCGCCCACAGGACGACGCTCCTGTACGGTTGTAATAATTACCCTGCATACGTCGACGTCTTCTTGCGCCCGAACACGTGCCAAGGGTAGATAAATTACGGTGTTGCCGCTATCGTGTATTCGCCTGAATTCACCGCGCCGCTGGCCGCTACCTACTAGTAAATATCCGTTCGGCAGCGGGCTGGAACGCAAAGGCATTGTTGATCATAAGCGCGCAGGAATGGTTAATCTAAGAAAGAGCACTCTATGGTCCATCGCGGAATTTACCGCGGTGGTCCTGATCCAATTGTTCGTCATGCGCTATATCGTCGTCGTGCTCGGAGTCAGGGCGCTGGGCATCTGGTCGGTTCTCATGTCCGCTGCGCAAATCGCGCGCTTTTTTGATCCTGGAGCGTCTGCCGGAACGGGACGATTTTTGGCGATAGCCAGTATGGAGCGGAATATCCGCCAAATAGAAAATATTTTGGCGACGATCGTTTATATAACCTTGCCATTGTATCTGTCGCTTTCGGCGATTCTGTTTTTCCCTCTGCGCGGAGCCTTGACGTTCGTCTTGAAGGATCAGGCGCTGATTGAAGGCCGTCATTTATTGATTTACGCTCTGTGTTCCTATATTGCGCAAGTCCTATCCGCCGCATTCGCCGGCTCTCTGATAGGACTTCACCTCAGCTTTCGCAAAAGCCAAATAGCAATTTCGGCGATCGCGCTTCAAGCGATTGTATCCGTGACTCTTATCAGACGTTACGGACTGCCAGGTCTCGCGATTGCGCAGATCGCGAACTATTCTTTCACTATCTTCATGTCGGTCCTCATTATGAGGACGACCGTGGGCGTCCGATTGAAAGGACTGTTGCGTTTCAATTGGGACACGATTCGTAGGATCATGTCCTTTGGAATCGGGATTCAAGCATCTTCGCTGGCGTGGGGTGCGTTCGAAACTTCCATCCGCTTCATCATGTCGCGGTTCGCCGGCGTCGAACAGGTCGGCACCTATGAAATAGCCTACAGGGTATCCAGCCAGGCGCGCGTGCTGGCCTATTACGTCAGCCAGTCGCTTGCTCCCATGTTTGCGACTCTCGGTGCGAGCGACAAACAGGGATTGCTGGCCTTTTACCGCCAGATATACGCTCGCTATGCTTTGTTCGCAGCATCGGCGGCCACCGCCATCATTGTTTTCTCGCCGCTTACGAGCTTGATCATGTTGGGTCGACTCGACGGAATGTTCCTGCTGTTCTCGGCCCTCACTGCGTTGGGCACAATGGCCCACATAGTGGCGTCTCCATCGGAGCTTACGGCAGTCTCCATGGGCCTATTTCGGTACAACGTTGCAGGAGTAGTTGCGGCGCTGATTGTCATGTTGCTGTTCGGTCCCTTGCTTGGTTATTTGTTTCAGGGACCTGGTGTGGCGTCGGCAGTCCTATTGGCGGCGTTGATTGCCGTTTCTATTCCGCTGGTCTTCAATAACGGGGCCTTGAATTTGCCGCGCATCCCTGCGTTCCGCCGAGATTTGAATCTCGCGGGATTGATCGAGGGTATTCGCTGGCCAAGCAGACAGTGATTTGCCCCTGGTTCCGTCGCCTACGCGAGCAGGATTAATTGGTTGGCACTTTCGAGGTGTCCAGCAACTCCCTTAAATACTGCTGCCAAACGGCCGCCCAGGTGTGGGTACCGTGACCATGTGTTTGATCCGAGGCCGGCAACAGCACGAAGCGCCCACCCTTGACGCGCTTGATTTCCCGCTCCGCGATGCCGAGTTCCGGCGGGTTGATGAAATCATCGCCCGAATTGATATGCAGCAACGGCGCTTTGATCTTCTCCAGCCCCGGCGACGGGTCGTAGTCCCGCGAGGCGTTGACTTGGTACAGAAAGTCGTTGGCGTCCAGGCCTTCCAATTGGCGCTGCATATATTTTTGAACGAACTCATCGGCGTCATCCCGATTAGGGAGGCTGAGTTGCATTTGAATCGGCGCGCCTCCCGCGATCAACAGCAAGCCCGCGACAGTGCGCATCCCAGCTATGGGTTGGGTTACATACTCGCCCTTCAACCATTGCGGATCGTTGCGAATCGCCTCGATGGTCAGTTCGCGCCATACCCGATTGCGTCCCGCAATCTGCACCGGCAGGCAGGCGAGGGGCATCAGGGCGTCCATGAAATCCGGATAGGCCTCTGCCCACATGAACGTGTGCATGCACCCCATCGAGGTGCCCATGACCAGCCGCAAGTGGTTCACCTCGAGGCCCTTCGTCACCAGGGCATACTGCGCGGCCACCATGTCCTGATAGGAATATTGCGGAAAGTGCGCGCGCAAACCGTCGCTCGGCTTGCTGGATTTTCCGTGACCGATACCGTCGGGGAGAATGATGTAATATTTTTCGGCATCCAGCAGCTGTCCCTTGCCGAACAGCACGCCGGAAAATCTCTCGTTGATCAGGCTGCGGCCGGAACCCCCGGTGCCGTGCATGATCAGCACCGCGTTGGTGACGCGCCCCTGTGCATCTTTTTTCGCCTTGCCGAGAAACGTGTAATGCATGCGCAGTTCGGGCAGGGTTTCTCCCGATGCAAAGTGGAAATCATGAATGACATAGTCGCCCTCGAGCGGGCGCGGGTCCACCGTCGCGGCATTGCCGGCCGCAGCAAGCCCGGCGCAGAGCAACAGCGTCATGGCGCCCGAATAGAGTTTGCGTGTGTGCATCCTTGAGAGTCCTCGAAAGTTATTGGGCGTCAATGAATTGACCATCAATACCGCGGCCGCGTGCGCTGAGCAAGTATAAAAAGGGACCGCTGACGGATTCCGCCGTGGGTACGGTGTTCGGATCCTCCGCCGGATAGGCAGCCGCGCGCATGGCGGTGCGCATCCGGCCGGGGTTTATGCTGTTCACGCGAATGTTCGCCTCACCCTCCAATTCTTCCGACAGCATGCTGCGAACCGACTCCAATCCGGTCTTGGATACCGCGTAGGCGCCCCAGAAGGGCCGCGACTGCTTCACCACGCCGCTGCTGACGAAGATGATCGAGGCGTCCTCGGACTTGCGCAGGTTCGGCAGCAAGACTTGGGTGAGGATAAAGGGGGCGGTCAGATTCACGTGCAAAACCTTGCACCAGGTCGGCACATCATATTGCTCGAGCGGCGTTCGATCGCCGAGTAAACCTGCAGCGTGGACCAAGCCGTCCAGTTTGCCGAATTCCTGGCCGATCACGCGCGCCAGCGCGTCGTAATCCACCGCCGTCGCGACGGCCAGATCCAGCGCCGCGATTGCGGGTTGCGGCGCACCCAAGGCCTCGATTTCATCGTACACGCGATCGAGCTTGGTGCTGTTGCGCCCCGATAGGATCACCATGGCTCCGGCGCGCGCGCATTCGATGGCCAGCGCGCGCCCGAGTCCGCTGCCGGCTCCGGTAATCAGAATGGCGCGTCCCTGCAGCAGGTCGGGGTCTGGGATGAAATCACTCGGAATCATAAGGGTCTTTTGTCCATCAGTGGGCGGCGCGCCGCGCCGTCGACCAGGCCAGCAGCATATCCCGCATGCCGGTCGACTCGAGCGTCGGTGTACCTCGGTTCAATTGCTTCAGTCCCAGGGCTGCCAGCACCAACAGGTGCCGCTGTTCGGAGCGGCATGCGCCGGGCAGCGCCTGCGCCGCGATTGCATAGTCTCGAGCAGCGCGCTCTCGAAGCCGCTGCAGATAGCCTGCCAGCTCTGCCGGCGGATGATCGGCGCACAGGCCGGCATTGTCGATGCCTGCGGCCAGAAGCTCGTCCACGGCAAACGGCACGCGTCCCAAACGCACTTCGCGCCGGTAGTCGCGTATCGACCGCGACAGATAGTCGGCCACCGCCAATGCCCGGGTGCACTCTTCCAAGCTCGTTTCGTCGAGATCGCTCGAGGCCAGCCGGGATGCCACCAATAACGGATAGGCGCGCAGGGCGCAGGCGTGGGGCACGAGGTGCGTCCCTCGTTCCAGCGGCGCGCCGTCGGTTTCAGTGACCGCCGCATCGATCGACAGTGCCAGGGGGGTGAAATTGACTTCGCCGGCGCGCGGCAAGGATGCGAGATATGCGCCGATGGGATGCACCGGAACTCCGGCCGCCAGACGGCGAATTTCCTCCTGCCACCATGCCAACTTGATGCGTGCCGCGCTGTGTTCGGTCGCCGGATCCATCAAGGCGTTCCACTCGGCGAGCAGCGCATAGATCCCGAGCAGCGGCGCGCGCGCCGCTGCAGCTGCGAACAACCAGCTCCAGTAGCGCACCGATCCCCTAGGGATGGCCCGCGCGCGATACGTCTCATCGAGTGCTTTCAGGACCTGGCTCATCGGCGGGGCGGCGCTCGGCGCTGTTATCGGCGATGTTGCCGGTGTCCGTGCCGTTGTCTTCCGCGGCGTAGTCCGGTGCGCCGTTGTCCTGCACGGCATCGACGCGCGGCGTGCGGGTGAGGCTCGACACCGGTTCGATGGGTTCGATCTCACGATTCACGCGCAGCCCCAGGCCCTCGAAACGCCGCGCGGCCGGCAACACCTGTTGTTCCAGGGAGCCCACCGCGCGGTTGAAGGACTCGACGCTGCCGCCGAGAGATTTTCCCAATTTGGCCAGATGCTCCCCGAATACCGCCAAGCGCTTGTAGATCTCTTCACCCAGCTGCCGCACCTCGGCGGCATTGGCCGCCAGGACCGTTTGTTTCCAACCGTACGAGACCGCTTTCAAGAGCGCGACCAGGCTGGTCGGGGTCGCGAGCATGACGTTTTGGCGCATGGAATCATCGATCAGGCCCGGATTTTCCTGCAGCGCCGCCGACAGGAATTGGTCGCCGGGCAGGAACAGGACGACGAAGTCCGGACTGCGCTCGAATTGCGACCAGTATTGTTTCGAGGAAAGCTCGCGAACGCGTGCGCCGACGATCTGCGCGTGCCGGCGCAATTGCGCGGCGCGCTCGGTTTCATCCTGAGCCTCCACGGCCGCGAGGTAGGCCTCCAGCGGAGTTTTGACATCCACCACGATGTCGCGCTGCTCCGGCATGTGCACGATCATGTCGGGCCGTATGGAACCGGTGTCGGTCTTGCGGTGCTGCTGCTCGGTGAAATCCACATGCATGGTCATGCCCGACAGTTCGACCAAGCGGCGCAGCGTAATTTCGCCCCATTGGCCGCGCACGTCCGGGCGGCGCAGCGCCGTCACCAGATTGCGCGTCTCGCGCGACAGCGAACTCTGGCCGCTCGCCAATACCTCCATTTGCACCTTGATGGTCGCAAACGAATCGATGCGGTCGCGTTCGATGGCCTGTATCTGGGCTTCGGTCTTGGCCAGCGCCTCGCGAATCGGTTTGACCAACGATTCGATGGCCGTCTCGCGTTCCTTCAATACCTGCGAAGCATCCAATTGTTGCCGCGACAGCCGTTCGCGCGCGAGTTGCAGGAACACCTCGCTGTTGCTCTGCAGACTTTCACGCGCGAGTTCACCGAATACGCCCTGCAGTTGGTCGCGCGCCCGCAGCAGAGATTGTTCGCGTTCCGCGCTCAACATTTCTTCGGTCTTGAGCCGCGCGCGCAACAGTTCCGCATCGATGCGCAGCGCTTGTTCGCGGCGTGCTCGCCACAATAGTGCCGCCAACCCGCCGAGCACGATGCCGGCAATCAGCGCTGCCCAAAACTTGATGTCGCTCATAGCCGGCCGCTGGCCTTCAGCCAGTCCAAAAGATCCAGCGGTCGATTCAAATAGCCGTCGCCGCCCCAAACGGTCGAGTCCTCATCGGCGCGCAGGTAGCCGTAATTCGCGACCAGTGCCGGCATCTCGGCCGCATGCGCCGCCTGCACATCGCGTTGCGCGTCGCCTACGTAGACGCATTCGCCGGGGCGTACGTCGGCGAGGGCCGCCGCGTGCAACAACGGCAAGGGATGCGGTTTCCGCTCCGCCAGGGTATCGCCGCTGACGACGCAGGCGAAGCGCTCGCGGATCCCTAGGTCTGTGAGCAAGGGATCGGTAAGCCATGCCGCCTTGTTGGTGACGATTCCGCTTTTCATGCGCCAGTTCGTCAATGTGTTCAAAACCTCGTCCATGCCGGCAAACAACCGCGTTTCGCGGCAAAGCGCGCCGCGATAGATCTCCAGGAAGCGCTGCTGTAGCGCCGCCAGGTGTTCCGCCTCGGCATGCGGAAATCCCATCTTGACGACGCGGGCGGCGCCGTGGCTCACCGCGCAGCGCACGGCATCGAAGGGCAGGGGCGCCAGTGCGTTCTCTTCGAGCAACCGGTTCAGCGCACCAACCATATCCGGCGCGGTATCGAGCACGGTGCCGTCCAAATCAAACAATACCGCCCGCAGCGTAAGCGCCATGTCAACCCGGACGTCTAAAGTGCGCAAGATAGTTCACATCGGTATTCGGCGAGAGCCGAAATGCGCGCGTCAATGGATTGTAGGTAATCCCGGTCAGGTCGATCAGTTCAAGGCCTGCCGCGCGTCCCCAGCGAGCAAGCTCCGAAGGGCGGATGAACTTCAAGTATTCGTGGGTGCCTCGCGGCAGCACGCGCGCAATGTACTCGGCGCCGAGGATCGCGACCGCAAAGGCCATCGGCTTGCGGTTCAAGGTGGAAACGATGACATTGCCGCCGGGTTTCGCCAGGGTCGCCAGGGCTGACAGCATTGCGGCCGGATCCGGAACATGTTCGAGCATTTCCATGCAGGTGACCAAGTCGAATGAACCGGGGGTTGCGGCCGCCAACTCTTCGGCGGCGATCGCCTGGTACTCAACCGCCAGCTTGGCCTCGAGCGCGTGCAGCTCCGCCACGTCGAGAACAGCCTGCGACAGGTCGATACCCAAGACGCGCGCGCCGCTGCGCGCCATCGCTTCGCTCAATATCCCTCCGCCGCAGCCGACATCGAGCACGCGTGCGTCTCGTAAGGATGCCGCACGGTCGACGTATCGCAGACGCAGCGGATTGAGTTCATGCAGAGGTTTTGAAGGGCCGGCAGGATCCCACCAGCTCTGCGCCAGTGAGGCGAACTTCGCCAGTTCGTTGGGATCTACATTTCGCCTCGACGCGTCCATCATTCAACCTCTCGCGTTCAAGCGCATGAGCCACGCCGCCGAGCGGGCAGCGACATCGGGCCAATCTAGGCGAGTCAATTCGCCGCCCGAGAGCAGCTGTCGGCCCGCGACCCAGACATCGCTTACGATGTCACGGCCGCCGCCGAAAACCAATTGCGCGAGCGGATCGCCCAAGGGTTGAGTGGCCGGACCCGACAAATCGACGCAGCACAGGTCGGCCCACTTGCCGACTTCCAGAGCGCCCACTTCAGCCTCGAGCCCCAAGGCGGCGGCGCCGCCCAAAGTGGCAGCGTGCAGCCCATCCCAGGCGCTGGTCAGCAGCGCCACTATTTTCATGTCCCCCCACACGTCTTGGCTCAAGGCAGCGCCGCCGCTGCCGAGTCCCAGTCGAACTCCCGCCGCGGCAATCGCTGCGATTTGCGGCAAGCTGCCGCCAAATTTCAAGTCCCATTGCGGGCACAGCGTGATCGAGATGCCGGTGCGTTGCATCAGGCTCAGATCCGCAGCCGTCAAGTGGACCATGTGCAGCGCATTGAGCGCCGGCGTCAGCAGGCCCAAACGCCATAGGCGCTCGATCGGCCGCATCCCGTGCGTCTCCAGGCACGCCGCGATTTCATGCGGCGACTGATGCAAATCGATCAAGATGCCGGCGTCGAGCTCATCGGCCAGCGTGACCAGCCGCGCGAAGGTCTCGTCGCTCAAAGTATTCGGCGCGCGCGGCGCGAAAGCGGTCGACACCAGCGGGTCACCCTTGTATTTGTCGCGCAAGCCCAAGGAGCGCGTCAAAGACTGCGCCGCACTGTTCGCCCAGGGTGTCGGGGTCTCGGTCACCGGCATGCCGACCACGACGCGCATGCCTTGCTCATTCGCCGTGCGCAGCGTTTCTTCCGGAAAATAAGAGCGATCGCAGAAACAGCTGATTCCGGATTTCAGCATTTCCGCGATTGCCGCCAAGGTGCCGTCGCGCGCGAAATCCGGATTGACGACACGATCGATTGCCGAGGTCTGCTGCTTCGCGCCGCGAAACAGCAGCGAGGCGGCATCGGTTTGCGCGTTGACCAAGCCCGGCATTAGAAGATGTGAATTTCGCTGCAGCACCGCCGTCGCGGAATAGCGCGTGGCGGCCACGGAACTCGGCAAAATATCGAGAATTCGGCCATCGCGAACCACCAGCGAATGATCTTCGAGGAGCGCATTTCGCGCACTCATGCAAGCGATCCAGCGGACTTCGATACGTAAATCGGCGGCAACAAAGGGCATGCAGGAAGTATATCGGCAAAAGCCGCGCAGTAGGCTTAAGAACCAGAGGGATATGTGCTAGAATTCCACCATGTTTCAGACCTGTCTCGTCCCCTTTAAAACCCCTCAATAGAAGCCGATAAGAGGCACCGGACTCTCGCAAATGGCCGAGATCGCACGCGAAATATTGCCCGTAAATCTCGAAGACGAGATGCGCAAATCCTATCTCGATTACGCAATGAGCGTGATCGTCGGACGCGCTTTGCCCGACGTTCGCGACGGTTTGAAGCCGGTGCACCGGCGCGTGCTGTATGCCATGCGCGAGTTATCCAATGACTGGAATCGCGCGTACAAGAAGTCGGCGCGCGTGGTGGGCGATGTCATCGGCAAATACCATCCGCACGGCGATTCGTCGGTCTATGAAGCCATCGTGCGCATGGCGCAAGACTTTTCGATGCGTTACATGTTGGTGGACGGGCAGGGCAATTTCGGTTCGGTGGATGGCGATCCGCCGGCTGCGATGCGCTACACCGAGGTGCGCATGTCGCGCCTGGCGGGCGAGTTGCTGGCCGACATCGACAAGGAAACCGTCGATTTCAATCCGAACTACGACGAGTCCGAGCACGAGCCCGCGGTGCTGCCGGCCCGCATCCCGAACCTGCTGATCAACGGATCTTCAGGCATCGCGGTGGGCATGGCCACGAACATTCCGCCGCACAATCTCACCGAGATCATCAATGCCTGCATCGCGCTGATCGAGAAGCCTGAGCTGACATTGGCCGAGTTGCTGCAAATCGTGCCGGGCCCGGATTTTCCGACCAAGGGGTTCATCAACGGCACGCAGGAAATCGTCGCCGCCTACAAGACCGGCCGCGGCCGCGTACACATGCGTGCGCGCACTCACTTCGAGGATGTGGGCAAGGGCGATCGCCAGGCCATCATCATCACCGAAT
>Ga0193729_1001134_pt1 | contig 13698 bp, 16 predicted proteins | sample U1c2metaG_FD_143036 | JGI IMG/M metagenome (GOLD analysis project Ga0193729, IMG submission 143036) | Soil microbial communities from a riparian zone of the East river system, Colorado, United States - U1c2 | ecosystem: Environmental > Terrestrial > Soil > Riparian zone | place: USA: East River... | reverse complement strand
GGTCCAGAACAGCCCGACGGGAGGAAATGCACTCGGATTGAGGTCATGAATCTGATTGCCCGGACCGGGCAAAAAGACATCGACTCAAACAAAGGCAAAAGCCCCTTGGTGAACTTTCCCGTCCGTGCCACGGAACACGCCTTGCATGAATCTCATGTCCGAATTGACGAACGGCAAACGTACCACCTCGCCCGTTTTGGTATTGGTTTGCGTCACCATGCCGCTCACGTACGCCAGTCCGACAGCGGCATTAAGATTTGTGATTGTGATGGGTTCTGCATCGATTGGATCGAACGCTGCCGGACCAAACACGTGGTACGCTCCGCCGAGCGCCGGCGAGCCACCCGGGATCGGAACCGGAGCAAATGACGCCGCTTCCACCATGCTCGGGGTCCATAACCTGGAGCCAACAGCGGCAGCAAACGCGCTCCCCGCTGCTGTACGTGCGAACTGACGCCGAGAAACAGGGACCGGGAGACGGCGGGCAGGAATGTCATGGTGAGTCGAATCAGGGACGCTAGTTAAGCCGGTCGCTTTCCAGCCTGGAAGAGCGCGGAAATTCATGGTCTTTCTCCTTTCTGAATACCACGCAAGAAAAGTCGTTCCGGGTACCGAGAGTGCGGGGAAACTGGCGCGCATCATACACCCGTTCAACGCCGCCAACAACACCCATTCTTGTTGTGTCGCTGCAAAATGAGAATGTCCTGTTTTTGCAAAGTAGAAATGTCCGCTTTCATAGGTGGCCGAGGGCCCTATGGAAACGGAGCGCATCGCTTTGAGCCAACGAGAACGGGACCGTCTGCGGGTGTTACACGAGGTCAAGCGCGAGCAGCTCACGCAGAGCGAAGCTGCCAGGCGGCTGAAGATCAGCGAGCGGCACATCCGTCGTTTGCTGGTGGAGTTGGGGAAGCGTGGGGACCGAGCGGTGATCCATGGATTACGCGGAAGACCATCGAACCGCAGATTGGCGGCGCGCCTGGAGTTAAAGATTTTGACCCGAGTGCGGCAACGTTACCCGGACTTCGGACCCACCCTGGCCGCCGAGCACTTGGCCCTGGAAGGGTTACTGGTGAGCCGCGAGACGCTGCGCAAGTGGATCGTGCAGGCCAGCTTGTGGCGCTCGCGCACGCAACGCATAAAGACCATCCATGTGTGGCGGGAGCGGCGAGCCTGTTTCGGTGAGCTAGTGATGCAGGATAGCTCCCCATTTCGATGGTTAGAGGAGCGCGGGCCGGCTCGTCAGCTGATTGCGGTGATCGATGACGCCACCAGCCGTCTCTATGCCCGTTTCACCGAACACGACAACCGACGGCGGACGTCAGTCTCCGGTACGTCAGATTGACAGAGAGCCATCCCTTACTTGCTCTTGCCAGTTCGTCTGGAATGTCTCTTACCGCTCGCCGTTCTCGTTCCTTCACTGAGATGAGTCATAGCTTGCCGCAGAAGCCAGTTCGCTTTGGTCTGGTAACCGCGGCCATCTGCTTTGAGCCATGCGATGACGTCGGAATCAAGACGCATCGTAACGGGCTTCTTCGTTGGTCGATAGAACTTGCCAATTTGGGCTCCGCTCCAATCGACAACCGCCGGAGCGTCCGAGAAATCAATGTCCTCGTCTCTTTTTGCGGCGATAGCTCGGATGTCTCGTTTCTGCTCCTTTGTGAGCTTCCTCATAGGCTCTCCTTTCGTGCGATTCGGCAGCGCGAGCCGAGATGACACGAATGACTTCTTCATCGTGTTCCTCATAAAAGGTATGAACGACCAATAGAATCGAACCCGGCCCTATGGCTCCGACTGTTATCCAACGTTCCTCATCCTCGAAAGTGACGCCACGCTGCGTAATCGCGTAGAGATCGTCGAAAACGAGAACGGCTGTTTCGAAGCGAACATCGTGTTTGTGAAGGTTTTGCCGGTTCTTCTGTTCGTCCCATTCAAATCGCATGGCTCGCCACGGCTGGGAGAGAATACAGTCCTCGCGCGCTGTTGTCAATACATTTGTATGTACAGCGGTTATATGCGACCAGGCACAAAAAGTGGAATTAGACACCAGGAATTCAAAGGCAGGGAAATCAGCAACTTGCAGGGATGGCGGAGAGGGTGGGATTGGAGCCCAGCTAGCCTAAGAAATTTCCATCGATATTGGTAAAACCTAACCCTCCTTGCTGTCAACAGCGAAAGCGAAGGCAAGGCACCGAATCGAGGATTTCCCATCAATGATGGGAAATCTGCTGCTTGGGATTTGGCGTGATGTCTTAGGAAGTCTTAGGACGTTCTCCCTATCCGACCTATCCGATACCCTGGCCGACGCGCCCTACGGAGCCTTTGCCCAACTCGGGCTGGCGCGGGTCCCCAATACTCTGGCGGGAGCCAAGGGTCGAGTGGAGAAGGTGTGGGTTGGATGCATGGACGAGGCAGGCTGGAACACGATGTTTGCATATTTTGGTGCACGGCAAGAGATGGCTTCTCCTCTCCGAAGTCAGGTTGGCGCCGACCCAACCGACTGCGGGGCGGAGCTGTCCCAAACGTCCGCCAGACGTTGAACGTAAGACATAGGTCATAACAAGGAAGGGCAAAAAGAAATGCTAAGGCGAATACCTAAGTGCTTCTGCTCGTGGCGCTCGTGGCAGCCTTCGCGGCCAGCATCGCTGCTTTTGGGAGGTCACGTTTAATTCCCTTCGATAGAACTTTCTTATGACGGCGCGCGATCCTGATGAGAAGATTTTTTCGAGCGTAACGCTGGAACGTCCATCAGGCATTTTGAATTGTAGACGCGGAACTCCACGACTTAGCGTGTTCTGCTCCCATCTTCCCTTTCTTCGTAACCTACTCATACAACAACGGCAACAGGAACAAAGTGAGCATAGTTAAGCTGAACAGTCTGCCAATTATCACGGACGCGAGAGGACGCTGCACTTCCGCTCCCTCAGAAAGTCTTTGTGCTCCTTCCAAGGAACTATGAGTTGTCCTGACTCGACGTAATGAATAAGCCCCATTTGTCCTAAGTCATCGCGAGGAATCATGCTGGTGATGAAACCCCGCGATTAACAGCAAGGGGACCGCACCCATAGCTGATCTCATCAACGGGCACTTCCTCAGAAAACAGTTTTGAAAAAGCCGAGTGACCAATTCCTCCAGCGGCATAATTGTAAGAAGCAAGGGTAAAGCCGGCATGGCCGTTGTGATGGCTAGCCGGTCAATAGCATCCACTGAAAGGAATTGAAGAAAAATGAAAAAAGGCGGGTTCGTAATGATCCGTCGAGCTCACTGCATGATCTGGAATTCGCGTGCCGCATCAGCGGCGGGTTCGACCGCTGGACTTGCTCTCTTCGCGCAGCGATTGCTCATTCCCGATTCCCTCGACAAGCTGGATTCTTTCTTTCCCGTCATCAAACAGGCGACGTTCGCCACTTCGACGCACGGTCCTATGACATCCTCTCTTGATCTCGCATCTTCGATCAGCCATCCCGGCGGCGAGATCGACATCTTCTGCGGCTATCGTGCTTCATCGACGCGCGCGTGCCCGGCATCGACACTCTGAAACCGCCCAAGGCTGCGCTCGCCCCGCGCCTCGGCGGCGTAGAAGATCATCCTCACACTGACCTCATCGACGTCGACCGCGTCCGCCAGTGGTGTCTCGACTGCCCTGCCAGCGAGATCACCGGCGATTAGCCCGGATACGGATAACCTTTCTGAAGCACTTTCTCGAGCGCGGCGTCGTGCCCGTAGATGTCATCGTAAAAGTGAACGAGACCATCCTCAGTCACGACGGCGGTGCCATAAACGATCAAAACTGGTATTGGATGCGCAAGATTTTCTTGCTGATTCGGGGCTCCATTCATCGCCGCAAGGACGCGGTCCATGTTCCAGCCAGGATTATCCCGCAGCACCCAGACCGCCAGATCGGCAGGCTTTTCCAACCGAATGCAGCCATGGCTAAAATCACGCCGGGACTTGGCAAAAAATTTCTGCGCCGGCGTATCGTGCATGTATACATTGAAGTTATTCGGGAAAATAAATTTCGCGAGACCGAGTGAATTCTTGGGCCCGGGCACTTGCCGGATAAAAAGCTTGCCCGCCCGGAGCTGCGCCAGCACATCGCTCGTGACTGTTCCCGAAGTGACGAGTTCCTGTCGGCTATTCACCACCTCAAATCCCTTCTTCGCCAGGTAATCTGGATCGCGTGCGATGGGCCGAAGGAATTCAGCCCTGACGATGGAATAGGGGACGCTCCAGTAGGGCCGGAATACGACGTACTCCATTTTGTCCACAAACACTGGCGTGTCGTGGTTGTAGGCCGTGCCCACCACAACGTTCATCGTCAAAGCGACCTTGAAGTTTTCGTCGTAGGCGCGGAGGCGAAACTCCGGGATATTCGCGACGAGCGGTGCCGCGTGCAGAACAACGGGCAGCCACCTCCAACGCTCCAGAGCCAATTGCATCTGTCGCACCCGGCTAGTCATCGGTACATTCAGATCCGCCAAAGTTTGCGTGCCGATTCGTCCATCCGGAGTCCGGCCAAGCCGCCGCTGAAAATTCTTGAGTGCTTCCACCAGCGGCCCCTCATACACTGTTCCGTCTGCCGGAACATGCGCGTCGGTCGGGAGGTCACCCACCAGCCGGAGCAATTGGCCCAGTTGAGGGACGCCTGCATACGTATCGCCGGGCGCGATGGTTTTTTGTATGGCGGGAAGAGGTTTCCCGACATATTCCTTAGAAAACTTCAAGTATCTCCGTAGTGCTTGGATCGTACGCTGGTAACCCGGGTAGGGAGGTTCAACTCGTGCCAGGACGGCGGCAACATCGGAAGCCTCTACAACATCTTCTTTTATGAATTCGGGCAAATCGTATTTCCTGGCCTGCACATCGAAACCAAAGTCAAAATGCTTCGGATTCACCTTACCGATGTGAAGGTCGGAGATATATCTCATCACGCAAACGGTGAGGGCAGCATCGAATCGCATCGCGTCTGCTTCGGATGGCTGCGCTGTGGCAGGTTTGAGTTTCGCCAGCCGGTCGGTCCAGAGTGGCCCGTCGTAATCCTCGGCCGACAGACCCTCTTGCTCCGCTTTCAAGAGGATCGCAATCACTTGCGTCGCCTGTGGGGTTGGCTCCATCCCACTAAGCCAAGGCAAGGAATACGAGTACGATTCGTAAAATTTCTTCAGGTGCTTATCGTAATCGCTAAAATCGGGCCAGCGCAAGTCGGAAAGATTTCCCGCCTGGACGATACCGCGCAACGCAGCTTGGCCCTCAGGGCTGAGCTGTTGGCGCGGCCTGGAGGCTTTCACAGAAGTTTCGGATTGCGCGCGTGCGTGTCTCGCCCAGCCTTCACCGCACACCCATAACAGTGCAATGGCGACGAGTGGCAGAATCCACGGCAGGCTATTGAAAATCCATGATCGCCTCATCGTTTTATTCCCCGCCTTGCGTTTGCGGCAAATGGGCTGGCTATTGGATCACTGGGTTGAGGTGCACGACCGCGCTTCTGCCAGGCTGGCTTCTGGTTTTAGGCCTGCGGGGGCCCGCTGACTTGCTTCTCCCTGAGGTGGAACTGAACGTCGACATGGTCGGCGATGCTGATAAACGGAATGCCCTTGTTCATCCCGTACTCCTTACGGTTGAAGACCATTGCGCCTTTGATCTCGTCTAAGCCCGTGCCCTTCCTGGAAACCGTTAGCGTCAGCTTTTCGGGGTTTGCTACTCCGCGTATTGTGAAGTCGCCATCCACCTCAAAGGTATGGGGGCCGGTCCGCACAAACTTCGTTGACTTAAACGTGATCACCGGATTCTGCTCGACGGCGAAGAAGTCCTTGCCCTTCAGCTTGCTGTTCTTCATACCGCTTCCGGTGTCCACGCTGTCTGCCTGAATTTTGATATCCAAAACGCCGGTCGTTTCGTCAGGAGAGTCAAATGTTAAGGTGGCATCCCACTTGTCAAATTTGCCGGCGATTGTCACGGACGCCTTCACATGGAACTTTATCGAGCTGTGTTCCGGCGCAATCACGAAAACCGGAGCTTGCGCTAGACTCAGTGACGGAAACACAGCGGATACTAAGAGGCAGAGGATAACCAATCGCATGGCTACAACGTAGCGCAACCATAGACTTTTTATTAATTCGAAATTACACGCATCCGTCAACCACAGACTCATTTTTTCCATTCCTTCACCGCTTTCACTCGCATTGAGCAAGGCCGTTCCCCCAACGTTTTCCTGACTTTTTGTCTCGCGGAGCGCTATGAGCCTTTCTTCAAGCAATGCACGGCGAATTCCGATTGCTGCGCCGTCTGTTTAGGCCCGTAAACTCTTTTATTCATTCAATTTGCGAGATGGTTTCCGGTCACTGGCAATGGGTACAAGGTCGGCATTGCACGAGATTTCGGAGTCTCCCCGACATTTCGGAGCTAGTCCGCTGCAAGGAAGTGCGGTGCGCAGCTATCAGTCGGATGTTGACTTACCCTTCCGCGGATAGAGCAGAGTACACTGCAAACTCATTTGCCATTTCGAGGAAGCCTGACCAGGTGGGCGGACATTGGAGTACAGCGAGATGTGGTGCGGCATCGGTACCGCAGGGAAGGTGGGTGACGAATCGAAGAGTGCCAAACTGTCCTTGAAAGCCAAACCGAAGGAAAGCGGTCGCGAGTGTAATCGCGTGATTTTAACCACTGCACTTTCACCTACTAGGTGCGGAGACACGCGATGCACCACAGTGCCAAAGCCGCGTGGAGAGCGACTGTCGGCCACAGGCCAATGCCGGAGAGTCCCAAGTCCAGGCGGGCATATGCGAGAAGTGTAGCGACAGCGACGTTATAGACAGCATGGCTGCGACCGGTCCAGCCGTCACGCTGCTCCGCTGGTCGTTCCGCGCCAGCCAGCAGACCAAGCCCAACGTCAGTAGTGCGACCCCGGCCAGCCGCCCTACAAGCCAAGCGACCCGGAGCGCGTATCGAGAGATGAACCGCTCAGAAGCGAAACCAGTGCGGATGGAGATGTCACACAAATCAAGTGTTGAATTGACTTGAGTTCGCCTGTGCCATCTCTCGCTCACTGCGCTAGATTTGCGATACGGCAACACGACATCTCGGAAGATGTTCTTGCAATCCAACAAGAGGCGGTCACTTACGTACGCGGCTGGGACACGGCGTCACGAAAATCCGTCCGGCGTTACGAACCTTCCCGACACCACACAGATGGGTTTATAGCACAGCCTGCGTCTCGTAATCGAAAACTCGAAATCCACACGGACGGCTAATGCGTTTATCGTCCAAATGGATTATTCCCGAGTGCGGGCGGAACCAGTGTCCGGGTTCCGCCGCGATCTCAACGAAATGATCTGTCACTTTTGACAGTCTTAAACGGAATCATCTAACGCCTACCATCGACCCTGAATTGTGCACTTGCGGCTCCGCATAGCTACAACGCTGAACTCAAAGCGTTACTTACTTCGTCGAACTATGGGTTGCGGTCCGCTCATGTGACGCCAAAGGAGAGTTCTAATGAATTGGAATAGTAAACGCCTGATGATCATTGGTGCGGTAGCGCTTCTGGCTACTGTCCCAGCACTTCCACAAAATCCTGAACTTCAGCAAAAGCTTGCAGCCGTAAAGCAGGCTGCCGCGGAAAACAAGCAGAGGCTCCGCCAGTATCAATGGGTCGAAACAACGCAGCTCACGTTGAAGGGGGACGGGAAGTCTCCGACGAAGAACAGTTGCCTGTACGGCCCTGATGGGAGAGTTCAGAAGAGTCCGATCGGTCCTCTGCCGGAACAACCGAGCGGCGGGAGATTGAAGCAAAAAATAATTGCAAAGAAAAAAGCAGAAATGAAAGATTACATGCAAGACGTGAAGGCCGTCCTCAGCATGTACGTGCCACCCGACCCTCAGAAAATGCAGGCAGCCTATCAGGCAGGCAAAGTCTTCTTGAACCCTATACCTCCCGGTGCGGTGAACTTGGTCTTTACTGATTATGCTCAGCCCGGCGATAAGATGACCCTCACGTTTGACACTGCCGCTAAGAAAATCACTATTTTGAATATCAGTACCTACATGGGTGAGGTGAAAGATGCCGTGACGTTGCAGGTGCAAATGGCCAGCCTGCCCGATGGCACTAACTATGAGCAGCAAACAGTTCTCAACGCAACCGCAAAACAGTTAGTGGTGAGAACGACAAATTCGAATTACCAGAAGCTTGGCGCGCACTAACACCTCGCAATGGGTAATCGCAGGTGGAAGTAAGTTACGAGTACAAAGAAGGGATTGTTGCAACGAGGGAAAGCCCGCTGCAACTTGGAGAAGAATGATATGGCTACTACCTTGGCAACTCTCTGGTGACAGCCTCATGCATCCTTAAAGTGTCGTCGCCAAGCTCGGGTGAATGTCACTCTATCAAGTTGGTCACCGGATAGCCGCCAGATCGGAAGTATCGCAAATTCACACAAATGGAGAAAAGCTATGCTGCATAAAACTGTCGTCATGGTATCAGCCTGGCTCGAAATCGTTGCGGGTGCCAGCTTCCTCACAGCCCTTGATGTTCCTTGCCGCATGCTGTTTGCGGCCACGCCTCAGGGGGTGGGTATCCCGCTTACGCGCTTTGCCGGGGTTGCACTCGTCGCGCTTGGCATTGCTTGTCTGCCCTCGAAGGCCGTACTGCCGCGCCGAAGCGCGGTGCTGGGCCTTCTTGTCTACAATGTCGGGGCGACTGTCTTGTTGGCGTGGATCGCCATCGCCACCGCGTTCCGCGGAATTATCTTGTGGCCAGTCGTCGTCTTACATGCATTTATCGCGACCGCCCTGCTGCCACAGTTCTTTACCAGGACTGTGCTCTCGATCACCACTCCTGCGGCAGGAGTAGATGCGGAGGTGCCGCTGGGTAAGTCCTTCTGATAAGCTGGATTGCAAGTTGGGACTAGAACAGAAATGGCTTAATTTTGAGACCAATCTCGCAACTTGCCGACTTGGTCCCATCAAATTTTGCAGCGCGATACTTGCGGTTCGACATCCTGCTCTTTCCATTCGCGAGGCGGCGCCCGACACCTACCGGTGAGGCGACTGCAGAGCCAAGTGACCATCGCTTTCCGAAGTGAAGCCTCAAGGAGTTGGGATAGTCTTCGAGTTGGTGACAGTAGGTGGAGAACGCCAATGGAACCATCCACGATCACGCCTAACGAAGGTGTATTTTGTATGGCAGCAGGTAGGTGAAGCCAACGAATACCTCCCATTCGGTAGATGTGCTCGTCAACCCTCTATTGAAACCGCCATCGAGCACCAAATTCTTCCTCGCGCCGTAGCTCAACGCCCACAAGGTGCCCACGGCATTGCTCTGAAGAAAGGGTTGAGAGAAATGCCAGATTTCTCCCGTGACCCCGAAGTTCTTTCCGAATGGGTGTGAAATTGACAGCGACTGCCCGAACTGAGCCCGGCGAACCGGACTGTTTGCGACTTCATTGAAGAAAAGATTGGCATCGTAGTGAAAGCCCTTCACATCGGCGCTGGCGAGAATGAGCAAGTTGTTCGTGGAACTGCCAATATCGAGATCGGGGGCGTTTCCGCCATAAATCTGATGGAAATAGCTGACGGCAATGGTGGGCTCGGCGGCTTTGCCGTGATGGATAACTCCTTGAATTCCCAAGGACACGCCTCCCGCTTCGTTGGTCGATTGACCTTGTACGTGGGAATGCGCATACGGCTGAGCGCCGACGAACAATTCCACCCGAGGTATGACCGAAAAATTTACGACGGCGTTGATGCTCGACTGCGAAGACAACTCGGGAGAGTCAGTCGCGCCTAAGTACCCTGTTTGGAATTGAAGGTAGCCAACCGGCGTGAGAGTTGCGGGCGAAGAGACGCTTGGCCTGCCTGGATTGGCTGATTCGGAAACTGCCGCTGGTTGCTGTGCGGTTGCGACCAGCGCGCCCCCCAGAACCAACACTGTCCCCCAAAACATCCTATGCCCGGCGGTCATAAATCCCCGTTCGACCGTTTTGCATCGCCAAGGTTCACTCTGGGATTAATGGCAGAGTTCTCGTCAGGGTGGAATTGTCAAAAATAACAGGTAGTGCGCCGGCTAAAAGGATTTAGGCCAAATTCTAGCTCAGCCAGCTTAGTCAGAGCCTGATAAACGCGCCAAATCGGACAAGTGAATTATTCCTTCGCCCCACAGCTGCAGGGTTTCTCCCACCTCGGGAGTAAAACTGCAACCGCATCGACCGAATCATTAGTTCTTTCATAGTGATTTGCCAAAAAGCGCTGAAGGGTAGCAGAGGGCCAGCCCGCGGCATAAGGACAGGAACGAGGTTCAGAAAGCTCCGTCAACCGCTGCGTTTATTCTACGTAAAACATCAGCAGCACACCCAAAACAATCATAATGGATGGCCACAGCTTATTAAAAAGAGGCTGCCAACTGGTTTTGATCTCTGACAAGCCTTTGGTGAGCCCAATACCAAATCCCGCCGCGGTGTAGGTGTGGTGCTGGCTCTGAAGGTTAGCCATGGGCTCCATGTGCCCCGCGCCGTGCATGCCTCTGCGATGTTCGTGAAAAATCAAAATCAGAGAGCCAGCAATCGCCACAATAGGAAAAACCCAACCGGCCCATGCCGCCTTCAAACTACCCCGGGCGCGGAGGAACTCGATCGCGCCCACGACGAGAAGTATGAGCGCAAACGATTTGTGTTGGCGGACTTCCAAATGTTGCGACAGGCCGTAAGACCAGGATTGCGGGCCGAAGGGCCACAATTCCGTATCACTGAAAACAAGTACGAAGATCCCCGCGAGAAGAAAACATACCGGCCAAGCATAGCGAACATTTGGCCATCGCGTACTGAGGCGAGGCTCCGCGAGAATAAAAATTCCCGCGAGGACCACAAAAAAGCCAGCGAGGTGATGATTGAATTCGCTTTCGCGTTTGTCGGCAGCCAGTTTTTCAGGAGTTTGCATCGCCGCCATAGGCTCTGAGGTCGTCGAACTCATGTCCATTACGGGCATGTCGTCGGTCATTCCCCCTTGGCCATCGTGGCCCTCATATGCGGGATGATCTTGCGCGAAAAGCAAAGGTAGCCAGGCGCAAAGTATCAAGGTAAGCAGCAGGCACGTACCTGAAAATGTAAATTGCAGAAACAGATCCTTGCCCGAATGCATCGCCGCTCCAAATTATTTCCGAGTTGATCACAACAACTTCGAGCCATGGCTGGCGGCAGCGCCAGCCAAGCCAAATGCACAGAACCTCGATGCCTACATCAAACTCTTAAGGAAGATGTGCGCTCGCAAAACTTGTTTGGTTGAAAACCGCAGACAATCTCGCCCGGCCAGACACATTGGCACCCACGACGAGTGTCAATGAGACGGTCGCGACCAGGAACTGGCAAAACTGCCAGTCCGCTTGGAAGTATGCCGAGCCTCACGGGATTGCTCGCAATCGAGGCGAAGTGAGACTCCCCAGGTTGTGAGGATGGAGAGCAGGAATCTGCTCGAAAGAAAAAAACTTGATCGAACTAAGAAGCATGACCCGCAAAAAAGAAATCCAAATCACCAGTCGAGCGCAGGCCCGTTGTTTTGCACCTGTCATTCTTACCAGTGGCCAATATCGAATCCCTCGATTACACCTGATGTGGTTACGTGCGATTGGAGGAGATGAAAGTGGATTGGAAAAAACTCAAACTGCCCGCTAAGCGACTCGCTGTGGCTTTCTTCTTAGCACTCGCTGTGTTTGCGTCGGTAAGTCGAGCGCAGGGTCCGGTTTTCGAGATCAGTCACGCAGACAGCTCGATTAAGTTCAGGTGAATGCGTCCGTGGCGATAGCCGGTACTTTCGACAAGTGGGAGGCAGCCTAAAGTTCACGTCTCCCGAGCTGGCGTCTGCCGTCCTGGATATCAAGATTCAAGCAGCAGCGTGAACACCGGAAGCGGCATGAAGGACGGAAAGCTGAAGGGAAAAGATTTTTTCGCCGTTAAGGAGAATCCACTAATCACCTTCCATTCGCCAAAAGTTGAACAGACTGGTCCGGACACGGTTGAGTTCGACGGCGACGTCACGATTCGCGGCGTGACCAAGGCCGAAAAATTGGCGTTTACAATTACCGGCAAGGGCACCGGCACCGGTTCGATCCTTGGGACGATGGCGTTTGATCGCAAGCAGTACGGGATGAATAGCGGCATTCCGTTCATTAAAATCGATGACCGCGTCGAGGTAACCGTCGATCTAAAAGGCAAACGAGTTAGCGGGCCTCCGGTGGTGCTTAAGGATTAGCCAAGTCGCGGAGAATTCCATCGGGCGGCACGTCAGGCGGCCATCCAATTGAAAGGCTCTTATTTCGGGTAGAGCTTTTCAATGCTCTGAACTATTTTCAATTCACGAATTCCGAGACACAATTCGGTTCGGCCACATTGGGCATCATCCGCAGCACGGCAGTCAACACGCGAATCGGCCAAGTCGTGCTGAAATTCAGCTTTTAAGTTGTGGACGACAGCGAGCAGCTTTGTTCGTATACTCGGCTGTCAGGATCGAGCCGGATCAGCTTATGTCTGGGCCAGAACATATGTAGCGTCCTGCGATAAACTTCGCCTCCTTTTTGAGTAACTCGACTTTGGGCGGGTGAGAAGAATGGCCTGTTGGGTAAACAGAATCAAATTGGCGACATGGTGGAGGCTCTTGCGAGTGCTGATTTCACTCGCTCTACTATCCGCCTTGCAGCTTGGCGCAGCAGGCCAGTCGAAAACAGTCCTAGCTATATATTCTGACGAAAGTCCCCTGCCGGCGAATCTAGCGGTAGAATTGGTTTTGCTTAACACGCTCAGCACGGGAATGGACTACCCACCTATCTATTTGGATGAGTTTCTCGACCTCAATCGTTATGGCGGCCCGGCCTACGACAAGTTGGTTAGCGAATTTCTACGTCACAAATACGCCGACGCGCACGTTGACGTAATCATTGCGGCTGGGCCTTCAGCGGTTCGGTTCCTGCGCAGTCACCAGGCCGATCTTTTCACAGGAATACCGGTTGTCTTTTGCGGCGTGGGTCGTGAACCCTTTCAATCATCCCAACTCCCTCCAAATTATATCGGTGTGCCGATTGCCATGGAGTCTCTGCCAACGATTGAGCTCGCTCTACGCTTGCAACCGGGTGCTCCCGGGATCGTCATTGTAACGGGTGCATCTGAATTCGATTCCAGTTTGGAAAGTAAGGTGCGAAATGATCTTGCACACCTACAAACCTCTGTCCCCATACGGTATCTAAGTGGCTTGGCATTGCATGATTTATTGCGGGAGCTCTCTCTTCTGGCTCCCAACAGTATCGTCTACTCGCCGGGTCTCCTTCGGGACGGCACCGGCGAGACATATATCCCAACTGAGCTTATGCGCCGGATGGCAGATGTCAGCGCTGCCCCAATCTATAGCTCTTATGGAACCATGATCGGTTCTGGCATCGTGGGCGGATATATGTTTCCGATGGAAGATTTGGGCAAGCAGGCTGCCGGACTTGTGCAAAGAATTTTGCATGGAGAGAAGCTGATCCAGGCGGACGTGCCCGCCGCGCCTCCTTCGCATTATGAATTCGACTGGAATCAGCTTCAACGCTGGCAAATCCCCGAGAAAAATCTGCCGCCCGGATCCATCGTTCTTCACCGCCAAGCGAGTCTATGGCAGCGCTACAAGCAGTACATAATTGGCGCCATTGCTTTGATCTCGGCGGAAACTCTGCTCGTTCTGGGG
>Ga0193729_1001133_pt1 | contig 13721 bp, 11 predicted proteins | sample U1c2metaG_FD_143036 | JGI IMG/M metagenome (GOLD analysis project Ga0193729, IMG submission 143036) | Soil microbial communities from a riparian zone of the East river system, Colorado, United States - U1c2 | ecosystem: Environmental > Terrestrial > Soil > Riparian zone | place: USA: East River... | reverse complement strand
GCCCGCGGCCTTCGCTTGGTCCCAGCAAATTTCCAGCAGGAATACGCACGCCATCGAAGAACAACTCGCAAGTGTCTTGAGCGTGTCGGCCGATCTTCTGGAGCGGGCGACCAACCCGGTAGCCAGGCAGGTCCCTGGTCTCGAGCACCAACAGCGAGAGCGCCTTCGGGCCAGGTGCCTTGGGGTCGGTCCGCACGGCGAGGCAGATGAGGCCCGCTTGCCAGCCGTTCGTGATGAATGTCTTGGAGCCGTTGATCACATAGTGATCGCCGTCTCGTCGGGCGTTGGTCTTGATGCCCTGCAGGTCAGAGCCGGAGTTGGGCTCCGTCAACCCGACCGCGCCGACAAGTTCGCCGCAGGCCATGCGCGGCAGCCAGCGGTGCCTCTGCTCCTCGCTGCCGTAGGCGAGGATGTAGTGAGCCACAATGCTCTGGATGCCGAAGCCGAAGTGGATGCCGCTTCGGGAGAGCTCCTCGATGATGATGGCCTCGTGGGCAAAAGTCCCGCCCCCGCCCCCATATTCCTCGGCCACGTCCGGGAGCAGCAATCCGATCTTGCCCGCCTTGATCCAAGCCTCGGCGTCCGGGTGACCCTGCTCAGCCCAACGCGCGTGATGGGGCACAAGCTCCATTTCGATAAACTGGCGAACCGTCTTCTGAAAGATCCTTGTCTCGTCAGTCATCCAGGGCGATTTGTATGTCATGTTTCGGTCTCGAATTACAGCCGTGGGCAGCTGAGCTTCCGACGATCCCGCACCAATCACAAGGGTACCCTTCAGCGGAATCTCTGACGCACCCTCTCGGATGCCACGATGCCGCATCGGCAACGCCTTTGGCAAGAGTGCCTTTCCCACTTTCCGGTGGTCGCACACTTGACTGCATGATAAAAACATTGGCTTGCGTAATCTGGGTGGGGAGCGTGATACGCATTGAAGCGGCTGCAGCGCTCATCGCATTCCACCGCATGGAAACAGAGGATCAGGTTACGCTGCGATGGCACCAGCTCACGACCAGGACCTTGGGCTATCTCTGCGCACGCTCGCGCCACCCGGCATAATGATTGGCCATCGACTCATAACCGTCGGTGACGAGCATGCGCTGTTGCCCGAGGAGGCAAGTGCGTTTGAGCGCAGCGCAGTTCAAGTGCGACGCGCTAGCGGAGCTGCTCGGATAGTTGCCCGGGCCCTTCTTCATCGGTTGGGACATGAAATGACGGCCCTGCCGAAATCGCTCGGTGGCGCGCCAATCTGGCCAAAAGGCGTTCTAGGCTCGCTTGCGCATGATTCCCGGGTCGCCGTTGCCGCGGTTGGTACCTCTGAAAACCTGGAGGGCGTGGGTATAGATGTAGAGCCCGCCGAACTTCTGCCAGCCGATTTGCTGCACCTCGTGACAACGCCGCGAGAACGAGCAAGGATTGAATCTGATCCCTATCGAGGTCGATTGTTCTTTGTAGCGAAGGAGGCTGCCTACAAGGCAGTCTATCCGCTAGACCAGGCGTTGCTTGGTCACCATGATGTCGAAGTCGATATAGCTAATCAGCAGGCAACCGTGCGCAACGGTCGGGTCGTTAAACTTAGATTTTGTATTTCTACACATCTGGTAGCGCTGGCCTTTCTTCCCTCGTAGTCACAGATTGCGTTGATCCGGCCCTCGATTAATTCTCGATCAATTAGGACATCTGCCCAGCAACGCTCAGCTCCGACAGGGGCGGCGAACCGGCGCCTATGATGCACCCACCCTGGAATTCCACTCCAATCAAACTTGAATAAGCAGCATAATTCATCAATATACCATGTGGGTATTTGCTGGTGACCGGCAATATTTAATATACGATGCGAAGCCAAGATTAATCGGACTGCAAAGAGAAAACAAATTATCGATAATTGCCAAAACGGGCTAACGTATTGACGAATAACGTAAATGTTTCCGTTTTGCGGTCAATTGGCGACGCAGCAGGTCAGGACCAATTAAATCGTTCGGGTAAATTAAATTGGAATATTGGTCGGATAAACTGCCGGCGATCATTAACACGGTAGCGGGGTAATTGCGTTGTGCGGCTTCGTCGGGATTTTCGAGTTCAAGGAACCGCTCGAATCGGTGCGCACCCGCGCGCTGGAAATGGCGAAGACGGTTAGACACCGCGGGCCGGACTGGAGCGGAATATACGCAAGCGAACGCGCAGTACTTGCACACGAGCGACTCTCGATTGTTGACGTGGAGCACGGCGCGCAGCCCCTTCTCGATCTCACTGCGGGCCGCGCACTTGCGGTAAACGGCGAGATTTACAACCATGTTGCGCTGCGCGAAGAGCTGAAGCGGCCGCATGCATGGAAGACGAAATCAGATTGCGAGATTATTCTGTACCTCTACGACGAGTATGGGCCTGCGTTGTGCGAAATGCTCAGCGGGATTTTCGCATTCGCTCTCTTCGACGAAAAGACGCGTGACTTCTTCGTGGCACGAGACCACATCGGCATCATTCCTCTCTACATTGGTTGGGGCCGCGATGGTACGACCTACGTCGCGAGCGAGATGAAGGCTCTCGACGCCGTATGCGAGTCAATCCAAGAGTTTCCGCCGGGACATTATTATACGGGGAACGAAAAAACATTCGTCAAATGGTACGATCCCGTGTGGGCGCGCACCGTGCCTACGGAAAAAGTCGCTTTGCAACGACTGCGAACCGCACTTGAGGCAGCGGTTAAGCAGCAACTGATGTGCGATGTCCCATATGGCGTGCTCATATCGGGAGGTCTCGACTCCTCCCTCATAGCCGCGATCGCGGCACGGCACCGGTTCAAAAGGATAGAATCGGGAGAGACCGAAGAAGCCTGGTGGCCGAGGTTGCACTCATTTTCCGTCGGGCTCGAGGGCTCACCGGACATGGACTATGCGCGCAAAGTAGCGGCGCATCTTGGTACGGTCCATCATGAGATTATCTTCACGATACAGGAGGGACTCGACGCCGTAAGGGACGTCATTCGCCATCTTGAGACCTTTGACGTCACGTCAATCCGGGCGGCAACGCCGATGTACCTCATGGCGCGCAAGATAAAATCAATGGGCATCAAGATGGTGCTCTCGGGAGAAGGCGCGGATGAGGTTTTCGGAGGGTACCTATATTTCCACATGGCGCCGACAGCAAAAGAGTTTCACGAAGAGACCGTGCGAAAGCTCTTCGCACTCAGCAAGTACGATTGCTGTCGCGCAAATAAGGCGACAGCTGCTTGGGGACTCGAGGCGCGTGTGCCGTTCCTGGACAAGGAATTTCTTGACTACGCGATGTCAATAGACCCAGCAGACAAGATGTGTCCGGGCAAGAAGATCGAGAAGAGCATACTACGCGAGGCCTTCCGAGATCTTCTCCCTGAGGAGATCCTGTGGCGTCAGAAGGAGCAATTTTCCGATGGCGTGGGATATGGCTGGGTCGACTGCTTGAAACGTCAAGCGGAGGAAAAGGTCACGGATGAGATGATGGCGGACGTTGAGCGGCGATTTCCCCGGCAAACGCCGACCTCGAAAGAAGGATATTTGTACAGAACAATTTTTGACAGCATTTTTAGAAATCCGACCGCCTGTCTCACCGTTCCTGTCGGCCCTTCCATTGCGTGTTCGACGCCGACGGCATTTCGCTGGTCGCAGGAATTTGCGAAGATGGATGATCCATCAGGGAGAGCGGTAAAAGGGGTACACCTGGACGCTATCAACACGATATGATTTTCCGACGATCGGTCCTGGCTAGTGTAAGACTGACACCCAGAAATGTTGCCCCCAGAAATGTTGGGTTTTCTTGCGCGACGCGCGGCTTTTGTGCGGCGCCGCGTTGCAGGCGGCGATGGCCATGCTGGCCGCGGGCGCTGGGACAGCCAGCATATCGGCGAGCGGCGGAGTCGCAGCCGAGAGCTGTATGAAACAGTCCAAAATCAGGAATTGTCAGTCCGCCTTCCGACGGCGCCTTACCAGCCAGTAGACACCATAGCCGACTGCGATGAGAGGAAGTCCCGCGCCAACGATCGGTCCCGGAGCGCCATGGACGCCACCACCTGTCCAATTGGTGGAGGGTGACGACGAAGCGTTATAGAACACGTGGCCAGCAGTTGCGACACCTGATGCCGCTAACAGGACAAGAAGAATCTTGAGAATCGAAAACATGCTTTGTTTCCTTTCGTCATCCGCCGACAATCACAGATAGTATAATTTAATAATAGAATAATATAATACTTTTCGCGACTAAAATTTAATGCGCCATGCGGGCTGCGTCAATTAAGCGCATTTTACTCGTTACCTTCAACGCAACCAATTATTGGGACGACGGTGTCAATACCGACGAGGCGCTATGTCCTCCTCCTCGGACGGCGCTGGAATGCCTCGCCAATATTGCTGCCCCGGCCATCACCGGTAGCTGCCAGTGAGCCGCGTGCGTCGATTGATCATGTCATTCGCTATGGCCCGAGACTTGCGGATCTCGCGTGCGACTTCAAACCGGGCTCGATCAGGTCAGTCAGGTATTTGCCATAGCCGCTTTTCTCCAATGACTTGGCCAAGATGAGCAGCTGGTCGCAACTAATGAACCCGAGGCGGAAGGCGATTTCCTCCAGGCACGCAACCTTCATGCCCTGCCGCGTCTCGAGCGTCTGCACAAAGGTTGCAGCATCGATCAGCGATTCGAACGTTCCCGTATCAAGCCACGCAAAACCGCGCCCCATCCGTTCGATGTGAAGAGCGCCGGCAGACAGATAGCATGTCTGCAAGTCGGTTATTTCAAGCTCCCCCCGCGCGGACGGCTTGACTTGTAAGGCATGGCGCACGACCTCGTTGTCGAAAAAATACAGGCCCGTGACTGCCCAGTTTGAGCCCGGGTTCTTTGGCTTCTCGTCGATACGCACCGGCCGGTCATTGCTGTCGAAGGTGACGACACCATATCGTTCCGGATCTCGCACATGATACGCGAAGACCGTCGCTCCCTGCTGGCGACTGGCCGCCTTCGCGAGCAGCTCAGGCAATCCGTGACCGAAGAAGATATTGTCGCCCAACACCATGGCCACGCGATCACGCCCAATGAAATCCGCTCCAATAATAAAGGCTTCGGCGAGCCCGGCGGGTCTGGGCTGCTCCGCATAGCTGAGACGAATGCCCCATTGCCTGCCATCTCCGAGCAGCCGTTCGAACTGACAACGATCCGTTGGCGTGGTGATAACGAGAATGTCGCGAATACCTGCCAGCATCAAGGTCGACAGCGGATAGTAGACCATCGGCTTGTCGTAGATCGGCAGCAACTGTTTGCTCACGCCTCGTGTGATCGGATAAAGCCTCGTTCCACTGCCTCCTGCCAGTACGATCCCCTTCAGCATGCGTGCAATTCCTTCGGCATTTCCAGCTGGTCGAGACACTCCTCGAGTGAAGATCGCCAGGGAGGGAGCCGAACACCAAAGATGCGCTCCGCCCTGGACGAGTCCAGGCAAGAATTTTTGGGACGGCGGGCAGGAGTTGGATATTCTGCCGTCGTGATGGCCTGCAATGTCGGGACACGTCGTCCACGGCGGGCGAGGCTCGCAAAGACGGCGGTCGCAAATCCATGCCAACTCGTTTCACCGTCACCGGCGAGGTGATAGATTCCGGCGTCGTCATAGCCGTTGGCCGACCGAAGCCGCTCGACGATCGCAAGGATGGCCACAGCCAGATCTGCAGCGGACGTCGGCGTCCCGCGCTGGTCTTCCACAATCCTCACCACGGGTTGCTCGTCGGACAGCCGCAGCATGGTACGCACGAAATTATTGCCGTAGGGACTGTAGACCCACGAGGTGCGTATCACGGCGGCGCCCGGACAGGCCTTGAGCACCGCTATTTCGCCCGCAAGTTTCGAAGAGCCATAAACATTTTGCGGTGCCGGAACGTCGTCTTCGCGATACGGCGACCGTTTGCTTCCGTCGAAAACGTAGTCGGTCGAGATCTGGATGAAGGGGATGCCGCGTCGTGCTGCCCCGGCGGCAAGCAGCGTCGCTCCATCGCAATTAACCGCAAACGCGCGTTCCGGCTCCGCCTCGGCGCGATCCACCGCCGTATAGGCCGCTGCATTGACGATTGCCGACGGTTCGACCGCGGCCATCACGCGATCGATCCCCTCTCCGTTTTCAAGATCCAGTTCGGGCCGGCCGACCGCCACCATCGGCACGTTGTGCAAGACGGTTGAGTCAAGAAGACACCGAGCCAGTTGACCGCATTTGCCTGCAACAAGGATCGGTTTTTCCGCCATTTTTGATCTCAGTGCTGCATTTCAGGAAGCCCGAGGCGTGTTCCGCCATAGACGTTGACCCGCGGCGCTTCCCACCATGCCCGACTTTCGAGATACCACTGCACCGTTTGCGCGATGCCTTCTTCGAAGGTCTTGCTGGGCTTCCATCCAAGTTCGTGCCGCGCTTTCGATGCATCGATCGCGTAGCGCAGATCGTGTCCAGGCCGATCCTTCACAAACGTAATGAGCGATCGCCTCCTCGCGCGCCCTGCGACCATCTGGTCGAGGACGTCGCAAATGAGTTCGACGACATCGAGGTTACTTCGTTCGCTGTTGCCGCCGAAGTTGTATTTCTCTCCCGGTCGGCCCCGCGTCAGCAGACTTATGAGACCCTCGGCATGATCGTCGACATACAGCCAATCACGCACGTTGGAACCGTTACCGTATACCGGCAGCGGCTTGCCCTCGATCGCGTTCAGGATGATCAATGGAATGAGTTTTTCTGGAAACTGGTACGGGCCGTAATTGTTCGAACAATTCGAGACGATCACTGGCAGGTCATAAGTCTTGAACCAGGCATGCGCCAGATGGTCGGATGCCGCCTTGCTGGCCGAATAAGGCGAACTAGGTCGATAGGGCGTCTCTTCACAAAACAAGCCGGTTGCGCCAAGCGAGCCATAGACTTCGTCGGTCGAGACATGGACAAAGCGAAACCGGCGGCGTCTTTCGGGCGTCAGGAGGTCGTAGTATTTTCGCGCCGCCTCGAGCAGGTTGTACGTTCCCATGACGTTCGTGTCGATGAAAGTCGACGGACCGGTGATCGAACGATCGACGTGACTCTCGGCCGCGAGATGAATGACCGCATCTGGCTCGTGCTTGCCGAAAACACCGTCCACACCCGCGCGATCGCAGATGTCCACTTGCTCGAACATATAAGATTGCTCCCCAGCGAGCGCATCCAGCGAGCGAAGATTGGCCGCATACGTAAGCTTGTCGATATTGACGACGGGAATCCTGTGACTCAACACAAGGCGACGGCAGACCGCTGAGCCGATGAAGCCTGCTCCTCCTGTGACCAGCACACCCATCGGCTATTCTCCATCCTCACTCGAAAACGGGGCGAGATCATCGAGCATCGGCAGTCCGCGATCCTTCTCGGACAAGATCGCCTCTGGCGCAGCAATAGGCCATTCAATCCCCAATTCGGGATCAGCCCAGTTAACCCCACTGTCATGAGCGGCCGAATAGACTTGATCGACCTTGTAGAAAACAACCGTATCGGGCTCGAGCGTGCAAAAGCCATGGGCGAAGCCGGCCGGAATAAGGAGTTGCTCGTTGCCCTCACTGCTCAGCTTTATGGCAATATGCCTTCCAAAGCTTGGTGAAGAACGGCGAAGATCGACAGCCACATCGAAAATGCTCCCGCGCAGCACACGAACCAGCTTCGTCTGGGCGAAAGGAGGCCGTTGAAAGTGCAGGCCACGAACGGTTCCCGGCCGATCGGAACTCGATTGATTGTCCTGCAGAAAATCATAATCGAGCCCCTGCGCGGCAAAGTCCGCTCGCTGGAACGTCTCGCAAAAGTATCCTCGGGCGTCGGAAAATCGCGGTGTCCTGATGAGTTTGACATTGGGAATTGCCAAAGAATGCACATCCAGTTGCATCCGCGCCCCCTTGCCGTCGATGCCCAGAATACTGTCGTCCTCACGGAGGGGCTGTGAAATTTCAAATAACAAATCCATCGTAAAAGCCTCGGTCTGGCGTAATTTCAACTGCAGCCCGGTCCATAGCCGCGCAGCAAAATAGTCTTATTGAAGATCTCTTTTTAACCCGCGCTGTGAATAATCCGCCGACCGCACCGGCTGCAGATGCGATTTCGGATACCTGCTCATGCATGAAAATACCAAGGGTTTTCCCGGCGTTCGGCTGAAGGTGTCGCCCTGTCAAGCCAAGAGCGTAATTCACGTTAATGTTAAACCACCTCATTTAATTTGAGCAACCACTTTCTTTATCTGATAAACTGGTATTAAATGCAAATAATGAGTAGTCGGCCACAGACATCTAAACCTGTTCCGGCGGCATTCAGCTTGTCATATTTCGGCAGGTCACCGGAGCGGTTCGGACGTTCCCAATTCAAGTGGGCCCCCTCGATGCTTCATAGCAATATGCTAACGAATGACAGAACGCGTGCGTTGCTGGACAGCGTCGCGCCTCGGGAGCAGGCCGGGGAGAACGGCATCGGAGAAGCCGTCAATTTCGCACTGGGATTCCTCAGACGACAATATTGGATGATTATTTTTACTGCCGTGCTCGCGTTGGCGACGAGCGCAATTTATCTGCGGATCACCCCGCCGGTATACACCGCGGAGGTCAAGGTCCTGTTCGGGAATCCGAAAGCTCAATTCGTTCAGCAGCAATCCGTGCTGGCGGCCGACACACCGGTCGACTCCCCTCAACTCGAATCCCAGATCCAAATATTGAAATCGAAAGCCATCGCAACTTTGGTCATCAATCAGCTCAAGCTCGCTGATGATCCGGAGTTCAGGGCACCAGGTCGATCATGGCGTTCGATAGTCAAGGAATGGCTGAGCGGCCCCCATCTGGCTCGCCCGGTCGACCCGATGGACCGGCTCGTCAACGAGTTTGACAGGCGGTTGTCGGCCATCCGGCTTGGTTTTAGTACCGTGATCGAAATCAGCTTCAGCGCCGGCAGCGCAGAGAGATCCGCGGAGATCGCGAATGCAATTGCCGATACTTATGTCACTGACCAGCTCAACGCAAAATTGGACGCCAATCGCACCGCCACGGCCTGGCTGCAAGACCGCCTAAAGGAGTTGGGGCAGCAAGCCCTGACAGCCGAGCGTGCGGTCAATGCGTTTAAATCCCAGAACAACATAGTTGCCGCTGGCGGAAGGCTTATGGACGATGAGCGGGTGGCCGAGCTTAACAGCCGGCTGGTCGCCGTCCGCGCCCAGACGTCCGAAGCGATGGCACGGCTGAACCGGTTCGAAACCATACTTGCCTCGAATTCGGCAGACTCGGCGTCGATCGGCAACCTTGATGCATCCGGGTCGGATGCCCTGAGCAATCCGATCATCAATAACCTTCGCCAGCAGTATCTTGAAAACGCGAGGCGAGAAATCGAGTATTCGGGTCGGCTTGGCAGTGATCATTTGGTTATCGTCAATTTGCGCACCCAGATGAGAAGTATCCGGGCATCGATATTGGACGAGGTGCGTCGGCTCGCCGAGAGCAGCAGGAGCGATTTCGAGGTGGCCAAGCAGCGGCAGCAAGAAATCGAAAAGCAGCTGGCGCTGGCCGTGTCGCAGTCACGAACGACGAATTCAGCCGAACTGACCATGCGCGAGCTGGAGACCAGCGCCAAAGGATATCGCAGTCTCTATGAGAGCTTCCTGCAGCGGTATATGGGCTCAGTTCAGCAGGAGTCGTTTCCCATATCGCAGGCACGGGTGATTTCACCCGCCGCACCCCCGCAAAAGAGCAAACCCACAGCCGGATTGATATTGGCGATGGGCCTCTTCGGCGGGATTGCGCTGGGCGCAGCCCTTGGATTTCTGAGAGAAATTATGGACCGCGTTTTCCGCACGTCCGCACAGATCGAAACGACGTTGCAAGTGCCCTGTCTGTCGCTTGTGCCGCTGCTGAGAAATACCGCAAAGAAAATTCGCCCGCCTCGCGCCGCCGTTCAAGTCGACAAGGAGTCCGAAAGAACGCTGTCCGCAGATTCAGGCATGTACCGGGCCGCCGCTATCATGCCGTTGTCCCGGTTTGCAGAATCGATTCGTTCGATAAAACTCGCGATCGATTTAACTCCGACGAAAACCTCAAACAGAATTATCGGCATCACGTCGGCTCTTCCCAATGAAGGTAAATCCACCATCACAGCTGCGCTGGCCCAGATTATTGCTCATGCGGGCAAACGGGTCATCATGGTCGACTGCGATCTCAGGAACCCGTCCCTGTCCACCAATCTTGCACCGAACGCCAGCGCTGGCATTGTTGATGTCTTATCTGGCGCCCGGTCTCTGGAAGAAACGATCTGGAGGGACCCGAAGACTAATCTGACCTTCCTGCCGTCAGCGAAGAAAACCCCGCTTTTTCATACCAGCGAAATCCTGTCTTCGGAGCAAACAGGGAAACTGTTCGACAAATTACGGGGGTCCTATGACTACGTCATAGTCGATCTTCCTCCGCTCGCACCTATCGTCGATGTCCGCACGACAACGCCGCTGATCGACTGCTTCGTTCTGGTCGTCGAATGGGGACGAACGAGAACCGACGTAGTCCAGCACGCGCTTCATACCGCTCCAAACGTGTACGAGGCTTTGATCGGTACAGTGCTCAACAAGACCGATATGAGGGCAATGAAACGCTACGACAATTATCTTAACGACTATTACAACAACGAGCATTATACCAGTTACGGCCAGGTAGCGGCAGAATGATGTCGCCTGATGATCGCAGCTTTCATCATATTGACCTCGCTGATCGCTCTCCTGCCCGCGCTTATGATGGTCGACGGCATCCTTGCCAGCGGAGTGGTTTCGGCAATTGTGGCGGTCGCAATGGTGACGGTGGCGCTCGCGCCGAACACCGGTGAACTTAATCGCTTTTCCCGACTGCTAGGACCGACCGCTTTCATTGCTCTGTTCGTCCCCTGCTCATGGATGCTGTTGCAGGTCCTCCCGATTTCGATCCGCTCTCTGGCCAACCCGGTCTGGGTGAGCGCATCCACGGCTTTGGACAAGCCGTTCGTTGGGGCCATGAGTCTGGACATCGGCGCAACGTTGCTTTCTCTCGCCCGCTATTGCGCCATTCTAGCCGCTGCTTTCGTCACCGCCACTGTCACTCTCAACAGGCAGCGCGCGGAAAACGTCCTATCCTTGCTGACAGGTACCGCCGCGCTGATTGCAGCAGAACTGATCGGATGCGATCTCGGCTATTTGCGTTTGCCCGGTTACGAGCAACTGGGTGAGCGCGCAGACGCGACGAATATTGCCGTCATCGGATTCATTCTGTCCTGCGCGACAACGATCCGCACCTATGAACACCTTGTCAGCACACAACACCGAAAATCGCGAATGATGGCCATGGTTGCGGCATCAGCGTCAATAGCGGCGATCTTCATTTGTCTGTCTGCAATCCTGATTAGCGCGGAGTCGGTTTTGTTTCTTGCCGCCCTGTTCGGCACTGGAGTTCTCATCGCTGTGTTGGCCATCCGCAGATGGCGGCTTGGTCCATTGGGACAGGCGGGGATAGTCGCGCTTGCAGCGGTCGCAGTGTTTGGATTCTTCGCAGTTGTACCCGCAAGGAAAGACGCGGATCCGACACTTGCATTGTCGACGCAAGGTCAGATTTCCTCGACCGAGCGAATGCTGTCCGATGCGAAATGGGGGGGATCGGGTGCCGGATCATTCGAAGCTCTGTTGCCCATCTATCGAGACACCGCGGATTCGGTCGAAATTCCCACTGCTGCGGCGACTATCGCAATAGAGATGGGGCGACCATTCCTTTGGGCCTGTGTTATTGTCGCCCTGATCGGCGCGTCGACGCTTTTCAGACGGGCTCTCCTGCGCGGTCGTGACTATGTTTATTCGAGCGCTGGAGCGGGTTGCGTCATCGCGCTTCTTATCTTGTTGTTCGCGAACGACGGCATTCTAGGATTGACCGCATCGCTGATGATCAGCGTCGTGTGCGGGTTGGCCTTCGCTCAAAGCAAAAGTGCTAGCAACAGAGATTTGGATCTGTCCGAGCAGTTGTACGGCATCCCAAACGGAACGAACGACGCGCCGCCGCTGAGGGTTCTCGATGAATCCTAACACCTCCACTAAGACATGGCTTCGCGTCGCACTGGCATTATTCGGTGTTTTTCTATCGGCGCAAGCTGCGTGGGTCTTGCTGGCCGAACGACAGCGACTGAACCACATTAGGCTTCCTGTCGACGGGAAGACTGCCCTGATAGCGTTCGCCGAACAGGACAAGATCAAGCAAGCGGCATCCCTCGCGGTTGTGCGAGGTGATCTATGGGCAGAAAGCGCGTTTACACATGGCGGCCAGCTCTGGATCGATCGGGCGATGGAACTGGATGCCGGCGACCCGCTCAACGCGGAGGCCCGAACAACTTTGACTCGAGCCCTGCGATATTCACCGCATCGCGGGGACGTCTGGCTGATGTTCGCGGCCTTGGCCGATCAATACAAATGGTCGGAATATCAGCCGAGCTTGCTGCTCAAGATGTCCTATTACACGGCACCGAATGAACTTGCCTTGTTTCCACTGCGCCTAAATGTTTCCCTTCATGCCAAGGAAGTGATCGACGACGCTGAGCTACAGGACATGGTCAGGCGGGACATCAGCGTCATTCTTACCCGCGCGCCTGCCCTGAAGCCGGCGCTTGTCGCCGCCTACAGGTCAGCCTTGCCGCAAGGCAAAGTCCTCGCTGAACGCGTGATTTCCGAGATCGATCCGGACTATCTCGGTGTCGTCCGCGCCGGATGTCCGTAAGCTTGCTTCACCCGCGCAGGTGAGACGCGCCCTCCTCCGCAATCCCACTCGGATCAAGTTAAAATACTAGTGACGATGGCGGGGCCGAACGTCGGGTTCGGCGATACCAACATGCTCCAGCACACTACGAAGGTAGACACCTCCAAGATAGCCGACCTGAACCGCGATTAGGCTTCCCAGTGACCAAAGCCCCATGGAAGTGCCCCACGCAATCGTCACCCCAACGCACTCCGTCAAGACGAGCGCCACCAGGGTCAAAAGCGTGCGCACGGCAAAGACAGATCCCGTAACTGCCCCTGCAAGACAGTGAAGTGCGACCACGGATGTCAAGACATTTCCCTCCTCAGGTGCATTTCCGCAGGCTAGGAGGGAACGGTTACCGACCCCTTAAATCGGCAAAAAATATAGTTAAAAAATTAAACACCATATCTCTTGTCTAATAAAACAAGGTCTGTATAATTAATTAAATATTAACTGATGTTTTCCCGTCTTTCCGCGTGTCCAAGCACCTCCTATGAATTTTGTGAAACATCCCATAGGCGTGGATCTATCGGACGGCGTTTCCGTTCCCGCTTTGGACGGACAGCCGGACGGAGGGCGAAAATGGCCGATCCACTATGATTCGGTGGAGCCGCTCGCGATCGTAGCCGACCTCGCAACGATCGTTTTGGCCAGCGTGTTTGCCTGCCTTTTATATCATCTTTTTCAGGAGTCGGGGGCGCCCCTCGATGTCGGCAAGGCGCTCGGTTCGGCAGTTCTCGTCTCAGCGCTGTTCATTTCGTTGATGAAAATCCGCGGAATGTACAGACCAGCCGAACTGCTGGTGCTGCGCAATCAGGTACGCGCGATTTGCCTGACCTGGATGAGCGTATTCCTTCTGCTCGCCGGCACGGTGTTTGCGCTGAAGATCGGAGCTGAAATCTCGCGCGGCACCAGCATGCTGTTCGCCATGTTTGGCCTCATAG
>Ga0193729_1001132_pt1 | contig 13723 bp, 12 predicted proteins | sample U1c2metaG_FD_143036 | JGI IMG/M metagenome (GOLD analysis project Ga0193729, IMG submission 143036) | Soil microbial communities from a riparian zone of the East river system, Colorado, United States - U1c2 | ecosystem: Environmental > Terrestrial > Soil > Riparian zone | place: USA: East River... | reverse complement strand
TTGAAGAGCAGATCTCGCATCTTAAGATTCGATCCGAAGATTGTGATTTGACCGTTACTGAGTCCCTGCTTCCGCTCAACCTGCGCTGCAATGTGCAATGTCCCAGTCACCTTATTCGGCGAATCGGAAATCCAATAATCACCGAGCTCGGTCGCGTTCCACGAGAGATCCACCTGCGCTGATTGTGACACGGCCATGCGCAACCCTTCCGGCAACCGGTATCGGCCACGAACACTGAGGTTGTTTTGGTTTCGCCTTAGATTGAGGCGTTCGAGCCTGAGCACGTCGTCGGCGCCCCGAAGCGCTCCTTCCACTGAATCAATCGCATAATCCCGATAACGTACATTAGTTATCTCCAGGTCCACCGCGAAGCGAAGATCGGCGAACCAGGATTTTCTAATATTAGACGGCGGCATTATCTTAGATGCTCTAAGGTTAACGCTGAGCTTGTCGATCGTGCCGTTCTCAAATCCAATCGACCCCCCCGACGCCATGAAGTTGGCATCAATCTTCCCGTTCTTGATCTCGATCTTGCCCTGAATCTGGGCCGAGCCCGTCAGCGGCTGCGGCGTTCCCGCCGTCAATCGCTGGAGATCGAGCGCCGCGGCGGTAATTTCCAGCGTCGCCGGGCTGCGTCGGAATTGTTTGAGGTCGGCAGGCAGCTCCGCGGCACCGTGGAGATGAAACTCGTTCTTGCCCTGAACCATGTCCGCCGATTGCAAAATCGCCCGCCCCGGCTGCGCGGACACTTCGAAGGCGCAATGATCGAAGGTGATCTGTTGCTGGCGCAGATCGTTCGCTCGTGCAGACATCGTCGCGCTCCAAGAGTTCGGTTTGTTCAGCACGCCCGTTCCATCGAGACTGAAACGCTCGATTTGGCCGCCGATGAATCCGTCGGGCAGACCCAGGTATTTGTTGAGCGCTGCTGCCTCAATCCTTTCTCCAAGCAAATGAACTTTCGTATTCAGCGAAGAACGCGTTTCATTCAGCGTTATCGAACCTGAAACGGTTCCCGCCCCGATCACTGCCTCGAGATTCATCGACAAAGTTTTCGCGGCAATTTTCGATGCATCGACATTCAGTAATCGAATGCGCTCTTGATCGTTGAGCGCTAGATCGCGCAGAATCAGGTTTCTGTTTGTATAAGAAGTTTGCCCCGAAATTTTTCTCCAGCTCTGTCCCGCCGGCAGTTGCAACTTGCCGATCCGCAATTCGCCGGGCCTGCCCGGATCCAAATCAAGATCGACATGTTCGACCGCGAGATCGCGCGGAGTGCCTCGCATGATCAGGGTTGTATCGACAAATTTCCCACGCTCCGGAAACAACGCCGGCAGCCGGATTTTCTTATGCGGTCTTGAGGCCGCCTTGGCCGGATTCAAAACAATCTGCGCCGAGCGGACTTCCACATTTCGCAGGAGCTGCGACGGGCCATGGAGGAGGAGCGCAAGCAAACTATAATCAGCGTGCACTGTCTCCGCGTCGATCGATTCGATCGGGCCAGGCCCTATTGTCACGGCGTGAAGATTTCGCATGACCAAACCGTTGAACACCGTGCCCTCGAGACGAAAATCGGCCTTCACGTGTTCTCGCGCAGCGTAATGCAGCACAATCTGCCGGCCAAGGCCCAGCAATAATGGCCGATGAAAGATTAGAACCAATCCGAAGAGGACAGCCGAGGCAATGAGCGCGCGGCCCCGCCATTTCCCATGCCTCTGGAATTCTGCCTGACCATCGTCGCCCACGAGGGCGGTACTCTATTTCCACGAGGGAAAAGAGCAAATGAGTCGGCCGCGGAGTTCGGCGTTGCGCGTGGACGCGTCTGGCGTCACGCTTTCTCCGCTGCCACATGAATCCCGACAAGCTCTTCGATTATCTCGACGGCAAGCTCTCCGCGAGGGAACGCGCGGAGCTGGAGCAGCGGCTGACTTCGGACCAGCAATTGCAACGCGAGCTCGCGGTGGCGCGACAAATTCATGCGAGCATGCGCGGTCCCGCGACTGCGGGACGTGAGGTTTTGCTGCCAACCGAAGCGAACGGTTCGGAACGCGGCCGAAGAATGGCGCGCCGCGTCGGCGTGGCGTTTATCATTCTCATGGCCGCAAACGTGGGGGTCGGTCTATGGCTGATCGCAAGACACGAAACGAAAAATCCGAATCGCGAATTGCTCGAAGCGCAAATGCGCCAGCACCTAGCGAAATCTCTCGAACAGGCGGCGGCGACTGTGCTCACGCCCGCGCCGCTGGGCGTGAGCGAGATCACGATAACGGCAGCGCCCGGACGATTGGATGCGGTTGCGAACGAAGTCGTCGCGGTCACTCAGCAACTTGGCGGTTCCGCCACGAAAGGAATTCCGGAGCAACATCGTCTCGGCCTCCTTGTCGATATTCCTGCGAATCGGGAGAACGAATTTCGGGTGGCTATTTCGGCAATCATCGGCGGCGCTCCGAGCTCAGCCTCGCCTTTGCCTTCGCCTAACGAAACAGCCGCGCGAGGCACGGAGAAGAAGAGTTTTGCGGTGCAAATCATCGAGTCCCAGAAGTGACGGCGATCACTTTGCACTGTAGCGGCGCCGTATGAGCGTCGGGCGAATAATGCGACGATCATAGACCGCCGCTACAATTCGAAAATGATCGCGATCACGTTCGCTTTGCCGGCGGAGAGTTCGGGATTCGTCGCTCTGGTGCGAGACAAACGGCGCACAGTGAGCGGCAGCACGGAAATCATTTACGGAGAGATCAACCAGCGACCAGTCACGATCTTTCACATGGGTATTGGCCAAAAGGCTTGTCAGGCAAATCTCGATAATTTCCTGCGCGTTGAACATCCCGATATTTGGATCAGCAGCGGGTTCGCTGGCGGCGTAGGCAAAGACCTGAGAATCGGTGATTTGTTTCTCGCGGAAAATTTCTCGGACCGAGAATTACTTTCCGCCGCTCAGCGCCTTCTCGCCGACCGAAACGTGCGTACGGCCAAACTTTTTACAGCGACAACGATCGTCAATTCGACTGAGCAACGAAATGAGATCGCGCGCGCACAGGGTGCGCTCGCGATCGACATGGAAACCGAAACCATCGCGCGAGCATGCATCGCGCGCGGTATTCGAATGCTTTCTTTGCGCGCGATCAGCGACAGCTTAGACGAACCATTCCCCGCTCCACCGCATCTTTTATTCGACCTCGAACGACAGCGAACGAATGGCGCTAAACTTGTGTTATATTTTTTGAAGCGCCCCGCTCACATCGTGGGTTTCATTCGCTTCGCCAATCGGATCGCGCGAGCGCGCCGAACCTTGACTAACGCGATCGTTGCGATGCTTCAAGACCTGTAGGGACGACGTTGTCGTTCCTGGGGAAGCAAACTGCTTCCGCTACAGATTACGGATTTGTTTGCGCGGGCTCGATGTGAACAAGCACGTCGGCGATGCGCGGGTCGGTTTGTTGGATGGCGGTTTTCACTTGATGCGCGATGTGATGGCCTTCGCGCACGGAAATACTGCCGTCTACTTTTACGTGGAGATCGACATAAAAATCCAAACCCATTTTTCGCACGAGACATTTGTCGATCTCGACCACCCGCGGAACAGAGGCAGCCGCCTTGCGGACAAGATCGATAATTTCGCCGCGCGGTGCGGTGTCGAGAATATCGTGCAGCGCGGGCCCGAGCAGACGGACGCCGATGGTGGCGATGATGACGCAAACAAAAATCGCGGCCCAGTTATCCGCGCTTCGCCATTTTTCGCCGCCGATCAATGCAATCGAAATTCCGATAAACGCAGCCACGGACGTGAGCACATCGGCACGATGACGCCATGCGTCGGCTTCAACGGCGATGCTTTCGATGGAACGGCCAAAGCGGACGACGTAACGGAAGAGAGTTTCTTTTACGGCGACGACCGTGAGAAGCACCGCCAAAGTGAAGGGGGCGGGCGCGCGATGCGGCAGAAAAATTGTTTGAGTGCTCTCTACCGCAAGCAGAACCGCGGCGGCGAGAACACCGAGCGCGACAAAAATCGCGGCGAGCGGTTCCGCTTTGCCGTGACCGTAGGGATGCGTGGCGTCCGGAGGTCGCGCGGCGAAGCGTAATCCGCCCCAGATCACAATCGAGCCGGCAACATCGAGAGAAGATTCAATTCCGTCCGCGATGAGCGCGTAAGCATTTCCAAAAACGCCGGCGGTGATTTTGATAATCGCGAACGCGACATTGACAATCATGCCGATGAGAGCGAGGCGGGCGCCAGCTTGCAGATTGCTGGCGGTGACGTTCGATGTAGGCTGCTGCGCCGGCGACATGACCAAAGATATAATCGCAGCCGTTTACGAAACACACGGAAATCCGGCGGACGTCTTGCGCATTGAGACCCGGCCGTGGCCGAAAGCACGGCCGGATGAAGCGGTCGTGCAAATGCGCGCCGCGCCGATTAATCCGGCGGACTTGAATGCAATCGAAGGAAAATATCCGGTGCGGCCGGCTCTTCCCGCGACGCCGGGATTTGAGGGCGCGGGAGTAATTGTCGATCTTGGCCCGGAAGTCACGAACGTCGCGATTGGTGCTTTGGTGCTTTTGCCGCACAACATCGGCACATGGCGCGAGGCGGTCTCGGTAAAAGCGAACGAGCTTGTTGCTGTGCCGCCGGAAATTGAGCCGGCGCAAGCGGCGATGTTGAAAATCAATCCGATGACTGCATGGCGATTGTTGCACGACTACGTCGAGTTGAAGCGCGGCGATTGGTTGATTCAGAACGCGGCGAACTCCGCCGCCGGCCGCGCCGTGATTCAGATCGCGCACGATCTCGGTTACAAAACTGTAAACGTTGTTCGTCGCGCGGAATTGATCGATGAGTTGCGCGCGGGCGGCGGCGATGTCGTGCTTGTCGATGGCGAAACTCTTCGCGACGAAGTGAAAAATGCGACGAGCGGCGCACCGATTCGTTTGGGTCTGAATGCGGTGGGCGGCGAGAACGCCCTGCGCCTCGCAAATTGCCTCGCGCCCGAATCGACGATGGTAACTTTCGGCGCAATGAGCTTGCAGCCGCTCAAAATTCCGAATGGCCTGCTCATTTTCAAAGATCTGCGCTTCCGCGGCATCTGGATCAATAAATGGTACGACGACGCCACGATGCCGGAACGGATGGAAGCGTTTCGGCAGCTCTTTGAAATGGCGAAACGCGGATTGCTGAAAACCAAAATAGAAAAAACTTATCCACTCAGCGAAGTAAACGCCGCAGTCGCGCACGCTGCGCAAGGCAAACGCAGCGGCAAGGTTATTCTCGAGTTTTAGTCGCCTGGACAGAGTTTCGCCCTGCCAAGCGCAAGACCGACAAATTACAACATGCTGAGGGTAATCGTCGTTGGCGCGGGGATTAACGGCGTGACAGCCGCAATCGAGTTAAAGCGGCGCGGTCACAAAGTCTCTCTGCTTGATCCGGGGCCACTACCGCATCCCCTCGCCGCCTCAACCGATATTAGCAAGGCCGTGCGTGCCGCTTACGGTCCGGACGAAGACTATACTGCGCTGGCTGAATGCTCGATCCCGATCTGGCGGAAATGGAACCAGGAACTGGGAGTCGAATTGTATCACGAGACGGGCGTTTTGTTCCTACGACGGCGACCGATGGAACCCGGTGACTTTGAATATGAGAGCTGCAAGGTGTTGGAAAAGCGCGGACACAAGTTCGAGCGCATCGGTTCGGCGACGCTGCGCGAACGTTTTCCCGCCTTTAATGCGGAACGGTTTCAAGACGGCTTCTTTGATCCGGACGCCGGCTATGTTGAAAGCGGGCGTGTAGTTGCCATGCTTGCCGAGAGCGCGAAATCGCGCGGCATTGAATTACGTCAAGGCGTCAAGCTCGCCTCGCTTGATGAAGGTAACGATCGTGTTAAAGGCGTTGTCCTCGAAGATCGACATCGAATTAGTGGAGACGCAGTCGTTATCGCGGTTGGGGCCTGGACTCCGTATCTGTTGCCGTTTACGAAAAAATTCTTTCGAGCGACCGGCCATCCCGTATTTCATCTCAAGCCGCGCAACCCCGAGCTTTTTTCGCCCGAACGTTTTCCCTTTTTCGGGGCCGACATTTCAACAACGGGTTATTACGGTTTCCCGCTGAATCAAGGCGTTGTCAAAATCGCGAACCACGGTCCCGGCCGGGAGATGTCGCCCGACTCTCCTGACCGAGCAGCGACGGCCGCAGAAGAAAACGATCTGCGCAAATTTTTGTCGGGAGCGATTCCCGCGCTGGCAGACGAGCCAATTGTTCACACACGCGTCTGCATATACTGCGACACACACGACGGACATTTTTGGATCGCGCCCGATCCGGAAAGACCTGGGTTAGTCATCGCGACCGGCGACTGCGGCCACGGATTCAAATTCGCGCCGGTGCTGGGCGAAATCATTGCCGATGCGGTCGAAAACAAACCGAATCCAATATTGCAAAAATTCCGTTGGCGGCCCGAAGTGCGCGCCGGCGAGCAAAAAGAAGCTGCGCGGTTTCGAGGAAATTTGTAGCGGCGGTCTATGACCGTCGGAATTAGTGCGACGCTCATAGAGCGCCGCTACAATGAGCGGTCGCCGCCCGCGACCGGGGTGATTAGGAAATCGCCTTTCCTTCCACGGTTTCTCTTTTCGGTTGGCGCTTCAGCAATGTGATCTGTTTGATGCGGGCGGAATCGGACGGGCTCCAGGTCGCGACATCCGGATCGTCTTTGAACGCGTTGTGCACGATGCGCCGTTCGTAGGAGTTCATCGGCTCAAGCTGGAGGGAACGGCCGGTGATGCGAACGCGTTCCGCCAGTTCGCGGACGCGCTGGACAATGCGGTCTTCGCGCATGGAGCGGTAAAGCTCGCAATCGACAATCACTTTTGCGGCCTCCTTGTCTTTTGTCTGCAACAGCCGATTTAAGAGAAACTGAATAGCCTCGAGCGTTTCACCGTCGCGTCCGATCAAACGCCGGCTTTCTTCGGTGTAAATTTGCAGCGTCAAGTTGCCGCCTTCACTGCGAGTTTCCTCGATTTGCACGACGAAACCGAGATAGCCGAGCATGGTGTCGAGCAATTCTTTCGCAGTCATCATCGGTTCTTACGCGCTCGTTTTGCGGCGGGCGCAACTTTTTCGAGCGTAGGCATCGGTTGGTTTTTGTTCTGATAAAATTGCAAGATACTGAAAAGATTCTGGGTCGTGTAATACAATGCCAGAGCGGCCGCAAAATTGTAGCAGATAAATAAGAAGATGAGGGGCGTGAACATCATCACCCGGCGCTGGGTGGCGTCACCGGTCTTGGGCGTCATCTGCATGAGCCAGATTTGCGTCGCGGCCATGCACAGCGGGATAATGTTGATCGGCCAGCCGAGCAACGGCAGGTGCCCGACGGTGTCGGGTTGGGAAAGATCGCGCACCCAGAGGAATTTTGCGTTTCGCAATTCCACCGCTTGGCCGAGCATTTTGAAGAGCCCGAAAAATATCGGGATTTGAATCACCATCGGCAAACAGCCACCGACGGGATTGATGCCGTACTCCTTGTACATCTTCATCACTTCCTGGTTCATCCGCGTCGGGTCATCTTTGTATTTCTCGCGCAGCTCCTGCATTTTTGGCGAAAGCGCGCCCATCTGCCGCATGGAACGGTTGGCTTTGTTTTGAATCGGCCAGAGCACAAGCTTGATGATGGTGGTGAGAGCGAGAATAGCGGCGGCATAATTCCCCAGCACGCCGTGCAACGAGTTCATGAAGTTCAAAAGAAACTGACAGACTAGCTTGAACATCCCAAAGTCCATGATCTCGGCTTCGTTGTGCTCGAGTTGCGCCAGACGGTGATAGAGCTTCGGCCCGGTGTACACCTCAAAGCGCGCGCGGTAAGTTTGTCCGGGTTGCAATTGAAAGCCGGGCATGCCCAGCGCGCCTTCGATCCCGAAGGCCTTTTGTTCGGGCCAGCGCACGATGTCGAAACGGCGGCCCCACGCGCTGGTCGCCTTGGCGGTAAGAGGGGCGAGCAGGGTTGTGAAAAATTGGTTACTCACCGCAATCCATTCTGCCCCCGGAACATTTCCCTGGTAAAAAGGTTGCGCCGCGCGTTGACCCAAGCCGAAAATTCCGCCGCCGCCGCCGAACCATCCGACGTCGATCCCTTTTGCCTTCCCATCGATGCACCAAACCAGTCGAGTATAAGAAGGATAATCCTTCGGGTGAATCGGAGCAGCGGAGCCAAGCGCAACAAAATAACCATTGTTCACGTAGGGATTTGGGCCAGCATTCTGAAGATCGACATCCATCTCGGCGACAAAGTTGTCTTTTGTTTCCATGGACTTCGGGAAGAAAAACTTCTTCCGAATCGTAACTTGCTCGGGCGTCGTTCGCTCGAACTGCACGGTGGCATTCGACTCATGCGAAGCGGTGAATTCGAGAAACGCGGGCGTCGAAGGCTGCTCGATGATCGCGCCGATCGGCGCGCACTCTGCCGAATTCAAGACAACGCGCTCGCCTTTTTCCGCGACATGATTGAGCAAGACGGCCTCTTTGATTCCGCCGCCGCGATTCGTTAGGCGTAGTTCGACGTCTGAATTGCGCAGCGTTTCAATTTGCTCGGGGAAGCTCGGGATTTGTTCCGTGACCTTCGGTACGACGCTCGGAGCGGCCGTCGCGAGCGGAGAGGCGGATGCGTCAGCGGCAGCCGTTGAACCTGGAGAAAATTGCGCCGGAGCGTTTGCAAGCGCAGGCTTCCGCTGCGTTTGCTTTGCCAGATAGACCTCCCATAGGACGAGTCCGATCACGCAAAGCGCAACGGCGATCCATGCGGTTCGATCCATAATTGGCGCCGGAGCGGCTATTCACAAACGCAATGCCCGCTCGAGTGAAATTCAGCGTCGTGCTTCGGAACCGGATCGCGACCGCAACCGCCCCAGGGTTGGCAACGCGCCAGTCGCTTCAATCCCAACCAGCTTCCGCGAGACAAGCCATGCGCTTCCACTGCTTCCAAAAAATATGCCGAGCAGGTCGGCTCGAATCGACAACCGGAACCGGGCCCGCCAATCAAGGAGAGGAGCGGCGAGAGCGTGCATTGATAAACGCGAATGAAAACCCGGAGCAAGCGGAGCATCAGGGCGCTAGGATAAAAGCGCGCTTTGCCAGACGCAACCATTCATCTTCCAACGCGCGATAACTCGCGCGAGTGGCATCAGACCGGGCAATGAGCACAATCCAAAAATCTTCTCGCAAGTCATTCTGATGCTTGCGTACGATCTCGCGCAGGCGACGCCGGACACGATTGCGCGCGACTGCGCCACCAATTTTGCGCGACGTAACGAATCCGGCGCGAAACCGGCCAGCATTTTCCACCCCAAGCACGCCCAGCATCAGCAACTTTCCGCGTTGGGCACAGCCGCTTTGTTTCACTCGTTCGAACTCCGATGCGCGTGTTAACCGCCGGGCTTTCGGGAATGAAAGACTTCTCGCCGGCATGTCGATTGTCAAAGGACCGCTTAGAGCGCCGCGATTTGCCGGAAAGCGAGCTTGTTCGGTACAGCGAAAGTCTTCCCACAGGTCGAGCCATAGGAAGACTTCCGCAAAAGGCGCCGCCCCAAATTACGGAGAAGGCGAAGGTGAAGTATTAAGGTTAACGTTCGTCTCCGTTTTCTCCGTCTTCTCCGCGGGAGATGGATTTATGATCGTGGTATTGCTTTCGGTTTTTTCCGCGGGCGGACTCGTTGCCGGCGCGACAGTCTCGGTTTTTTGTTCACAAGCCGCGAGCAGCGCGGCGCCAGCTAAAATGCAGATGTATTTCTTCATATATGGATGTTTAACGGGTTAACTCCGTAAATAATTTACGGAGTTGGACTCGGCGACTCTGTCACGCTAGTGGTCGCCTCTGGGCTCGTAGTCGCCTCCGGTAATGCCGTGGCGGCGGGACTCGCAGCCGGCGTGACGGTTTCAGTTTTTTGCTCACAGGCCGCGAGCAACGCGGCGCTTGCCAGGATGCAGATGTATTTGTTCATAGTAGTAATTGGAAAGGGCATATTGTGTTAAATCATCAATCGGGGCAAGGACGCTTTTTGGCCTTGGGATTTCGCGAGTAAAAACGATCCGGCGATGGCAGTAGTCTAAAGCGGCGGTTCGTATTTTAAGCCATGCGCCTCCGCCACCGCCTGGCATGTCAATTTTCCGTCGCGAGTGTTGATTCCGCCAATCAGCGCCGGTTGCTTCTTGCATGCACCTTCGAGGCCGAGATCGGCGAGCAGCTCAACATAGCGATAAGTAATGTTGGTGAGCGCCTGCGTGGCCGTGCGGGCGTAAGCCGCGGGCATGTTCGCCACGCAGTAATGCGTGACGCCTTCTTCGACATAAACTGGATCGAGATGCGTGGTCGGTCGCGAAGTTTCCGCGCACCCGCCCTGATCAATGGAAATATCGACGAGGACGCTGCCGGGTTTCATTTTTTTCAACATCGCGCGCGTAATCAATTTCGGGGCCTTCGCGCCCGGTAAGAGCACGGCACCGATTAGAAGATCGGTACTAGGCATCAGCTCGTGCAGGTTCGCTTCGTTTGAATAAAGCGTGCGCGTATTTCCCATCGTAAGGTCCAGAAATCGCATTCGCTCGACATCGACGTCGAGAATGGTGACGTCCGCGCCCAGACCGGTCGCCATGCGAGCGGCATTAATTCCAGAAGTTCCTCCGCCGAGCACCACCACTTGTCCCGGCAGAACGCCAGGCACGCCACCAAGCAGCACGCCGCTGCCGCCGTTGTGTTTTGCAAGAAAATACGCGCCCATCACCACCGACATGCGACCAGCGATCTCGCTCATCGGTTCGAGCAGCGGCAAACGGTTCTCGATCTGGATCGTCTCGTAGGCGACGCCGGTCACGCGCGATTTCAGCAACGCTTCGGTGAGTGCTTTGCCGGCGGCGAGATGCAAATAGGTGAAAAGAATCTGGCCCTGGCGCAGAAATGGAAACTCAGCCGGGAGCGGCTCTTTTACTTTCACGATCAGCTCGGCGCGCGCAAAAACCTCCTTTGTTGCGTCGACTATCTTCGCGCCGGCCTTAATGTATTCCTCGTCCGAGTAACCGGAGCCGAGGCCAGCGTTTTTTTCCACGAGCACGGAATGTCCACGGCGAGTGAGTTGATTCGCGGCCGAAGGCAGCAACGCCACGCGCCGCTCCTGCTCTTTAATCTCCTTCGGGACGCCGATGATCATGAGAGAAAGTGAGAAGTGATTAGTGACAAGTGAGAGGTAGGAAGCAAGCGCAATTACCTCTCACATCTCACTTCTCACCAATCACTTCAGTTCAGTGACGGATCATCCGGCGCCGCCGCCAGCATCTTATACCAGGGTCCGAGACGGCGCATGATGTCGAACCAAAGTTTCGGCAAACGCTCGGGCTTGAGCACGGAGCGACTGGGCTTTTGCAGCAGCCAGGCTTTTTGTTCCATCTCGGCCTCGAGTTGTCCCGCCTCCCAGCCTGCGTACCCCACAAATGCGCAGATCGAGATCGGATTCTGGCCGGCCCGCTCGCTCGCCTCTTCTAAACCCACATTGTGATTGAGCTTGAGCCCTTCGCCCTTGTGCCATTCGAACGCCGCAAACATCAGTTGATTTTTCCCGACCGGTCCGCCGAGAAAAACAGGCACGCCGGCAAGGCCTTCAGGCGGCGTCTCGTTCACCAGATCGCCCACCTGTTTGTCGAGCGGGCGATTAATGATTACACCCAGCGCGCCGTCATTTGGATCGTGCGCGGAAATGAAAAGTACCGTGCGCCGAAAATTTGGATCGAGCATATTAGGATGAGCGACGAGCAATGACCCGGTGAAACTCCGCGGCGTTTCGCCACCCAGATTACGCATGCAAAACTAGAACGCTCGAAGCCAGTTTACGCAAGCTTTACGTTGCATTTCATCTCTTCCTATCGCTGAGCGGCAAACGCGGCGAGGACGGAATATCTTCACCTTCTTTGCAAAGCCTGCACCGTGCTGCATAAGTTCATGCAAAATTTTGTTGCGACGACCCGTAAGCTCGATTACTTGCAACCCAGTTTTCCAAGATTGTTCTGGGGGGAACAGCCGCCCTTCACGTCCATCGGGCGTGGGGGGCGGTACTTTTTTGATGACGAAATCCGAATGACGAATCACGAACGAATGACGAAGGCGGAATGACGAAACGTGGTTTTGTCGTCATTCGTCATTTGTCATTCGTCATTAATTCGGCATTCGTCATTCGTGCTTCATCATTCCATGTCGAACTCGGCACGAGTCTCCTGGCCCACGGCGTTGACGCTGGTCGTGCTTATCGTGGCAGCGGCCGCGGTGATCATTTTCCTGCGTGTCGAGAGCTGGCCAGCGCGAACGGCCGCGCAAAGCACCGCTGGGCTGGAAAAATTGGGCCGGGACGTGCGCGCGGCTTTCATCGACATCGCACATTTGCAACCGCGCATTACGATCAACAATCGCGTTTACCTGGAACAAACCACTCCCACGAGCGAACTCGTTATTCTCTCCCGCCGGATGGAAGTCGAGCACGAGTTGTTGCATACCTGGGCGGGAAGTTCGAAGCGCGTAAAGCTGCACGGCACGTTCGCGGTCAAAGCCGGTTTCGATTTGCGCCGTGACCTGGCCGTCGATGTCCGGCCGAATGAAATCGTCATCCAGCTTCCGCACGCTCAGCTTCTTGGCGTTGAGCAGGATGCGGTGGACGTCCTCGCGTTTGAAAATGGTTTTTGGAATCGGATCTCTGCAAACGATCTGCAAAGCGAATTGTCGATCTTGCCCCAACTGGCCCGCCAGAAGGCGGCAGAAAGCAATTTGCCGGCGGAAGCCGAACGGGCGTTGCAGCAGCAACTCAACCAGCGCATTCACACACCCCAACCGCTCAGACTGGTTTTCACCGGCGCCGCGAAGTTGTAGCCACGGCACTGTGGGCCGTCCAAGCGCATGCAAGATTTCGAGTGCGGCGACACGTCGCCGCTTTCTTTGCGAGGTGACATGTCACCTCGTTCCAAAGCGCGGACATGTCCGCGCACTCCACAGGCTGCGCGCTCATCCCCGACGCGCCACAGGCGCGTGGCTGCAGTTCTTCGTCGCGGGCCCAAGCGTAAATGGTGATCCGTGACCGGGAATGGTAGTTGATCGCCAGTCACTATTCACTGATCACTATTCACCCCTCCACTAACCGATGCTGTTCAAGAATCGACTCTTACTGGCCAGCCTGCTCATTCTTCTCACGGGCCTCCTCGCGATTTGGTTCGCGCCATTTGCTGTTTCCCATAGCCTTCGCTTTTGGATTTGGTGGAAAGCGCGGGAGCAAAACCTCACCGTCAAGATCGACCAGATCGACGCCCCGTTTTTGCGCCCGATGGTGATGCGCGGATTCCGCATGACCAGCGCGCCCGACGCTGCATTTCACATCGACGTGAGCGCTGCACAGACAACGGTAAATTTGAATCTCAAAGCCATTTTGATGCGCATGGGCGGGCGCGCGATCCGAACCCTTTCAGTTGAAGGATTGCATGCCGAGCTGCGCCGCAACTATGCAACGGGGACAACGCTAACGGAGAGCGGCTGGGCAACGTTGGAAAAATTGCTCCCGGACAGCCTCAATCTCGGGCCGTTCGATTTGCGCGTCGAAGATGGGCCTACTGTGATTTTGTTGCGCAGCGTCTCACTTTCCGCCAGCCAAATCGAAGCCGGCCGCTTCAGCGCGGACGAAGTCACGATTGCATCGCCGTGGTTTCGCCAAA
>Ga0193729_1001131_pt1 | contig 13729 bp, 9 predicted proteins | sample U1c2metaG_FD_143036 | JGI IMG/M metagenome (GOLD analysis project Ga0193729, IMG submission 143036) | Soil microbial communities from a riparian zone of the East river system, Colorado, United States - U1c2 | ecosystem: Environmental > Terrestrial > Soil > Riparian zone | place: USA: East River... | reverse complement strand
ACAGGTGTGCAACCTGCCGTTCGCAACGTGCTGCACCTTGCGCGACTTGACGGTTTTCTTGCGAAAAAGCACCACCGAAACCCCGCGTCGCGCGTCGCGGTAACCACAGCTATCGAGGAACCGCTGGCGATTAAATAACTCGTGCATTTCGAGTGGGAATGGCTCAATGGGCTCGCTGTATTCTACAGCGTCGTATTGAAAAGTGATTTCGAAAGCGAGCCATGAAAGTTGTCCAGTGTGAAGGCGGCCGCCATGCCGGAGCCATCCTCGCAATTTTCAACGATGCGATTGCGCATTCCACAGCTCTTTATGATTACAAACCGCGGACGATCGAAATGATGTCAGGCTGGTTCGATGCCAAGTCGAAAGGAAATTATCCGGTGATTGGCATTGAGAGCGAGGCCGGTGAACTGATGGGGTTCGGAAGCTACGGCACGTTCAGGGCGTGGCCCGCTTACAAATACTCGGTGGAGCATTCGGTTTATGTGGACGGGCGTTTTCGACGCCAAGGAATAGGGAAGCGTTTATTGGAGGAACTCATCGGCGCGGCGCAGCGACAGAATTACCATCTGCTGATTGGAGGAATCGATGCCACGAACTCGGCCAGCATTGCGCTGCACGAAAGATTGGGATTTACGCATAGCGGCACCATCCGCCAGGCCGGCTTCAAATTTGGCCGCTGGCTGGATCTGTCGTTTTACCAGTTGATATTGTCCACGCCGTTGCAGCCGGTTGATGGGTGATGCGAATCGGCATCACAACCTCCGTGGTTCAGCGCGGCAAGACTGGCGTTGCGCAGTATCTCTTTGCGCTGCTGCGAGCGCTGGTGGCGCACTCCGGACCGCACGAGTTCGTTTTGTTCGTGCTCGAAGAGGACGTGCAACTCTTCGCATTCGCCAGGGACAAACTGCAACTTGTGCGCGTTTCCGAACGAGTGCGTCCGGCGGTGAAAAATATTCTCTGGCACCAGACCGAGTTGCCGAAGCTGGCGCGCCAGCACCAGCTCGATGTCCTCCACGTGCCCAGTTACCGCCGCTTGCTATGGCCCAGGCCATGTCCTTTGGTCGCGACGATTCACGACCTGGCCCCCTTTCACCTCGCCGATAAATACGATTGGAAGCGGATGTTTTATGGACGAGTGGTCGCGCGGTGGCTGGCGAGGCGGCAGGACGAAATCATCGCGATCAGCGAAAATACGGCGCGGGATCTCACCAGATTTTTCGGCGTGGGTCGGGAGCGCATTACCGTAATCCACAATGGTCTGGAGCATGATCGGTTCTTTCCTGCGCCTCCAGAGCAGGCCAGGGCTGAGGTTGCCAATCGTTACGGTTTGCTCCGCCCCTTTTTTCTCTACGTGGCCCGGCTCGAACATCCGGCCAAAAATCACGTTCCGCTGATTTCCGCCTTCGAAGAATTCAAAGCCGCCACGCGCTCGGACTGGCAGTTGGCCTTTGGCGGGAGCGATTGGCACGGGGCCGAAGCGATTCATGCCGCGATCAAGAGATCGCCCTATGGGGGTGAAATTCGCTGCCTCGGCTTCGTGCCCGATGCCCAATTGCCGGATTTGTACCGCGCGGCTGAAGTGTTTGTTTACCCATCCCTTTATGAAGGTTTCGGAATGCCGCCCGCTGAAGCGATGGCTTGCGGGTGCCCGGTGATTTCTTCGACGTGCGGCTCGCTGGGCGAAGTGGTCGGAGACGCAGCCGCGATCGTGGAGCCCCGAGACATTCATTCCATCGCGAAGCAACTCCGCACGCTGGCCACTGAGCCGGCTGCAAGGGAGCGATTTCGCGCCGCCGGTCTGGCGCAGGCAAAGAAGTTTGATTGGAGAAAAACCGCTGCTGAAACGGTAAAAGTTTATGAACGGGCGGGCATGAGGGGTTAGAGAGCCTTTCCAAACAACCCGGAAGCCTTCCTCCGTAATGTACAGGAGTTCCTTAACCAACAAATTGGACTCGCGCGCGGAAAGATTGGGACGTAAATTGGCCGTGATGGAATCCGGCGGGGACCCAAGCTTTTTTGCGCGAGCCTGGCCAAGATTTGTTAGAGAATTATGGCGCCGTTGAGCCAAAAGTTTCTCAAAGATTTCTTTTCCCGCCTTGACTCTGCCGGGAGTGCTTTCCATATTGCACACTCAGTTTTCATTCGTCGCACGTGAACAGAAACTTGTTGTACTATGGCCAAATCCAAGGTTAGCAGGGCGTCGTCGAAAAGTAGCGCCGGCAAACACCTCCTCGCAGCCAGTTCCACAGCAGTTCCCGCTTCGGAAGTCCAAACCAGCCTGTCGGTCCTTTCTCCCGAAAATACTTCGACCGCGACCCCGGCTGGCAAAGGGGTTGAGAGCAATGGCAGCACGCTGACGGCGACCACCCCCACCGGGCCCGGTGGCCAAAACCTGGTTTCGCTTTCCGGTCCGGCCAGTCCTGAAGTCATCGAAAAGATCAAGGAACTCGTCCGGCTGGCGCAGGAGCAAGGTTATCTGACTTATACCGATTTGAACGAGGCCTTGCCGGAAACGCTGGCCACTCCTGCGGAGGTCGAGGAAATAATCATCCAACTCCGAAATCTCGAAGTCGATATCGTGGACCAGGCTGAAGTGGATCGAGTCAAGCAACCGGAGCCGGAAGAAGAGGAAGAAAAATCACGCCTCGATATCCTGGACGATCCCGTTCGCATGTATCTGCGCCAAATGGGGCAGGTGCCGCTGCTCAGCCGGGACGAGGAAGTTGCCATCTCCAAACGCATTGAGGAGGCTGAGGGCCAAGCCAGGAGAATTATTTACAGTTTCGGTTTTGCGGGGAAAGAACACATTGCTCTGGCTGAAAAACTCGTCTCGGAGCCGCCCAAGGAGAGGTTTGACCGTGTCGTTTTGGACAAGAAAATTGACGGGCGCGAAAGTCATCTCAAAGCTCTTCGCCGGCTGATTAAGGCCGTGCGTGAGATCGACCAGGAGGTTGATAAAAAATATTCGGCCTGGCAGAGCAGCGCCTCGAAGCCGGCGGGCGCCAAGCTGCAAACCCATTTCAAGAAAGCCGACGGAAAACTGCAAAGCACCTTCGCCAGGTTCTATTACAAGCAGAAGGTGATCGACGAGATGGCTTTGGTAGCCGAGAACATCCACGACAAACTTCATTGCAGCCTTCGCTGCCTCCAGGAAACGGAAGAGCAGCGGAAAAGCCAGCTGCACCAGCAGATTCTCCAAAGCGAACGGCGTAAAATTCAGGCGCTGGAGAGTTTTGTACGGATGTCGCACGAGGATTATCTTCAGGCCTACGCCCAAATGAAATTCTTCTATGGGAAGGGTCTGCAGGCCAAAACCGAGATGGTGGAAGCGAACCTTCGGCTGGTTATTTCGATCGCTAAAAAGTACACCAACCGCGGCTTATCCTTTCTCGATCTAATCCAGGAGGGAAACATGGGTCTCATGAAAGCGGTCGAGAAGTTCGAATATCGCCGCGGTTACAAGTTTTCCACTTATGCCACCTGGTGGATTCGCCAGGCAATCACGCGTTCGATTGCCGACCAGGCCCGGACGATTCGCATCCCGGTGCACATGATCGAAACGATTAACAAGCTCATGCGGATCCAAAAGCGCCTGATTCAGGACTATGGACGCGAACCAACTTCCGAGGAAATTGCCGAGGAAATGCAACTCCCGGTCGAGCGGGTGCGGGCAGTTTTGAAGATGGCGCAACAGCCGATTTCTTTGCAAAGCCCGGTCGGGGATGGCGAGGAAGCCAATTTTGGAGATTTCATCGAAGACAAATCGAGCGAGAATCCTTCCGAGGTGACCAGCTTCAGCCTGTTGAAAGACAAGTTGAGCGACGTGCTTTGCAGTTTGACCGGGCGCGAGCGCAAAGTCCTGGAATTGCGGTTCGGCCTTGGCGATGGCTATCCGCGCACGCTGGAGGAAGTTGGCAAGCAATTTCGAGTCACGCGGGAGCGCATCCGCCAGATTGAAGCCAAGGCGTTGCGCAAAATGCGCCACCCGACGCGGATTCGCCAACTGCATGGGTTTCTGGAAATCGAACAAGTGGAGTAGTTGAGTCAATAAAATCGAAACGACGGCGTTCTTGCCAAAGCCCCCTGATAGGCTCTCATGGATTCGTCAGGGCCCATGCGAAGCAACGTTTCTCCATGACTTGTCCGACTCGTCTGCGGACTGGTGTGGGCGTCCATTGTCGGTGGGTTTGACTTCGTAGTCCCGCGCAAGGTACCGGTAGATGGCCGAAAAATCTTTGTCACCGTCTCCTTGCCGAATGGCGAAGCGATAGATTTCCTTGGCCACATTCGTCAGAGGCATGGGCGCGCCGGTTTCGTAAGCGCTCACCGCGGCGAGATGCAAATCCTTTTGCAACCACCGTAAGGGGAAGTCCGCGTCCTCAAAATCTCCGCTTTCGATTCGGCCCCGCTTGGCTGCAAGAAACGGGGGAGCCGTCGGGCCACCCAGTAGCGCCTCAAACAATACTTCAGGAGGCAAATCTAGAGATTTGCCCAAAACCAACCCTTCTGCAAACGCGGCCATTATTGTGCCGAGCAATTGGTTCATAACCATCTTAAGAGAGGCCCCCATCCCTTGTCTCCCGGCGTGAAAAATCCTGTTCCCCATGCACTCTAAAAAGGGCTGGCATGCTTCCAGCGCGGACGGCTCGCCGCCGACCCAAAACACAAGCTGTCCGAGAGCAGCCTGGCCCTTCGAACCGGTTACCGGAGCGTCAAGAAAAAGAATGCCCCGCGCTCGTGCTTGTTCCGCCATTTCTCTCGAGAATGACGGGTTGACGGTACTGCAATCCACCCACATTCGGCCCGGCGCAAGACCTGAGAGTAATCCGTCCTTGCCCAGAGCTGCTTCCTTCACGGCCTCGGGATGAGCGAGCATTGTGAAGATTATCTCGGCTTGCGTTGCCAGGTCGGCTGCCGAGTCGGCCCATTCGGCGCCTCGAGACAACAACGGCTCCGCCTTTTCGCGCGTCCGATTGAAGACAACAAGGGCGTGGCCGCGTTTCTGCAGGTTTGCCGCCATGCGGCTGCCCATTATGCCCAGACCGATGAAACCGATTTTCATTTTCGTCTCCTTTCCGAGCTTAAGTCGCCAGGTCAGCAACCTTTTCAATCTCGTTGAGGTCCGATTGAGTGAGGCGAATTGCCGCCGCCGCGACCACGTCATCCACCTGTTCCGGCTTGCGCGCGCCAACGATCGCGGCCGTCACGGCCGGATGGCGCAACGTCCAGGCCACCGCGACTGCGCCCGGGAAACAGTCGTGCCCCTTGCCGATCGCCTGTAATCGCTCCACCAATGCCAGGTGGGTGGAGAGCCTAGGCTCATTGAAATCGGGACTGTGTTTGCGCCAGTCGTCCTCGGGCAGCTTGGAAATCCGCGCCCGCGTCATAGCGCCGGTTAAGAGCCCCGAGGCCATCGGCGAGTAAACGATGACGCCGATGTCCTCGAGGTGGCAGTAGGGCAAAATCTCCTCTTCTATCTCGCGACGGATGAGCGAATACGGCGGTTGAAGCGAGGTAATCGGCGCGATGCTTTGCGCCAGTTGCATCTGCTCGACATTAAAGTTGGAGACACCGATCCAGCGGACTTTCCCCTGTTGCTGGAGTTGCGCCATGGCGGTCCAGCCTTCTTCAAGTTCTTTCAGGTCATCTACAGGCCAATGGACCTGGTAGAGGTCAATCGTCTCGACCCGAAGCCGGCGCAGGCTGTCTTCGCACTCGCGGAGAATGGAATCCGCGCTCAATACGTGATGGACTTTCCCCTCTCCATCCCAACGCAGACCACATTTGGTGAAGACATACGGCCTCGGACCGTCCCAGTTCGTCAAGGCGCGGGCCACGACTTCTTCAGAGTGGCCGGTGCCATAGACCGCCGCGGTATCAATCCAGTTGACTCCCAGTTCCAATGCGCGATGAATCGCCGCGATGGACGTGTTGTCATCCTGAGCGCCCCAGGCGAATTCCCAGCCCGAACCGCCGATGGCCCAGGCGCCGAAGCCCACGCGCGTGATGAAAAGATCGGAATTTCCAAGTTGTTTCGTTTTCATATGACCAAGTGTTCGTGTTTTCATGATGTTTCTTTCTTTCATTGTTTCATTGTCTCCTGCCAGCCGCCCCCCAGTGCTTTGACCAGGGTGACAGCCGCAACGAGTTGCTGGCCCCGGAGTTGGGTGGCGGTAAACTCGACGTTCAGCGCCGTGCTCTCAGCGGTTGCCACTTCGAGATAGGTAATGAGGCCGTCACGGTATTGGTTATTAACTATTTCGAGTTGTTTGCGGGCGGCGACCAGGGCATCGCTTTCCGCGGCGTACTGGTTGGCGAGAAGTGTTTGGGCCGCAAGGTTGTCTTCCACCTCGGAGAAGGCTGTCAAAACGCTTTGGCGATAGGTGGCGATCATTTCGTCGTAAGCCGCCTTTGCGAAGCGCAAATTTGCCCGGAGCCTGCCGCCCTCGAATATCGGCAGGGTTATGGAAGGCCCGACAGCCCATAGGCGACTCGACGCATTGAACAGGGTCCCGGCATCGAGACTCTCCAAACCTGCAAGACCGTTCAACTGAATGGTCGGAAAAAAAGCCGCCTTGGCCACGCCGATGCCGGCGTTCGCGGACGCCATGCGCCGTTCGGCGGCGGAAATATCGGGCCTTCGCTCCAGCAACGCGGAAGGCAAGCCCGGGGGAATCAAGGGAGGCGCAGTGGACAAGACGCTTTCCGAAACGCGAAAGCTCGAGGCGGGTTGGCCAGCCAACAAGGCCAGCGCATGCTCAAATTGCGCGCGCTGAAGAGTCACGGCGGGCAACTGCGCCTGGGTAGTATTAAGAACAGTCTGCGCCTGAGCCACGTCGAGATCGGACACCGCCCCTCCGGCCCGCAGATTGCGGGTCAACTGCAGAGATTTGGTGAAGACCTGGATACTGGACCTGAGCACCTCTCGCTGAGTGTCCAGTGCTCGCAAGGTGAAATAGTCCACCGCCACTTCGGCCTGGATCATCAGTTTGATGGTTTCGAGATCATCCGCGCTGGCCTGTGCCTGTGCGCGCGAGGATTCCACGCCGCGGCGGACTCGGCCCCAGATATCCAGCTCATAGCCGAGGCTAAAGGGCACATAAAAATCATTGAAGGTTGCGCCCCCAATGGCGCCGCCGGTTGTGCTCGATGGAGTATTCGCCGAGGTGCGTTGACGAGTATATGAGCCTGAAACGGAAATATTCGGGAAAAAACCCGCCCGGGTGACATCCATTTGGGCGCGGGCCTCAGCCAGGCGAGCGACGGCAACTTTGAGTTCTTGATTAGCGGCCGCTGCCTGACGTTCCAACTCGTTCAGTTCCGTATCGCCAAAGACCTCCCACCAATCTCCTTTCGGGATCCGGGCCTGGGGTTGGGCGACTTTCCAACCGTTCGTTGCATCGGAGTCCGTGACGACAACGTTCGTTGCGCCAGTGTAGGCCGCGGGAACGGTCGTCGCCTGGGGGCGGTTGTAATCGGGACCGACCTTGCAGCCGGAGACGAGGGCCAGGGCGGCCAGCGAAAAGCCCAGGCAAGAATTGAGTCCCAGGCTCGTACTCAAGAATGTTCGGGATTGTTTCATGAGGGGGGAAGTTATTTCGACGCGATTGAACCGGGTGATTCGGCCACCCGCACTTTGATGCCGCTGACCAGGGAATCGGAGGGATTGGTAATGATACGGTCGGCCGGGGTCACGCCGGCGGAGATTTCAACCGTTTGACCGAAATCACGGCCGACCTGAACTTTTCGCAATTCGACCACCCCGTTGGTATTCACGACGGCTACCTGCAGGCCCTCCGCGCGAAACAACAAAGTATTGGAGGGCAAGGTCAAACCCGAGTTTGCGGGGCCCTGCTCGAACCTCACTTCGCCATAGCTGTAGGGCAGGATTCGATGCTGTGAATTATCGACCTCGAGTTGCGTCAGCAGTGTGCGCGAAGTTGCGGAAATGGATTCTGAGGTCGTCACGACTTTCGCGGGAAAGGGTTGGTCGGGCAGTTCAGGGATAGTCAGGGTGGCAGCCTGGCCGGGAGCGATGCCGATCGCACCAGTTTGAGGCACGCGGACGTAAACACGAAGTTTGTCTGCCTGCGCCAGGTGGAATAATTGGTTGCCGCCGCTGCCCGCGATGATGAGGTCGCCTACATCGACAGCACGGATGGTGATGGTGCCGGCGAATGGAGCGACGACGCGCTGGAAGGAGACTAACTCTTCGAGTCGCCGCACGTTGGCGCGGCTGGCTTCGACGCTTGCGCTTGCGGTTTCGCGCGCCGCCGCTTTCTCGGCCGCCGCCTGCTCCGAGACCGACGCAGTTTTCAGCAACTCTTTCCAGCGGTCATCGGTGACCTGGGCCAGGTGGAGGTTGGCCTGGGCCAGGACGAGTTCTGCGCGGGCCTGGGCGAGTTGCTGGTCCAGGTCCGGTGTCTCGATTAGGGCGAGTTGCTGGCCTGCTTCCACGTGCGCGCCGATATCCGCCACCCAGTTTTTCAAGTACCCGTTGGCTCGGGCGTAAATCGACGCTTCGAGCCAGGGCTTGACCTCGGCCGGCAAAATCAAACTACTGGCGTTCGTTCCTTTCACGGGCGAAACAACCGAAACAGATGGGATAGCCAGTTGGCTCGTATCCCTGGCGGTCGAACGGTTTTGACCCCAGCGCGGCAGGAAGCCGAGCGCGAGTCCCGCGACGATCGCCAAAGCGATAATGGCTCCGATGATCAGTCCGTGTTTGGACCGCTGCTTCGTTGCGGATGGAGCCCTTGATTCTGCCGTCGGCAACGGCGTCGGGGAATGGGCTCGGTAGTCCAGGAGGCGGTCTGTCGCCCGAGTTTCGGGCAACTGCGGAGCAATTGCATGCTTCCCGTTCTGCGAGGTTTCGGGGACTTCGTTGTGCTTTGATTCATCAGAGTTCATAAGTAATCCTTAGGCGTGAGCCGGGGCCGGCAGCCTCGTGTGATGGTGTGGGCTCGTTCGATGCGTTTGTTTTGGGCGCAGGAACCTTTCGGTGCAGAACACTGAATACGACCGGCACGAAAAAGAGAGTGGCCACAGTGGCGAGCACCAGGCCGCCAATTACGGCGCGGCCCAGGGGCGCGTTTTGTTCGCCTCCTTCACCCAGGCCGAGGGCCATCGGTACCATGCCGATAATCATCGCCATTGCCGTCATGAGCACCGGACGCAGGCGGCCAGTGCCCGCCTCCCATGCTGCTTTGAGGGGCGCCATGCCCTCCTGGAGATGAGCCCTGGCGAAGGTCACCACGAGCACGGAGTTCGCGGTGGCGACTCCCAGGCACATGATGGCGCCCATCATCGCGGGAACGCTCAAAGTTGTGCCGGTAAGAAATAATCCCCAGATGACCCCCGCGAGCGCGCCCGTCAGCGCGGTAAGAATGATGAAAGGATCCAGCCAGCTCTGAAAATTCACCACGAGCAGCAAATAGATCAGTGCCACCGCCATCAGCAGACCGACGCTTAGGCCGATGAAACTGGAGCGCATGGTTTGCGCCTGACCGCGGAGCACTATCGAACTGCCATGCGGCAGGGATTTTTCCGCCGCGGCGATAATGGGTGTGATATCCTTGAGCACGCCACCCAGGTCACGCCCGCCGACACCGCCGAAGATATCCACCACCGGCTTGACATTATAGTGGGCGTAAATGGCCTGGCTGTTGGTGCGGGAAAACGAGGCGACGTTTGCCAGCAACTGTTCGTTGCCAGTGCCGGGGATTCCAGCGCTCACCGGCATTGAGTTGAGATCGGAAAGCGAGGTCATCCGATACTCCGGTACCCGGACATTCAGCAGGTATTGCACCCCCACATTTGAATCGAGCCAGAAGGTCGGGGTGACCTGCGTGCTGCCGCTCAGATTGAGCAGAACTGAACCGGCGATGTCGCGTTCGGTAAGCCCGAGTTCCGAAGCCTTCGTGCGGTCGATGGCAAACCCGAAGCGCGACAAATCAGCCGGCTGTTGGACCCGCACGTCCACCGCCCCGCGAACGTGGCGAATTTTCTCGGCAATCGCCGCGGCGACCTGTTGGTTGCCGGCCAGGTCACGACCGATCACCTGGACGTCGAAAGGAGCAGGCAACCCAAAGTTAATGGTTTGGCTGACGATGTCGGCGGGCAGGAAATAAAACGTTACGCCAGGGTACTCCCGGTTGAATGCCAACCGCAAGTTTCGCACGTAGTCAGCCGTGGGCCGGTGTCCTGTTTTCAGGGACACCATGATATCAGCGTCGGCAGGTCCGGCGGTGCCGCTGTCATTATAGCTCAGGTTAATCCCGGAAATAGGCAGGCCAATGTTATCAATAATCCCCTGGAGTTCTTTGGCCGGAATTTCACGGCGGATGCGCTCTTCGACATGATCGATCAGCACCGCAGTCTGCTCAATCCGTGTGCCGGTATGGGCGCGCACATGCAAACGAAAAGTGCCCGCGTCCACGCTCGGAAAGAAATCCTGTCCCAGGAAAGGCACCAGCAGCCATGAAGCAACGGCAAAGGCCAGGAAGCCTCCCGCGAATAGCGCGCGACGACCTAAGATCACACCCAGCAGTTTGTGGTAACCCTGCCGGAACCGGTCGAACCCCCTTTCGAAGCCTTGTTGAAGGAGCACCAGCGGGCGAATCCAGGGGGAGACGTGCGCCGCATTCGTGTGTTCCTGGTGCTTCACATTCCGCTCAAACCACATGACCAGCGTCGGCACGAGCGTGCGGGATAACACGTACGAAGCCAGCACCGCGAATACCACGGCCTCTGCCAACGGCACGAACAAATATCGCGCCACCCCCGTGAGAAAGAACATCGGGACGAAAACGATGCAGATGCAGAGCGTGGAGACCATCGCCGGCAGAGCGATTTCCCCGGCGCCGATCATGATGCCGTCTTCCAGGCTCTCGCCCGCCCTCAAGTGGCGCTCGACATTTTCGATCGTCACCGTGGCATCGTCCACCAGGATGCCTACCGCCAGCGCCAGTCCGCCGAGGGTCATCAGGTTGATCGTTTCTCCGATGACGCTCAGGAGGGCCAGCGATGCCAGCACCGAAAGCGGGATCGAAATCGCAATAATCAGCGTGCTCCGCCACGAACCCAGGAAGAGCAGGATCATCAATGCCGTCAACGCCGCGGCGATGACTCCTTCCCTCACGACGCCACTGACCGCAGCCGTCACGAAAAGCGATTGGTCGCCAAATTGTTTTATTTGCACATCGCCGGTCAGCGTGTTCTTGACGTTCGCCATGGCGGCTTTGACTCCAGCGGCGACGCTGAGGGTGGATGCGCTGCCGTTCTTGAGAACGCTCAGCAAAGTGCTGCGCACCCCATCCTGGCGAACCAGGTTCTGTTGAGGCATATACCCGTCGCGCACCTGGGCGACGTCACGAACGCGGATCACTGTTCCCTCCACGGTTTTGATCGGCAAATCGTTTAGCCGTTCGATCACGCCCGGGCTGGTGTTGAGATCAATGGGGTACTCGTTGGCGCCGATTTTCGCTGTGCCACTCGGATACACCAGGTTCTGCATCGTGAACGCATTCACCACGTCCGCCTGCGCAAGGTTTTGTGCTTCCAGCGCTTTGACACTCAGATCCACGGAGATCACCCGTTGCTTGCCGCCGAAGGGGTAGGGAATTCCCACACCCGGCACGCTAATGAGTCCGACGCGGATCGTGTTGAGCGCGAGGTCGAAGGTTTGCTGCTCCGAAAGGGCTTTGCTGCTGATGCCATACTGCAAAATCGGAACCGTCGAGGCGTTGTATTCGAGAATTAGCGGCGCCGTGGTTCCCGGCGGAAGCTGTTTTAGGATCGTTTGCGAGACCGCCGTGACTTGCGCCAGGCCCTGGTCGGGAGAAACACCCGGTTGAAAGAATATTTTGATTACCCCCATGCTGTCGTAGGAGGTGGATTCGATATGCTCGATGTTGTTCACCGTCGTCGTCAGCGCGCGTTCATGCGTATAGACCATGCGCTGTTCAACGTCGCTGGCAGCCAGGCCGGTGTATTGCCAAACGACGCTGACCACCGGAATATTAATGGCCGGAAAGATGTCGGTTGGCGTGCGCAACAACACAAACGGCGTCAGCAACAGCAACAGCAGTGCTGCGACCACGAACGTGTAGGGCCGACGGAGAGCTAAGCGAACGATCCACATAATTAACCCCTCTCTCACATTTCCCGTGCCAACCGGCCTGGAACGAATTAACCCGCTGTTCCAGCGCGAGTTACGCCGCGCAACGAATTAAAGGAGTCACCACGAATAAACGTGGGTTTACGAATTCCCGTGAAACGTCAGGGAGCGAGAATACGAAAGGTGGCGAGCCACTTCGCAACAAAACGGCTGACGCGGACTCCCGCCGTCCGCTGGAGCGACCTAGTTGGCCACATAGCCCCTTAACCTCTCCTCCACGTTTTTTCCCCACCCCGATCATCCTATTTGTGGTGGTTCTCACAGAGTAACCACTCAAACTCTCGCTGCACGATGAATACTCGAAACCGTAGCACTCGCCGATGACTGCGCTAATCGCGCGTGGGGTGGCGTAATAAACCGGATAAAAGGGCGACGAGTCATCCTCGACTATCAACCAGACGTGTTCGCTCGCATCGGGAACCAGATCCGGGATGTGCTGCCACCCATCGCCTACGGGGAAATCGACCGAAGCACTGGAAGAAAAGTTCTCCACCACCAACGGGGATCTCCCTCGCGAACGAAATGCTGCAATGCTCTGCGATAGACGAGATCACCTTCGCTATCGGGAAGCCCTCGAAAAGCCTCTGGGGAAAAATGCAGCTTTTCAATGTCGGCTGGGTCAATCCCGCCGTTATCGGAACGGCTGAACCGCGCACCCACGCAAGCGCAGGTGCCAGCGATACAGAAATAAGCTGAACAAAGTGATCAATGCGGTTGTGCGGATTATGGCGCATGGCAATTCGCAAATGATCCGCACAATCCGTGTTTGTTTTATCGATGACCGCCACCACCCGCATGGCCAACCCCGCCGCCTGAATGGGCAAAGCCGCCGGGGGCGGGATGCGAGAAGCCGCCCCCAAATGAGCGAAAGTTGTTAAAGCGCTGTTCACTCATGGCGTGGCCAAGGGCGTGTTGCTGCAACTCAGGGGCATGGTTTTGGGGCAGGCTCTGCCAGGTCGAGCCGGTGTTCCGCTGCCAGCCGACGGAAGGTGTGTTACGATAGACGCTTCCGTCTCTGCTGCCGTAAAGATGTTGATTCCAGTTAACGCCTGACTCCATGGGAGCTGCGGGCGCCACGTGAGCCAGGGGCGCGCTCGAAACATGCGCGTGAAGATTCCCGTCATAGCCGTTGACCCCCTCGGGCACGCGCGAGCCGATCGCGGTGTGAGGGTTGCCCTCAATCGCAGGACGAACGCCGCCAGTGCCGCCGTGAATGATCAGCGGGTTGCCGTGCTCGACGCCGCGACCGGAATACGGATTGAAATGGGTGCCCCAATGCGACGACCATTCGTGGCCGTTCCACTCATTGCCCCCATAATTATGCTCGCTATGGGCAATGCCGTGCTCCCAATGGTTGTAGATATTGACGTGATTGAGGCTTACGTGATCGTAATCATAATGATGGCGCCGACCCCACCCGTACGGACCCCACCAGGGATGAGCCCAGGTTCCGAGCCAAAGTCCGTCGCTGAATCCGAAGCCAAAGCCCACGTCCCAATTGTCGGCGAAGCCCGCGCCGAATCCATAGGTGCACGGGCCGCCTACCCA
>Ga0193729_1001130_pt1 | contig 13731 bp, 6 predicted proteins | sample U1c2metaG_FD_143036 | JGI IMG/M metagenome (GOLD analysis project Ga0193729, IMG submission 143036) | Soil microbial communities from a riparian zone of the East river system, Colorado, United States - U1c2 | ecosystem: Environmental > Terrestrial > Soil > Riparian zone | place: USA: East River... | reverse complement strand
CGGTGTTACTGAAAGCTCAGCCGCGGATCCGGATCGACCTCTTCATCACGAATCTCTTCCTCGATCTGGTTGCGGAAAATATCGACGTCGCGATCCGCTTCGGAGAGTTGGAGGACTCGAGCGTGGTCGCCACCCGCATCGGTAAGAGCGTTCGCTATGTCGTGGCAGCCCCGGAATACCTAAAAGGCCGAAAGCTCCCTCTCGAGCCCGCGGACCTCAGGCTGCACGACTGTGTGATGCTCAACGCCAGGAACAACGAGACCGACTGGGACTTGGTCCACGGTAGAAAAAAGGCTCGCATCCATGTCTCAGGGCCGATATCGAGTCGCGACTTCAATTCGGTCAGCACCTTCGTGTACCGGGGTCACGGGATAGGACTACTGCCGTCAACCTACTGTGACGAAGCCCTCGCGAGCGGTGCACTCACACGACTGTTGCCGAAGTGGGCTTCACCGCAAATCCCCGTTTTCGCGGTGTACTCGAATCGGAAATTCCTGCCTTTGAGGTTGAACGTCTTCCTGCAGGCTCTCGCTGCGTGGGAGAGTCCACTGTGGATCAAGGAATGAAGGGGAGCGAACAGCACGCTAACCCCATTAGGGGCATTTTCATTCAAGCCGAGCGGATTTTGGACAATTACACTGCTGATTCTTCGTGGTAGCAGGGGAAAAACTGTGTCCAACGATTCTGAAGCGTCGAAATCGCGCTGGTGCATTGTTGTAGCGGATGATCACGGATCTGACTGCCCGATGGGATCGGATATGGATCGATTGCCGGTGCAATACTGCCGCCTTGGCAAGGAGGCCGCGCCGTTACAGCGGGCGCTGCACCGCGCGGCCTCAATTGCACCAGCCTCACAAATCATTTTAACCGCGCTCGAAGAATATCGGGAATGCTGGGAGCCGGCGGCCTGGTTCGTTCGTCCTGATAGACGTTTTATTGGTGACAATCGATGGGCATCTCACCTATCGTCTGCCGCGGCCATTCTTTCAGTCGCCGCGCGCTCGCCGTCGAGCGTTGTCACGATCATGCCGGCAAGGTGCTACGTGGCGGACGAATGGATCCTGAGTCGCGCATTGAGGCACGCCTTGGCGGAGTTGCCGGGCATCCCGGACGGCGTTGTCACGCTCGGGATGCTGGACATTGACGATGGTGTCGATGAGAACTATTTGATCGTGAGCCCGCCTCGATTTGGCGGAGGTCTTAACATAGACGGATTTGCTCGCCGCCCGGTCGCGTGGGTTGCGCGACATCTGAAATCTCATGGTGCCTTGGTGGCCTCGGGCATCATGATCGGCTATGCAGGAGTATTCGCCGCGCACATCTCCAAGAACTGGCCGGGCATTTCGAACAAGCTGGCGAAGTTATTTGAGGCCGCGGAGATTGCCGGCGAGGAGTGCGATGTACCGTGTTCGCTGAACCGCCAGGTCCCGAAATCCGTTTTGAGAGCGTTGCGCTGGCACCCGCCCGCGTTTGGGCAACGCGTATTCGGCGTGTGTCGTAGCGGTTGGAGCGGGCTGAACTCTCCGCAATCCGTAGCTCGAGTGCTCGATTTTCTATCCAATGAATCGAGGGCGCAAAGGGGTCCGGCGATTCGTGAACACTCGCCTGCGAGAGTTCCCAGCTCAGTTTGACCAAGCTAAGACAAACTACGAAAACGAATCCGGCTACCATGATCAGCGACGTTAGAAAATGCATGTTCCACCCTCGGCGCAGATGGCACCTCTATTCTGAGAACAATCCTTCAATCGCGCTTGAAGGAAATTGATTTTTCTTGGCACCGTTTGCGGTACAGCCTGCCGGGGCACGATGTTGCGCTGCGACCGTTGGATACACCCGCATCACTGCACGACCTGAGTGACCACATCTGGCGATCAAAGGTCAACTGCGTACCAAACGTCTGAACTTCGATCTAGAGCGCACACGGTCGAGCGGGCAGGCTCGCGGCGTCTTCCCCGTGTGTCCGCGACATTCTGTTCTGGAGGAAACATGACCGATTCCCGTTCTTCAAGCGGACGCCTGTTCGTGCTCGATCTGAGCGGTGGCCGCATCTTCTCGCTCAACCCCGATGGCTCGGACTCAAAAACCCTCGTCACGGGATGCCGGCTTCCCGATGGCCTCGCGGTCGATTTGGCAGCGGGCTACATCTACTGGACCAACATGGGCGTTCCGCATAAGAATGATGGCTCGATCGAACGCGCGGATCTCGACGGCGGCAATCGTCGATTCATCATTCCCGAAGGGGGCACGTTCACGCCAAAGCAACTCCATCTCGAGAAGAAGAGTGGCAAGCTCTATTGGTCGGACCGCGAGGGCATGCGCGTGATGCGTGCCAACCTCGATGGCTCGGAGGTCGAGACTCTCATCCAGTCGGGCGAAGGCGAAGGCGATCGCCACAATCCATCGAACTGGTGCGTCGGGATCACCGTCGATCCGATTCGCAGCCAGATGTACTGGACCCAGAAGGGCGCGGATGACTCCGAGCACGGGCGCATCTTTCGCGCGAGCATCGATATGCCGCGCGGCCAGACACCGGCGAACCGGCTCGACGTCGAGCTACTGTTCGACGGGTTGCCGGAGCCAATCGATCTGGAGCTCGATCTCGAGCGCCGCGTGCTCTACTGGACGGATCGGGGCGATCCTCCGCGCGGCAACACCGTGAGTCGCACGCCGATCGACGGTCATCTCAACCAGCAAATCGTGCTCGGCCACTTGATGGAAGGCATCGGCATCGCACTCGATGTGCGAGGCGATCGGATGTTCGTCACGGATCTCGCGGGCTCGATCTACTCCGCGCACCTGAACGGACCGGAAAAGCGCTCCATCGCAATGGCGCAGGGAAACCTCTCGGGCATTGCGTACGCCGAGAATCTTTGAATCTGTCGCGGGGAAGGCCATGACGATTCGAGTAGTTCGAGATCAGCAAGCGCAGATGCGTCATGAAATCCGCATCGGAAAAAATAGTATTTTCACCGACCTCGCTAGCGATCTCGGCGGAGAGGGCTCAGGGCCAAGTCCTCACGACCTCTATGACGCCGCCTTGGGCGCATGCAAGGCACTGACGGTGTTGCTGTACGCGAAGCGCAAAAAGTTTCCCGTGGAAGGCATAGAGGTTTCCGTGGAGCGCGATGCAAGCCAAGAACACACCGGCACCTATCGCTTGAGTACCACGCTGACGTTGACGGGTGACTTAAACACGGCGCAGCGGGAGGAACTTGTCCGTGTAACGCAAAAGTGCCCAATCCAGAGGCTCATGACTGAGGTCAAGACCGAAATATCGACCACCTTGTCCCTCGACCCTCGCAAGTCATAGAATGCCGAGCGCCCGCCCTCGAGCTATTGCACCGGTACGGTTCTTGACGTTGAGCTTGCCGTAGACATTGTGGAGGTGCCACTTGAGCGTGCCTTCAGAGACAAAAATCGCTTCGGCGATCTCCTTGTTGCTCAGACCGGTCTCCAGGCGCTTCAAGATCGACAGCTCTCGCTTCGTCAGCTCTTCGCCCTTGCCGATTGGAGCGCCATCCTGAACGTCAGGCGAGTACATCGCGCGCTGCAGTCGACGTGCCAGAGGCGCAGCCTCGGAGCCGCGCAGTTGCTCCATGTCGAGTCGATCAATCAGCGCACCCAGTTCGCGACCTTCATCAAGGAACACGCGAACATAATTTCTCGGAGCCGCGATGGTGAGTGCGCGACGCAGGTCCGCCAAAGCGCTCGCCCAATCCCCGCCCTCTTTTTCGGCCAGGGCGCGCAGGACTAGCATTTCCACCGAGCGGTGAGCGAGTTCGCGCTGCTGGCTATTGTCGATCGCGGCATCCAGCGCCTCGACAACGACCCGCGGCGATTCCTTGAGCAGGTAACGCGAGGCTGCGCGCAATGCCTTGTCGGCATTCAGCGGTGCAGCGCCAGAGCGGGCCGGCAGCTCGTGGAAGTCGAAGCGCGTTGCGACGAGCCTGGCCTCCTCGTGACGTCCCGCGCGCGCGAGACTACGGCACTCTTCGGCCGCCAGTGACAGGGTCACGCGCCGCAAGCCGCGCTGTTGACCAAGTTCCTGTCCCTCTCTCAGCATCGCCAGTGCGCCGCTCTCATCTTGTCGCAGGAGCTGGATGCGGGCCTGCGTCAAGTAGGCAACGATCACCGCATCGGCAGGGGCGTATTCGTTCACGCTGCTCAACGCCAGTTCCAGATGCGCGAGAGCCTGCTCGATCTCGTCGAACTCGTAACAGATGCCCGCAAGGAGCGTGTGAAGCAGGCTGGTTTGCCCGGGATGTCCGTGGAGTTTTCGCTCAACGAACTCGAGTCCGCGCGTGCACGCAAGCCTCGCATCGAAGTAACTCCCACGTTTGAGGTGCAGCACGGCCTCGACGTAGGCGGTCCAGGCCAGCGGATAGTAGCCTTCGCTTTGCTCGAGCCACCGGCGCGTCTCGGCAATCACCTCCAGTCCCTCATCGATGTGGCCCCGCGTCTTGTGCCCAAAGCTCAGGACGTTGCCCATCACACCCTTGCGCCATAACGACGCCTTTGGCCAACGTGCGAGCCACGCCGCCGCCAATTCGCCGCCTCGCATTCCGTCATCGCGCAGGGCGCGCGACATGGCGACCTGCATTTCGACCGCACAACGCAACTCGTCGATCCCGCGGGCGTCGTGATGGGTTTGTGTCTCGAGATTCTGCAGCAGCTGCTGCAGGCGGTAGATCTGCGCTTCGTAATCCTGATAGCGGGGGTAGAACGAGAGCGCAAAGGCGTACTGGATACGAATGGCCGGGTAGCGATCGACGCAAACCTCAGGAAGGGCGTTCATCCAGCGCAAGATCGTCTGGTGGTACCCGCAGCGAAAGACGAGTTCCTCCACGCTTTCGGAGATCCAATGTGTCGCCCCCTCCCACTCCTGAGCCCGGATCATGTAATTCACAGCTTCTTCAACATGCTGGTTGGCGTGCAGCCACCGTGCTCCCCGCACGAGGCACTCCCTGGCTTGCGCCGGCGCTGTTCGGCGATATGTCTCGCGGAAGAATTCGCCGACCAGATGATGAAAGCGTACCCATTCCCAGGATCGATCCAGCGGAATCAGAAAGAGGTTGCGCGTCCGCAGACCCAGAAACACCTCTTCGGCATCATTCGCATCTGTGATGGCTCGAGCGAGCGGAACGCAGATGCGATCGAACATCGAGATGCGGAACACGATGTCGCGAGTTCGTTCGTCCATCTGTGACAGGACCATGTCGCCCAGATAATCAACCACGCTGGTGTCTGTGCCGGCGAAGTGCTGAATAAATGCTTTCGGTTCGCTCGACCCGGCGAGCACCAGCGCCGCGAGCTCGAGCGCCGCAGGCCAGCCTTCGGTCTTGGTTAGCAAGGTCTGCAGATCCAGCGCCGGCAGTTCTTGCCCGAGGCGACTTTTGTAGAGCTGACCGGCTTCCGCGGCGTCAAATCGCAGTTGCTCGGCTCCGAGCTCGAGCAACTGGCTCCGTACCCGAAGACCGCTTAAGCGAAGGCCGGGATCCTGACGAGTGCCGATGACATACTGCAGGTGTCGGGGCGCGTAGTTGATCAACCAATCGAGAATTTCGCGAACTTCAGGCCCCTCGACAAGTTGCAGGTCATCCAGGAATAGCACGATGCGGTGTTGGACCTGCGCGAGGTCGCCGGCAATCGCCTCCAGCACGGACCTTGAACCACTCGCGAAATCGGCGATGAGATCTTCCGCGACGTCCTTGCCGACGTGCGCATTCGCCATCTGTAGCGCTGCGATCAAATGACGTAGGAAGCGAGCCGCGTCGTTGTCGTCTTCATCCAGGGACAGCCAGGCGCAGGAAACTCCGCGCTTGAGGAGCTGTGCGTGCCACCGAGCCATGAGAGTGGACTTGCCGTATCCGGCAGGCGCGGCCACGACAACCACCTGAAAGATGCCGTCCAGTACGTCGCTGGACGAATCAAGCCTCGGCCGAGGCAAAGGCTTTCTCGTCCCGGTGGCGGGAAACAGCTTGCTCTGGATTATCGGTTGCACGTGTCGTTTGCCGCAGACGTCGGAGTCCGTCCTCCGCGTCGTAGTGATTCAGCCCTATCCAACCCCTAACTTCGGATAGGGGCAACTCGAACCGCTGCAGGCCAAGCTTGACCCGCGTCCACTCGCCTTGAGAAGTCAAAAGATGGCAGACAGCAACCAAATTACCTCAAATCTTCTGGCGCAGACGGAAAACCCTCAGCGCGTGTTACCCGACGGCACGGGACAGCCCGGTCACACCATCGATGCGACCTTTCCGCTGGTGTGAATGTGCCCGCAGAGCCCCCTGCGTCCATCCCGTGAGCTTGGCGTGAGCCGGCGCGGCCTACTCTCGTCCCGAACCAACTACGCGGCAATGTCCATCAGCCGCCTGCTTGAGGAACAATCCATGACTTGGGGAGGCTCTATTCAAGCTGTGCATCGATCACCTCTCGCAGTTATCCGGCAGCACGATTCCACTGCCCTGAACCGGGACTCTCGCTCGCGGCATTTCGGTCCACAGAGCAGCGGCCGGACCGGGAACCCGAATTCCAGACCATGCTCGGAGCTCAGCGCGCTGGAATCACGAAGCGCCCGGTTTTGCGCAAACACTCTGCTCGTGCGCGCTTGGCGGAGCCTCATCGAGCTGCGTATCGACGAGGCCTTGGCGACCGTCGCGCAGTTCGACGATGAGATCGCTCGTGCCGATGCCCCGGTTGAGCCCCGATCGCGGGAGTTTGCCGAGGTCTTAAGAGCCGTGCTGCTTGTGCTGAAGAGCCAGGACGGAGCCACGGTGCACGCGGCGCTTGCCGTACTCGAAAGCCGTCACCGGTCAGGTGGGAGGAGTACTGCGTTGGCGGCAGCGCTGCGCGTCGGCTACTGGAAGGTGCGAGACTTTGATCGATACTACGCGGTGCCTCGTCTCCAACACGCGGTGCCGACTCATCGCGGCACGCACGGGCTTGCGGCGATTGTCGGACAGACGTTCGAAGCGGTCGTGGAGGCTGAACAGCTCCGACTGGCCGTTGCGACGAGACTCGCAAGGAGCGCGCACGAACGCGCCGTGAGTCGGTTCGGGAAGCGATCACCGGTGACAGCCCGAACGGCGGTGGTGCTCGCAGAGTTGCTCTACGAGGAAGGGCGCTGCGACGGCCTGGAATCTCTGGTCATGGAGAGCCTCGCGGCGGTTCGAACGTCAGGAGACGACGAGAGCGCCATGCGAGGATACAGGGTGCTGGCTCGTCTCGCCGCCCGTCGGGGAGACACGGAGTTCGCCTTCCTCATCCTGAAGGAGGCGGAGGTCCTGGCGGCGGCGCGCGACTGGACGGGGATGATGGCGGAGAGCTTGATGCTGCGTACTCAGCTTCTCCTCAAGGAGGGCCGCACGCGCGACGCAGCGATCAGTACTGAGCGCATCGAGACACTCGCGCGCGACTTCGCCTCGGACGACACGTTGCAGGCCAGCCTTGCCTTGGCACGTGCACAGGTACTGGTCGCCACCGGGGACGCGCGCAGAGGAGCGACGATTCTCCGGGAGCTTAAAGCGGTGAGCTCCTGCAAGCGAAACAACTACTGGGCACTGCAATTGTCGGTTCAGCTGGCCGACGCTCTGCTCGGGTGCGGAGACCAAGCCGAAGGCCGTGCAATGCTCATTCAATCCCTTCAGGTTGGCGCGCGCGCCGGGGTGTATCAGACATTCGTCGATGCGGGAGCGCACGTGGCCGAGTTCCTGTTATCCCTTCACCACGCCACCCCGCAGGATAGCCGCCTGCCTCCGGAGCTCAGACCCTACATCGGAAGCATTCTCGCGGGCCGTGCCCAGCAGCGCACACGCACATCGCCGACTCGTTCGTTGCGCGTCACGGAGTCGCTGAGCCCTCGCGAACACAGCGTCCTGCGCTCGATGAGCTATGGACTTTCCAACAAACGCATCGCTCAAGAGCTACAGATTGCCCCCGAGACGGTGAAGTCCCACGTCAAAGGCATCTTCATCAAGCTCGCCGTGCAGACGCGCGCTCATGCCGTATCGACGGCCGGCGCTCTGGGACTGCTCTGAGCCGCAGTTCCGCGCTCATGGTAAAATAGCATGTGACCGTCGGAAACGACGGCCGACCTCTTGCAAATCGGGGAGGCGCAGTGGAACTTTCACAGTACGTCCTCGAAGTTCACCGCAGGGATGAGGAGTTCGTCCTGTACCGGGGTGAGCACTCGAACCGGCCCGGTGCACCGTCCGTTTTCCTCCTGGCTCCTGCTTCGATGCAGCCAGCATTGGAGACGCTAAAAAAGATAGAGTACGAATACTCGTTGAGGGATGAACTCGACTCAGCCTGGGCGGTTCGGCCCCTGGCCCTCTCCGAGCGCTGTGGGCAGATCTCGCTCGTGCTCGAAGATCCTGGCGGTGAGACTCTCGATCGCCTCCTTCCGGGACCGGTGGAAATGACGCGGTTCCTGCGCTTCGCCGTCGGCACCGCAGACGCACTCAGCGGGTTGCACGAGAAGGAACTGATCCACAAGGACGTGAAGCCTGCAAATATTCTCGTTAATCCCGCGACGGGTCAGGCTCGGCTCATGGGCTTTGGGATTGCTTCGCGCCTTCCGCGTGAGCGCCAGGCACCCGAACCTCCCGAGTTCATAGCCGGAACACTCGCCTACATGGCCCCCGAACAGACCGGGCGAATGAATCGCTCCATCGATTCGCGGAGCGACCTGTATGCGCTCGGGGTGACGCTTTACGAGATGGTCACCGGGACTCTTCCATTCACGGCGACCGATCCGATGGAACTGGTGCATTACCATATCGCGCGACAGCCGGTGCCGCCAGGAGAGCGGTTGAACGGTACACCCGGCCTGGTCTCGGCAATCGTGATGAAATTGCTCGCCAAGACGGCTGAGGAGCGATATCAGACAGCAGCGGGCGCTGCGAGCGATCTTCGGCGCTGTCTTGATGAATGGGAAACGAGAGGCCGGATTGATGAGTTTCCGCTTGGCGAACACGACACGCCAGACCGGCTGCTGATTCCCGAAAAATTGTACGGGCGAGCATCTGAAATTGAGACCCTCCTCGCTGCTTTCGACCGCATCGTCGCCGGCGGCCGACCGGAGTTGGTGCTCGTTTCCGGATACTCCGGCATCGGCAAGTCATCCGTTGTCAATGAACTCCACAAGCCGCTTGTTCCGCCGCGGGGCTTGTTTGCGTCAGGCAAGTTCGACCAGTACAAGCGCGACATCCCTTATGCCACTTTGGCGCAGGCTTTTCAGAGCCTCATCCGCCTGCTGCTAAGCAAGAGCGAAAAGGAGCTGAGTAAATGGAGAGATGCCCTTCGTGAAGCGTTAGATCCGAACGGACAGCTCATTGTGGATCTGGTTCCCGAATTGAAACTCATCATAGGAGAACAACCACCGGTTCCTGAGCTGCCGCCACAGGATGCGCAGGGCCGCTTCCAATTAGTGTTCCGTCGATTTATCAGCGTATTCACACGGGAACATCCGCTGGCCCTGTTCTTCGATGATTTGCAGTGGCTCGACGCGGCAACGCTCGATTTGATGGAGGACCTGTTGACCCAGCCGGACGCGCATCATTTGTTGTTGATCGGCGCCTACCGGGACAACGAGGTTAATCCTACCCATCCGCTGATGCGCAAGCTCGACGCCATCCGCCAAGCTGGTGCGATAGCGCAGAATATCGTACTTGCGCCCCTGGCTCGTGAAGACCTGCGACAATTAGTCGCGGATTCTCTGCACTGCGAATCGGAGCGCTCCGAACCGCTGGCGCAACTGATCCACGACAAGACTGCCGGCAATCCATTTTTCGCCATTCAGTTCTTTTCTGCGCTTGCCGAAGAGAACCTGCTCACCTTCGATCACGGCGAACGCCGATGGTCCTGGGACCTGAATCGCATTCACGCCAAGGGTTATGCCGACAATGTGGTGGACCTCATGGTTGGGAAGTTGAACCGGCTGCCCGTCGAAACCGTGAATGCATTGAAGCAGCTCGCCTGCCTCGGCAACAGCGCCGAGTTCGCCCTACTGGCATTGGTATACGAAGTTTCAGGGGAGCAACTGCATAGCGATCTAAAGGAAGCGCTGCGAACCGGACTGATTCTCCATTCAGAAGGCACTTATAGGTTCCTCCATGACCGGGTTCGGGAAGCGGCCTATTCCTTGATCCCGGAACATCTGCGCCCTGAGGCGCATCTCCGAATCGGCAGGCTGCTGGCAGAGCACACTCCTCTCGAGAAGCGGGAGGAGGCGATCTTCGAGATCGTCAATCAACTGAACCGCGGCGCGGCCTTGATCACCTCACAAGACGAAGGGGAGCAACTGGCGGAGCTCAACCTGATTGCGGGCAAGCGCGCCAAGACTTCTTCGGCCTACGCCTCAGCCCTGAACTATCTCATCGCCGGTGCGGCCCTGTTGGCAGCGGACTGTTGGGAGCGCCGGCCGGAGCTCATTCTCGCTCTGGAACTGTACCGGGCCGAATGCGAATTCCTGACTGGCGAACTGGCGACCGCGGAGGCGCGCTTGACCATGCTTTCATCCCGCGCTGCCAATGCAATCGATCAAGCGGCCGTCGCCTGCCTGCGCGTTGACCTGTACACGACGCTTGATCGGAGTGACCGGGCGGTCGACGTCTGTCTCGCGTACCTGCGTCATCTGGGCATTGACTGGTCGCCGCATCCACCGCAAGAACAAGCGCGACGCGAATACGAGCGTACCTTGTCATTGCTCGGAAGCCGCGCGATTGAGGAGCTCGTTGATCTGCCGTTAATGAGCGACGCGTCGTCCCTCGCAACCCAGGATGTGCTGACCAAGGTTGTGCCGGCGGCCCTGTTTACCGACCCTAATTTGCTTTCGCTCGTAACTTGCCGGATGGTGAATCTCAGTCTCGAGCACGGCAACAGCGACGGATCGTGCTTCGCCTATGTGTTCCTTGGCATGGTCGCTGGACCCCACTTCGATAATTATGCGGGCGGTTTCCAGTTCGGCAGGCTGGGGTATGCGCTGGTCGAAAAGCGCAACCTGCTTCGCTACCGCGCTCGAACATACATGTCGTTCGGCAGTTTCGTTATGCCATGGACGAGGCACGTCCGGACGGGCCGAGATCTGATACGTCGCGCGTTCGATGTCGCGAATAAAATGGGTGACCTCACGTTCGGTGCATATAGTTGCAACAACCTGAATACAAATCTTCTCGCTGCGGGAGACGCGTTGGCCGAAACGCAGAGTGAAGCCGAGCAAGGTCTCGAGTTTGCACATAAGGCGCGATTCGGCCTCGTCATTGCGATCATTACCGCGCAGCTCCAGCTGATCCGGACGCTTCGCGGTCTGACACCGGCATTCGGACGTTTTGACGAGGAGCAGTTCGATGAACGCCGTTTCGAACACGACTTGGCGAGCACGGCGGATCTGGCGCTGGCGGAGTGCTGGTACTGGATTCGGAAGCTGCAGGCTCGCGTGCTGGCGGGCGACTATCGTTCCGCAGTCGACGCATCCTCAAAGGCTCGACCGCTGCTTTGGACATCGCCATCCTTTTTTGAGACAGCGGAATATGAATTCTACAGCGGCCTTTGTCGGGCAGCATTGTGTGATTGCACATTGCCGGACGAGCGCCGCATTCATTTCGAGGCGCTGGCGGCCCACTATCGCCAGCTCGAGATCTGGGCAGCGCACTGTCCTGACAATTTCGAGAACCGCACCGCGCTGGTAGGCGCAGAGATCGCTCGCCTGGAAGGGCGCGAACTGGATGCCGAACATCTCTACGAAAAAGCCATCCGGTCAGCGCATGCAAACGGCTTTGTCCACAATGAGGCACTCGCAAATGAACTCGCCGCACGATTCTACGCGGCGCGTGGTTTCGAAAGGATCGCAAACGCTTATTTGCAGGACGCTCGGTACGGCTATCTCCGTTGGGGAGCCAATGGCAAGGTGAAGCAACTGGACCATTTGTATCCACACCTCGGGGAAGAAACGCCCTCTCGCGGCCCCACGAGCACTACTGTGGCGCCGGTCGAACTGCCGGTGTATCCACACGTCAAGAACGAACCCGCTCGCGGCCCCACGAGCACCATTCTGGCGCCGGTCGAATTCCTGGATCTGGCGACGGTGATTAAAGTTTCGCAAGCAGTCTCGGGCGAGATGGTTCTGGAAAAATTGATCGACAGGCTCATGCGCGCAGCTATCGAGCATGCAGGCGCCGAGCGGGGTCTCTTGATAGTTCTCCGAGGTGATAAGCTGCACATCGAAGCGGAAGCAACCTCCGGTGGAGAGGGTGTAGCCGTGCATCTCCGCGACGGCACTCCTACTCCTGCCGCGTTGCCGGAATCTCTCGTTCGGTATGTGATGCGCACTCGAGAGGTAGTGATTCTCGATGATGCATCAGTGCAGACTCCGTTTTCTGCGGATCCCTACATCCTTCAGTGTCGCGCCCATTCCGTTTTGTGTCTACCACTAGTTAACCAGACTAGGCTCATCGGTATTCTCTACCTTGAAAACAATCTGACGCCATACGTTTTCACTCCTGGCCGCGTCACTGTGTTGAAGGTGCTTGCGTCGCAAGCAGGAATCTCGCTCGAGAATTCGCGGCTCTATCGCGATCTCGAAGATCGTGAGGGAAAGATCCGGCGCTTGGTGGACGCCAACATTCTGGGGATCTTCATCTGGAACCTCGAAGGTGCGATCGTCGAGGCCAACGAAGCGTTTCTGCGCCTGCTGCAATACGACCGTGACGATCTCGTCTCGGGCAGAGTGCGCTGGACGGATCTGACGCCGACGGAAGCGCGCGAGCGCGACGAACGCGGCGTGACAGAACTGAAGGGAACCGGGATGGCTAAACCATACGAAAAGGAGTTTTTCCGGAAAGATGGCAGCCGCGTGCCGGTGTTGATCGGTGCCGCGCTGTTTCAGGGAAGCGGAAACGAGGGGGTCGCATTCGTACTCGATCTGACGGAGCGCAAGCGCGCTGAGCAGGCGTGGCGGCAAAGCGAGGCGTATCTCGCCGAATCGCAGCGATTGACACACACCGGAAGTTGGGCCTTCGACCCGAGCGCAGGGAAGGTAGTCTACTGGTCCGAAGAGATGTTCCGCATATACCGAATGGATCCTCGCTGGAGTCTGCCAACCTACGACGACGTGGCTCGGTTCCTACACCCCGAAGATAGCGACCGTATAAATGAAGCCTTTCGGAATGCGGTTCGCGACAAAGCGGAAATGGTGCTGGATTACAGGCATGTGACGGCCGATGGAACGGTCGCGTACCTGCATATGATCGGGCATCCGGTTCTCGACAAGACTGGGGCGCTGGTCGAGTACGTCGGAACTCTCGTCGATGTAACCGAGAGCAGGCGCGCCGAGCAGCGCTTGCTCGCGCAATACCGCGTGACGCGCATCCTGGCGGATGCCGCGACCGTTGCGGAAGCGACGCCCAAGATCCTCCAAGCAATGTGCGAGTGTCTCGGATGGGACCGCGGTTCGCTGTGGCGCATCGACCGGGAAGCGGGCGTACTCCGCCACGCCGAGCTGTGGCACGCACCATCGGTCGTAGCCCCGCAGTTCGACGCCGCCACCAGAATGACGACGTTCCGGCCAGGGAGCGGAATCCTAGGCCGAGTCTGGGCAAGTCGTGCTCCCATCTACATTCCAGATATCACCCAAGACCCGGAGGTTCCGCACCGAGACGCCGCCGCACGTGAAGGGTTGCACGCGGCCTTTGCCTTTCCGATTCTGCTCGGCAGCGAGGTGCTCGGCGTCAGGGGAGT
>Ga0193729_1001129_pt1 | contig 13734 bp, 13 predicted proteins | sample U1c2metaG_FD_143036 | JGI IMG/M metagenome (GOLD analysis project Ga0193729, IMG submission 143036) | Soil microbial communities from a riparian zone of the East river system, Colorado, United States - U1c2 | ecosystem: Environmental > Terrestrial > Soil > Riparian zone | place: USA: East River... | reverse complement strand
TAGCCAGGACGACCACCAAGAGGACAAGCACGAGGTCGCGCGCCAGGACGAGCCACGAGGCGTGCGCGTCCTGCCTGAGCGCCAGGTCCCAGTAACGGTAGGGAAACCAGAGCTGCGTCAGCACGAGCGCTACGCCGAGCACGGCGGACGCAGCGAGCCCGCGACGACCGCGGACGAGCGGGACGAGCGGGATCAGCCAGATCAGGAACTGAGGCGAGAGCACCTTGCCGAACGCGACGAACGCCGCCACGCACGCCGCCGAGTAGCGGACGAGCCGCTCGGGCATCGCCGGCCCGCGAGCGAACGCAATCCACAGCGCGATCACGACGAGCGCCTGGACGGCGCTCTGGAACGCCGCGAGCGCGCCCGCCAGCGAGCCGCCCTGGTTCTGCGAGCCGTGGCTCAGATTGAGGTGCACCGTCCAGGCGCCGAACTGATGGGCGACGAGCAGGAAGCTCGAGCCGAGGCTCTCGATCTGCAAAGGGCGGTCGGCCTGGCGGTGCAGGCTGTCCCAGACTCCGCCGGGCGAGAGCCGGACGAACGGGAGGAAACAAAGCGCAAGGACACCGGCGAAGATCGCCCCGCAGACGACCGCCTCGCGCCGGCCGTAACGCCGCCAGACGTACACGAGCGCCGGCGGCACGACGACGACCGGAAAGATCTTGGCCGCAGCCGCCAACCCGAGCAGGCCGAGCCCTGTGCGCTTACGCTCGGCGAGCGCCGCCGCGAGCCCGAGCACCAACAATGCGGTCGGCCAAAGGTCGAAGCGCGTCAGGATCACCGAACCGAGGGCGAGCGGCGCCAGCGCAGCGAAGCCAAGCGCGGCGAAGAGACGCTCCGGCCCTGCGCGCAGAGCGGACAGCGCGATCGCGACGCCGGCGACCGCCAGCAGGCCGCAGAGAACCATCAGGCGCTCGAAGTTCCGCCGGTAGGTCCCTTCGTCGTGCCGGTCTCCGATTGCGGGCAGCAGAAAGACCGGCAGCGCGGCAGGTGGGTACTCGACGCGGAAGTCGAGGTAAGGCACCTGGCCGTCGAGCATGGCGTCGCCGTAGCGCTGGTAAACCGGCGTATCCACGATCTGGTCGCGCGCGTAGAAACCGCGGTGGAGGAGTGCCCAGACGGAGCCGAACACGGCCAGAGCGACCAGTCCGGCCGCGAGCGCCAGCCGGCGCTCAGCCGGCAGGGACCAGCGCTCTTGCGTCGTGCTCAATCGGAACCGGAGCCTCGGCGGGTACGGGCTCGCGCTCGACCGTCAGGACGACGAGCGCGACGAAGGGGAAGAACCAGGGCAGGTAGAGGTAGAACCAGTGCGTCAGCACGAGCTCGAAGCCGATCAGCAGCGCCGCGGTCAGCGCGGCAAGTTGCCGCGCCGTCTTCCGCCGCGGTACGAAGTAGACGGCGATCGCGCCAACAACCAGCAGCACCTGGAGTGTGCGCTGGACGAGATGGAGATCCGGGTAGCCGGCGCCGTACTGCTTCCAGTCCCAGATCGAGAACGGCGAATGGCGGCCGAGCTGGAACTTGATCGTCCGGTCGTAGAAGACATGCGCAGCATGAAGCGGGCTCGGCTCGAGCAGCAGGACCGAGAAGACCGCCGCGGTCGCAAGCAAGAAGCCGCCCAGGAAGACGAGCTTCTCGCGCGGCCGAGCCAGGGCGTCCGGGTACGAGGCCCAGAGCGGCGCAACGAGCAGCGGCGCGAATTTCGTCCAGCCGGCAAGCGCGGAGAACACTCCGCGGGCAAACGAGGAGCTCACGAGCCAGAACCCCCAGATCAGGAAGAGCGGCGGCAGCGCGTCGTTCGTGTTCGAGCTCGACACGAACTGCGTGAACGGCCAGGCGGCCCAGGCGAAGGCGAGCGTCACCGCCAGCCGCGCGCCCCCGAACCGGAGGCCGACCAGGGCGAGGCCGATCATGCAGAGCAGGTCGAAGGCGATCGACGCCGCATGGGCGGCGGGTAAGTCGTCCCACTTTCCGCTCCAGCCGAAGAACCAGTAGGCGGGCAAGTAGGCCTCGTAGGCGACCGGACCGTAGGTGTCACCCTGCGGATTCGCCGACTCGCAGCGGCCGTTGGTCTGGATCCGGTCACGGATCTCGCCGTCCTGATCCGCAGGGCCGCAGGCCTTCAGCTGATCCTCCACAGGAAAGTTCCCGTAGGGAGCCTGGCCCGACGAGATGCGCTCGGCGCCGACGACGCCCGAATAGCCGACGTCGATCACGTTCGAGTTCTCGACGTTCAGCCCGATCCGAAAGCCGACGAGGAAGACCGTCGCGGCGGCCAGCACCCAAACCGGCCAGACCGGCCGGCTCTCTGTCGCGACGCGCCCGCGCCGAACGCTCCAGACCATCCGCGCGAGCAGGTAGACGAGCGGCGGGTAGACGAGCGGCATTGCCGTGAAGACGTGGCCCTTGTTGAAGTACCAGAGCGAGACGCTGAAGGAGACGAGCGCCAACAGGTCGAGATTCCGAAGCGACAGAGGTCGCCGAAAATCCGCCAGCCCGATCAGAAAAGCCGCGCAGAAGCCGAGCCAGACAGGCAGGCTGTTGATCTCCTTCCCGCCGAAGGCGCCCTTGTAGCCGCGGGCCATCTTCCAGGCGACCTGCGGGCCGGTCCAGGCCTCAGTGACCTGGCCGGTCGCATCCTGCACGCGCCCCGTCGCGACCTCTCCGACCTTGTCAATCGTGGTCCAGACCTTGATCGTCCAGCTCCCGTACTGCGAGCTGAACGTCGCCTCGGTCGTGCGCGTCTTCGGCGGGAAGTGGCGCAGCCAGTGTGCGACCTTCGGGTTGGCGAGAAAGATCGCGGTTGCCCGCTCCTGGGTCAGCTTCGAGTTCGGCGCGGCCCCGGCGGCGGGAACCAGCAGCAGCGCGCAGAAAGCGGCGACTCCCAGCCGGCGCATGGAATCAGGGTAGTGGACGCACTACCGGGCGAACGACCAGAGCTTGTTGCCGATGAAATTGAGCGGCGTCACGAGCACGATGGCGATCGCCTGGGCGAGCACCTTGTTCAACCCGAAGGCGATCAGCGCGGCCAGGATGCCCAGGTTCGCGCCGTAGGCGACGAGAGCGACCACGAAGAAGCGCGCGCCCTGATGGGCGACATGGCCCCGTTGGTCGCGAAAGGTCCAGAGCCGGTTCCAGAGGTAGTTGTTGGTGACGGCGACCAGGAACGAGGCCGTGGCGGCGTAGGCGTAGTGCCAGCCCGCTCCCCGCAGCAGCGCCGTGTAGACCGCGAGATTGACGACGTAGCCGGTTGCGCCGACCGCGCCGAACTTCGCGAGCTGCATCCAGTTGGCGGGTCGGCGAAGCGCACGAACCGCTCTGGCACGCGCGCCGAGCGCGGCGGAAGGCTGCTGCGCCATCGGCGGGCGAGGCTATCAGCGCCGACGGAGCGCGAGCGCCCTCGTCCTGGGCGGAGGCAACGTGCTACTCACCGAAGCCCTCGGCGCCGACGAGCGGCACGAAACGGCACGGGACCGAATGGATCATCGCCGGGCCCTCCGGACTTCTGACCGCCACCTCGAGCCTTTGGCCACGCGCGCTGCCTACGGGGACAACGAGCCGGCCGCGCGGCTTCAGCTGCTCGTACAGCGTCTGCGGAAAGCCGGGCGCAGCAGCGGCGACTGCAATCGCGTCGAAAGGGGCGTACTCGGGCAGACCCAGCGTTCCGTCGCCGATGTGCACCTGGACACGCTCGTACCCCGCGGCGGCCAGTCGCTCTCGGGCCTGCTCGGCGAGCTCCGGGATCCGCTCGATCGTGTGCACCTCAGCCGCGAGCTCGGCGAGCACGGCCGCCTGATAGCCCGACCCGGTGCCGACGTCGAGGACGCGTTCGTTGCCGGTCAACCGCAGGGCCTCGCAGATGCGGGCCACCATGTATGGCTGGGAGATCGTCTGGCCCTCGCTGATCGGCAGGGCGGCGTCCTCGTAAGCCCGCCTGCGCTCGCGCTCGTCGACGAAGAGCTCCCGTGGCACGGCCTCCATCGCGCGAAGCACGCGCTCGTCGACTATGTCGCGACCGCGCAGCTGGGCCTCGACCATCGAGTGGCGGCGCCGGGCTTGCTCCTCGTCAGGCGGCATGCGCAAAAGCCCGCGTGTAGGCGGGCGGCTCGACGCCGAAGTGCTCGAGCGCAAGCGGGGCGAGGTCCGTGATGCTCCGGGGCGCCGCGTCGAGGCCGACCGTCAGCAGAGGCACCTGGGAGTCCGCGGAGGCCAGGGAGCCATGGCTGCCACCGCCGAGATGGCTGCGGCCGGCGAGGTCGGCGAACTCGACGCCGTCGCCCGCCGAGATGATCAGCTCGCCCGCGTTCGGATTGTGGAGGGCCGCCCAGGCGCGCACGAAGGCGTCGGGCTGCGGCAGGAGCGCAGGGTCGCCGTTCGTCTCCCAGCGGGTCTCCCCCGGCGCGAAGCGGAGCTCCTCGCCGGCCCGGCGCGCGACGGCCTCAGCGCCCTCGAGGAAGAGCACCGCCTCGGCGCCCGCCTCGGCATCGAGGCGCGCAGCCAGCTCGCGAGTGTCCTGCCGAGCTTTTCCGGTCCGGTAAACCATGCCGGCCCGGTTGGACGCAGTCACGATCACACCCGCGTCCTGGAACCAGTCCTCCAGCCGCACCGTCCGTTCGATCCGCGTCTGCCCGTGGTCGGAGCAGAGCACCACGGCGTAACGCTCCAGGAACTCGTCGGGGCCGCCCGCAGCCTCGACCAGGGCCCAGATCGCCGCGTCGCTCCTGGTCAGGGCCTCAGCCGCCGCGCCGGGGCCGGCCGCGTGGGAAGCGAAGTCGTAGTCCGGCAGGTAGTGGACGAGGAAGTCGAAGCCGTCCCGCGTGACGAGCCAGCGGCCGACCGCCGCTGCGTAGGCGTCGATCGAGCCGCTCGATCGGCCGAAGACGGCGAGCGGGGCGCCCGTCACATCCGACTCGAACAGGTTGAAGAAGAAGAAGCGCTTCGGCCCGAAGGCGGGGCGACCCACCCCGGGCACCACCGGCACGTGGCGCACGCGCCCCCGGTAGCACGTGAAGTTGATCGCGGCGGTCGTGTAGCCCGCATCCTCGAGCGCCTCGAAGACCGTCACGGCGTCGGCGCCCAGGTGCTGCTCGTTCATGTTGAAGACCGCGTTGAGAAGCGAGCGGCGGGTGCCGGCGGCGCGGGCCGCTGCGAAGGAGGACCCGTACTCCTCGATCCGCCGCCTTTCTCGGTCGTACCAGACGAGGTGCGGAATCCGGTGGACGTCGGGGTGAGCGCCCGTCGCGATCGAGGACAGGCAGACCGGGGTGAGCGAAGGGAACGTGGAGGTTCCGCGCGCGTAGTTGCCGTTCGCGGCGAGGAACTTCAGCGCCGGCGTCCGGTCGTCCTCGGCGGCACGCTCGAACTCGGCCGGGGTGAGGCCGTCGATCACGATCAAGATCAGCTTCTTCACGGCCGGTTAGTCGCGCGCGAGCGTGCGCAGCCCGGCGTAGCGTTCGGGCTCGCGACGGTGTGCTCGAGCCGCGAGCGCGGGCAGCGCGACCGCTTCGAGGTAGCCAATGACCGGAACGAGCGCGAGTGCGGCGATACCGAGCCCGATCAGGGCGATCAGGATTCCGGTACCGACCGTCGTGCCGCCGCGTCGCAACGTTCCCGCGGCGAGCGGCACGCCGCCGAGACCACCGAGTACGCCGCCAATCGCGCCGCCGGCGGCCTCCTGCCAGCCGCCTAGTGCAAGACCAACGCCGACTCCCGCCGCGGCGCCGATCAGCATCGCCAGGAGAGCGCCCGGCCTCGTTCGCGCGAGCCAACCCGCAGCGGCGAGAGCGACTCCCACGCCGATGCCCGCCGCAACGCCGATCCGATACCACTCCCACATTCGGGCCAGTGTAGGCGCAGTGCCCGGCGTGTCCGAGGCCGAACGCCGGTCTCGCCTCGAACTAGCCCGTGCTACTCCGGCTCTACCCCGGACTCGAGGCGGCGGATCACCGCGAGGCCGAACTCGGCCGCTCGTGCGCCGTCGACGACGCGGTGGTCGAAGGTGACGGCGATCGTGCCGGTCGGGCGGGCGACGATCTCACCGTCGCGGATAACGGGCCGCTCGGCGACGCGGCCGATGCTGAGGATCCCGACCTCGGGGTAGTTGACGATCGGGGTCGTCAGGAAGCCGCCGAGCTTGCCTGCGCTCGTGATGGTGAAGGTCGAGCCGCGGAGCTCCTCCGGCTTGAGCTTGTTGGCGCGCGCAGCCTCCGCGAGGCGGATAACCTCGTCGGCCAGCTCCTCGACGGAACGTGTGTCGCAGTCGCGGACGACTGGCACGACGAGGCCCTGCTCAGTCTGGACCGCGACGCCCAGGTCGTAGCGGTCGAGGTAGACGATCTCGTTGCCCTCGAGCCGCGCGTTCAGCTCGGGTACTTCCTTCAGCGCCTCAGCCACGGCCTTGAGCGTCAGCGGGACGAGTCGCTTCAAGTCGATCGCGCCGAAGTCGCACTCCTCCACCCAGGTGACGGGTGGGACCTCGGCGTGTGCGCGAGCCATGTGCTCGGCGATCAGCTTCCGCACCCCCCGCAGCGGCTCGCGGCGTCCCTCCGGGACGTGTTCCGGTGCCAGACCCGGAGACGCGGCCGCGGAGCGCACGTCCTCTTCGGTCACGCGGCCCTGAGGGCCGCTGCCGTCCAGGCTTTCGAGGTCAACGCCGAGCTCCTGCGCGAGTCGGCGGACGAGCGGTGTGGCGCGAACGCGTCCCGGCGAGGCGTGTCCCGGTGCCAGGCGTGCGGACACGTCCGAAACCTCCTTGGCTGCTTGCTTCTGCAGGGCGCCTTCGGCACGCGGCTGCTCGTCGCTTGCCGGCTCGCCGCCGTGGCCGTTTGCTTCGCCGATTACGACGAGCACAGTTCCGACCGCGACCGTCTCGCCTTCGGCAACGAAGATCCGGGCGACCTTGCCCGCAGCGGGTGAGGGAATCTCAACGGTTGTCTTGTCGGTCTGGATCTCGACGAGGGGGTCGTCCTCGGCGATCTCCTGCCCTTCGGCGACGAGCCAGCGGGCGATCTCGCCCTCGGTCAGCCCCTCGCCGAGATCCGGCAGCTTGAACTCGTAGGCCACTGCCGGAATCTACCGCCGAGGCATCGCTAGCGATGCCGAATGAGAGGGTGTGCCGGCTTTGCCGGCGCACCCGTTCAACTCGCCGCGCCTATGGGCGCGGCGTTCCGACCCAGGCGTCGCGGGGAACGATGAGCACGCGAAGGCCACCTTCGACGCGCCAGAGCGCGACGGCCTGCTCGTCGCCGCCGAGCTCAGCCGCGGTCTCACGAGACACGTACCCGGCTTGAAGCGTTCGCTCCTCGTTCCAAATGGCGACCGCGTTGGGATCGTGCTCGTTCTCAGGCTCGGGCACGAGCGCAAGCCGGCGTCCAGGGTCGAACGAGGTGTCGTCGACGTTCCCGGGCCGAAACGTCACGCCCGCGACAGCGACGACTCTGAGTCGCGGATCCTCCCACCGGACCCGCTCGCCGGTCGCCGCATCGCGAAGGTGGAAGCCGCCCGCGCCGCGCTCGAGCCAGAGACGGAGCCGCTCAGCCATCCTGCGACCTTACGCGCCGTGGCCGTTCCGGCCACGGCGCGAGGACTGTCCCCCCGAACTGCCGCAAGCGGACATGGCAACTGCAACGAAAGTGTGACTTTTCGTCCACAGGACATGGCGCCCGCGGGCGGCTTTTGCGACGCTGAACGGCGATCATGGCGCTGGAGCCGTCGGAATCGGACGGCTCGGGGCGTTCGAGCGCCCCTGCGGCAAAAAACGGCTCAGAACTCGAGCGTCTTCCGCACCGCTGCACTCACCCGCTCGACCGAAGGCATGTAGGCATCCTCGATCTGCCAATACGGATACGGAACGTCATAACCGGTGACCCTGATCACGGGCGCGCGAAGGTCGAGCATCGCCTTCTCGGCGAGAATCGCCGCCAACTCGGCTCCGTAGCCCGCTGTGCGCGGCGCCTCCTGGACGATCACGACGCGACCGGTCTTCGCGGCGGAGGCGAGCAGCGCGTCCTCGTCGAGCGGCTTCAAGGTGCGGATGTCGAGCACCTCCACAGAGGCCTCGCCGGCCAGCGCCTCAGCGGCGGCCTCCGCCACCGGGACCATCGAGCCATAGGCCACGATCGTCGCGTCGTCTCCGTCCCGCGCAACGCGGGCCTCGCCCAACGGGACGACGTGCTCGCCCGCCGGCACCTCGCCGCGCATCGTCCGGTAGTGGAGCTTGGGCTCGAGCACGACCACCGGATCGGGATCGCGGATCGCAGCGGCAAGTAGGCCCTTGGCGTCGGCGGGCGTCGACGGGATCGCAACCTTCACGCCGGGCGTGTGTGCGTAGTACGCCTCGGGCGAATCGTCGTGCAGTTCCGGCGCGCGCACGCCGCCGCCGTACGGCATTCGAACGACCAAAGGAAACTCCATGCCACCGCGCGTCCGCCAGCGGTAACGCCCGACGTGCGTGATCAGCTGATCCAGGCAGGGATACGAGAAGGCGTCGTACTGCATCTCGCACACCGGTCGCCAGCCGGCCATGCAGAGCCCGACGGCGGAGCCGAGGATCCCGGCCTCAGCGAGCGGTGTATCCACGCAGCGGTCGGCGCCGAACTTGTCTCGCAGACCCGCGGTCGCCCGGAAGACACCGCCCGCGCGCCCGACGTCCTCGCCCAGCACCATGACGGAGTCGTCGCGCCCGAGCTCGACGTGGAAGGCGTCGTTGATCGCCTCGACGAGCGTCAGCTCAGCCATCGCCGAGCACCTCTCGCAGTTCCTCGAGATCCTTGGCGAATGAGGCAGGCGGCGCGGCGTACGCATGCTCGAACACGAGCGCCACATCTGCCGGCGGCTCGGCCTCCGCCGCCGCGATTCCCGAGCGCAAAGCCTCGGCCGCCTCCGCCCGCGTCGACTCCGCGAGCTCGTCCGTCAAAACCCCGGCCCGCCGGAGATATGCCTCGTAGCGACCAAGGCACTCCCGGCGCCGCTCCTCTTCGACCCGCTCCAGGTCGATGTAGGCGCGCGGATCGTCTGCGGTCGCGTGCGGTGCCGCGCGGTACGAGACCGCCTCGATGAAGGTCGGGCCCTCGCCTGCGCGCGCCCGGGCAACCGCGTCGCGCGTCGCCTCGAACACCGCCAACACGTCGCCGCCGTCGACCCGCACGCCGGGAATCCCGTAGCCGACCGCCTTGTCGGCCAGCGTCTCGGCAGCAGTCTGCGCCAAGAGTGGCGTCGAAATCGCCCACTGGTTGTTGTTGCAGAAGAGGATCAGCGGCGCCCGCATGACTCCCGCAAAGTTGGCGCCCTCGTGGAACGAGCCCTCGGAGGTCGCGCCGTCCCCGAAGTACGCGATCGCGCAGGTGGACTCGCGGCGCAGCTTCTTGCCCCACGCGAGCCCGGCGGCGTGCGGGACGTGCGTCCCGATCGGCACGCAGATCGACGCGACGTTGAAGTCGAGCGGGTTCCACCAGCCGGCGGGATGGCCACGCCACCACGAAAGCACCGTCGAGACCGGCATCCCGCGCAGGAGGCCGATCGCAGACTCGCGGTAGCTCGGGAAGATCCAGTCCCTACGGTCGAGCGCATAGACCGAGCCGGCCTGCATCGCCTCGTGGTTCCAGAAGATCGCGTAGGTGCCAATCCGCCCCTGGCTGTGAAAGACCACGGAACGCCGCTCATAGGTCCGCAGAAGCACCATCGAGCGGTAGAGCTCGAGTAGGTCGCGCTCCTCGAGCCCATCGACCTCTCCGTCGGGAATTGCCTCGCCGTCACCGATCACGCGCCGGAGGTCGTGTGATTCTGGGACGCGCAGCGTTTGGGCCATCGGGCTCCGAAATCTACCGCTCTGGAGTCTCGTGCCCCGCCCGGGCCAGGATGACGACGAGGACCAGCAGGCCGACGGCAGCAGCTACACCGACCGCCTCGAGCACCACACCGCCGCCCGCGTGCAGCCCGAGGGAGGCGAGGAGAACCGAGCCGAGCAGGAGCGCGCCCGTAACCCGGACCGCCAGCCCGGCGAGCCGCCGTGCGGCGAGCTCGGGCTCATCCGACACGGAGACCTGCTCCAGCGACCAGTAGGCGAGCTCGGCGGCGCCAAAGATCGCGGCCGCGGCGAAGATCGTGCCTCCCGGCGCACCCGAGCCGCGTGTCCACGCCGACGCCGACCAGGCCGCAGCGAGTCCGGCCAGGCCGGCCAGCACGCTTCCGGGGGCCGCCGTCGTGAGCCCGACGCCGAGTACGGCGACCGCCGCGAGACCCAGCGCAAGCACGAGCACCTGCACCCGATCGGCCTCGAGCGACGCGTACACGGCGATGCCCGACGCGGCAACGACCGCGGCAACCGCAAGAGCTAGACGCGTGCCACCGCGTGACGCCGAGATGCGCTCACCCCCTCGAGAATTGCGGTCAGCGGCGTCCCCTCGTGCCACTCGACGACGAGCGCTCCCGCGCGCTCGTACTCGAGGCGGCGCGCCTGCCGCCGAAGCTGCCAGAGCCGGAACGCAAGCTCGCCGGACTCGCCGGACGGCGGCTCCACGAACGGGACCGGCGACACCTCGATCACGACGAGGTCGAAACCGCGTGCCCGCAGGTCGAGCAAGGCGCGCACGGCCCGGTCGTCCAGCAGCGGTGTCAGCGCGAACACCAGAGCCTTCGGCGGCAGCGTGCCGCGCGGGAGGACGTCGATGTCCTTCCAGGCGTAGCTGAGCGTGATCTCTGTGTTCAGCAGCGCCTCGACGATCCGGTAGAGCTGCCGCATCCCGGTGCCCGGCCGGAGCCAGTTGAGGACACCGCCGAAGTTGACCAGGCCGACGCGGTCCTTGCCGGCTAGGTAGCGCTCGCTCAGCGAAGCAGCGGCGCGAATCGCCTGGTCGAGCGTCCCGTGCCCAGCGTGCTGCGCCTCGGCGAAGCTGTCGAGGAACAGGATCACGTCGGCGTTCCGCTCGGCGTGGAACTCGTTGACCCAGAGCTCGCCGCGGCGCGCGCTCGCCCGCCAGTTGATCCGCCGGATGCGATCGCCGGCTGCGAACGGCCGCAGGTCTGCGAACTCGAGCCCTTCGCCCTTCTCCCGCGCCACTCGATTGCCCGTGAAGAGCTGCGTCTCGCGTGGCGCGACCAGCTCGCGGAGTTCCTCGGGACGCGGATAGACGCGAAGCGTCGCGGGCCGCGCGATCGTCTGCTCCCAGGTGAGCAGGCCTGCTGCGTCCCGGGCCCGTAGGTGGAGGTCACCGAATCGATACGCACCCCAGCGGGCGCAGCGCAGGCGCAGCGTGAGGACCCGCTCCTCGCCGGCCCCGAGTCGCAGCGCAAGAGGGTTCCGGCCAGCGTCCAGCTCGAGCCCGGTCGGGACGTCGACCAGCAGCTCGAGCCGCGAAGCTCCGACCCGGGCCTCGAGCGTGACCTCGAGCGTGATCTCGTCGTCCTCGAGCACGCGCTCGCGGTCGAGCTCGAGCCACGCACGCACCTCCGGCGGCCTGGCAAGCGCAAGCCCGAGGGCGATCGTGACTGCAAACGGCGCCGAGAGCAACGCGAGCTCCGGCCGGGCGAAAATCAGCGCGACCAAGAGGCCGACCGCCGTCAGGACGACGTACGCCTCCAGCTTGACTGTGATGTGACGCTTCACTCGGACACGCGCAGGGCTTCTTCCGCCGAGGGCGTCGGCACCTGCTCGAGCGTCTCTCGCACGACGTCCTCCGCGCTGATCCTCTGCACCCAGAGCTCCGGCTTCAACGTCAGGCGGTGTGCCAGCGCCGGAACGGCGACCTGCTTCACGTCGTCCGGCGTGGCGAAATCGCGGCCCTCCAGCGCGGCGCGGCAGCGGGAGAGCTTCAGCAGCGCCAGCGCCCCGCGCGGGCTGGCGCCGACCTGGAGCCGCTGACTCGAGCGCGTCGCGCCGACCAGCTCGACGATGTAGCGGCCGAGCCGGTCGGTCACGTGCACGTCCTCGACCGCCCGCTGCATCTCGAGCAGCGTCTCGCGATCGACCACCGGCGAGAGCTCGATCTCGTCCTCGCGCCGCTCGAGCCGCCGCTCCAGGATCGTCCACTCGTCGTCCGCCGACGGGTAGCCGACCTGGAGCCTGAGCAGGAAGCGGTCGAGCTGCGCCTCCGGCAGCGGGTAGGTGCCTTCGTACTCGATTGGGTTCTGGGTGGCGAGCACGATGAACGGCCGCTCCAGTGCGCGAGTCGTCCCTTCGATCGTCACCTGCCGCTCCTGCATCGCCTCCAGCAGAGCGGCCTGCGTCTTCGGAGGCGCGCGGTTGATCTCGTCGGCGAGGAGCAGGTTCGTGAAAACCGGCCCGGGCCGGAACTCGAAGTCGGAGGTGCGCTGGTCGAAGATCGACGAGCCCGTGACGTCGCCGGGCATCAGGTCTGGTGTGAACTGGACGCGCGTGAAGCGCATCGACGCGGCCTGCGCGAACGAGCGTGCAATCAGAGTCTTCGCAAGCCCTGGAAAGTCTTCGATCAGGACGTGACCTTCGGCGAGAACGCCGAGGAGGACGAGCTCGAGGGCCTCGCGCTTGCCGACGACCGCCCGCTCGAGCTCCGTGACGAGCTCCTCCGCCTTCGCGGCGAGCTGCTCGATCGTCACAGCTTCTCCAGCCGGTCGACGAACCCGGCCAGGGCGGCCGGCGCCACGCCCGGACCTGACCTCCGCCCGACTTCTCGATCCGCCCGGACGAGCTCCCAAAGTTCCTCACCGAGAAGCTGCTGGGCCCGTTCGGGCTGGCCGTCGAGCGAGACACCGTGACCTGCGGACAGGCGGTCGGCGGCGAGGTCGCGAAGCAGAGGCCGCAGCCGGTAGTGCAGGTCGAAGGCATTTGCGCCGCCCAGCACGACCAAGCGGTCGATTCGCGCCAGCTCGTCGATCGGAAGCGCCTGCTCCGGCTCCTCGGCACGGCGATCGAGCACAGAGCGCTCCCACGCCCCGCGCCTCAGGGGGCGAAACGAGCGCACGAGCGCGGCAAGGACGAAAGCGCCGAGCACGAGCAGGTAGACACCGATGAAGACCGTCCGCTTTCCGGGGACCGCGACCGCGAGCACGAGCAGCAGGGCGGTGACCAGAGACGCCCCGATGACGATCCTGATCGCGGTGCCCCTCAAGCCGCCTCTTCCGCTTCGGCCGCCGCGAGCTCGGCCTGCAGCGCCTGGATCGCCTCGATCGCGTCGTTCTTCATCGCCGAGTCGACCTCGTGTGGACTGAACCGGGCCCGCTCGAACAGCGCCGTCAAGCGGGCCGCTCCACGGCCTCCGCCCGTTGCCTCCGCAAGCACGCGTCCAAGGTACTCGTGCGGCGCCTCGAACTGACGGCGCGGGACGCCATGCGCGGCGAACGCACGCTCCATACGCGCGTAGGCGGCGATCACCGCGCGTCGCGGATCCGGCTCGGCAAGCAGGTCGTCCAGCGTCTCGTCGAGCACTCCTGCAAGCTCATCGGAGGGAAGGGACTCACCGGGCAGCCGCCGCCCCCGGCCTCTCTCGGCGAGCAAGAGCCCGGCGAAAGCGATGGCCGCGGCGCCGATGACGAGTAGGAACGGCGCCAGTCTGACCTGAGTCTGGTGCGTGGTGGACGAGCCGCCTTTCGCCCGCCTCGCGTTCTCGATCGCCTGCTGGGCCGACGTCAGGTGAGGTTTCGGTGGGTGGAAAAAGAAGTGGAACCGCCCGGCGGCGATCGCCAAGCCGACCGCGACGATGATCGCGCCGGCGACCATCCTGAATGTTCGCTGCCGGTTGGCCGCTGGTTTCTGCGCGCGCC
>Ga0193729_1001128_pt1 | contig 13736 bp, 7 predicted proteins | sample U1c2metaG_FD_143036 | JGI IMG/M metagenome (GOLD analysis project Ga0193729, IMG submission 143036) | Soil microbial communities from a riparian zone of the East river system, Colorado, United States - U1c2 | ecosystem: Environmental > Terrestrial > Soil > Riparian zone | place: USA: East River... | reverse complement strand
GGAGAAGAGGAGCTCCCCAAGACGCGGGAAATGGATGAGCTACGAGAGCAAATGGAGTGGGTCGCTAACCAGCCGGATTCGGTCTCTGCCAATCTCGATGATGGAGAATGGCATCTCCAACCAGAACAGGCTCACGGCAAACTCGTTTCCTTCCTGGAAGCCCACGGCTACCAAGGTTTTCGCGGTCTCGCGTTGCACGATGAACAGGGAAAACTGGGAGCCATCGGACTGCTGAATAGCGACCCCCATTTCTTGAATGAGAGCCACACTGAATTGCTGACCATTCTTGCCAATCAGACCACCGTGGCGATTCGCAATGCGCAGCTTTATCAACAGGTGCCGTTGGCCAATATCTTGCGGCCGCTATCGCGACGAAAAAAGAAGCTACTCTCTGCTGTCCCTCAAGGGCGGTGGCGGCAGTATGCAGAACGCCTCGGCGTGATCGCGCTGATTCTTACCTTCGTACCCTGGCCCCTGCGCGTGGAAACAAATGCGACAGTAGTGCCGGCGGAACGCCGAATCGTCAGTTCCATGGACGGCGGAGTTGTGAAGCGCGTGTATGTTCGCGAAGGGGATTTCGTCGAGGCTGGGCAGACCTTGTCTTTGCTGGAGAACGGAGAGCACCGCGTCAAATTAGTAGAGGCCGAAGCGGCCATGGGGGCTGCCGGCCACGATTTGGCCGAGGCGGAATTTCGCAACGACATTTCCGCGGCCGGACAAGCAAAGATTCGCGCGGACATGCATGCCGCCGAAGTGCAGTTTGAGCAACAGCGCGTAGCCGGTTCTGAGCTACGGGCACCGATTGCTGGAATGGTGGTTACTCCAAAGGTGGAAGAACGCACCGGTACGATGCTCAGACCGGGTGAGGGTTTCTGCGAAATCGTGGCTCAAGAGGAATTGGCAGCGGACATGAGCGTGCCAGAAACGGACTTAGCACTGCTAAACCCGGGGGACCGGGTTGCATTGAAGTTTAACGCCCGACCGATGATGACCTTTCATGGACTGTTGGACCGCATAGGCGCACAAACGCGGACGGAGGAGGGCGAGCAATATTTTGTAGTCCGCGCGGTTTTTCAAAACCAAAGCGGTTCGGCACGCGACGGCATGGTTGGCAAAGCAAAGATCAGCAGCGACGGAGGATGGTTTCACAGCGGATGGTATCCCGTGGGCTACGTTTTACTGCGTTCCCCGGTGCGTTGGCTATGGCGCAATTCATGGAGCTGGCTGCCGTGATCAAAAAGGCAACGGCGACGAATTTGAGGCGCTGGTCACTTCTGGTTGGCATTGCGGCCAGTGCCGTTGCGTGCGGGAATAACCGCCCAGACGCGGTCTTGGCTCACGATCCGCGAGAGCCGACCAAGCACGTTGCAACAGCACCCACGCCGCCGCCAGAGTCAACCGCAGTTGCTGCTGGAACCAGCATCTTGAGTGTCCTTTCCGTCGAACATCAGGTAGATGTCTCCAGCGAGCGAGACGGCGTAGTCATCAAGATTGCCGGCGAGGAAGGCAACAACATAAAGGCTGGTCAAACTTTGGGGCAACTTGACGATCGCAGCCTGCAAATGGAATTGATCAAGGCCCGCAATGATCTGGAAGTCTCCAGGAATAACGTGAAATTCAAGGAAGCGGAACTCAAGGCCAAAAACGCCGCCTATCGTCGCCAGCAACAGTTGCGAGAAGTGGGGCTTTCGAGTCAGGCCGATCTGGAAGTTGCCGAATTTCAGGCCAAAGGCGCTGAGTATGACTTGCACGGGTGGGAGGCGCTGATCGAGGGCGGCCAGGCAGAGATTCAGCGAATACAGATCCAGATCGAGCAGATGCGTCTGCACGCGCCATTCTCCGGAGTAATTGTCCGGCGTTACGTCCGGGAAGGCCAGGCGGTGGCCAAAGGCGACAAGTGCTTCCGCGTCAGTCAACTTGGGCCTTTACAAGTACAATTTCAAATCCCCGGATCCTCCGGCGGGCGCCCGCAGATCGGCCAGGCCATTCGACTTGAACTCGTAGGATTCTCAAAGCAGCCACTGACTGCCCGCGTCTTGAAAGTGAGTCCTACGGTGGACCCTGGCAGCGATAGCTACAATGTCTTGGCACAATTGAACAGCCCTCCATCTTCTGACGTGCGTCCCGGAATGGCCGTGCGAATAGATTGGCCATCGACACCGAAGACTAGGTAGCACCACCGATGCGCTACGGTCCCACCAGCCTCCAAGTTTCCAGCATTCTCTCCAAAGGGCTTCGTCGTCCGAAGTTGCGGTCGGATTTGCGCATCGCTGAACAGATTGTCGGTGGCGAAACCAGTTTCGTCATCAAAGTCGCGGAAACCAATTCCTACCATCGTTACGGAACGTCCGAATATGAGCTCTTAACACTGTGCGACGGGACCAGAACTCCCAAGGAAATCGCGGCCGAGTTTAACTTGCGGCACCCCGAAGAAGTACTTCAGGAAGTGGAAACCCTGGAATTTCTCGACGGAATCGATCCGGCCATGTGGGAAAGGTCCCTTGGGGAGAAAAATCTGGCGGTGCTTGGGCGTATCCGCGATGAAAGAAAAAGTCGCGTCGATCAATCCAACATTCTGTACATGAGCTTCAAAGCATGGGATCCGGACAAAGTACTAACCAAGCTGGACCCCTATCTGGGTTGGATGTTCACTCCCGGTTTCGTGATTTTCTCCATCCTTCTGTTTATCACCACCCTCTACCTGGTCGCCGGCGATTGGAATCATGTTCAGACCGACACCCAAAGTTTCTATTCTTTTAAAGGCAAAACTGCTTACGACATCTGGATCTTCTGGTTCTTGCTTATGGCTATCGGCGCCATTCATGAATTCGGCCATGGGCTGACCTGCAAACATTTTGGCGGCGAAGTCCATCAGATGGGTTTTCTGCTGATCTATTTCACTCCCGCTTTCTATACCGATACGACCGACATTCTACTTTTTGATCGCACCAGCCGCCGTCAGTGGGTGATCTTTGCGGGGATGTGGATCGAATTAGTGGTCTGCGGGCTGTGCACGCTGCTCTGGCATTTCAGTGTCCCAGGAACTTTTGTGAATGATCTCGCTTACAAAGCCATGCTGCTTAGTGGAATCGAAGGAACATTATTTAATCTTGACCCGCTAATCAAAGCCGATGGTTACTATGCCCTTTCGCAATATCTCGGAGTAGACAACCTTCGCGAAGATTCGTTCGCTTATCTTCGCGCTTGGGCGCGAAAGAACCTTCTCTTCGAAGAAGTTGAATTGCCAGCGGCGACCCGTCGATACCGCCGCATCTATTTGACCTACGGCACCATTGCGCTCATTTACAGCGTGGCCATGCTGGCGCTATCGATTTTTTTCCTCAGGAACGTATTGGTTGGCAAGTTGGGCAGTTGGGGTTACCCAGCCACCGCCATCGTGGCCTTTCTCATCCTTCGGCGCACGCTGCGCAAAAGTTTTGCAGCCGTGCGCACTTGGTTCGATGGCAAGAAGGAGGCGTATATGGCTTGGAAGAGTACCCGGGCCCAGCAGGCCGGCGCTATCGCCGTGCTGTTACTGCTTTTTGTTCCCCCCATTCCATCCAGGTTTTCTTCCGATTTAGTCCTAGAGCCGCAGCAAACAATCAAGGTCCGGCCGGCAGTTTCCGGCATGGTTCGCCACGTCGCGGTCCATGCTGGAGACATGATCTCTTCCGGTCAAGTTCTGGCCGAACTCGGCAATCCGGAACTACAGACGCAAGAGCGCATCCTCACCCAACAGCTGACGTTAGCGGAAAGCAGTTTTCGAGATGCCCAGAGCCGGTCTGATCGTGAGGTAGCCAGCGGTCCCGCAGGCGAGCGCCAGAGGTTGCGGAATGAATTGGAGATTGCACAGGAGAAAGTCAGCGCCTTGCAGATTCAGGCGCCACTCGCCGGGATATTGAAGACCCAGGATATTCAACAAAAGGCGGGAGAATTCCTGAACGCCGGAGACGAGTTTTGCGAGATCGTGAATCGCAGCGCGATGAAAGCCAGGATACTCGTTCGGGACTCAGACCTTGAACAAGTTCGCTTGGGTTCGCCAGTCATTTTTAAGGTGCAGCCGTTTCCCTTCCGGACCTATTCCGGCCGGGTCGAACAAATATTGCCCGCTGCTTCTGCCGATCGCCCGATCGCGGAAACACAGAAAATGGTGCGTTTAGGACAGGATCTGACCAATCATTTTGTGGTGCTGATGGTGTTCCCCAACTCCGACGGCTCCCTGCTCGAGGGCATGACCGGCACTGCCAAAATCTCTGGCAAGAGCGATCCGATAGGCTTCCGCGTCAGCAAGGCCCTCTGGCGCTGGATACACTCTCAGATTTGGTAGCGTTCTAGCGATAAATTAGCATTTCGCGAAGTGCTCGCGGAAATCAGGCGGGCAGGCGAGGTACAAGCACGTCTACTGGACGGAGGGTAGTCTTTTTTTCCAGCCTCTTGGCCGGACTCAGCTTTTTGGGTTTTTTCAAAACTTTGGGTTTTTTGAGCATGTTCGCGTCGGCGCGCAATGCGGTGTTCGGCATCTTGTGTCACAACGTTTATGTCACAACGTTTGTGTCGCGGCACTTGCCGTAAATCTTATAACAGTCTCGAAATCAACGCGCTTGTGATGATCTGAGGGCGCTGCCTTAAGTATAACAATCTCAGAGACAAGATTTTGAGCGCTAATAAACCTGCTAACTGATACCGGCGGCCCGCGACTGTATAAGATGATACTTCCGGCAGAGGTAGCTCATCCGGTTGCGATCCACTCCCAGCAAACGAGCTGCCTCCGTTTTCACGAACTTGGCACGCTGCAGCGCTTCTTCCACACAGCGCCGTTCGAATCCCTCAAGTTCCTTCTCTAAGTTGATGCCGCCGTCCGACCAGCGAAGTTGATTTCTCGAAGCGCCCTGCGTCGAAGTAAGCATTTCCGCAGGCAGGTCCTGTAGATGAATGCTCTGCTCATCGGTCATCAGCACCAATCGCTGCATGGCGTTCTCAAGCTCCCGCACGTTTCCCGGCCACCGGTAATTCTTCAGGGCTTGCATGGCATCATCCGCGATGCGCTTCAATGGAAAACGATTAGCGGTGCAATACACGCTGACAAAATACTCCGTCAGCATCGGAATATCCTCTACGCGCTCGCGCAATGCCGGGACGAAAATCGGAACCACGTGAATGCGGTAGTACAGATCTTCCCGGAAGTGTCCTGATCGCACCATCTCTTCCAGATTGCCGTTGGTCGCGGTTACCAGCCGAAAATCAACCTTAATGGGCTTCTTTCCGCCCAGTCGAATCAGCGCCCGCTCTTCCAGCACTCGCAGCAACTTGCTCTGCAACGCGGGAGTCAGCGTCGCGATTTCATCCAGAAACAGTGTGCCGCCCTGAGCTAACTCGATACGGCCTTCCTTGGTTCCCACCGCTCCGGTGAAGGCTCCTTTTTCATAGCCGAATAACTCTGCCTCCATCAACGCTTCGGGTAGCGCGGCGCAGTTGACGCTTACCAGCGCCCGGTTACGCCTGGGCCCAGTCTGGTGGATGGCCCGGGCGACCAGCTCCTTTCCCACCCCACTTTCACCGCGGATGATCACGTTGGTATTCGCGCGAGCCATGCGCTTGATGCCCTCGAACACGTGACGCATGGAGTCCGCCGCACCCACCAGGTCTCCGAGAGATTTCTTGCGGCTGACTTCCTCACGCAGGATTCGGTTTTCTCTCTGGATATGCAGCTTTTCGACCGCGCGGTTCAGCAGATGCCGCAACACATCGGCGTCGACTGGCTTCAGAAAATAATCGTAAGAGCCGGCATCGATAACCTTCAACGCGGTGGCTTTCTTGTCATCGGAACTCAGGACAATCACCAGCGTATCGATTTCACTGCCTTCCAGGCGATGCAACAATTCCGTGCAGGCTTTAATGTGCCCCGGTCCGATGGGCAGACCGAGAAGCAGAACGTCCAGCTCGTCCTCTTGCAGAAACTTGTAAGCGGTCTTGTAATTGTCCCCTTCGAGAATTTCAAATTCCGCGCGGAAGCCAGACGCGAGCTTGGATCGGAGACTGGCATCGTCATCAACGATGGCAATTTTCGGGCGTTTGTCCGCTTGCGCGATGGGCCCCTCCAGAGAGGGATGTTAGTAATCCAGAAATTGCAGGCGTGATCGTGGACGTGATTCTAGATTCCGCCGCCGACCCTGTCAACGAAGCAGTGCCAACGAAGCAGTGCCATCGTGTCGATGCTCCAATTTGGACATTTATAGCATCACCGTGCCATCGCCGTCAGCCAGGTGCTTGATTTGTGATCTCTGACAGTTCGACGGAATTCTGAGAGAGATCGGGTTTCGGGTTACACGTTGTGAGCTAAGAACCGGCGTTTCGGTTGCGCGAACAAAGGCGAATCTTGGATGAGCAAAAGACGCCGGATTTTCTGGAATTTAAGTAAACTGTGACTCTCTAAATGCAACGGAGGGAAAAATGTCAGGCTCGCCCAAAAGCGTACCGCCCACAACCGGACCGCCCGCAACTGTGCCAAACGTTCCGCAACCACCTAAATTTGCCACCGCCGCCGAGGAGCGCTTGCACCGAAAGCGCATGCTTGCCGCTGCATTTCGCCTCTTTTCGCGTTTCGGATTTGATGAAGGAGTAGCCGGTCATATCACCGCCCGTGATCCGGAACGACTAGATCATTTCTGGGTGAACCCGTTCGGGATGCACTTCGGTCAAATCCGCGCGTCGGACCTGATTTTGGTGAACCATTGTGGACAAGTCGTCGAGGGCCACTATCCGGTAAATGGAGCTGCGTTTGCGATTCACTCGCAAATACACGCTGCACGCCCTGACGTTATCGCCGCTGCGCACGCGCATTCGATGTATGGGAAATCGTGGGCGGCACTCGGGCGACTGCTCGATCCCATCACGCAGGATGCTTGCGCGTTTTACGAGGACCATGGATTGTTCTCGGACTTTACCGGTGTAGTATACGAAACGTCTGAGGGCGAGCGGATAGCTAAAGCTCTCGGCCCACACAAGGCAGCGATCCTGCAGAATCACGGCTTAATCACCGTAGGCCAAACCGTGGAGGAGGCGGCCTGGTGGTTCATCACCATGGACAGAAGTTGCCAGGCGCAGTTGCTCGCCGAAGCCGCCGGTGTGCCGGTAAAGATCGATCATTCCCACGCGCTCGCCACGCGGCAGCAAGTGGGAAATCATCTCGCGGGATGGTTCCAGTTTCAGCCACTACTGGCGCGCATTACTCGTGACGAGCCAGATTTACTCGACTAGTTCTCTGTAACCTATCTGGGCAGCAGCTTTATAACAGGAAGCGAAGTGTTCGTCGATGCTGGCCTGGCGCAGATCTGATTCAGCGTTAGAAGGGCTGCGCAAATTGGGACGCTGCCGACATCCCGACGTGACGGTCATTTCGCCACTGCGGCACTACCTTAAATTGCTCGTCAGCTTGCCGCAGCATTCAGGGCGGTCGGGCAAAGAAGAACGATCCCATCCGCCACCGAGAGCCTGCACCAACGTGACTGCATCCACCATGCGGCGGCCAAGAATGTTTACCGCAGTGAGTTCGTCCGAGAGAGCTGCACTTTGCGCGGTTGTGACTTCCAGGTAACTCGTGACTCCACCTGTGTAACGGCTGTTGGCAAGTTCCAGGTACTTTTGCGCGGCGACGACTGCTCTATCCTGAACTTGTGCCTCGTTATCCAGGATGCGCAACGCGGCCAGGTTGTCCTCGACCTGTTGAAAGCCTGTCAATACTGTTTCGCGGTAGTTGGCGACGGTCTGATCATATGCTGCGATGGCTTGATCCACGTTGGCCCTGCGACGGCCAGCATCAAAAATGGGAGCTATCGCGGAGCCGCCCGCCGACCACAGCACGCTCGGGCCAGAAATGAGCGTGGTGATTACACCACTCTCGAAACCGCCGGTCGCGCCTAGACTGATGGTCGGATAATAAGCCGCTTTGGCGACACCAATTTGTGCATTGGCGGAGGCCATGCGCCTTTCCGCCGCCGCAATGTCTGGCCGGCGTTCAAGTAATTCAGAAGGAAGGCCAGCCGGAATCGGAGGAGGAGGGGCTGTAAGCGGAAGAGCGGCGAGACTGAAATCGGCCGGAGGTTTCCCAATTAGAATCGCCACGGCGTGCTCGTACTGCGCGCGGGCGACTCCAACATCAATCGCTTGCGCGCGGGTGGTCTCAAGTTGAGTTGTTGCCTGCTGCACTTCCAAGTCGGAAGCAATGCCGCCTGCATACCGGTTTTGAATCAATTCCAAGGCTTGTTGATACTGAGTGACTGTGGAGTTCAGCAGTTGCTCCTCGGCATCAAGAACGCGTGCTTGAAAATAAAACAGAGCAACCTGGGCGTGCATGGAAAGGTTCACGGTGGCGAGGTCGGCAGCGCTCGCTTGTGCCTGCTCGCGGTAAGACTCAACAGTGCGGCGTACACGTCCCCAGACATCGAGCTCGTAAGACAATTCAAAAGGAATTTGATAATCGGTATAGGTGCGCCCATTGGTAGCGAAGCTTGGAGGGCGATTATTGGATATTCTGTTACGCGAAGCGTTCGCCCCCGCGGTGATCGTTGGGAAATAAGCCGCCCGGTTGTAGCGGAGCAATGCACGAGCTTGAGTATATTGCGCCTCAGCCGCCTTCAAATTCTGGTTGGAGACATTGACTTGCGATTCGAGAGCGTTCAGTTGCGGATCCTGAAACATTTCCCACCAGTTGCCACCGAGATTCTGGTCGTTAGGCTGAGCCTGTTTCCAATTGCCAAGCTCCTTGTAAGCGGTAGGAACTTCCGCGGCAGGCCGCTTATAGTTTGGTCCCACAGTGCATCCGCATATCTGAAACACGGCTATCGCTGGCAGAACTAGCCAAGGTATTCGCCGGCGCTTCCCTACGAAGGCGCTGTATGGAGCACTCTTCACTTGGTATCCCCCGGCAATGTGGCCTGAACAATTTGGACCTGCTGTCCGGTAACGATGGAGTCAGGTGGGTTGATAATGATCTGATCTTCCGGCTTGAGGCCGGCGACGATCTCTATCTGGTTGCCGAAATCGTGCCCAGGAGTCACGGTAGTAAGCGTAACTTTGTCATTCTTCACAACGCCCACACGCAGACCTTCTGAGCGGAATATCAAGGTATTAACGGGAATGATGAATGTGGAACCCTGCGTGGGAATTTTCAAATGGACTTCTGCATAAGAACCGGTGAGCAGCGTGTTTGTGGGATTGGCCACATCAATTTCAATTAACAAGGTACGAGTCGTCATGTTGATGGAGTCAGCGGTGCGTACCAGGTTTCCCTGAAAGGTGCGCCCGGGAAACTCAGCGAGAGCAAGATCCGCCGTCATGCCGGCTTTGACCCCGCGCGAGTATTCTTCTGGGACGTTTACGTAAACGCGCAACGTGCCAGGTTGGACGATGTGAAAGAGATCGGTTTTTACACCGGTGCTGCTGCCAGAATTAATCAGGTCGCCGATATCGGTGTTCCGCGCGGTGATCACCCCGTCAAACGGAGCATAGACTTTTTCGAAAGATACCAGTGCGGCATATTGATCTACTGCGGCCTGGTCTGCCTGGACAATGGCTTTATTGGCATTGTAAGTACCAACAGCGTTGTCGGCATCCTGCTGCGCCACGGCATGTGTTTTCAACAGGCCCTGATATCGCGTTTTGGTAATAGTGGCGAGTTCAAGGTTTGCCTGCGCAGTTGAGAGGTTGCTGCGCGCTTGCTGGAGCTGTTGATCCACTTCTGGCGTTTCGATAACGGCAAGCAATTGCCCCTTCTTGACGTGCGCTCCGATGTCGAAATACCACTTCTTTAAGTATCCGTTGGTTCGCGCATAAACCGGTGAATTGATGAATGGTTGTACGTTTCCAGGAAGGATGATCTCCTCGGCGGGTGCTGTTTGCTTTGGGATAACCACCGAAACTGCGGTCAGGGCCACTTGTGCGGTTTCCGCCTTCAGCGTTGTGCGAGCCCGGACACGGGACATGATGCCCGAGATCAACAGAGTGGCGACCACAACTACAGCGATGGTCAGAACCAACCATCGTCTAAACGGACGCTGCTTTGTTCCCGCATCGTTGGATGGGAGCGTCTGCCTGCCGATTTCTTTTTTCTCTTCAGTTTGTTGCGACATAGTGACTCCACACAAATTTTGCTTAGTGTTGCTGTTCCGTTTGGACTAGCTGTTTACGCGGACCCTGCAGAACGCTGAAAAATGCTGGCACAAAAAACAGCGTGGAAACTGTAGCGAAGATAAGTCCGCCAATGACCGCACGGCCGAGTGGCGCATTTTGTTCTCCGCCGTCTCCCAGTCCGAGCGCCATGGGGACCATGCCGATGATCATTGCCAGCGCCGTCATCAGCACTGGGCGAAAGCGCGTGAAACCAGCCTCCAGTGCTGCGCTGATGGAATCACTTCCCTGCTCCATTTTTTCTGTAGCAAAGCTCACCACCAAGATGCTGTTGGAGGTTGCCACGCCCATGCACATGATGGTGCCCATAAGTGCCGGTACGCTGAGGGTCGTGTGCGTTATAAACAAAAACCACGCAATCCCGGCGAGGGCCGCGGGCAGCGCGGAAATCATGATGAAAGGATCCAGCCAGGACTGAAAGTTCACCACAATCAGCAGGTATACCAGCACGATCGAGAACGCCAGACCACTCAAAAGACCGACGTAGGACGCTCGCATGGTCTGAACCTGTCCACGAACAACGACTCGAGAACCGCGAGGCAATTGCTGGCGAGTGGCGTCAATGATTTTGTTGATGTCGCCAGCTACGCCGCCCAAATCGCGTCCGGTGACAGCGCCAAAGATGTCCACCACGGGCGCCACGTTGTAATGAGAAACCACGGCCATTCCGGAGCCTCGTTGCGTGGCCACTAAGCTGGCCATGAGCGACGGAGGAGCATTTGGGTCTGTGCCGGTGATCGGGATGTTCTCAATACCCTGCAGTGTGTCGGTGCGATACTGCGGCGTTTGCGTCGCGATTTGATAGCTCACTCGATTCTTGGGGTCGACCCAGAATGTAGGCGAGGTTTGGAAGCTGCCACTGAGCGACACGAGAAGATTTTGCGCGATATCGTGAGCTGTGAAACCAAGCTGCTCCGCTTTCGTACGCTCGACCCGCAGACGCAAATAAGGCTGATCGAAGGGCTGCTGGATTCGCAAATCTGCTGTCCCTGTGACGTACTTCAACTTGACGAGCAGCGCGTCCGCATAGCGCTGATTTCCTTCCAGGTCGTTTCCCACGACTTGCACATCAATCGGGGCCGGCAGGCCAAAGTTCAGAATTTGGCTGACCATGTCGGCAGGCAAGAATGCAAAGCTCACGCCGGGAAACTGTTTTGGCAGTGTGAGACGAAGCTGATGAATATAGTCATCCGTGGGATGGTGCGTGGCGGCGAGCGTCACAAGAATGTCGGCGTCCGATGTGCCGACCGGAGCCGAGTTACTGTAAGAAAGATTAATGCCGCTGTAGGGCAAACCTATGTTGTCAATGACACTGTGAAATTCGCTTGCTGGAATCTGCCCTCGAATCCAGCGCTCGACCTGATCACAGAGGTTGGCGGTTTCCTCGATGCGCATTCCGGTGGGTGCACGCAGATGAAGCTTGAAAGAGCCGCTGTCAACGCTGGGAAAGAAGTCCCGGCCTAGCCAAGGAATCAGAATCGCGAGAGAACCAAGGCAGCACAGAAAGAAAGCAATCAGAAAAGCACGCCGATGGTGGAGGCAAGCGTCCAGCAAGCCTCGATAGCTGTGATGGAATTTCTCGAAGGCCTCTTCGAAGCGTCTCTGAAGTCGTACCAGCGGATTCCGGCTCGGGGCTCCCGCTTCGTGTTTCTCTCCCCGCAGCAAGTACTTGGCCATGGTCGGGACGATCGTCCGGGAAAGAAAGTAAGAAGCCAACATTGCGAACACCACTGCTTCGGCCAGCGGCACAAAGAGATATCGCGCGACACCGGACAGCAAGAACATCGGAGCAAACACAATACAAATTGAAAGTGTAGACACGAACGCAGGTGTCGCGATTTGCGACGCGCTGTCGAGGACCACTGCGTCCATGTCCTTTTCCGGTTCCGCTTCCCGGTTGCGGTTTATGTTCTCAACCTCAACGGTGGCGTCGTCCACCAGGATGCCAACCGCCAGAGCTAGTCCACCCAGAGTCATAATATTGATGGTTTCTCCGATCGCGCTAAACACAATGATGGAGGTCAGGATTGCCAGAGGGATGGAGGTCGCGATGATGAGCGTGCTTCGCCAACTGCCCAGAAAAGCGAGAATCATGAAAGCCGTCAGGCACGCGGCAATCAGCGTTTCCCGGACGACACCACTGATTGCGCCACGAACAAAAATAGATTGATCCGCCAGCGGTGCGATATCAAGCTGCGGCGGAACGGTGGTCTTAATTTGAGGCAACAGACCCTTGATGCCGGCGATCACGTTCAGGGTTGACGCGTTGCCGGCCTTTTGGATGGTCAGCAATACAGAGCGCTGGCCGTTGACGCGCACGATATTCGTCTGGGGAGGAAACCCGTCGCGCACCCAGGCGACGTCCTTGATGTAGATCGTAGTACCGCCGACGGTCTTGATGGGGATTCGGTTGAGGTCCGCAATCGTCTGCGGTGCCGCGTTGGGAATAGAGACGTTGTATTCCTTGGAGCCGATCTTAGACGTTCCTGTGGGCAGGATTAAATTTTGAACGCTGATGGCGTTGACTACATCCAGAGCGGACAGCCCCTTTGACTGCAAGGCTGTCGTATTCAGATCCACCTGTACCTGGCGTTGCTTTCCGCCATAGGGATAAGGCACAGAAGCGCCAGGCACGGTGATGAGCTGAGTCCGAATAAAATTCAAACCATAGTCGTTGAGTTCCTGCTCTGACAGGTTTTGGCCCGAGAGCGCCAACTGAAGAACCGGCACGCTCGATGCACTGTAAGCAAGAATAAGAGGTGGCGTGGACCCTGCAGGCAACTGCCTAAGTTGGGTCTGAGAGACCGCGGTAATCTGTGCAATGCCCTGCTGAATGTTGGCGGTCGGCTGCAAAAACACTTTGACAACAGCGATTCCATATAGCGATTGCGATTCGATGTGCTCGATATTATCAACGGTGGTGGTAAGCGATCGTTCTGTGATGCTGACGATCCGGTCGGCCATGTCCTCAGCCACTAAGCCGTTATAATTCCAGATGATGCTGACAACCGGAATGTTGATGTTCGGAAATATGTCCGTCGGAGTGCGAACGATCGCGAGCACGCCCAGGATCACAATGAGTATCGAGACGACCACAAACGTGTAAGGCCGGCTCAGTGCTAGTCTGACGATCCACATGATGCACCCCTCAGAGCTGGAGGATGCAGACTAAATGCCACGACGAAAGAGTGCAGGCGAACTTCCGCAAGTATTTGAGAACAGGAGTGTTTAGAAATGGAGTTTGGGACCAAGGTGACCGATGACAAGGCGCGAAGAGTCCAGCTCAGCAGACGAGATGTCAATACGTGGACACCGTGTCTTTGCAGGCAGATAGATATCGACTTCCCGATAGCTCGAGAACTGACAGAGGAAGACCTAATGTGGACGGATTCTTGGACCGCTCCAGGCCCAGCAAGACCCAAATGTTGCTCTCGTGGATGAAGTTATGCGGGGGAGCCGTCGAAAACACATTTGACCACGACAATAGTGACGTCATCGCCAAAGCCGACGTCTTTAGAAAAACTCGCCGCGCTACTGAAGACGTCGTCCAT
>Ga0193729_1001127_pt1 | contig 13742 bp, 12 predicted proteins | sample U1c2metaG_FD_143036 | JGI IMG/M metagenome (GOLD analysis project Ga0193729, IMG submission 143036) | Soil microbial communities from a riparian zone of the East river system, Colorado, United States - U1c2 | ecosystem: Environmental > Terrestrial > Soil > Riparian zone | place: USA: East River... | reverse complement strand
CTACCAGCCGACTTTCGTCTCGCTGGATCCGACGGTAACTTCCAGCACGCTTCCCAGCATCCCCGTGCAGGGAATTCGCATCGGCATCAACGGCACCATCCCGCAGGTGGGCCAGGCCTATATACCGCTCAATACCACGATCGCTGGGGCGAACTACGTACCCCAGGGTGAGGTTCTGTCGAACATCGGCACGGTCATCGCCCTGCAGAGTGGGCCCGCCATCGACCAGTTCTTCCTGACCTTCGACAAGCTGGGTTCGCATAGCAATGTGGTCGTCGAGGCGACACCGAGCACGCCGGCCCCGGCACCGGGGCCCATCGTGGCCGACATCGGAGTCAAAACCTTCGCCCAGGTCAACTCGACCCTGTCGGCGCTCACCGGCGTGCCGAGCTCGAACTCGAACGTCAACGCGACCTACATGGCGGTGCAGCAGCAGCTGCCGCCGACGCCGACGCTGGAAAGCTTCTCGTCGGCGAACCAGGTGGGCGTCGCGCAGTTGGCCATTCAATACTGCAACGTCGCGGTGAATACGCCCTCCTTGCAGGCGCAACTCTTCGGCGCTCCTTTGAGCGCCAGTCAGTTCACCTCTCAGGCGGGGATCGACTCGGTAACGACGGCGATCGCGAACAAGGTGCTCGGCAGCGGACTGCACAGCCAGCCGAACGCATCGACGATTACGACCGAACTCAGCTCCCTGATCGGCAAGCTCTGCACGACCAACTCGTGCACCACGACCCAGGGAACGTACGCTGTGGCCGCCGCAGCCTGCGCAACGGCATTCGGCAGCGCCGATATGTTGATCAATTAAGCAAGACGAATCGAAAGAGGTCTTAAATTATGAGCAAGAAGTCAAAGGCGCTGGGAATACACGATCCGCTGCTGCTGCAGGAGCATCCCCGGCCGCGCACTCGCCGCGAATTCGTCGCGCAAAGCTTCATGACGGGAGCTGCGACGGTGATCGCACCGACACTCGCCGGCATGCTCGCCTATCCGCGCGCTGCACGAGCGACACTGGCCTCTGACATTCAAGCGGCGGTCAGCGCCTGCGCCATTACGACCGGCGCCGGCAAAATTCCCTTCATCTGCTTCGATCTGGCGGGCGGGGGCAACATTGCGGGCTCCAACGTGCTGGTCGGCGGTCCGAAAGGGCAGCTCGATTTCTTATCGGTGGCCGGTTACAGCAAATTGGGTCTCCCTGGATCCATGGTGCCGAGCCCGAGTGCAACTGGAAACTTCATCGACTCGAGCTTCGGCCTGCGCTATCACTCGGACAGCGCCCACCTGCGGGGCATGAAGCTGCGTGCCAGCACTGCGACCATGGCAGGCACGACCGGTACGATCATTCCGGCACTGTCGCAGAACGATACCAATACCAATCCGCACAATCCCATGTACGGCATTTATCAGTTCGGCGCTCGCGGCGGCTTGCTCAATCTCATCGGTTCACAAAGTTCCCAGTCCGGGGGCAACTCCATGTCGCCGCCGACCATGGTCATCGCCGCGGCGCAGCCCACCAAGATCTCAAGTTCGCAAGACAGCTCGGGCCTGGTGAGCACGGGACAGCTCAGCACGCTGTTGCCCAATGCATCGGACGTGACCAACGTATTGGAATCCATGAAGCGCATCAGCGACGCCAAGTACGCGCAGGTGACGGCCTACACCGACCCTGCGCTGAATGCAGCGGCTCTGGGGAGTAATGGTATCCAGGCCTGCGGCTACACCAAGGCCGCCTACATCGTCGACCGGTACAACAGCCCGTCGGCGGTCAATCCGGACGTGGATCCGCACATCGTCGGTGCGAGCGGCATATTCACGACGGCGGAATACCAAGGCAATTCCGACTTCCGCAAGACCGCGGCGGTCATGAAACTCGTGATCGATGGCAATGCCGCCGCCGGCACCATCGAGATGGGCGGCTTCGACTATCACTCGGGCAACCGAATGGATGGCGAGGCGCGCGATCTGAATCTCGGCAACTGCATCGGCGCGTGCCTGGAATACGCATCGCGGGTCGGCAAGCCGGTCATGATCTATGTTTTCAGCGACGGCTCGCTCGCGAGCAACGGGATGATCGACAGTTCAGTCGGCGGGCGCGGCAAGGGCGTGTGGACGGCCGACAATCAGAACGTCGCGGCTACTTACTTCCTGGTCTTCAATCCGGCGGGCAGGGCGGTCTCGGCTCAGGCCAATCCGGATATGAGTTTCCAGATCGGCAGCTTCAATGCCGACGGTTCGCAAAACACGTCCAGCAGCCCCGCGGGCAACAACGTGCCCAACTTGGTTCAAATGGTCGTGCTCAACTACATGGCGCTGCACAGTGCCAACGCCGTCGCTCAGTGGCCGACGTTCTTCCCTGGTATAAACAACACCTTGGGGGTTGGCGCTTCGCTGGATCCATTAATTGCATGGCAGCCGCTCGCCGGTCTCGTGAACGGAAAGGTCCCGACTTCGGGCTGAAACAACAGGATCGGCCGCCGGACCCTTGTCCTGGCGCTCTCGGATTACGTCCGCGTTGTCTCATTCCAGAGACGGATTAGGCATTAATCGCCGGCTTGTAATGTCTACAAGACTGCGCTGCACGTTTCGCATCGCATTCGCCGCTTTGCCGGCCGTTCGATGAATATGCACGAATGTGCGCCAAGTCGTGCAGAAATCGAGCGAACACGCCGCCGTTGCGTTGACACTGCGGCTCGCATTGTGCGATTTTGCATAAGGTCTGATCAGGGCAAACTCGCTGAAAGGCGAGGGCGCAAAGCTTCCGGTACGGGGCCCATTTTCAAGAGTGAGGCCTGGCACAGCGGGGTTACCAGCGTGATTGATGAATCGCGGCGCTGCGGCGTCAGTTTGAGCGTTGCCGCGCATGCGTAGCGCATTGCGCGTTGCCGGCCTGATTCTCGGCGCCGCAATGGCCTCATTGTCGCTGGCCGCCGTGCCGACCATCGTGGGCAAGGAAGCACCGGATTTTGTGCTGCGCGGATTGGATGGCCGAAACACGCGCTTGTCGGAGTTTCGCGGCCAGGTCGTGTTGGTGAATTTTTGGAGTCGCTCGGACGGGGACTCGCGCCAGCAGATGCCGGCTCTCGATCGCATCAACATTACCTACCAGCGCGCCGGTCTCGTGGTTCTTGGCGTGTCGGTGGACGAAGACCTGCGGCGTTCGAAGGAGTTCGCGGCAGCCATGGGTGTGTCATACCCGATCTTGTTCGATACCGGCACCACGATCGGCAAGGATTATTTTTTGCAGAAAATGCCCATGACGATCCTGGTGGATCGCTCGGGCGTCGTGCGTTATTCGGCCGTTGGCTTCAAGCGCGGCGGCGAGCGCGTTTATCTAGATCAAATCCGCGAATTGCTGCGCGAGTAAAACGATAGGTCAGTTTTGACATCCTCCCACGCCATAAATGACCGGGATTCCCAGATTCGGCGTTCGATGCCCCGAACGGTGGACAGTGTGTATCCACTTACCCGACGTACCATCCCAGTTTGCAACCGACTGGCCGTCGCACGTACCGACTTTAGGTACGCCGCTTTGAAACCGTATCAACTCAAAGTGCCGCCGCATAACTGCGAAACACGGCACGGTTCTATTATATCGCTTTCCCAAACAACCAATGCAAGGAGCGGCGTTTCCTCCCCGGCCTAAAGGCCGGAGTATCCACGCCGAATATCTGATGAATCTCAAGCATCGAATGGTATCGCTCATGGTCTGCGGCGCATTGCTGTCCCCCGCGTGGATGGCCATGGGCCAGACGCCGCCGCCCGGTACTGCGGATGCCCCGGCGGCCGGCGCGCCTGCGCGGGCCGCCCCCGGCGCGCCGCCGGCCGAGACCAAGACTCTGGATCAAGAGGTTCAGAGCCTGAAGAAAGATGTCGTCGATCTGAACAAAGATCTGTTCGTGCTGGAGGAAGAGCTGCTGTTTCCGGCCAACACCCAGGTCGCGCTCTACATTTCGATGGATGTCGGCGCTTTTTTCGCATTGAACTCGGTGACGGTCAAGATCGACAACAAGGAAGTCAAGAATTATCTATACACGGCGCGCGAGGCCGATGCCTTGCTCAAGGGCGGCGTGCAGCAAATCTACTTGGGGAATTTGAAGGTCGGCAAGCACGAACTGGTGGCATTCTTCACCGGCAAGGGTCCGGTCGAGCGTGACTACAAGCGCGGCGCCACGATCAATTTCGACAAGGGCGTCGGCGCAAAGTATCTGGAACTGAAGATCACCGACCGCGTTCCCAAGCATCAGCCTGAGTTCATGATCAAAGACTGGGAATGATGCGTGCAAGGCCTGATTAACACACTTCGGCCGCTGCTCCTCGGCGGGTTGCTGCTGGCAGTGCCGTTCGCGGCATCGCCTGCCAAGGACGTCAAGCCGGATCCGAACGGCTTGGCCCCGCATGAAGTTCAGGACCTCGCCTATGGCGACGTGCTGTTCTACTTCTTCGAGGATGACTATTTCGATTCGATCACGCGCCTGTTGGCCGCGCGCCAATTAGGACGCATCCCGCATACCCCCGAGGAAGCCGAATTGTTGCTGGGAGGTTTGTACCTATCCCTCGGCGAGCATGTCGAGGCCGGCAGAATTTTCGAGGCTTTGCTGAACAAGAACACCTCGGAGTTCGTGCGAAATAGGGCGTGGTTCTACCTTGGAAAGGTTTGGTATCAGCGTGGTTATCTCGAAGAGTCTGAGCGAGCGCTGCGCCAGGTGTCGGACAAGATGGATCCGCGCATCAACGCCGAGCGCTACATGCTGCTGGCGCAGCTCATGATGCGCCAGGGGCGCTACGACGAGGCGATCACGGCGCTCGGCAGCTGGCATGGCCCCCCCGACTGGACGGCCTATGCACAATTCAATTTGGGGGTGGCCCTGGTGCGCAGGGACCGGCTGGCGGAAGCCATCACCTATCTGGATCGGATCGGCAACATGCAGACTCGCAGTGAGGAGTTGCTGGCGCTCAAAGACAAGGCGAATCTGGCGCTCGGCTTCGCGCTGTTGCAGGCGCAGCGCGCGGCCGAGGCAAAACCCATCTTGCAGCGAGTACGGCTCGAGGGTCCTTATTCGAGCAAGGCGCTGCTGGGAGTGGGATGGGCGGATGCCGGCATGGGCGACTTCAAGCGCGCTTTGGTGCCGTGGCTGGCGCTGCGCAAACGCAGCTTGCTCGACTCCGCGGTGCAAGAGTCCTTTCTCACCGTGCCCTACGCGTATGCACAGTTGTCGGCCATGGGCCAGGCCGCCGAATTCTATAATTCAGCCATTGAGTCATTCGACGGTGAACTCAAGCGTATCGACGATTCGATCGAAGGCATTCGCAGCGGCAAGCTGCTCGATCGTCTGTTGAATGACGACAAGAAGGACACGCTGACCTGGTATTGGCAGCTCACGACGGTGCCGAATGCGCCCGAGTCGCGCTATTTGTACGCGCTGCTGGCGAGCAATGAATTTCAAGAAGGCCTGAAGAATTACCGCGAACTCAATTTCATGAGCCGCAATTTGGACGACTGGCGCGGCGATGTCTCGGCTTACGATGACATGATCGATACCCGCCAGGAAGCCTACAACCGGCGCGTGCCCAAAGCCGATGCCGTCCTGGCCGCGACCGATCTTGACGGGTTGACTCAAAAACGCGTGGATTTTGAATCGCGCATCAATGAGATCGAGAAATCCAACGACGTGGCTGCCTTGGGTACCCCCGAGGAGCAGCAGACTTGGGCACGCTTGAAACGCATCGAGGAAAATCTGGCGGCGCATCCGGATGATCCTGAATTGAACGAGATGCGGGAAACGCATCGCCTCATGAAGGGAGTCATGTACTGGCGCCTGTCGGAGAGTTTCAAGGCCAGACTGTGGAATGAACGGCGTTCGGTCAAGGAACTCGAAGGCCTGCTCAAGGAGACGCAGAAGCGCGCCGTCTTGGTCAGGCAGGCGCGCGCAGGAACGCCGCTGACGACCGGCGGGTACGCGTCGCGCGTAGCGGCCGTGCGCGCGCGCATCGATCAATTGCTCGACCGCATGGCCGATGTTTCGCAGCGTCAGAATCTATTCCTGCAATCGCTCGCCATCCGTGAACTCGAAGGCCAGAAGCAGCGCATCGAGACCTACGAGTTGCAGGCGCGCTATGAACTGGCGGCGATTTATGACCGCACGTCGAACGGACCGTCGAATGCGCCGCCAAACACGGCGCCGACCGTGCCGCCAGACGCGCCGCCGCAGGCCAAGCCATGAAGGTTTTGGTCTCACGACTGACATGTATCGCCGCCATATTGGCTGCCATGGCAGTCGGCCCTGCGATGAGCGTCGCTGCGCCCAAAAAACCGGCGACGATCAAGGATCTCGACAATCAGCAGGCCGATATCAGCCCCGATCCTCCGCGTAACGTGGATTCGGCCAAGACCATGGACAGCTACAAGCGCTTTCTGGACTTGAACGCGGGTGATGCGGCATTGCGCTCCGAGGCACTGCGTCGACTCGGCGATTTGAACTTGGAAAGTTCGGAATCCGAACGCATCGAGCGCGAGTTGGCGACCAACGAAGGATTGCGGGCCACCGAGGCCATTCATTTGTATTCTGCGCTGCTGAAGACGTATCCCACATATGAGCGCAATGATTCGGTGCTTTACCAGCTGGCTCGAGCCTACGAGCTGAACGCGCAGCCCGACCCGGCGCTGGCCTCCCTGGACCGGCTCGTGGCGCAGTACCCGAACAGCCACTTTATCGATGAGGCGCAATTTCGCCGCGGCGAGCTGCTGTTTTCGGAAAAGGCTTATCCGAAGTCGCAGGCCGCCTACGAGGCCGTGATCAAGGTCGGTGCCTCGTCTGTTTTCTACAACCAGAGTTTGTACAAGCACGGTTGGTCGCTGTTCAAGCAGGGCGATAATGAACGCAGCCTGGATTCCTTCGCCGGCGTTCTCGATTCAGTGCTGATTTCCAAGCGTGACGCTTCATTGATCGAGATCGACACGTTGAGCCGCGCCAATCGGGAATTGGTTGAAGACACTTTCAGAGTGATGTCGATCACCTTCTCCTATCTCGATGGACCGAAGTCCGTCGCCGACTTCGTGAAGCGGCGCACGCCGCCGGGGCGGCCGCCGCGGCCCTATTCGTATCTGATGTATGCGCGCTTGGGTGATCTGTACATGGAGAAGGAGCGTTACACGGATGCGGCCGACAGCTATCGCGCCTTTGTTTCGCAGGATCGCAACAACGAGAAAGCTCCACTGCTCGAAATGCAGGCGATCGAGGCGTATTCAAAAGGCGGCTTCCCGCAATTGGTGCTGCAGGGCAAGAAGGAGTTCGTGGAAAATTACAGCTTCGGCACGGCGTACTGGCAGGGACGCGACCCGAAGGGTGAACCGAAAGTGGTGGCGGAGCTGAAGACCAATCTCAAGGATGTGGCGCAGTACTACCACGCCCAGGCGCAACGCACCAAGGACGTCGCAGACTATCAAGAAGCGGCAAAATGGTATCGCAGCTACTTGAGTTCATTCCCGGACGATCCGGGCTTTGCCGTCACCAATTACCTGCTGGCCGACACGCTGTTCGAGAGCAAGCAATATCTGGACGCCGCCCGCGAATACGAGAATACGGCCTATCACTACGGCGATCACGAGAAGGCCGCGGCGGCGGGATATGCGGCGATTATCGCCTACGGTAAGCAGGAAGAGACGCTGTCGGGCGAACCCAAGGCGGCCTTGCACTTGAAGACCACCGACAGCTCATTGCAGTTTGCGCAAACATTTCCTGCGCATCCGGAAAGCGCACAAGTCCTGACGCGCGCCGCCACGGAACTCTATGGCGCGAAGGATTATCTGCGGGCGGTCGCCGCCTCGGAAGCACTTCTGGCCAAGCAGCCTGCGGTGGACGTCGCCAAACAACGTATTGCGTGGACGGTCATCGGCAATTCGAACTTCGATCAAGGCGTCTTCGACAAGGCCGAGGCCGCCTATGCGCACGCGCAGGCATTGATGCCGCCGAATGATCCGGAGCGCGGGGCCATTGTCGAGCGTCTTGCCGCTTCGATCTACAAGCAGGGAGAGCAAAAGAGCAAGTCCGGCGACAGTGCCGCTGCCGTCGAAGATTTCTTGCGCGTGTCGGCTCTTGCGCCCTCATCCAAAGTCCGCGCGAATGCGGATTTCGATGCAGCCGCGCTCCTCGTCACGCAAAAACAATGGGACCGCGCCATCGTCGTTTTGGAAGGGTTCCGCCGTAATTTCCCGCAGAGCCCGCTGCAGGCGGACGTGACCCGCAATCTCGCCGTGGCTTATTCCGAATCGAACAAACCCGGCCAGGCGGCCGTTGAATTCGAGCAGATGGCGCAATCGCCGAAAGAGACGCCGGAGGTGCAGCGGGAAGCCACCCTGCAGGCGGCGGATTTGTACGACAAGGCCGGCAACTCGGCGAAGTCGCGCAGCATGCTCGAGGCGTTCGTCAAGCACTTCCCGCAACCCATGGGCCCGGCCATGGAAGCGCGCAATAAGCTCAGCGTGATTGCCGCAAAGGCCGGCGATTTCAGCGGACGTGACTACTGGCTCAAGGACATCATTGCCGCCGACCGTTCGGCCGGCGCGGCGCGCAACGATCGCAGCCGGGCACTGGCAGCCAACGCGACCCTGACCCTGGCGGCTCCGGTTCGCGAACAGTTCAGGAACATCAAGCTGGTCGTGCCGTTGAAGAAATCTCTCGCCGAGAAGCGCAAGGCGATGGAGGCGGCGCTCAAGGCCTATGAGGCCGCGGCCGACTATCAGGTGGCCGATGTCACCACGGCCGCAACTTTCGAGAGTGCGGAACTGTATAGACAGCTGGGCAAGGATCTGATGAGCTCGGAGCGCCCGAAGAATCTCAAGAAGGACGAACTGGAGCAATACGATGTGTTGCTCGAAGAGCAGGCTTTCCCGTTCGAGGAGAAGGCCATCAAATTGCACGAAGTCAACGCCGCGCGAACCAGGGACGGCACCTACGATGAGTGGGTGCAGAAGAGTTTTGCAGCACTCGCGCAGCTCAATCCAGGCCGCTACGGCAAGGTGGAAATCGGTGAACAGCTGGTTGAATCAATTCGCTAGCCTGGGCGCGATGGCGCTGCTGGCAGGTTGTCAAGGCGCACCGGTGAAAGCGCCGCCGCAGCCGGCTGCTCCCGTTGCAGCCGCGGGCGCAGCGAGCCCATCGAGCCCGGCGAGCCAAACGGCTCCAGCCCCCGCCAACGGCGTTAAGGGGCCGAATACCACGGGCCAAACCGGCAACCCCGCCGGCGCCTCCGGCGCTGCACAGCCAACGGCGCCAGGCGGCGCTGCGCCGCCTGAGCAGCTCGCGATCCCGTTTCGCGCCGCGCAACAGTACAGCCTAGCGCTGCAATTGATGAAGTCGGGCCGCAGCACGGACGCGGAACTCGAGTTCAAGCAGCTCATCGTTGCATACCCGCAATTCGCAGGGCCGCAATTGAATCTGGGGTTGCTGTACTTGCACGATTCGCGGCTGAACGAAGCGGAGGCCGCATTCAAGGCCGCACTGACGTTGACGCCGTCCAATCCGATCGCGGGCGATGAGCTCGGGATCGTCGAGCGCAAGCTCGGAAAGTTCAGCGATGCTGAGGCGGCTTACTTGCGTGCGATTACCGCTGAACCAAACTACGCGCCGGCGCATCTCAATCTGGGCGTGCTCTACGATTTATACCTGGCAGAGCCGCAGAAGGCGCTCGAACAATTTGAGCGCTACATCGAAATCGCCGGCGAAAACAAACAAGTTGCCGGCTGGCTGGTCGAATTGCGCAAGCGCGTCGGTGCGCCGGCGGCTGCCGCCAAAAAGGAGCCTGCATGAACACAGTATCGAAAATGTTGGGTTTGAGCTTGCTCTGTCTGGCGCTGAAGGCCAACGCACAGCAACCCGCGCCTGCCACGGCCCCGGGCGACCCACCGGCGCCTGCGGCGGCGCCGGCAAAGCCCCCGAAAGCCACCGCCCAGTCCGAGGCCGGCGAACCTCGCGCCGATACTTCCCGGCCTGCCGGCGCCCAATCCGAGGCCGGCGAGCCTCGCGCCAATGCCTCTAAAGCGCCTCCCGCCGCCCCCCGTCCTCCTGGGGTGGCCGGCCAAAAGCAGAAGGCTCCTGGCGCCTCCGACCGGCTGGAATTGGGTACGGCTACCGTGACCGGCGACCGCGAGCAGCCGAAGGTCATGTACATCGTCCCCTGGAAGAAGTCGGATATTGGCGATCTGGCCGGGAAACCCATGAATAGCCTGGTTGACGAGATCCTGGCACCGGTCGATCGGGACGTTTTCAAACGCGAAGTGGTCTATTACAAGGCTGTGCAAGCCGATGCGTCCCAAAATGGTGCGCCAGGCCGCCCGTCGGAGCAGGGTGAGAAGTGAGTCATAGCCGATTTTACGGAATCTGGTTGAATTACATATTAGGACTGAAGAGTCTATTAGGAGCCCGCAGATGAATTTCATGAATTCGGCAGTCAACTTTTTCAAGGACGGCGGTCTGTTCCTGTACCCGCTGGCCTTGATTTTTGTGGTCGGCGTATCGATCGCCATTGAGCGGTACGTGTACCTGACCCGCGAAACCATCCGCAATCGCAGCCTTTGGGATGGGCTGGTGCCGGCATTGAGCGCCGGAAACTTCAAGCAAGTGGTCGGGCTTACGAACAACTCAAAGGCCTCGATCGCCACCATCCTGAACTACGGTGTCGCACGAGTCGCCAGCGCCCGCCGACGCGATGACATCGAGAAGGCCATGGACGAGAGTCTGCTCGAAGTGATCCCCCGAATCGAAAAGCGCACCCACTACTTGTCGTCTCTGGCGAACGTCGGCTTGTTGATCGGGTTGCTCGGCACCATCACCGGCCTCATCGGCGCTTTCAGCGCCGTGGCAACCGCCAATCCGGCCGAGAAGGCCAGCTTGCTGGCCGCGGCGATTTCGGTTGCGATGAACAACACCGCGTCGGGATTGTTCGTCGCCATCACGCTGCTGCTGTCGCACATGTTTCTCGAGTCCAAGACCACCTCGCTGATCGACAGTCTGGAGATTGCGTCGGTGAAGTTCTTGAACTCGATCACCGAGCGTCAAACCGACAAGACGCACGAACCCGCGGCACCGCCGCCGCCGGTGCGATCTCCCGCGGCTGCCCGCAGTACCATCTAGGTCGAAGGCCCCGCCAGGTCCTCCCCCATGAAGTCAAAAGCTGCGCGCCTCGTCCGACGCAATCACGCCCGCTACCACCATGGGCGCGATGATCTGAACATCGTGCCGATGATCGACATGATGGTGATCTTGGTATTTTTCTTGATCTTTACAGCCGTGTTTTCCAAGACGAATATCCTCCAGCTCAATCTCCCGGCCACCAACACCGCTCCTGTTGAGTTGCCGAAGGATCTGAAGCTCGAGGTGATCATTCGTCCCGATGACCTCGTCGTGAATGACCGCAATTCAGGGCCGCTCAAGGTCATTGCCAATACCGACAAAGGCTATGATTTGGATCATCTGTCGGAATTCATGCGCCAGGTGAAGTCGCAATTTCCCGAGATGACCGATGCGACCATATTGCCGGGACCCGCGGTGCCCTACGACACGCTGGTGCAGGTGATGGACACCGTGCGCGTTTATCAAATTCCCGTGGCGCCGTTTTCCAAAGCGGAGCTGTTCCCTGACATCGCCATTGCGGATGCGCCGATATGACCTCCTATCGCATCAAACGGCATCGGCAACGTCGGCACGGCGCCAATCATTTTGCGCTGATCCCATTCATCGACATGATGACGATTTTGGTGGTGTTCCTGCTGGCGCATACGGCTGAAGTGGATATTCTGCCGAACACGAAGAATATTTCGATCCCGCAGTCCATTTCCGACCGCAAGCCCAGCTCTGCCGTGGTCGTCATGATCACCACGGATTCGGTGTTCGTGGACGGCGTGCTGGTGGGTTCGCTGCGGGATGTTGCTGCGAATCAAGGTCCGTTCTTTGCACCGTTGAAGACGGCCTTGATGGCGCAAAACGACCGCAGCATTCGCAGTGCGCAGCAAACGGATATTGCCAAGCGCGAAGTCACCATCATGGGCGACAAGAGCACGCCTTACAGCGTGCTGAAGAAGATCATGTTGACGTGCAGCGAAGCCGAGTACGGCAAGGTGTCCTTTGCCGTGATCGAACGCGAACGGGCGAAGACTTAATATGGCCGCGCTCAATCCCACTGTCAGCCGCGATCCCACTGGCCTCGCGCCTTACTACCGGCGCTATGATTTGCCGTGGGCACCGTCCGAGGAGACCGAGCGGCGCTTCCGCGTCATTTTGCGCAATCTGGCCATCGCGTTTACGATCGTCGCCGTGATCATGCCCTTCCTGCCGCGAACCGCGCGGGTCAATAACACCGATTCCTTGCCCGAGCGCGTGGTGCAGCTGGTCCTGGAGCCGCCGCCGCCTCCGCCGCCACCGCCGCCTCCACCGAAGGAGAAGCCCGTCGAGAAGGTGCCCGTCGCTAAAACGCCGACGCCTCCTCAGCCGGTCGATCCGCGCATCAAAGCCTCCAAGAGCGGCTTGCTGGCGAATCTCGATGATCTTGCGGCGCTGCGCGATCAGATCGATCTGGACAAATTTCAGAAGAACCAGCAGAAGACCACCGACCCCGGCGATGTCAGCCAGGTGACGCGCAACGTCATCAGCTCCAAGGCCGGGGGTACCAGCGGCGGCATCAGTGCCCCCACCAGCAGCGGACTCGCATCGGGCTCGGGTTCATTGCGCGGCATCTACACCACGCAAGTGAAGGATCCCAATCTCGGCGCCTCGGGTCAGGCAGCCACCCGTGCGGGGGGCAGCGGCAGAGCATCTCGCAGTGCCGACGAAATTGCGCTGGTGTTCACCAAGAACAAGGGATCCATTGATGCGCTGTATGCGCGCGCGCTGCGCGACAACCCCGCGCTGCAAGGCAAGGTCGTCATCGAGTTGACCATTGCGCCTTCCGGCGATATAACGGCGGCGCGCATCGTTTCCTCGGAACTCAAGGAGCCGGAATTCGAGAGCAAGCTGCTGGCGCGAATTCGTCTTTTCAAATTTGAAGCCAAGGATGTAGCCGCTTTGACTGCCACCAAACCCATAGACTTCTTCCCTGCCGGATGAACATTCAATCCGAAATCGAGTTCTTCAGCGACCTGGGCCTCGTCGATAAGGCTCGTTTCATCACGCGCTTGATTTGCGAAATCGCCGAAGAGGCCAAGGTCGGCAACGGCGATGGCAGCGATGCTGTTCGTTATAAATTCGCCAACGAGATGAGCCAACGATTGGCGCGCTTTACCTACCAGCTTTTGGGCGAAGACGCAGCGCGCCCGCAGGACGATGTCGTGATCCGCATGTTGTTGGGGGCGCGTGCCGATAAAAATGCGCAGCGCATCATGCACAACGCGTATCGGCGCGTCTTGACGAGTTTCGAAAGTTTCGATACCACGGTGCTGCTGAACCCACACTAGTACGTCGGCTGAGTGATGATGACCGGTTGGTGTCCCAGGAAGAGTAAGCAGCCTCGAGGCAACGAAAAAGGCGCAGTTGCCTCGAGGCTGCTTATCCTTCCTGACGAATACTGGAACCGATCAACATCACGACGCCGATGCTACCGGCGGGTGTTGAATGGGCAGGCGACACTTGAATTTCCTGCCGACTAGTGCGAATGATGCCGCTCGGCCGAAGATTGCCATTCGAAACTCGTCCTGTGATGTTGAGCGGTCCAGTGTGAAAGGACTGAGGGACGGGAAGTTTCAGGGCAACTGC
>Ga0193729_1001126_pt1 | contig 13745 bp, 13 predicted proteins | sample U1c2metaG_FD_143036 | JGI IMG/M metagenome (GOLD analysis project Ga0193729, IMG submission 143036) | Soil microbial communities from a riparian zone of the East river system, Colorado, United States - U1c2 | ecosystem: Environmental > Terrestrial > Soil > Riparian zone | place: USA: East River... | reverse complement strand
CCTGCGCCAACTGGTGGCCCTGGGCCATCTGCAGCCCGACAGCGAAGCCTTCGGCGCGTTGAAGTTGACGGACTCCGCGCGCGGCGTGTTGAAAGGCGAGACCGAGGTGATGCTGCGCGAGGAGCCCGCCGGCTCCCGCATTCGCGCCAGCCGGACCAAATCACGGCGCGGCGATATTGCACCCCGATCCCCCGGACGGACTGAAACCGGCGATCCGGCTCTGCTCGGCATTCTCAGGGCGTGGCGTTCCGAGGTCGCGCGCAAGCGCGGCGTGCCGGCCTACGTCGTATTCCACGATGCAACCCTGGACGGCATCGCAACGTCGCGTCCGACAACGCTGGCGCAGCTCCGTGGCATCCCCGGCATCGGCGACAAGAAGCTCGAACATTACGGCGACGAACTGCTCGCACTGGTGAACGCTCGCCGCACCGAAGCGTAGGCGAAGGCGGGCGGCGGAGTTTTAACGACGCCAGGCAGGTCGCTGCGGCCAAACGAGATCGGCGAGTGACTGCCCGGGAACGCTTGAGCCATCAAGCGCGAGGTCGGTGACCTCATCGCCCTGATTCTTTCCTCAGGAATCAGCGACATCACGCGCTTGTCGCCGTCTATGCCAGTCGGGCGCCCCTTTAATGTGTCGCAGGTCACGCAGCGCGCGCGCCGACCATTGTAGAAATCAATCGACCACGACTGCTTGTTGCGGGCTTCTCGCGGTGCGAACCGGCGGCGACCTTCTTCAAGACGGAAAACCCGGGACACGAACCCATGAGTGCCTTTAACAGAGAAAAAGTTCTTTCGGTCCGGCATTGGACGGACACCCTGTTCAGTTTCACCGCGACCCGGAATTCCGGTTTCCGCTTTCTGAATGGGCAGTTTGCGATGATCGGCCTTGAGGTCGACGGCCGGCCGCTGCTGCGCGCCTACAGCATGGCGAGCGCCAATCACGAGGAAGCTCTGGAATTTTTCAGCATCAAGGTCGCGGACGGCCCGCTCACCTCGCGGCTGCAGAAGATCAGGGAAGGCGACACCATCCTGGTCGGCCGCAAGGCCACCGGCACGCTGGTCACCGACAACCTGATCCCCGGCAAGCGGCTGCTGCTGCTTTCGACCGGCACGGGCCTCGCGCCGTTCGCCAGCCTGATCAAGGACCCGGAGGTCTACGACAAGTTCGAGACCATTGTTCTGGTGCACGGCTGCCGGCAAATCTCCGAACTGGCTTACGGCGAGCAACTGGTGGCGAGCCTTGGCGACGACGAGTTCTTTGGACCGCTGATGCGCGAGAAATTTGTCTATTATCCCACGGTGACGCGCGAGCCGTTCCGCAATCGGGGACGCATCACCGACCTCATCACGTCGGAGCAGCTGTTCCACGACATCGGCCTGCCGCCGCTGGACATCGAGACCGACCGCATCATGCTGTGCGGCAGCCCCGGCATGCTGGAAGATCTGCGCCAGACCTTCGAACAGCGCGGCTGCTCTGAAGGCAGCCATACCGAGCCCGGCCATTTCGTCATCGAAAAGGCTTTTGTCGAGCGCGAGGCCGCACCACTTGTCCTGCGGTGCCGCGCTTTGTTGGCGACGCGGAGTTGCTGTTTGACGGCGGCCACATCAAAAATGTCGTAAGCCCAGAGTTCAAATTGGAAATGGCTACGGACACGGCGCCGCGTTCCACAACGATAGCAGTGTTGAACAATCGCCCGTCCTGCACCTCGATCAGCCCCATGACGATCATCGGTCCGGTCTTCGGGAGCCGGTTCAGCACAGCCCGAATGCGGGTGACGTGAGGTCCAGAGCGTTTTGTCGCGCCGGCGTCTCATCGGTCAGATACCCCTGAAGGAATGCTTCCGGAAAACAGAGCAACGAGGCGCCTTCGGCTGCCGGCAGCGCGAAGGAAGCCATGGCGTGGGATCAACCCGTTCCATAAGCAACGCGGGGCATGATCCGCTGGATCATATTTCGATTGCCTTGACTGCCCCATTGGCGTAGTATCCTCCATGACTCGAACGGTTCCGATCAGTGTCGTCGAGACCCCGGAGTTTCTGTCCGCATCGCGCAAGCTCATGACCGACGAGGAGCGGGCGCTTCTGGTGGATTACCTCGCCTACAATCCTACGTCCGGCGACCTGATTCCCGGAACGGGCGGCGTCCGGAAGCTGCGATGGGGTTTGGAAGGGCGAGGCAAGCGCGGCGGTGCGCGAGTGGTCTACTTCCATCACGACGCCGGCATGCCGCTTTTCGCGCTCACCGCCTACGCCAAGAACGAGCGGGCCGATTTGGGCCAGCAGGATCGCAATGACTTCCGGCAGCTTACGGCGTTGCTAGTCGGGAGATTCAAGAGGAAAAAGCCATGAGCAAGGTTGCCGACAGTATTCGACGTGGCCTTCGGGAAGCGGTGGCCTATGCCGAGGGGAAGGCGGACGAGAGCGCCTATCGCGTCCATGTACCTGCAAAGATCGACGTGAAGGCGATCCGGACAGGTTTGGACATGACGCAAGAAGAGTTCGCGGGCCGGTTCGGGTTCAGCGTCAAAACGCTACGCCATTGGGAACAGGGTTCGCGCCAGCCGGAGGGGCCGACACGGGCTTATCTTCTCGTCATCGAACGCGCGCCCAAGGCAGTCCAAAAAGCCTTGCAGACCGTCTGATGCACAACTGCCCGTTCGCGCCGCCAAACTCCGCAAGCATTTCTTCGCTCCTCTGCGAGACGCTTGGTGGCACAGAATTGGGATGTTCTGCTCTCGTCGGCGGTTCGCGCGACTCTGACGGGATGTCTCGCGTCTCCGGCGTAAAATCGGCTTGAGGCGGCGTTCGCAGTTCTGTACTGGACTGGCGGAGAGAGTGTCAGTCAATCCCCATTGAAAGATCAAGCATTTTCGACTTTCTCAGGCGAAAACCCACAATTTGAGCTACCGCTAAACCCGCGTTTCGCCTCCAATCTTTTGATGGAATCCATCTTGGCTCATCCAAGTATTGGCCAGCCTTTCAATTTCCGTCGGCGGTGGACAGTAGGGTTGGCTGGCGTTTGCCCTCCGAAGGCACGTTCGAATCGTGTCGGATGCGCCAGAAAATCAGCAACTTGGCCTGGTGGCCCTAATGTGGGTGAAAGTAAAAGTCACCAAAATCAATCCAGCGTTGGCGCAGAATCCGCGGAGATCGCGGCAGTTTCTCACGCGAGCCCGCTTGCGCGATGTCTTTATTTGGTTCGGGGACCGTTCGCTGTTGCTGACTGCGGATTTGGGTTTGATCAGAATCCCAGAACTTTTGAGCTCGGTCGCCAGGTAGGTTCAAAGCGGTAGACGGTCGGCATATGCTCCGGCCGGCCGTTTGGTCAGCTTCGGCCGCTGCACGCGCCATGGCGAGCAACTCGTCGATCACTGCGGAGGCTTGATCGCCGCGCTGAGCCGGTGGCTTGAGCGACGATTAAAGTCAATTCGCGTGATGAGATCGCCCCCCGTCCAGGCTACTCGTTCGCCGCGCAAGCTATCGAGCTACTGCTTCGGCGGTGGATTGGTGCTCGAGAAGCTGTAACGTGCGATCTTCCAACTACCATCAGCACTCTTCTTGAAAATGAAGAGCTCCTGATTGCCTTCGGTGCTCTGCGCGCCGGTCGCGTTGACGGTCATCGCTCCGGCCGAACTCGTGCGCACGAACGCCCAGTCCGGCGCCATCTGAACCGCTTCGGCTACGGTGAACTTGAGACGCAAAGTGATCGCCTTGAAAACCGCAGCGTAGGCCTCCCGCACCGCTGCCTTGCCGACCGCCGCATGGTTGTAGGGCGGCATGAACACGCCGTCGTCGGCGTAAAGCGGCAGTACCGCATCAGCGCTGGAAGCGTTCAACGCCGCTTCGTACAAAGATACGACCTCCTTGATTGCGCCGGTGTTACCGGCTGGACTTTCCAGGGACGACTGCGCTCGGGCTGCGAAGCCCGATCCCGCCAAAAGCATCGCCGCGGCGAATGCTGACGCGATGTAAATATTAGCTGCCATTGCTCACACTCCGTTCGTTATCTCGATGGTCTTTACCTAAGACAACGGCGGTTTGTTTATTAGCTGGCAAAGTTGGGAATTAATTTTTCGAAAATGGGAAAACGAAGTACGTTAGGCCGGAAACACAGGAAATCAGCTGTCCATGGATGGAAAACCGGACCTCGATTCGCTGTTGATTTTCGCCAAGGTTGTCGAGGCACAAAGCTTTTCGGAAGCGGCACGACGTCTGAAAATGCCGATCTCCACCGTCAGTCGCCGGATCGCCGACCTTGAGGATCAGCTCGGCGTCCGCCTTCTCGAACGGTCAACCCGCAACCTACGGCTTACCAACGTCGGATCTGAAGTTCTCGAGCACGCCCAACGCGCTGTCGAACTCAGTGAAACGATCGAAAACGTCGTATCGAGCCAGCAGTCGAACGTTTCCGGCATATTGCGCCTTTCCGCGCCGCCGAGCATCTCCGACACATTGCTGGCGCCGCTGGTCGGGGCATTCCAGGCGTCCTATCCGGAGGTTCGCGTCCAAATCTTCGTTACTGACCGGTACGTCGATCATATCGCCGAAGGCATTGACCTGGTGTTCAGGATCGGCGCTGGACCGCTCAGGGATTCTTCTTTGGTCGCGCGAAAGATACTAACTTACCGGAACCGACTGGTCGCGAGCCCCGCCTATCTCGGGCAGTGCAAGCCGCCTGAAACACCGCAGGACTTGCTGACCCACCGCCTTCTCGCCTTTTCGTACTTTACGAAGCCCGAAAATAGCTGGGCCTTTGTTCATGTGAACGGAACGGAGAGGGAAACGCTGACATTCACGCCTTACCTATCGATGAACGACTTCACCGGACTTGCGTCCGCGCTGCTCACGGGCGGTGGCACTGGCAGCTTGCCGCCGGTGGTCCAGCCCGAACTGGTGCGAGCTGGGCGCCTCGTCGAGATCATGCCGAAATGGCGCTTCTCCAGCTTCGATCTTTTGATGGTCCATCTGGGCAATCGGCACATCCCGCAGACTGTGCGCGTATTCAAGGAATTCGCGGCACAAACGGTGCCAAAGTTCTTTCAGGACCTTCCAACATAACAAAAAACCTTGCGTCTCGCGTCGAGGCTGTCGATCTGAAAGTTGGGCGCCCTTGATTCACCGAACCAATCACGTCACCGCGGTTTCGTAGTTGAAGGCGAAATCAGCCGGTGGCACCGGCCCCCAAACATAAAACGCGTCGTCAGCGGAATGATCGCCCACCTGCCAATCGTAGTTGACCGGGATGTAATCGATATCAGAGGAATATTCGGAATAGCTGCCCCAGGGGTCGCGGACGTAGTGAAAATAGTTTGATCCCAGCACGTGCCTGCCGAGCCCCCAACCGCCCGCAAATCCCTTGTCGGCCATCTGCATCGCACCCAGCCCGATCTGATGAATCGATTCCACGTCCCAACTCAGATGATGCAATCCTGGACCATTGGATTTCGCCAGCGCGATGAGATGATGATCGCTGCCGTGAATGCCGTGCATAAAGGCAATCCCGTCGCCGGACCGGTCTGATAGCCTCAAGCCGAGCACCGAGGTATAAAAACGTATGGCGCGTGCGACGTCGGATGCGAAAATCAGGATGTGAGCCAGACGTCGCGGTCTGACGGGCGAGACCGCCGACCGGTTCGGTGCATTTTGCGCTCCGATCCGCCCCTGTTCGTTGATGCAAACCGGCTTCTCGTTTGGAGAGGTCTTTTCACCGACACGAACTTCGATGAGCAGTCCGTCCGGATCCCTGAACCATATTCCGTTGGACTCGAAGCCCGGCGGAGGGTCAATCTGGCGAACATCGCAAGACTGCAGCTTTTCGCGAAACCTCGGAAGGTCATCGGCGAATGCGCCGAAGGACAAATAGGACAGTTTCTTCTGCGGACCTTCAACAAGAGCGCCCCAGCGGTGCGCGGCGCCATGCGTCATGACGGACAAAGCATCGCCCTCGGCTCGAACGTCCAGGCCGAACGACAAATAGAACCGTTCGGCGTCCTTCAGGGAAGGCACCACCAGATTGAAGTGGTCGATCGAATGAACCCCAAGCTCGCCGGGGCGCCGCGTCGGTCCGATATGGCTTTTTATCTGAGTCATGCACGTCTTCCTCTATCTTCCTCCAACGGAGTCAGTTCGGTCTGACTTCATCCAGGATGGGATTTCGCAGAACGCCGATGCCTTCGATTTCGACTTCGCAGATATCGCCCGGCTTCATCCAAAGCGGCGGCTTGCGAGCGAGGCCTACGCCGGCAGGCGTACCGGTAACGAGCAGATCGCCGGGCGCCAACGTGATCGCCGCGCTGATGATCTCGATCTGAGATGCAACGTCGAAAACCATCGATGCGATCGATGCACTTTGAACAGTCATGCCGTTCAGCCGGGTCTCGAGTTTCAGTCCCTTGCAGCCGCCAGGCAGTTCGTCCGCGGTCACGAACACCGGTCCGAACGCGCCGGTACCGTCGAAGTTTTTCCCGACTGTCCATTGCGGCGTTTTGAACTGATAGTCGCGGATTGATGCATCATTGAAGATCGAATAGCCGGCGACGTGATCGAGTGCATCCGCCTTCTTGATATGCCGGCCGCCGCGGCCGATAACCGCGACGAGCTCACCCTCGTAGTCGAGCTGCTCCGAGACGTTTGGACGGATGATGGGAGCACCGTCACCGACGAGGCTGGAGTTCACGCGCGTGAACAGGGTCGGGTAGTCGGGTTGCACAAAGCCGCTTTCACTGGTGTGATCGAGATAGTTCAGTCCGGCGCAAATGATTTTTTCGGGGTTCGGAATCGGCGGAAGATGGAGCACGGACGACATATCGATCGCATCACCGGAGAGCAATTGGTTGTAACCCGCGACAAGCCCAGCCGGACCCGATTGGATCAGGTTATGAAGATCCCCCGGATAGCGGGGATCGTCGGAGTATCGCCCAACAAAATTCGCTCCGCCGGCATCGACCGCCAGGCCACGGCGTCCGTTCCAGATAAATGAGGCAAATCGCATCTAGTTCGTCTCCTGTCGCTTTCCTGAATGCCCCGTCATGAATTCCGACTGAGCACGCGTTGGGTTGGAAACAGCCGGACATTCCAATGCCGCGCTGTCTCGCCCCAGATTCCCCTGGGCATAAACAGCATGATGAGGATTGCGACAGTGCCGAGAACAACGAGATAAAGGCTGCCAAACTGCGAGAGATAAGAGATCAGGAGCCACAGCGTCAGGACACCGATCATCGGGCCTTCAATGGTGCGGACGCCGCCGATTACGACGATGAAAATCACGTAAGCCGTCCAGTCAGTGACGCTGAAGGCGGCATCCGGTGAAATTCGCGCCTTCTGCAGGTAGACGAGCGCGCCGACCATGCCGGTGGCGAAAGCCACCACTACCCAGAGAAAATAACGGATGCGGCCGGTGCGCACGCCGACGCTGCGCGCCGCAAGCGCGTTATCGCGGCTCGCCGCCAGCGCAAGGCCCATCCGTGAGCGCACGAAGGCATAGATGCTCAACGTCACCAATACGACGAGTAGCAACGCCAGCCAGTAAATCAGTATGTCGCGTGCCGCCCCGGCGCGAAGGCCGAATAGCGCCTGAACGGCTTTCAGCCCGGTCATTTGCGACAATTCCGACGGCGAGATCGACATCCCGGTACCCCCGCCGAGCGATTTGAACTGCGCGCAGATCAGCCGCAGTGCTTCCGCCGCCACCCAGCTACCGATCGCGAAGTAAGGTCCCTCCAATCGGAACAGCAGCGGCCCGAGTACAGCGGCGGCGACGGCCGCGACCGCGCCGGCGAGCAAAATCGCGACAACGGGATCGATCCCGACCACCACGACGCCAGCGAACAGCGCGTAGGCCCCGAGCCCGACAAACGCCTGCTGCCCCACCGAGACCAGCCCACCCCAGCCGGCCAGCACGTTCCACAATTGCGCCAGCGCCAACATCGTGAACACGAAAATCAGATCCTGAATCAGATTGCGCGAGGCGATCATGGGCAATAGCGCCAGCACCACCACGACGGCGAGACCTGCGATGGCGGCCGCGCGCGACAGCCGTGTTCCCACGCGGATCTGCCACACCGGCGCCGACGCCTTCTCCCTCTCGCCGCTCGCTGTCATGGGTATGCTGTCGACGGTCATGGTCGCCTCGAGGGAAAAAGTCCGCGCGGTCGCACCATCAGCACCGCGAGAAACGTGAGATGGCCGGCAAGAATCTGCCATTCCGGATTGATCCGCGCGCCGATGGTCTGCGCCAGCCCGAGCACGATACCGCCTGCCAGCGTGCCCCACAGGCTGCCCAGCCCGCCGATGATCACTGCTTCGAACGCGTAGAGCAGCCTCGCCGGACCGATCGAGGGATCGAAATTGGCGCGGATGCCGAAGGTGATCGCCGCAATCACCGATACCGCGACCGAAAGGCCGACCGCGATGGCGTAGACATTACGTTCGTTGATACCCATCAGCTGCGCGATCGGCGGACTGTCGGCGGTGGCGCGAAACGCCCTGCCGAGCGAGGTGCGATAGAAGATCAATTGCAGCAGTGCGACCGCGGCGACCGCCGTCAGCAGCGCGGCGAGCGGCGCCAGGCCGATGCTCAATCCCGGCAGCAGCGTCACCGACGAGGATTCGAATGCGCCGGCCTGCAGCCGGCGGCTATCGGCGCCGTAGCCGAGCAGGAGTCCGTTCTGGATCACGATGGAGAGCCCGAACGTCACCAGCAGCGGCGGCAGGATGTCGTCGCCGAGCACGCGCTCAAGCACCAGCCGTTGCAGCGCGAAGCCGGCGCCGAACATTACCACAACAATCAGCAGCGACGACGCCGCCAGCGGAACGCCAAGGACGGTGGTGACGGAGAGCACCAGATAAGCTGCCAGCAAGATCAGGTCGCCATGGGCGAGATTGACCAGGCGCATGATGCCGAAGATCAGCGATAGCCCAAGCGCAAACAGGGCATAGACGCCGCCGAGCAGCACGCCTTCGATGATGGTGTCGAACCCGTTCATTTCCGCCTCACGTTCCGAAGTACGCCGTGCGGATCGCATCCTGATCCGTATCCGCCGGCCGGCCGGCCAGCGTCACCCGGCCCTCCTGAAGGCAATAGAAGCGATCGGTCGAGCGCAAGGCGCGCGCAATATCCTGCTCGACCACCACGATCGCGGTACCGTTGCCGCGGATCCGTGGCAACATTCGGTAAATGTCTTCCACCACGATCGGCGCCAGCCCAAGGCTGATCTCGTCGCACAGCAACACCGATGGATTCGACATCAGCCCGCGGCCGATCGCGACCATCTGCTGCTGGCCGCCCGACAGCACCGTGACTGCGCTGCGCCGCCGCTCCTGCAACACCGGAAACATCCGGTAGACGGCTTGCAGATCCCACGGCGAGGTGCGCTCGCCGCCATAAGCGCCGATCAGAAGGTTCTCCTCGACGGTCAACGAGGGAAACAGCTGCCGCCCTTCCGGCACCAGCGCCAGCCCGAACCGGACGATGTTCGCCGCCGGGCTGTCACCGATCTCGCGGCCTGCGAACCGGATCGCATCGGGACGGTTGCGCACCAGTCCGGCCAACGACTTCAGCAGCGTCGATTTGCCCGCACCATTCGCGCCTATCACGGCAACCGCTTCGCCCTGTTGCAGTTCGAAGTCGATACCGAACAGCGCCTGGAAGTCGCCGTAGAACGCATCGAGTGCCGAGACACTGAGCAGCGCGGTCATGCCGGCACACCCATATAGATGGTCTGCACTTCGTTCGAACGCATCACTTCCGCGGGGGCGCCTTGCGCCACCACGCGCCCGAAATCCAGCACTATCAGGCGCTGCACCACCGCGAGCAGCGCATGCACCACGTGCTCAATCCAGATGATGCCGACTCCTTCGGCGTGGATGGTACGAATGGTCGCGATCAGTTCATGGCATTCGGCGTCGGTGAGCCCGCCGGCAATTTCATCGAGCAACAGCGTGCGCGGACAGGTGGCGAGTGCCCGCGCCAGTTCCAACCGCTTGCGGTCGAGCAGCGGCAGGCTTCCCGCCAGCCGATTGGCCTTTGCTTCAAGTCCGGTGAGTGCCAGCGTCCGACCGCAGAGCGGTATTGCTTCCGCCTCCGAAAGGCCGCCGCCGAACAGAGCCGCAACCGAGAGATTTTCGAACACCGAGAGATGATCGAATGGTAACGGTATCTGGAACGAGCGACCGATGCCGGCACGGCATCGCGCTTCCGGCGGCAGGTGCGTAATTTCGTTGCCGTCGAGAATGATGCGACCGGAATCCGGTCGCATCATTCCGGTGATGAGGTTGAACAGGCTGGACTTGCCGGCCCCGTTCGGACCGATGACGCCGAGCGCTTCGCCGGACGACAAGGTCAGGTCGATATCGCTGGCGACGACGATCGCACCGAACGCCTTCGATATGGCTTTGAGTTCAAGCATCGTAATCGCCCGACACTATCCAGGATCAACTCAAGGCTTGCATGTCACCGCCAAGCGGAATCTGCGGCGCCTGTTTGTTCTCGGTAATGACCATGTTGTATTTGTCGCCGGTCAACCTCCACTGGCCGCCCACAAGCGGTGTCTTTGCGATGTTCCTTGCGGCGAACGGCGGCACCTTGTCGGAGCCGAAGACGACCGGACCGACGACCGTATCCAGCTTGGTCGCGCCGATGGCCTTGGCCAGCGCGGCGCTGTCGGTCGGGTCGTTCGATCGTTTCATCGCATCGACCGCAACTTCGAACAGCGAATGGACGAAACCAATTGGCTGGGTCCATTGTTTGCCGGATGCCTGCTCGTAGCCTTTGGCGAGGTCGGCAGCGCTGACACCACTCAGGCTCGATTTGTAGGGATGGCTGGGCGTCCACCACACCTCGGTCGAAATGTTGTTGCCGCTCTTGCCGAGCGCCTGAACGGTTGTCGGGAACAGCAGGGCCTTGGCAACGGACACCACCTTCGGCCTGAAGCCTTTCTGGCGCGATTGATTCCAGAACGTTGTAAAGTCCGGAGGAATGACCACGCCGGTGACGACCTCGGCGTCCGCGCTGCGAAACGCGGAGATCTGCGAGCTGAAATCGTCGGTCAGATTCTGGAAACGACCCGGATCGGTCAGCTTGAAGCCCTGCTTGGCGAGCACCGGCGGAAAGCCGATGGTCGTGTCACCCCAGGCGTTGCCGTCGGCATCATTCGGAAACAGGGCGCCCACCGATTTGTTGGTCGCGACCTGACTCCACATGCCGGTGAATACCCCGATGACATCTTCGAGGCCCCAGAAGTAATGGAACGTGTAGTCGAACGGCTTCCAGCTCTTCGGATCGGCCGGATTGGCCTGCCGGCCGATGAAATTGGTCTGCCAGGGGGCCAGGCTCGAAATGCACGGAATCTGTTCAAGTTCGCATTGCGTCGCCACGGGGTTGTTGGTCTCAGGGGTTGCGCCGACCAAAATCAATGAGACATTGTCCCTGGTGATCAGCTCCTTGGCCACTTCGGCAGCCCGGTTCGGATTCGACTGACTGTCTTTCGTAACGACCTCGATCTGGTAGGTTTGAGAGCCGAGCCTCAGGCCGTCCTTGACCGACTTGCGGAATTCTCCGAGTACGAAATCGTCGGCCTCCGCGAACGCGGCAAGCGGACCGCTTTTCGGCGAGACATAGCCGATCTTGATCGGCTTGGCGGCGTGAACTGACGGACCGAACAACGTCATCGCACTGGTCGCGGCAACTCCGCCGGCCAGGCCGCGCAGAATGTGGCGGCGATCGTAACCTGAATTCCTGTTGCGCATATTGCCGTTCATATTTCCCTCCTCCGATACAAGCCGGTTCGTTGCCGGGCCTGGTCAATTGACCAATTAACTTTTCCGATAAATTCCGGTCGCCTATCGCGTTAAGCGGCAGCGACCGACGCCTCCGCGCGATGATCGATCCCGGCGGTTCGGCCGAGCAGTGCTCCAAACACGTTCACGAGAACGTCCGAGGCGTTCGGCATCGCTTCCCTGGCACGCCAGGCGACATAGAGATCCGGCCGAACGAGCACGCAGCCGTCTTCTTCGACTTCGCTTTGCCGATACCAGTCGGCGTAAATATCGAGAGCATCGCTGCCCGCAGGGCCGATGGTGACAACATCGACAGAGACCCCGTAGGCGGCTTCGACCGCGGCAGCCGCCGATCGCCAGCCCTCGCCGCCGATGCCCGTGAGCAGCGTGAAACGGCCCTTGCCGGCCAGATCGAGAGTCGACTTGCGCACTCCATGATGCTCGATCCAGACATGGGGAAGATGCGCTCCTGGCCATGTGGTGGCGTGGTAGTACAGTTCGTGATCGCGGGTGAATGCGGGCTCCGGCGTGCCGTCGGCAATCACCGCGGCAGACGCGTAGCGCTGGTTCATCTCGACACCGTGGCAGTTGAATTCGTAGCTCTTCTGCGCGATCGCCTGATAGAGCCTGCGGCGGCGTTCCTTGCTTTCCGGTGTCGCAGCCTTGCGCGCCTCCATATTCCGGCGCGCCTCTGCCGGATCCGCCGACGACAGCAGTCCGACGGCTTCGAAAATCGGCTCGAAATCGCCGATACTCTTGTTGGCGCGCTTGACGATCTGTTGCCCCACCGGCTGGCGCTCCGCGGAATAGCTGTCGAGCAGCGCCGGGGAAGATTTGTTTTCGAGCACGTATTTCAGCTTCCAACACAGATTATAGGCGTCCTGGATCGATGTATTGGAGCCGAGTCCGTTGGTCGGCGGATGGCGGTGCACGGCGTCTCCCATGCAAAACACCCGGCCCGACGAATAATGTCCCGCATACATCTCGTTGACCGTCCAGGTCGAAGTCGAACGTATGGTGACGTCCAGCGTCTCGTCGCCGACCAGATTGCGCACGATGGAGATCGCCTCGTCGTCGCTGAGTTTCCGTTCGCCCTGCGAGAGGTCGTAACCCCAGATGAACAGCCACTCGTTCCACGGCCGCACCATGCGCACCACGCCGGCGCCGATGCCGCCGATCTGCGCGCCGGGCTGCAGCACCCAGTACAGCACGCTCGGCCGATGGGCGACGTATTTGGTCAGATCGACGTGGGCAACGATGTTCATGCTGCCGGCGCGCCCCATTTCCCCTTCCATCGGCAGGCCGACGACCTCCGCAACGCGGCTGCGGCTGCCGTCGGCGCCGATCAGATACTTGGCGCGGATCTGGTAAGTCTCTCCGGAAAGCCGGTCCTTTACGGTTGCGGTGACATGGGCCGCATCCTGAACCAGATCGACGAATTCAGTGTTGAAGCGAATGGCTGTTCCGCGCTGGCCGGCGGCTTCGAGCAGGATCGGCTCAAGAAGGTTTTGCGGTAGGTCGCATATGCTGACCGGGCTTGCGAGTTCGTAGTCGGCGCGGCGCGCGGGATGGTTACCCCAGGAGTAGAGCCGCCCGAGTTCTTCGCCGGCGAGGCTTTGGCAAAACACGTTATTCGCCATCAGGTTCTGCTTGGTCGCCTGGGCGAGCGCCTTCTCCTCAAGGCCCAGATCCCGCAAGACTTCCATCGCCCGCTGATTGGTGATGTGAGCGCGCGGCGTATCGGCGAGCCAACCGTATTTGGTCACCAGAATATGCTTGACGCCGTACATGCCCAGCAACGCCGCCGACGTCGCGCCGGCCGGTCCGCTTCCAACGATAAGCACATCGGTTTCGATCATGTTGGCCATTGTCCTCTCCAGATTGTTTCGTCTGTTGCGCGATTACCTTATTCGGCTGCCGACAGCAGGGGCTGAGGAACGACTCCCGTTCCCGGCTTCATCTGAAACTCAT
>Ga0193729_1001125_pt1 | contig 13749 bp, 14 predicted proteins | sample U1c2metaG_FD_143036 | JGI IMG/M metagenome (GOLD analysis project Ga0193729, IMG submission 143036) | Soil microbial communities from a riparian zone of the East river system, Colorado, United States - U1c2 | ecosystem: Environmental > Terrestrial > Soil > Riparian zone | place: USA: East River... | reverse complement strand
CCGATCTCCGATGCGAACATCCGCGTGCTCGCCACCTGGAATCGTCGCCTACCGCCTCGCCCGCTGCCCGTGCCCGACAACGCGCGACTCGTCGATTGGGTCTCCTACGCGCGCACCATGCCGGCCTGCGACGTGGTCGTCTGCCACGCCGGACATGGCACGCTCGTGCGCGCTCTCTCCAGCGGCTGTGCCGTCGTCGCCTGCCCGGAGATCGGCGACATGAACGAGAACGCCGCGCGGCTGGATTGGGCGGGGGCGGGCGTGCGCGTGCCGCGGCGCTTCGTCTCGGCGCGGCCGCTGCAGTTGGCGGTGGAGCGGGCGATCGGCGAGCCGGCGATTCGCGCGAGGGCTCGCGAGCTGGCCGGCTGGGCCGAGCGGCATGACGCGGGTGCCACGGCTGCGCAGCTCGTGGAGCGACTGGCGGCGGCGTGAGCTGCTACTGGACCGCGCGGCCAAGGTAGTAGCCGGCTGCGGCTGCGGCGAAGCCAACGAGCACCGAGGCGAGCACATAGAGCACGGCTCGACCCGGCTCTCCGGCCTCCACGTCGAGGAACGCCTGCACCGAGAACGTCGAGAAGGTCGTGAAGCCGCCCAGGAAACCGACGCCGAGGACCGTGCGTGTCTGGGGCGACGCCCAGTGTGCGACGACGATGAGTCCCAGCAAGAACGAGCCGAGCACGTTGATCGCGACGGTCACCCACGGAAGAGCGTCTCCATGAAAGCCGGAGGAGATGCCGTAACGCAGGAGCACCCCCGCGGCACCGGCCAGAGCGACCAAGAGGATCGTCACAGCCGCATGATCTCAAGGCAGCAGGGGGCTCTTTCGCACCTCCGCGTCCTGCGTTGTGTGGTGATCTACTCCGGGGGTGGGACTCGAACCCACAACCTCGACGTTAACAGCGTCGCACTCTGCCAATTGAGTTACCCCGGATCACGGACTTGGGCTACCCCGGAGGACACCCTTGCCTAGCGCGTCCACCGAAATCGCCGCAATGCCATCCTCGACCTCGGCGTGACAATTAGAGCACAGAAGGACGCACTTCTGCGCCTCGCCGCGCAACCGGTCGAGCGCAATCGCCACGCCCTTGGCATTGATCTCGTGTCGCGTCAGCGAGGGCTCGACGTGGTGGAAGTGCAGGGCGCGCATGTTACGCCGATATCCACAAATGCAACAGCATCCGCCCGCCTCCTCGACCAGGATCGCCTTCACCTTCCGGCGCCGGCGGACGACCGACGCCGATCGGCATTTCTTGCAGGCGTAGTAACCGCGTCCGTTGAGCCAGAACTCCGTCTCCCCGTGACGCACGCAAGACATCGTTACGGTCGCGAGTCCGGCCTGCTTTGCAGCGTTTGCCTGCGCCGACCTCCGCCTGCCCGGTCCGCCCTGGGTCTTCAATCCGTATCTGATCAACCAATGCCGCACGGTGGCCTTGCTGCGCCCGACGGCCTCGGCGATCTGCGCGATCGATGCCCCCGCCTTGACCAATGCCTCCAGCTCGGCACGCTCGAGCCCACCCTTCGGGGCATGCTTGTCGCGGTTGACAGCCTGCAGTCCATGCTCCTTGACCCAGTAACCGACGGTCGATTCATGCAGGCCGAACCGCCTGCCGATCTCGGCGAGCGAGAGGCCTCGGCTCAGCAGTTGCTCAAGCGATGCACGATCCATGCACCGCATTGTCGTCAACCCTTCGGACGGAATCACCCGAACACATGTTCGTGTTTTGGTCCGCGCCGGATGGTGGTGGCCGGCTAGGTCTCCCTATCCCCCGTCTCCTCCAGCACCCGTCCGTAAGCCCTGTCGAACTCGCGTTTGACGGTCGCCTTGCGCCTTGCGAGCTCGCTGACGTCGCCGCTCTGCTGCCCGCGAGCACGCTGGATCTGACGCTCGACGCGCGCCAACTCCAACTGCAGGCGCTGCACCTCGAGCATCGCCGGATGCGCCCTGTCGCGACCGGCCTCGACGACGAGCTCGGCGAGCAGTCGCTGCAACTCCAGATCGTCCGGCAGCCCGCCGGCCTCGGCCGCCCCCGAGGCCATCGGTTCGCGCAGATCGCCGTCGCGCAGGTGCAGGGCCACCCGGCGCAGCAGCTCGCTGGAGAAGTGCCCGTCGATGTCAAGTCCCGCCAATGCTCTCTCGCCCTCCTCGGGCGAGGCGATGCACAGCGCAAGGAACGCGCGCTCGGTGTCCTCGCGTCCCGACGGCGGCTTGACGCGAGCGCCCGCGCCGTTGACCGGCTCGTCCCCGCTCGACCCGCCTGGCTGGCGCTCCTGGCGACGCCCTCGGCCGCCTGTCGGGGCAGCGGTCGTCAGCCGCTGCTCGAACACGCTCGGTTGCACCGCCAATCGGCCAGATGCCATCCGGACCAGCTCGTCGCGCATGGCCCCCGGGGCGATCTGCGCAAACACAGGTCGCAGCTCCTCGATCATTCGATCGCGCCCCTCGGCCGTGGAGTGCTCGCCGCTGGTCAGCACCCGTTCGACTCGGAAGCGCACGAAAGGCACCGACGCCTCGACCGCCGTGCTCATCGCCTGGGCGCCGTCGCGCTGCAGCAGATCGGCCGGGTCGGTCCCCGCCGGCAGCGGCACGACGCGCAGCTCGAGCTTGCGCTTGGCCGCCAGACCGGAGGCGCGCAGCATCGCCTCCTGCCCCGCGCTGTCGGCATCGAGAGCGAGCAGCACAGTCTGGGCCATCCGCGCCAGCTCGCCGACCTGATCGCCCGTCAGCGCCGTGCCCATCAGGCCCACGGCGTTGCGCATTCCCGCCTGATGAAGCGCGATCGCATCGGTGTAGCCCTCGCAAAGGATCACGCGCCCGGCGCGGGTGGCGTGCGCGCGCGCCAGGTCGGCGCCGTACAGGTGCAGCCCCTTGTGGTACAGCTCGTTGTCGGAGGTGTTCAGGTACTTCGGCCCGCGGCCCTCGCTCATCGCGCGCGCGCCAAAGCCGAGCACCCGCCCGCGGATGTCGGTCAGCGGGAACATGATGCGCGAGCGGAAGCGGTCGTAGAGCTGCCCCGTCTGCTTCGAGCGCTGCGCGAGGCCCGCGTCGTAGACCTCACGGTTGCTGTAGGAGCCCTTGCGGGAAGCGATTAGCACGCGATCCCAAGCGCTCGGCGCATATCCGACACGGAACTCCCGGAGGATCTCCTCGCCCAGGCCCCGGCCTGCCAGGTACTCGCGCGCTCGGGCCGCCTCGCTCGACTCCCACAGGTAGCGCTCGTAGTAGGCCGTCGTGCGCGTCAGCAGCTCGAACAGCCGCTCGCGCCGCTTGCGCTGCTCGGCCGCGCGCGGGTCCTCCTGCTCGCGCTGCAGCTCCACCCCGTAGCGTTCGGCAAGCAGCTCCAGGGCGCCCTTGAAGTCCACGCCCTCTGTCTCCTGCACGAACGTGAACACGTCGCCGGAGGCCTGGCAGCCGAAGCAGTGGTAGACCTTCTGCCCCGGGTCGATCCCGAACGACGGCGTGCGCTCGTCGTGGAACGGACACAGGCCCTCGAAGCGCGCCGGACCCGCCCGCCGCAGCTCCGTGCGCGCCGATACCAGCTCGACGAAATCGACCGAATCGCGCACGCGGTCCTTGGACTCGTTGGTGTACAGCGCCACGTAGAGCAACGCTAGCGGGCGAACGCCTGCGGCACCTCCAGCTCCGTGTAGCGCCTGATGCAGTAGCGGTCGGTCATGCCCGCGAGGTAGTCCGTCACGCGGCGTGCGAGAGCGTCGTCCTCGCCGGCGCCGCCCTGCGTCGCCCCTCCCGGCTGCTCGGGCGCCGCGGGCAGCTGCTCGGGGTGCTCGACGTAATGCTCGAACAGCCGCCTCACCACGCCGGTGATCTTGCGATGCTCGGCGCGCACCGCCGGGCCCAGGTAGACGCGCTCGAACATGAAGTCGCGCAGCGCGACCATCGCCGAGCCCGCCTCCTCCCCCTGGACGATCTCGCCGGCCTGCGCCGAGTGCTCGACCATGTCGTGCACGAGCGTGTCGATGCGCGCCGATCCGCCGGCGCCGAGCACTGCGATGGGCCGCTCGGGCAGCTCTCGCTCGCGCAGCAGCCCGGCGCGTACCGCGTCGTCGATGTCGTGGTTGATGTACGCCACGCGGTCGATCACCCTGACGATCTGCCCCTCGAGCGTGTCCGGCAGCGGCGCGCGGCTGGAGTGGCGGGCGATCCCGTCGCGCACCTGCTCGGTCAGGTTCAACCCCGCGCCTTCGCGCTCCAGGCGATCGACGACGCGCAGCGAGTGCTCGTAGTGGCGGAAGTCGCGCCCGAAGCGCTCTTTCAGGCACGCGTCGAGCACCTCCTCGCCGATGTGCCCGAACGGCGGATGGCCGAGGTCGTGGCCGAGGCCGATCGCCTCGACGAGGTCCTCGTTCAAGCGCAACGCCCTGGCGACCGTCCGCGAGATCGTCGTGACCTCGAGCGTGTGCGTGAGCCGCGTGCGGTAGTGGTCGCCGCGCGGCGCGACGAACACCTGCGTCTTGTGCGTCAGCCGCCGGAACGCCTTGCAGTGCACGATCCGGTCGCGATCGCGCTGGAACGGCGTGCGCAGCGCGCAGTCCTCCTCGGTGCGCAGCCGCCGCGCCGGATAGGACCTCGCAGCGAGCGGTGAGAGCAGCCGCCCCTCGAGCTCGCCCACGCGCTCGGCGAAGCCGGCTGCCACTGCGTCGTGCTCGCGCGCGATGCTCACCGGCCGATTGTGTCAGCAGCCGCCCCCAACCCTGGGCGCGGCGGGCTCAGCCCTCGCGTTTCCAATCGCCGCGACCGGTCACGACGTTGACCCAATGGCGCCAACCCTGCACCTCGCCCGGGTCCTCGCCGAACACCGGCGCGCCGCCGCCGGGCTCGGGCAGGCTCTCGGCTGCGGAGGAGTCGATCCGCAGGTCGACCCCGCGCTCGTGCAGTGAGGCCACGTCGGCCGCCTCCACGAAGCGCCTACCCCGTCCCGGCACGGCGATCACCAGCCCGTGGAAGATGTCCTCCTCGGGCGCCGCTACGACGTGATGGACTGTCCCCACGAGCTGCCCGTCGGAAGCGAACACCGGCACGCCGTCTTCGAGCACCTCGTAGGCAATCGGGGGACCCTCGTCCATCCCCCCACGATACCCGCGGCTGCGCCGGGACCGGCCGCCGGGGACGGGCGCGGTCAGCCCGCGCGCGCGACGGCCGGCATCAGCCGCAGGTGCGCATGGTGCTCGAGCGTCACCGCGATCGCCCGCTCGACCTGCGCGAGCGCCGTGTCCGGCGCGTCCGGCGCCTCGGCCAACGGTGCGCCGAGGGCCTCCGTCATGAAGTTATACGCCTGCTCGCCGAGCGGGAACGAGGCAGCCTCGCAGGCGCCGCACACGACCCCCCCTGCGGCGCCCGAGAAGCCCACCAGATGCTCGCGCTCGCCGCACGACGCGCAGGCACCAAGCTGCGGAGCGAGGCCCGCGGCGAGCAACAGCTTGAGGCGAAACGCCAGTGCGGCTCCCCGGCCGCCCGCCGACTCTTCGTCGGTCGCAGTGCGCCCGGCGGACCGCGCGGGCTCGCCCGCCTGCTCATCGAGCAGCGACAGCTTGCGGCACAGCAGGTTGAACACGCCCGGGTGCGGCTCGGAGGTCTCGAACAGCCGCCCCACCGCGTCGCACGCCCGCGCGGCCGCGTCGAGCGCGCGCGCGTCGCCGCGCAGGTGGGCGTGGCCGTCCACCGTCTGTGCACCCGTGACCGTCAGCAGCTCGCCGCGCCCCTCGTGCAGCTCGATGTGCAGCCGGAAGAACGGCTCCAGGCGTCCGCCGAAGCGGCTGCGCGCACGACGCACGCCCTTCGCGATCGCGCTGACCCGCCCCCGGCTGGGCGTGTAGAGGTGCATGATGCGATCGGCCTCGCCGTAGCGCATCGAGCGCAGCACGACCGCCTCCGTCTTGACTGCCCTGCCGGTCATCCCATCATGGTGATCGATCCGCCCGACGTCCCGATCTCAGCGCGCCGTGGCTACCCCGTCCGACCCAGACATAACCTAGACGAAGGTCTAGCTCCTACCCCACTTACGTGGGGTTGCGCGCACGCTGTACTTCAGGCCATCCTTCAGCTAGGATTTATCTAGAGCGGATCGCATGATGCGGACGCAGGAGCCCAAGGGGGAGTACGTATGGATACGTCGCTGAAGGTTCTGATCGCGGATGACCATCCGTTGATGTTGCAAGGGATTCGCAAGGCGCTCGAGGGCAGCGAGGGCATCGAAGTCGTCGGCGAGGCACGCTCGGGCGAGGAGGCCCTCGCATTGGTCGAGCGCAGAAAGCCGGACCTCGTCCTGCTGGACCTGCACATGCCGGGGCTCGGCGGGCTCGGGTGCGTCGCAGAGATCAAGCGCAGCTTTCCCGACGTCAAGGCCGTCGTGATCTCGGCCTCCGACGACCGCTCGAGCATCGACGCCGCGCTACTGGCCGGCGCGAGCGCATACATCCTTAAGAGCGTGAGCCCTGTCGACATCCCGTCGGTCTTGAGGCAAGCCTCGACGGGGGCGGTCTATCACGTACCGTCCGTTCCGAGCCCCCGCAATGCAGACCAGGCCATCGACAATGGACCCGAGCTGACCCCGCGCGAGAGGACCATCCTGACGGCGGTCGCGGGCGGGCTGACCACCAAGGCCATCAGCCAGGACCTGTGGCTGAGCGAGCACACGGTCAAGTTCCACCTCACGAACATCTACCGCAAGCTGGGTGTATCGAATCGCAGCGCGGCTGTCCGCTACGCCTTCGAGAACAACCTCGCTTCCGCCGACGCCTTCGCGGCTGTTCCCGCGTAGGGACGCCAGCCACCCGCCATTTCCTTGGCGCCGCACAACGCGGCGAGTCCACTATGCGGACGCGCGCGTCGAATGCGCTTCCTGGGCAAGCGGCTCCCAGCGCTCGAGCGCGACGGATATGACCGTTGGCCCGCCGGGCCGGCTGTCGATCCGGCATTGGCCTCCGAGCAGGCGCACCCGCTCGTGCATCGCGACCAGGCCGAGGCGGCCCTCGTGTGCCGCGCGTATCAGCGTGGGCTCCATGTCGAAGCCCTGACCGTCGTCGACGATCTGCGCCTCGACGCCCTCGGTGTTCGCCGAGACCGCGATCTCGACCTTCTTCGCATCGCTGTGCTCGCGAACGTTGGCGAGCGCCTCGTGGATGAGGTTCAGCAGGGCTATCTGCTGCGACGCCGAGAGCAGGCCCATGTCCCCCTCGAGCACGAGGCCCGGCTCGATGTTCGTGCGTGACGCAAAGGCCTGCGCCACGTCTCGCAACGCCCTCGCGAACGGCCGGTTCAAGAGAACCGAGGCGGCGCGCACTTCGTTGGAGATGCGGCGTAGATCGCCGTCCACCGTCAATAGTTGGGATTCCACGTCATCGACCCGCTGGCGCATGAGCTTGCGCTGGCCGGCGCCGTCGAGCATCCGCTCGAGCTCGTCTCGCAGCGCACGCAGATCCTGCGCAGCCACCGCGACATCCTGGATCGGCCCGTCGTGGAGGTCGAAGCCCAAGCGGGTCAGCTTGCGCTCGCTGGACGCCACGAGGGCGCGCTCGGACGCCGCATTCGCGGCCAGCAAGGCGTCGCGCTCCAGAATCGCCCCGAGCATCGGCGTCGCCTGGAGAAGAAACGAGCGGCAAACATCGCGCATGCCCGGCCGCGCGCAGCCGACGAGCGCCGCCAGCGGGTGACGCCATCGGCCGACCGGGAGGCCGAATAGCAGGCGCCGGGGCCCCGGTTCGACTCCTTCCCCGGCCAGCAGTTGCTGGGCGAGCTGCCTCGCGCCGCGCGACGGGCTGCCTTCGCCGACGTGGAGCGTGCATTGGATCTGCTCTGCGTCGTCGAGCGTCCACAGCGAGGCGGAGCGCAGCGGCGCGAGCGCCGTCAGCATCGCGAGCTGCACCTCAACCGCGGCGTTCGCCGACAGCGTCAGCAGCTCGGGAGACCCCAGCACTTCCCGCGCGAGCGCAAGCCGGCCGACCCCCGCGACCTCCTCGATCCGCCGCGCCAACCGAGCGGCGTCGTGCGGGGATGCCGTGAGCTCGCTCCTCATGCTGCCGAACAGCTCCGCGGACGCGACGAGCAGCGACGTCCGCGATACGTCTGCCGCGGGACCTCCCGCTTCAAGGACCTCCAGTGCGCGCTGTCTCGCGTTCCTGCGGGCCCGCAGGAACGCCCGTCGGTCGGGCCAGTCCACGTCGTCGAATAGACGCTCGAGTCGACGCAGATCTGCGGGCACGCCGTTGACGTGCGTTTCGCGCCTTCTCGTGGAGGCGCCGTTCTTCGTGCTGGCCTGGTTTGCCGTCTTCATCTCGGGTTGGATTTAGAACCTCTCGGCGCAGACGCCGCTGACCAGGCACATATCGGCAATCGGCCCGCGCACCTCAAGCGTTGATGAGCGCTCCGCTCGCGGACGGCCGCGTGGAACAGAGAGCGGCTTAGGAGTTATCGATGCCGAACGACGACGACAGCTCGACCAGGAAACCGCGCATCGCGTCTCCGGCCGGTGTCCATGCTTCCGCGCCGTGCTGGTTGAGCGGGGCCCCGCCCGCGTCCGAGAAGCCGATCTCGATGTGCCCGTGCCCCAGTGAGACGGCGTCGCCGGTGTGGCCGACGATCGCGATCGGCTGGCCGGCTACTACCTGCTGGCCGGCGTGCACGAGCACCTGGGCGACATGGCCGTAGTAGATGTGCTGGCCCGTGAAAGAACCACTGGCGGCCTGGATCACCGGATAGTTCGGCCCGAAGCCGCCCGGATCGCTCGCCACGGCGCTGACGATGCCCGGCGTGATCGAGTAGACGAGCGCGCCGTCGGGAGGGGTCTCGATGTCGAGGCCGTCGTCTGTGCGGCCGAGCTGCTGCATATAGCGGGCGTCGAGCGGAAGCGCATAGCCTTTCTCGATGCGCGCAAAGGCGGGCGTGTTCCCGATCGTTTGGGCCCTTAGCAGCACCTCCGACACGTACCAGCCGGCGTGGTTGTACGCGAAGATCGCGCCGGGCAGATCGCGCGCTGCGCCACTGGCCCGCAGGTAACGGGCCGCCGCGAAGATCGCATCCTGCGGTGAATACGGATTTGCGGTGCCGTCGTGGTCGGCGTCCACGCCCCACTGCTGCCACGTCTGCGGCATGAACTGCATCCAGCCGAGCGCCCCCGCGGCGGAGACCGACAGGTTGCGCCCGTAGTCGGTCTCGATCTCGTTGATCGCCGCGAGCACGCTCCACGGCACGTGATAGCGACGGGCCGCCTGTTTGTAGATCGGAACGAGGAAGGGAGGCGGTTCGTTTGATTCGAGGTTGGCGAAGCCCGGCAGTCCTTCGAAGGCCGGCGCGCCAAATGGTTCGACCACCGCGCCCGAAGCGGCGTTCGGAGCCGCCTTGCGGGGCGCTGGCTTCGGCGATCCGCGACGCGCGCGGGACCGTCGAGAAAGGTCGGGCGACTGCGCCGTCTCCTTGAGCACGCGAACACGAGGAGTCTGTGTGTCCTGCGCGAGAGCTCCGGGCGGGACCGCGACGTGGTTCGCTGTCGGCTGGACTGCCGGCGACTGCGTGTGCGTCGCGCTCGTCGGCGTCACCGCACCCGCGGACGCGTCGGCAGGCGGCTGAGGTTCGGGCGCAGTCCGGTTGGGCGGTTGAGATTCCGCCGGCGGCGACGGCGATGGTTCGCTCGGACCTTCCGGCAATGGTCCTCCGGGCGGAGTGGTCGCTGGTTCTTCGGGCACTGCTTCGGGATCCGATCCTTCGGGTTGGGGGGCTTCGATGGGTGTTTCAGATCCGGGTTCGACGATCGCGCCGCCCGCGGTTCGTGCGTCGGCAAGCGCGCCGCCCACCGACAGGCCGGGCACCGCGCCAAACTGACACGTCACGATCAACAGCGCCACCCCACGTCGCATGGCGTGAGGCCACGGGCGCACCGAGCTCCTTCGACCAGCTTCCGGCCGAGCCCGGCGGTCACGCGGCGACTCGAGCGCCAGGACGGCCCCGTCGAACATCCGCACCGCGAACTTGCTGCCGGGATCGGAAACGAGCTGCGATGGAACCGCGAACACCGCCCGCCACAGCCAGTCCTCCGCGTCGCTCGATGGGTAAGCGTCCATGGAGGTGAGGCGCGGGAGGAAGATCTCTTCGGACGTCCGCTGCTCGACGAGCAGAGCGGGGCGCGCCGAATCGGGCAGCTCGAATGGCATGCGGACCGACAGCCCGAGCAGCTGCGGCGAGCGACGCGTAGGGACATAGTCGAAGCGCTCGACACGCAGATGGCCGGGCTCGAAGTCTGCGCCCGCGATCCTCCAAATGCTCCTGTGCAGCAGAGGCGTCATCGGCTCAGCTCGCGAGGTCTGAGAGATGGGGGCCAAACAGCACGATCAGCGCACCGAGCGCGAGGAACGGGCCGAACGGAATCGTGGCCTTGCGGGCGGCAAGACCGCCACGGACCAACACGAGCACCGCTACGGGGAAAGTGCAGAGGAACGCGATCGGGATGGCGCCGAGCACACCCCAGCCGAGCGTCGCGCCGAGCAGCAGGGCGAGCTTGACGTCGCCCATGCCCATCCAGGACCGGCCCACAAGTTGGGGAATCATCAGGGCCAGCGCCGCGAGAACCGCCGCGAGCGCCCACTCGGACGCCTGGCCCGGGAACAGCGCGAGCTGCGCGACGAGCACGATCGCGGCGGCCGGCAGCACGATCCGGTTGGGGATGATCCCGCGCTCGATGTCGATCGCGGACAGGACGACCAGCGTCGACCCGGCGAAGGCAGCGACGACTGCCCGATCGAGCGGCAGCGTCGCGAACGCGAGCGCCACGACGACGAGCACGAACGGAGTAACGCTCGCCGGCCTTCGCAGGAGCCGGCCGTCCGCCCCGGCGGGTTTGCCTACGGCTGCGAGTCCGGCCTGGCTCACTGTCGCACCACTCGTATTCCCCGATGCTGATCGGCTCTTTCGATCCCCTCCACGAGCTCTCCGAAGGGACCCCACTTGGCCATCGTGGTTGCGTCGGACAGGCTTGGGATCGTCTCGTCGCCGACGAGCACGATGCCGACCGGATGGGCAAGCGCGCCAATCGTGGCGAGCGTCGCGGCGACTGGCAGCTCACCGGTGTCGATCACTACCACGTCGGTGCTCTCACGGGCAATCAGCTCGGCGATGCGGCCAGCGTTGGCGGTCGTCGTCACAGAGCAGTTGCGGCGCGCCAGCAGCAGCGACATGACCGTGCGAAAGCGGTTGTCGGAGGAGACGATCAGGATGCGCAGGGGCCGCAAGCGCGCGAGTTGGCCTTGACGCAAGTCCTGCGCGTCCACCGCGCTTTTGCTCTGCCCCCCGGCATCGGCGCCAGCGTAGTTGGCAGGGCCCGGCTGCTCGGCGCCTACCTCGGAGCGGTCTCGCAGCTCGAGCTGGTCGTCCAGCTTCACGCCGCGCCGAGCGGATTCTCCAGCGGGGAGCTCCAGCACTGAGTGCGCGCGGCGCTCGGAGGCGATGCGCCACGGCCGCAGCCGCTCGACGACCTTCAGCACGGTCAGGTCCCGGTCCAGGAACAACGCGTCGATCGGGAAGCGCATGAAGGCGGTGTGGATCGCTGGCGCCGGGCTCAGCAGCAGGCCCTCACCGGCCGGAAGTCCGCGGCGTCCCATGAGCCCGCGCATGCGCGGCAGCGGCCGATTGGCCAGCTCGCTCACGCATACGGCGCCTCCCCGAGTGAGGTTGACTATGAGCTTCGTCTTGGTCACCAACTGTGAGCCCCTTCTCCCCTCTGCACGCGGTGCTCAGAGGGGATGGCTTATTTCGGACGCGCCGGAACTGCTCGCGTCACGTCGGGGAAGCTTGGGCGTTGAGAGTCGGAAACTGAACTCCCCGTTGGTCTAGTTCGAGCTAGAGGTTCTTCTTATCACTGGCCATGGGTCGCCTGACGAGACGAAGAGCATCCCGCCGGACCACCGCACCGGACCTGGCAAGCCGGCTACACCTTCGTCTAGGTCGGACTAGAGCTTCTTCCCATTGTTGCGGCGCTCAGCTCGATCTACCGTTTCGCACGGGGAGCCACGAGACGGCGTTCGGCCGCACGCAGCGACGGTTCACGGCACCTGCAACGACTATGCCACAGCCTTCACGGCGTGTACCTAATGGGAGGGGGTGAAACCGAATATGTGGACCAAGCTCAACCAGTTTGCGCTCTCGCTCGTCACGCGTGCACAGATCGCGCACGAGGACGGCCAGGCGCTCGTCGAGTACTCGCTGATCCTGGCGCTTGTCTCGATCGTGGCCATCGCCCTCCTGACAACGGTCGGCACCGACATCAAGAACGTGCTCAAAGAAGTGACCGAAGCTCTCGAAACAGTGTAAGTACCGAGCTATTAATTTCGGGCCCCGTGTTCGTCTGGGCTGATGTGGCCCACTCGGGCACGGGGTACTTAAACAAGGTCCTGCGGGTCATCGAGCGCGCGGCTCCGGGCCTGGGCTCAAAGCCACTAGGAGCAGCCGCTCGACGGGACAGCCCAGCGAAGGCGCGCGCGTGCGCGGCAACGCTCCAACACCGTCGAGCGGCCCTTGCGACATCGCGCTTACGCTCGACGTTCGTCTAGGTCGGACTAGAGGTTCTTCCCATTGTTACCGCGCTCGGTCCCGCCTACGGTTCTCGCACGGAAAGCCACGAGCCGGCGTTCGGACGCACGCAGCGTCAGCTCATGGCCTCCTCGCAGTCAACTGTGCAACCAGCCTTCACGGCGTGTACCTGATGGGAGGGGGTGAAACCGAATATGTGGACCAAACTCAACCAGTTCGTGCTATCGCACGTCACTCGCATGCAGGTGATGCGAGAGGAGGGTCAGGCGCTCGTCGAGTACTCGCTGATCCTGGCGCTCGTCTCGATCGTCGCCATCGCGCTCCTGACGACCGTAGGTACTGACATCAAGAACGTGCTCAAAGAAGTGACCGAAGCTCTCGCCAAAGCATAACGAGACAAGCAGCGATCACCGGCGCCGTCCCACGAGACAACGCACTCCGATGACTCTCGGGGCGGCGCCTATCAATCAGCTTGACCCACCAAGACTACGACACCCGAACAACACTCTCCATCTCACCTCCATCACCGATACCGCACTCACGTAATCGATCTCGTTTACAAGCTCCAATGCACCTTTTCCGCCCATCTCGCTCCCGGAGACGCATATCTCGCCGCGCAGCGCGCTTGCAAGGCGTCTCGAGCACTCGTTCCCGTTCGACGGCCTGCGCCGAGCATGGTCAGGCGCTCGTTGAGTTCGCGCTGATCCTGCCTATCTTGTTGCTCGTACTGTTCGGGATCGTGCAATTTGGCCTTGCCCTCAATTCTGCCAACGATGCAACACACGTCGCAAATGAGGTGGCGCGGTATGCGATCATCAATGAAAACCCCAGCGCCAAAAGCCTGCAGGAATGGGGCAGGGAACAGCTCTACACGAACTACACGAACGCCTTGAACACGCCGGGCAAAGTGTGTATCCGCTTCCCGAACGCCGGCAAACATGAAATCGGCGATCCAGTGCTAGTCGAAGTTACGAGCACCACGAACTGGATTCCGATACTGCAGGCCGGTCCCAGCACCGTACTCAAGGGCACTGCCTATATGCGCCTCGAGGCCACCCCGACCTACACGGAAGGCTGCAACCCATGAGCGGCTCAGGTCGGATAGCTGCAATTGCCGGTGGCGAGCGCGGCGCCGCGCTCGTCATGTTCGCCGTGTTCGCCCCGGTCGCGATCCTGTTCGCGGCCTTCGCCATCGACGCAGGCAACTGGTTCCTGCA
>Ga0193729_1001124_pt1 | contig 13751 bp, 14 predicted proteins | sample U1c2metaG_FD_143036 | JGI IMG/M metagenome (GOLD analysis project Ga0193729, IMG submission 143036) | Soil microbial communities from a riparian zone of the East river system, Colorado, United States - U1c2 | ecosystem: Environmental > Terrestrial > Soil > Riparian zone | place: USA: East River... | reverse complement strand
GCCCCACACTAATGGCGATGGCTCGAGCGGAGCATCGTTCCCTAGATGGAAAACACCCGAGAGCACGTCCCGCTTGTACTCGTATTTCTTACGAATCCTCTGGTTGTACTCCAATAAGCGCTGTCCTATTTTAGAATCCTTACGCGTCTCAGACTACAGATGGACTAGCAAGAAGCTCCTATCCTCAATGATTTCAGTCTCTAGGAGCGTGTCGACAATTGCACGATCTCCCTCTAGCTTCTCTGGCAGATGCGCCAGATATCGCACTTGCCCTTCTCCCAAGAGCAGGTCTAGAAACGCCTGTGGGTCAACGCTGAACAAATAATGCATCGATCGATCCCACCACTTCCATGGCTCTTCCATGATTTTTCCTTATTTACTACATCTACTACGAAAAAACCCCAAAATCTGGTAACTGCTCAGGAGTACGACGGACGCGAAGTATTGATAGTACCCCTTGGGGGTCCCTACACTCAGGCAATAAATTGCCAGATAGGCGTGATCCATCGCGTTTATCGGCTAGATTGCTACCTAAGGAGTTGCAACATTTGCTGTGCCTTGCCTTTCTCACCTAGGCGTCATGACACTCTGTGTCAGAGATACCCATGGAAATTCTATTTCCATAGGAGCTATGGTAGCACATGCTTCGTGACAAAACGGTGAGCACGCACCGGAACACAGGTCCCCGTTGGACACTGCTGCTCCTGAACGTGCAGAGTAAAATGCTCGGGCCAATAACGCCGTGCCGTCCTCAGCGGGTTAGGAGCCTGCACACCAAAACCACAGAGCGAGCCATTTGATATATATCCAGCAAACTCATCTAATACATCGAGATCACCATTGACACCAAGGTCACTTATAATACCTTCAAGTATACCTGATACACGCTTGACACCCAGGCGGCAGGGAATACACTTCCCACAGGACTCTACACTCAAATAGCGACTACGTTCCAGAGCCCAAGCAACCATACAGGTCGTGGCTGGTAGCAGTTCGATAATGCTTGAACCAACAATTGCTCCAGCATTCTCCAAGGGGTCAAAATCGTAGGGAGTATCGAGCGAAGCAGGCGGCAGAGCACCACCTTCTGCACCACCTACAACAACAGCTCGAATATCGTCCTCTGCTAGACTCACCTCAGCTTCAGCGAAAATATCCCGTAACGAAGCACCAAAGGGAACCTCAACAACCTTCAGCTCGCTCTTGACTAGGCCGTAGACGGTCAAAATCTTCGTTCCTGGAGTCGTCGAAGTACCAACACGAGTAAAGGTCTCGACACCATTACGTATAATTCCAGGCACATTTGCTAACGTCTCGACATTATTGATCGCCGTCGGTTTATCCCACAAACCATATTGGGCAGGGAAAGGTGGACGCTGTTCAGGCATACCACGACGCCCTTTGATCAGAGCTATCTGCACTGTCTCTTCACCGCCCATAAAGCCCATATCCACGCCCAGCACGTTAATATTACAGCTAAAATCGCTTCCAAGGATATCACGGCCGACGCGATTGGCTTCTAATGCTTCCTGTAGAGCCTGTTGTACAGATGCAATACCTTCAGCAAAGGTGCTACGTGTAAAAAGATACGCTTCAGACGCTCCTACAGCATAGGCTGCAAGCAAAATACCCTCAATGACTTGGTGTGGATTAAGCTCTAGCAACGAACGAGCGGCCAATGAGCGACGATCAGCATCATAGGCATTACAGATAACATATTTTTGCTCATCACCAGACCGTCGCACAATACGCCACTTTTCACCAGTCAGACGACCAGCTCCACCACGACCACGCAGCTTTGCATCGATAACCTGCTGCACAACGTTTTCTGGGGAGTAGTCACGAATAGCTTTTTCTAAAGCGGCATACCCACCAGCAGCCCGATATGCATTCAGAGTGCGCACATCGGGATCACTAGCCCGCCGCAATAATCGGTAAGAAGACTCAAACTTAGGCATCTGGCTGCCTCACATGATTAATATTACCCCACACACCACGCTTGTCCGGGGCCAATCCACGCATTGGTTGATCATCACGAGTAATGCCCTTGACAGCGGGAGCAGGCTTAAACTTCGGACTCATCGTGGCAATCCCAAAGATATCGCTCAGATCCACGCCGCGAGCCTGGACGATGCGTTTGGCTGCTTGCAATGGCAGGTAGCCGTAGATATCCATAACGGCATCCAACAGCCCTGGCAGAGTCCCAGCCTCTTGCGACCATGTTTCCAACAAAGCATCAACCTTACTCAGATCAATCTCAGGCTCCAGATAGTCCTTTACAGGCATCGAGACACAGGGAGCGACCGGCTTATTCAAGTAGTCAACCGCATACTCGGAAATTCTCGTCTTATAAAAGCCAGCCTTCGATGCACCAGTTGCAGGAGCGAGTTTACGCGGCGTGAACTTTTCAGCTCCCTCGCGAATATAGGACTGAAACCATGGCCGCTCTTTCCATTCATATATCGGCTCGTACTCGATAGTGATAGCACGAGGTGGACAAGCCTTCTCACATAGAAGACAGGATTCGCACTTTAAGTTAAATTCTGTCTGTAAACCTTCTTGGGCAATTAATTGAATTAAGCCCCGGCTACGCGGTGGCAATTTCGGCTTCTCATAAGGATAAAGCCGAGTCACCTTTGACCGGAACAGATGGCTAAAGGTTAGACCCATGCCCTCAAGGATTCCACGCATACACTATACCTCGATTTCCTTCTCGCCACGTACTTTGAGACCTTGCTTGGCTATTTTCTCACGTAATTTCAGAATACCTTCAATGAGTGCCTCCGGACGAGGTGGGCAGCCAGGCACATAGACATCGACCGGTACGATCGTATCCACACCCTGGACTGTATAGTAGCTATCATAGAACTCGCCACCCGAGTTGGCACATTGCCCCATACTCAGCACCCACTTAGGTTCTGCCATCTGTTCCCATAGAAGCCGCAATCGCGGACCCATTTTCACAGAGACCGTACCAGCCACAATCATTAGATCGGCTTGACGGGGGCTGGAACGAAAGACCTCGGAGCCGAAACGGGACAAATCATAGTGTGACTGGGCTGAAGCCATCATCTCGATAGCGCAACAAGCTAGGCCATACCCTAGCGGCCAGACCGACTTGGAACGCGCCCAATTTTGTGCCCACTGTAACATATCAGCTAGGCTGGTTAGTTGAACTGGGAGTTCCTGATCTCCTGGGATATATTCATGGGGACCGGACGCCATAGCGATGGGGATTGGTCTACGGCGTGTTGCTGATCCCGCTGTCTTGCCATTTTCTTTCAGTTCGCTGCTCATCAGATTCTCCTCGTTCCAATCTCGTTTCAACTTCGACAGAGCCCCGCACACCCTTTCCACCCATTGGCTAACTCATGTACCTCCAGAGGCCTCTTTAGCTTGTGCCTTGCGAGGCACACAGCAGTGTTATATAGAGATGAGGAACGATCTATCTACATTCCGGCCCTATTATAGCACGTTTCACTTAGGCATGCTATGACCGCTATTGATGAGGTGAGCACTATCTTTATTTTACATTAAAACGTCATTATTGAGATGCGTTTGCCCTGGCATTGTCCTGTTTCACTTCTGTGAAGTTAGCTTGTATATCTTACTTCAATGCTGTGAAGTTCGTATCTGTATCTGCAGCAATTTCCTCAATCTTGGCATGCAGCATAGTGGTCATTGCTTCTTGTGCTCTTCGACGGGCATCATGTCCTAGTAGATCGCTTATTGTGTGTCCTTTCTTGTATTCAGCTATCACGCTTGTGGCGTCTCAATAACCTCGTGTAAAAATATCGCGTCCCAAATTTCTTACTAAGTCGTCTGGAAGCATCCGTGGCTCCTCAGTATCAAACGCAACAAGCGGTTGCGGTACCACTGATCGTGTGCTTAGCACACTTGGCTCCTTCTCTTGTTCTTCCATAATTCGCTGTTTCTCTTCTGCCTTCTGCTCTTCTGCCGTTTATCCTTGCCACAAGAACTCTCCTAGAGTATACTACAGTAATAACAAAATGGCTACGCAGGATGTCCCTAAAGTCACAGGCGCAGATGCCTATGAGCTAGAGCGGCGGTTAGGCCACGCTACATTCGGCGCTATACTAATCCCTCCTGAACAAGTAGCAGCAAATCACATTGAGGTTTTTTAAGGTAGGAGGACTAAGATGTCGGTTAACTACACTAATCGCAAAGGCCAGACGTACACGCTGTACCGGGGACAGACCAAGACCGGCAAGCCTCGCTATTACTTTGGTCGCATGGGCCAGAGTCAAGGTGAACCAGTCACGGATCTGCCACCCGGCTTCACGATCAGCGAGAGCGTCAACGGTGTGGTCTCCCTGGTCAAAGACCGCTCCTCGTTGATCCTGCCAGAGGAGGTGGCAGCCATCGAGGCAGCGGTGAAGCAACACCCTGAGGCCCGTAGGTACCGCATGACTGTCAAGCATAACCTCGTCGAGATCTACGAGCAAATCGGCCCCAATTTTGATACTCTGTTCAGCCTGTTGCAGACGTCTTTGCAGTTGGACCCGGGCCTAGCTTCGAGGTTGCAGTCCGAGGAGGAGCACTACGCCCGCTACACGCCGGTGTTGCGCTTCATGCTCCTTGATCCGATGCGGCGGTGGTTCGGCGTGAAGCGGATGTGCTACCGAAGCAGTATCGACGGCTGGTTGGAATTGAGGCAGACGGGACCCATGGCAGAGTTGGCCCATGCGCTCATTCCCACCTTGGGCACAGATCAGTTCTTTGAACTCTGGTGAGTCAGCGAATGAGCGAATCATGGGTATTTACAATAAATACCCATGAATTTCAGTGCATTTCATGCAAAACAGGCTTTTTTCTGCCATCCTATCGGCGAACATCACTTTTACAAAAACAAAGAACACTTTCCTTATGGGTGATAGCGATTTTAGCAGTCCAAACAGCTGCTGTGGGAACGAATCCTTGCCACACCCCTTTTTCGGGCGGTTTTTAGAATTCGTCCTCAAAACTGAAATGTGGTAGTTGTCTTTCTGTTCGCTTTGTTGCTTCCTCTCTCTCCAGATTCCGTTCATAGTGTAGTCGCGGGCGGAGGTGCTGAGAAGGTGTCAGGTGATGTGGGTAGCGTTGGAGTCGTTCCGGTCTGATCCAAGTCCGCAAAGTAGTCCAGCAACAGTCTATGAAGGAAGCTATAGCCTCCACCAACACGCCGGAGGAGAATACGAGACGTAGCATCACTCTCAAGACTAATCCAAACATGGTTTTGAAGAGTACCCCAAAACCGAGTCCGAAAACGAACCCAAATCGAGCACCTCCTAGCGACCAACCAACAGCCTCTCTTGGCTTGATACTTCAGATCACGTCCAAAGAACCATAGAAAGGACAGTCCCCATATCAGTCCGCCTATGATCCCGTTCAGCGTTCCACCAATCACCAGATTGACGATGCTCCCGAGCAACAAGCCTATGAGTCCGTTGATCAGTCGAGTACTCAGGGCGAACGCATCTTATTTTCTAGGCTACGCCTAGCCTGACGTGAGAAGCAACAGAGAAAATCAGGGCTGATACACTTGCTTGCTTTCATGCGAAACTAGGCTATTGCTCAAATTTAGATGCGTTCGCCCTGGTCAAGTACTCTATACGATACAAATGGGTTTACATGTTTTCAAATCACAGCATCGCTTGAAGATCTCTATGTTTGCAGTTTCTTTGAAAAAGATGTTCAAACAACCAGAAGGGTAAAAAGAGCGCCAAATAGCGGTTCTGGGAGTGACTCATGCCCTTTTAACAGCTTGAGCACTTTCTACGACGAAACCGCAAAGATAGTGGAAGATCTTCTGAGACGCATCAGACCAATTTAGCAAGATGCTTCTGTCAAAGAAGAACCTCGTCACTATTCATTTCTATTCTATGAGAGCACACAAGCTTGACTGCGCAGTGCTCTACATGGTCCTTACTAGTTAAAGCTCTAAATTGTCAGAAAGCACCATCAGTTCGGAACCCTCTTTGCTGGAGTGAGCTTGGTAGCGCAGGGAAAACTCATACTGCTTAGCTCTAGCACTGTAGAAATCACGTATCTGGGGCACATTATCATAACTCAATATCCATCTCGTTTTTGTGAGCGAGTTGAGCAGCTCGGCTAGCCTTCCGTGGTCATTGTGATTATATGAGTTCAAATACAGTAAGCTACCTTTAAAGTAATACGGTGGATCAATGTAGAAAAGAGCAGTAGGCATATCAGTGAACTTTTTTATTACCTCTAGCCCATCTTCGTTCAGAACCTTGATGTTCTGTTTATGTTCGGCTATGATTTCTATCTTTTGTATGAGGCTTTCCTTTTTAAATCTTGCATCGAGCAACCATTTGCCGGTCTGGTTCTTCCCACCAATAATTCCACCTTCTAAGATACCTGAGCGATTGGTACGATTCAGAAAAAACGTGGCAAACCCTAAATCAGACAAATCAGCATTTTTTTGACGATACACTTCCTGTTGCTTATACCATTCATCAATTGTGACAGGTGTTTCCCGGATACGTCGGATGAAGCTATCGGTATCTTCGGTTATTGATTTCCAGAAGGCAAACACTGCTCGGTCGAAGTCGTTGATGACAATTGATTTAACTTTTCCAAGGATAAGAAGTGATAAAGCCGCGCCAGCTCCACCCGCATACGGCTCTATATACTGGACATTCTCTAGGCCATTCTTCTCTATGATTGACCCAAAGAAGCTAAATAAAGGGGTCTTCCCACCGGGGTATCGCAAAGGCGTGTAGAAGTGCTTATGCTGTTTCTTGAACCTTATGACTGGTGTACTCATTACTGTATCTCGTTGATCAAATGATCAAACACTTTCTCGAAATTTTTCCATAGATCCTTTATGGCAGTGCCGCTCGCTGTGAAAATTGTGCTGTGCATTACTTGGTTAAGCGTAGGCGTTATAAGTTGGTCAGTAATCAGAACTTTTAGCACCTGCGCTATGCTGTTTTGCAGCCCAGATTGGTTGGCAATATAGTTTAGTTTATCACGTAACTCATGATATGGCTTACCTGGGTCTGCTGGGTTACGGAAGTGGTTACTTTTATCATGATAAAACTGCTGTGTCTTCATCAAGTACTCTTTGGCAGTGATCTCAAGTAATATACGTAGGAGTGCGCCTACTGCGTGTGGAGCTGCTCTTGAACCTGAGATATTGACAGTTTGGAGTTCTTTATATATCTCAGTTATCTTATCAGGAGTGGTCGCAGGCAATGACTTTGCTGGATTGATTAATGTCTGATAGCTGCTTGAATTGTTAGATGATGGTGAAGGCTGCGGGGAAGTAGGTGTATTCGAATTACTACTAGGAGCAGCAGGTTTGTGCGTATTGGTATCATCTTTTGGAGGTTTCGAAGGTTTTGGAGAAAGCTGCGGGGCAGGATTAGGCGAAGGTGCGCTAGTTTTAATGTTTGTGTTGGTATTGGTATTGGTGTTTGTATTCGTGCTAGGAGAAGCAGGGGGCGTCGTACTGGTATCCTTAGGAGGGTTAGGTGCAGACGGTTCCTGTGCTAGAACGTTCTTTACCCATTCCAGCCGTTGGCCAACCGTATAGATGTCGCCAACACCGAAATCTTTAGCACTCATATGTTCGATGACTTTTTCAAATCTCTGAATGACCTCTTGTTCTGGCGCAGTTAAGACAAGATTTTTATTTGTAAAATCAATGCCCAATTGCTGTCGAACTCCAGTAGTCACAATGAGGCGCTCTAGGTTCGTCACCTCTATTCCTGAAATATCAATACCTTTCGATTCGAGAAACTCCAAAACCTGGACTAGTCTTGATAATTCTTTTTTGTGTCTGGACTGGAACCATCGTTTTTGCGCACTATCCCAAGAAACTATGCCCATACCTTGATTTTCGCCGGTATGTTCAAGAAGTACCCATCTGTCTGCAATCTCCTGTTGGTTTTCAGGGTAGACAACACATTCCACAGTTGTGGGTAAGCTATCCTTATACTTCGCATGGAGATCTTCAAAAATAGATTTGGAATGGTAATTTCCGGGTATTTCGTTGGGGTTGGTCATAAGCTTAAGCGCGGTAGCGCGACGATTTCCATCAAGAATTACATAGTTACCATCACCAGCTTCTTTAACCTGAAGTCTTTTCGTCGGATTAAGTCCATGTTTGGCTATGTCTTTAGCCAGTCCTATAACTTTATCTTTTTGCGATACAAGCATGGTTAGCATAGCTTCCTGCTGATCCATAGTAACGCGTTTAAACCTGTAGTTTTCTTGATTTACGAGCAGCTTATCCAGCTCTATACTAATTATCTGAAGGCTATTCATAATTACTTTCTAGGCTATGAACCGGTTGTAGCAAGAAAAGTTTCTTTTGTACGACGGTAAATAGAGGAGAGAGTAACGGTGTGGCTTTTTGTCTATCGGACATAAAAATATCTGCACTTCGAGTAGTCCGACGCTAAAATATCTTTTGACGATTGACTATGCCATCAAAAGTACCAATATACCGATACTCTACCTAATGACTCGCCAAAGTTATACATCAGTATATCATGACAAAATTGAAGAGTCAATATTTTACAATGTTTACGCTCATGTAGCAAATTGCCTCTGCTTGCTTTTCTAGCAGATATACACTTCATCTTCTTGTATATAATGCAGATGAGGATAAAGCTATTTTGGAAACAGCTCGAAAAGAGTCCATCGAAGCGGCTTATGCCCAACTATTGAAGCTATCACTACTTTCGCTTACGTTACAAGCACTTTCTAATGAACTTCGTGATGCGTTTCAAGCAATAATTGCAGTTAACAGTATAGGTGAATTACTTGATCAAATTGCAATTTATCCTGCTTTGCTCACACAAAAGGCTATAGTAGCGACTGATCAAATTTTGGATCAATCGGAATCGGAAAGCGCTCGACGCATGATGATGCGTTGGACAGACTCAGCTTACTATACAAATTATTTGAGATGCAGAGCTATAGATTAAGTGTTAGAAGTAAATAGCATTATTAATATTTAAATATCGTATTTCCTTGTATAAAGGAGAACGCAATAACCAAGTTAAAAAAGCTATTATATGAACTATCTATAGTACGTAATCAGAAAGCACCCCCAATATCTCAAGGTAATGAAGGAGCTGGAAGATCTTCTTCAATAACTTCACCTACCCCGTTTACTTTCAAGCGTGTCATCGGAGCGCTCAATAGCTCTTTAAATTCATCAATTGGTGGCCACGCTTTACCAAGAGCACTTCTTCCTTTACGAGGCTCGAAAAACAAAATAGCATGGTAGAAAGTTTTATAGTACCATGCACCTAAACTGCTAACTTGAAAATTATCAAAAGCAATTTTATGTAAGTATCCGGGAACACAGAACCTCAAACGACGTAAGTTTGGAGGTTGCTCTGCCACCCTGCTCCTTGTACTAGTATAATGCTTTCTTAGAGCAGAAGTATTAATTCCAAGTTTGTTCAAATGATCTAATGTTTCGGTTATAAAACTATCATAATCATCTTTTCCAGTATCTCTCAGCGCAAATGTAAGAATCAATAGAAAAGCTGTCTTCTGCTTAGCCTGAAAATTAATAAGATTACGTAGTAATTTTGCATTTTCACTCTCGCCACGATCACTAGGGTAAAGGAAACCTCCACAAAGATCAAGGTTAACGACATGGTGACTTACACGCCTTACTTGAGTAATCCTATCTCGTACGGAAGAAGGCAATAAAGCAAGCGACAATTCTATCTCCTTATCTTCCATCGCTAGTAGTTTAGTAGCTTCTACTAAATTCATTTCAATTACAACAGTTTTATCACGAATACCCAATTTCTGAGCATTGCGATACATCCGTAGCGCAACATCGGGATCCCGCTCTACTGCCGTTATATGACTCAATAGTGGTCGCCACATTTCAACGTCGCGCATCTCCGCAGATGGCAAGCCAAAATAGCTTAATGGATGACCTATGGACTCACAATAATCGGCAAGTGCATGCTGTAAATGGAAAATACGCAAATGATTTTTTTCAGCACTTTCAGGAAATGGGTTATCACTAGCCATTTAACAATACCTTATCAATACGTTCTCTAAATTTGGTCAGAATCCCAAGTCTAAGATCTTCATCTTCTGAAAGCTCACTACTAAGTACATCTTCTAATAAGCCTATAGCATAAACAACAGGAATTTTACGACTCTGCCCAATTGAGCTTTTCGCCTTTTCGGAAGTTTCTAAGCTTGAATTATCAAGCTTAGAGTGGATTTTATCTGATGAAGTTTCATGCAAATCAGTAGCTACAGTGCTGTTAACATTAGTACTCATTATCTCCTTTTCTTCTGAAATGTCTTCTTTAGCAAATTGCGGAGTGGTAACTCCTTCTGCTTCATTAGTTAAGCTACTCTCTCTTAACATCGTTCTCTTAGGCTGAGCAACATCATCTCCATGCTTTTCACCTTCCACGGTCTTTTCTTCTGAAGGAAACGGACTAGAAGTAAGAGTTGATAATAACTCATTGGAGGGTGGCGTATCAATGCTATTTTCTGGCTCTAAACTTGAAACAGCATTGGCTTGAGAGGATAGATTTTGTGATTTAGATGTACTAGCACTAGATGTACTTAACTCATGATTTCCATGAATATTAATAATTGGTTGCTCTATCCTTTCTAAAAGTAATCGAATATTGCCTAGAATTTTTATTCTTGTTTTCTTAACAGATGGATCTTTAAGATGAACTACCTTTTTAGTTTCTGCTGCTTGCTCATCAGTTTCTAGACGATGTTTAACTGAATATAGAAAGTCGATGTCATCTCGAGTAAGTTGCACTAACCCTATCAAGATCTCCCTATTGCTTATAGAATTTACTTTATCTTCATATTCTTTGTATTTGCTTAAGATATTCCTTGCTTTTTCAGCATTATTCCTTTTATCAGCGGTGTCTCTAGCGGTATCTTCAAGCTGCTGATAAAATTTTCTTAACCTGTGAATGAATAAACGTGTATCTTCAGACTCCTCCAGTTTATTACGCTGTAAGTTTGGCCGCAAACTGCGAGGCACTATATGAACCTCTCCTACGTACCAGCTTGCATAATTATTCACATTCAATGCTTTGAAACCGGCCAACATTGGCTCACTATAGAGGTTTAGTTCGCCTAATGTAAAACCGCTCTGAACAACTCGAAACCCTACCTGCTGTCCATTAGTAGGAGTCATTTTTCCATTTGTCTTATGAATAGCATGCCAATACTCAGCCACCACAACATCATTGATTGTAATAGACGAAGTCTTAAATTGCTCTACAGCACTCGAAAAAGTACGATAAATAGGTATACCATCTACTTCAATTCTAAACATTTCTAGATCATGTTGGTTATACCAATCAACCAACTTCCTATAAAATACAAAATTTGGGTCTATTGGACATGGACATATACGTTGTATAGCATCTCTAACCCTAGTTACTTCTGTAAACCATTCACTTGAACGGATGGGATCTTGAAGAGTTACTATAGTATAATGTTCCTCCTCAGGTTCATTATATTCTTCAATAAAATAATTATCCTTCATTACCTGGCCAATATCAGCACGATCACTAATTAAATCTACGATTTTCTTAAAATAAATAGTAAGCCTATACCCCTTATTCAGTCCGCGCTTAGTAGTTTGAAGAGTAAGAATGTTAAAGAATGATAAACCTGCCCATACCCCGACACCCTTATGGCCGGTAAGATCTATCTCGGTATCTGCTTTACTAGTAACCGCAATTGACTTAACACGTCTTACTTCCCTCTCATCCATACCAATCCCATAATCTAGCACACTTAAACAATCTCCACGAACCTCTATCTGAATAGGACCATCAGGTTCAGTATCTGTTTCATGTCTCCATAAACGATGAGCATCTATTGCGTTTTGTATGTATTCTCTTAATACCTCGTCGGCCGGATATAATCCCTTTGCTAAATGATTCAAAAGTGTAGACCCAACATCTTCTATACTAAACTTGTCGTCTAATGATCGATATTGTTTGTTCATAAGTAACACACTCCTTTTCTAAAAGAGCCGTTAAGAAATAACTTCCTATGTTGAGGCCCTTGCTTCTTCTCGAAGATGGATCTATAACCGAAAGTAAAGCTTAACGAACTCTAACCATTAAAATTTTTATCTTCGGCATTCTTTAACCACAATTCATCCAATTTCTTGCGTAACCACTGATTAACAGCTGCTTCTCTGCTACGGATTAGCCCAGCTTCTACGGCCCTACCAAGATCATCCCATACCTCAACTTCTAAACGTAGACTTACCATATGCTTAGGAGAAAGGTCAGGATCTTTTGGACGGCCAACTCCCCTAGTCGGTCGCGTTTGCCAAGCTTTACGTGCAGCTGCACTAAAATTCTGCAGTATATCAATAGATATTTCTGCAGTACTTTCAGGGAATATTACTTTTACTATATTTTCCTGCACATCATCTATGATACCACGTTGGCCTTGGTAATCGCCACGCAATACAACAACTTTATCTCCTTTTCTAATATCATTACGCTGTCTCATAGGCTGATTATATTGCTGTGTCTAAAAATTGTCAAGATATTAATTAGACAAGGATTGGACATGGTCGAATACAGATGCCAGAATAATAGATTGCTCTTATGCCTAGATTCAAGTATAATAAGCAAGCAACAAATTTAATGAAGATGTCTAGAGTAACGCATGAAGACAGATTATCTTAGTCCTTTGCGGTATCCAAGAGCAAAACGTCAACTTGCACCTTATATCGCAAAAATACTTAAAGAGTACAGTTATATTGATTGTGTATTTGTTGAGCCTTGTTGTGGAGGAGTATCTGCAAGTCTCTATCTATTAGAGAATAACTTGGTTTCTTCAGTTATTCTAATTGACTACGAGGACTCGCTATGAGTGAAAAATCTACTATTGAATGGACTGATGCTACTTGGAATCCTGTTACTGGTTGTACGCAGGTCAGCCCTGGATGTGATCATTGCTATGCATTGACTTTTGCGGAACGCTTTAGAGGCGTTCCAGGACATCCTTACGAACAAGGTTTTGACCTCAAACTTTGGCCAGACAGATTGGATTTACCTCTAAAATGGCGTAAACCTAAACGGATTTTCGTCAATTCTATGTCAGACATTTTTCATAAATCTGTACCTGAAGAATATATTTTTAAAGTTTTTGATACTATGGTAAAAGCAGATTGGCACATCTTTCAAGTGCTTACAAAAAGAAGTGCACGCTTAGCCAAACTAGGAAATTCTTTACCATGGGCGAAACATATTTGGGCAGGGGTTTCAGTTGAAACGCAGCAATATACTTGGAGAATCGAACATCTCCGTCAGGTACCCGCACATATTCGTTTCATTAGCGCAGAGCCTCTTTTGGGACCATTGTCGGATCTTAATCTCACAGGAATCCATTGGCTCATCGCAGGTGGTGAGAGTGGTTATGGATATAGATCATGTGATCCTAAATGGGTACGAGATCTAAGAGATCAATGTCAACAGGCTAGAATTGCTTTCTTCTTCAAACAATGGGGTGGTCGTACGCCAAAAGTAGGAGGGCGAGTACTTGATGATTGCACTTGGGACGATTTTCCCATAAACAACATGGATCGCAACTAAATCAATTTATAGCTTTCCCTGCAAACCCACGAGATGCGCAACGAGGTTAGCCCAACCCTAGAAAGGAAGAGGTTGGCAAAGGGGAGAGAAATGTGCCTCCTTAAAAGGAAAGAAACCCGTGAGTATTTCCTAAGAAGGAGGCTT
>Ga0193729_1001123_pt1 | contig 13752 bp, 9 predicted proteins | sample U1c2metaG_FD_143036 | JGI IMG/M metagenome (GOLD analysis project Ga0193729, IMG submission 143036) | Soil microbial communities from a riparian zone of the East river system, Colorado, United States - U1c2 | ecosystem: Environmental > Terrestrial > Soil > Riparian zone | place: USA: East River... | reverse complement strand
GTTCGCCGTCCTTGCGGGCATCTGGCCGTTGCACACTTGGGCGCCGACCGGTCACGTCGCAGCGCCAACCGCCGGCTCGATGCTGCTGGCCGGAATCATCATGAAACTCGGCTCCTACGCTGGACTCCGCGTCGCGATAAATCTTTTTCCACAAGGTTTCCAAATGTGGAGCGGCTACATAGCCGCTTTTGCTGTGATCGGCATCCTTTACGCCGCGGCCGTGGCACTGCGCCAGCGCGACCTGAAGTTCGTTATCGGTTATTCGAGCGTGAGTCACATGGGATTCGTGCTGCTCGGCCTGGCCACAGCCAACGTGCTCGGAGTCTCGGGCGCAGTGCTGCAAATGTTCTCGCACGGCGTGATCGCGGCCCTGCTTTTCGCCGTTGCCGGACGCATGATCTATCGCCGCACTCATACGCGCGATCTCGACGCACTCTCATCGATGAACCTAAGCCGCGCACTGCCGTTTGCTGCGTTCTCATTTGTCATCGCCTCGGCGGCGTCGATGGGCATTCCCGGGTTCAGCGGGTTCGCCGCCGAAATCACCATCCTGATCGGCGCATGGAAAATTTATCCGATCGCAGTTTGGATCACCGGCGCCGGCATGGTTCTCGTCGCCGCGTTCACATTGCGCGCGTTGAAGAAAACGTTCTTCGACACAATCGAAGACGTTAAATCGGTTACAAGCGTTACATCGTCACATCGAGAGACGTTTGAGCCGATCACGCTGGCCGAGAAATTAGGAGCCGGCCTGCTCATGTTCGCCACGCTCGCGGTCGGGCTTTACCCGAAATTGCTGCTCGACCGCATCATCCCCGCCGTCGAAGCGATGCGGTTTCTAACGAAATGAATGATGAATCGTTACATCGTCATGACAGAGCGACGCCCAACCGATTCAACGATTTGACGGTTTAGGGAATCGCGCATTCCAATGTCTTATCTCGAACTCCTCAAACTCGCCGCGCCAGAAGCCATCGTCGCGGTCACGGCACTTGCGGTTCTCGCCATCGGGCTAATCCGGTGGGACGAGACTCCGTCGAGCCGACGAAGTTCCGGACTTTGCTCCGCTATCGCCGGGCTCGGACTCGCAGCCGCAGTCGGGGCGGTCCTGATGTTACCGCAAAGCGCAACGCTCTTCGGCGGAATGCTGGTGATCACGCCCTTAACGTCGCTGTTCAAAATCATCTGCCTTTCGCTCGCCTTTTTCACGGTGGTTCTCGCCCGAACCGACCTTTCTTCGCGTAACCGTGGCGAGTATCTCGCGCTGGTCTTGCTCGCAACGATCGGACTGATGCTGCTCGTTGGGAGCGGAGAGTTGCTGATGATCTTCATCGGACTGGAATTGACCGGCCTCTCGCTTTACGTCATGACCGCGTTCGACAAAACCGATATCCGCTCAGCCGAGGCGGGCCTGAAATATTTCCTGTTCGGCAGCACGGCGAGCGCGTTCACGCTTTTTGGATTGAGTCTCATCTACGGCACGGCAGGAACGACAGGGCTCGCCGCCATCGCGCAAAAGCTGACTGCGCAGACCCTCTCACCGCTGCTCTTCGCCGGAATCGTCATGACCCTTGTTGGTTTTGCGTTCAAAATCGCCGCTGCGCCATTTCATCTTTGGGCACCAGACGCTTACCAGGGTGCGCCCGTCCCGAGCGCCGCGTTTATCGCTTCGGGCTCGAAAGTCGCGTCGTTCGTCGTGCTTGGAAAAATCGTGCTCGTCGGCTTCGGCCCCGCACACGGAAGCGCCGCATGGCATGCCATGATTGCTGGCTGGGCGCCGGTGTTGGCCGTGCTCGCCGCATTGTCCATCGTTATTGGCAATCTCGTCGCGCTCGCTCAGTCCAACGTCCGCCGTCTGCTCGCCTACTCCGCCGTCGCCCACGCCGGTTACACGCTGCTCGGACTCATCGCCGGCGGGCGCGAAGGATTCAGTGCGACGTTATTTTACACCACCGTTTACGCCTTTACGCTGATCGGCGCGTTCGGCGTCGTCGCGCTGGTGCGACGCGAAACCGGCGGCGACGATTTGATGAACTTCGCCGGGCTGCGCACGCGTTCACCGTTGCTCGCCGGGTGCATGTCGATCTTCATGTTGTCGCTGGCCGGCTTGCCACCGCTAGCAGGATTTTTCGGAAAGTTCTACCTGTTCAGCGCCGCGCTACGCGCCGGCGAAAACCACGGCCTGCTCTGGCTCGTCGCGTTGGCGCTCCTTGGCAGCCTCATTTCGCTCTACTATTACCTGATCGTCCTTAAAGTGATCTTCGTCGATGAACCCGCGGAGCACGAAACCTCCCCGCTACGCCGTCATGCCACGCCGAAGTCAAACGTAGGCGGGAGCGTTGACGAACGCGGGGATTTCCTGCAACGCGTCTCGCTGTCAGTGCTTGGGGCGATCGTAATTTTCCTGGGTCTGATTCCGGGACCGTTGGTCGATCGCATTATCGCTTCGCTCCCCTGAGCCAATGGTAACATCAAGCAAGTCGACGCGTCTCTGACATCTGCCTCTGATCTTTTGCCACGCCGTAGGTCGCCGCGGCGACTGAAGGCGGGACATCTCAACTCTGATCAAAGGCTTGACGCCGCGGGGCACGCTGGACAAGAATCGGCTTTATGAAGACTTCCCTATTCCTAACAACCCTTTTTGCGGCATTGATAACGACTCCTTCATTCGCACAAGACCAGACGCCGGCGACGGCGACGAGCCCAGCAACGGCTGCTCCAACTGCTGGACAGCCGAACGAAGCCGAGATGATGAAGCAAATGATGGAGCTCTCGAAATTGAACGAGAACCACAAATTGCTCGCCAGCCTTGCTGGTAATTGGACTTACAACATCAAATTCTGGATGAACCCGGATCCAAACGCGAAGCCGCAAGAATCAAAAGGCAACGCCACCACAAAGCCGGTGATGGGTGGACGTTACTTCGTCATGGACGTCAGCGGGAAAATGCAAATGCCCGGCCCGGACGGCAAAATGAAGGACGTGGAATTCAAAGGCATGGGCATCGACGGCTTCGACAACGTGAAAAAGAAATTCGTCTCTTCCTGGATCGACAATATGGGGACCGGCATTGAGTTCTCCGAAGGCACATACGACCCCGCCACGAAAACGTTCACTTACGCGTCGGAAATGGAAGCGGTGCCGGGTATGAAAACCAAGGTGCGCGAAGTGCTAAAGATCGCCGATAACGACCATCACACGTTCGAGTGGTACGAAGACCGCGGCAAGGGCCAGGAAGCCAAAACGATGGAGATTAGTTACACGCGGAAGAAGTAGGAGGGATTCCGACTTTTAACTTCTGACTTCGGTGCCGTCTTCTTCCCCGGTGTCCTGCCCGGGCACCGGCAGCACAGACCGTGTAGAATCCTGGCATCGCTACAGTCTGTATGCGTATGAACTCGACTGGTTTAACCAGTCAAGTTTTAACAAAGCGAAGATGGACGTCCGCGCGTCGTTGTTCCCAAAACAAAAAGCTAGATAAGCATCATCTCGTTCGCGCGACACGTCAGCTCTTCGAGTGCATAACTTGTTCTCCTGGTTCTCATAAGCTTGACAGTCGTGAGGCGCTCTGAATAGGATCGCGCCATGAACACTCTCAAGACTGCCTCATTATCATTGGCAGTCATTCTGGCAACTGCATTAGTAACTGTCTCGTCATTCGCGCAGACCCCGACGGCCGCAACAAGTCCGGCGATGAGCTCCAGTCCAGTTTTTCCGTGGGCGATCGGTGTCCGGCTCGCGTTGCCGGCGAACGGACCGCCGACCGCAGCCGAGATGCAGAAGATGACGGCTCCGGCTCAATCTCAATCGCTGTGGACACGCACAACCAACAACCCTCCCGCTAACCTTGGCACCATCCTGCTGCTCACTGACGGCACGGTCATCGCCCACGAAGAGAACGATCAAAACAACAACGTGGCTACGAGGAACTGGTATAAGCTCACGCCCGACATTAACGGCAGCTACATAAACGGAACCTGGTCACCAATCGCCCCCTTGCCCGTGGGCTACGGCCCTCTCTTTTTCGGATCTGCGGTACTGCCCGACGGTCGGGTGGTGGTAGAAGGCGGTGAGTACAATCAATATGGCGGCGGTTTTACCAGGCTAGGAGCTATTTACGACCCGGTGGCCGATGCCTGGACAAACGTAAATCCCCCCAGCGGCTGGAGCGCCATTGGTGATGCCTCGACCATAGTGTTGAATAACGGGACGCTAATGCTGGCCAACGCAGTCACCAGCCAAGCAGCACTTCTCAACGCATCGACCTTGACGTGGACCGCTACCGGCTCCGGCAAGTTTGACATCAACGATGAGGAAGGATGGACCCTGCTTCCCAACGGAAAGGTGCTCACGGTCGATGCCTACGTTCAACACTACCAGTCCAACGGAATGAATTACGAAATCTACGATCCCAACAGCGGGAGCTGGTCCGTTGCCGGCACTACGCCGGTGCAACTGTGGGATTCGGCGGCCAATTGCGGTGGAAATGCCTCGTATGAAGTAGGTCCTGCTCTTTTGCTCCCCAACGGGACGGTTTTCGCCACGGGAGCGAATAGCTGCGGCCCAGCCCACACTGCCATTTACAACGTCGCCTCGGGTACCTGGACTGCGGGCCCGGACTTTCCCGGTAATCTCGACATCGCCGATGGCCCAGCAGCGCTGGAGCCCAACGGTAAGATGGTTATGATGACCAGCCCCTTGATTTTCAATGCGGGTTCCATCTTCTTCGAGTGGGACGGGAGCAACCTGACTCCAGTATCGGGTCCGCCCAACGCTCCCAATGTCTCCTCGTTCCAGGGACACTTGCTCGTGCTTCCCACCGGGCAGATCATGTACACCGATTACACCAACGATGTCGAAATCTTCACGGCCATGGGGGGCAACTACAACTGGGCGCCGTCGGCATTTCTGACGTCACTCGCAATTTCCCGCGGAAGCTCATTCGTTCTGTTCGGCCTCAAGTTCAATGGCCTCTCGCAAGGCACCGCCTACGGCGATGATCTACAGAACGCCACCAACTATCCCATCGTGCGCATTACCAACCTTGCCACCCGCCACGTTTTCTACTGCCGCACCCATGACCACAGCACCATGGCGGTTGGCTACCCGGGTCCCGCGTCCACCCACCTGGACATACCGGCCAACATGGAAACCGGCCAGAGTTACCTGGAGGTGGTGGCCAATGGCATTCCGTCGCAGAAGTACAAAATTGTAATTCAATAGAGAGCGAAAACCAGCTAGCCCAGTAAGTGCATTGCCGACACGTTGCTGATCCGCGAGGAAAAGTGCGCGAAGTCGTGAAGATCGTCGATAGAGACATTGCGCCTTCGAGGGTACGAAGATCGCGACGGGAGGAAGCGAAACGATGGCGATCAACTAAGCGTGGCAGGAGTAATGCCTTCCAAACTTCTACTTCTGACTTCTATCCTGTGCCTTCGGTTTTAATGGCCTCCCAAAAGGGGCTGGATCGGCGGAATCTGGCCAGCAAGAGGTCCGGGGCTAACGAGCGTGGGGGAATTGGTTCCAAGTGGGGTTTGGCCGAGCAAGGTTGGGACAGTGCCGACCGAGACCGTCGGCAAGCTATTCCCACTTAATGGGACGTTGGCGGCAGCGTTCACGGTGCCACCCGAGGTGCTAGCGTTGACCGTGCCAGCCCCAGCGACCGTCACATTCGCACCAGCAGTGACTGTAGCTGGAGTGATCGTGATTGTTCCGCCAGAACCCGGCACAGCGTTGCTCACGAGCGCGAGAAGTTGATTGCTGCTCGATACCGAAACTGTAGTTCCCGTCAGATTCCCGCCTAACAACCCGTTCGTAACAACGCCGCGCGAGCCGAGAAGATTGTTTACGGCAGTCGATGTGCTAGTAGAAGCGTTTGCTGCAACAGACCCCACAAGGCCGGCTCGGCCGACGGTTCTGGCCAGCTGATCGTTGGAAGCCAAGATTACCTTGGTCCCCTGGCCTATGACCAGGTTTGTCGGAACAAGAATCCCCTTTGCCAGCTCTTTGGCCTGGTCGTTAATCGCGGCCCGAATAAGCGCCATACTGGGCAGCATATCGCCGCCGGGAAAGTTGACCAGGGTCGACGTCTTAACGATGTGCTCCAGATTGACATCAACCGGATCGGGAATTCTCTTCGCGTCCGGGCGCATGATCACCATCTTGCCGGGCCGAAGGACCACCGAATCACCGGAGGTCCCGTTCCGCGACAAGCGCAGGCTTCCTTCAAGGACGAGCACTTTGATGTACTGATTGGGGATATATTCCATCATGATCGTCGTGCCGGTGATGGCCGCCGTGACCGCGGCGGTATGAATCTTCGCGCCGCCCAGTCCCTTCGGCACTTGAAGAAGCATGGACCCCTTTTCCAGCGTCATGTCGCGCATCCCCGTTTTAAAACTGAAGAATGTCTCCGCCCCGAGGCGCGTCAGAGTGTTGTCTTGGAAAAGCAACTCCGAGCGCGATTTGCCCCCAGTTTGAAGGCCGAGATCGTCTTTGATGATATCGCGTATAATGGCGGGATGACCGCCTTTTGCCGGGTCGATCACGCTAACCCGGTTAATAATCTTGGTGACTTCCGCCGATGTAAGCGGACCCGCGGGCGATTGCTGGACGGAAAAGATGCAGGCGACAGCGGCGACAATTAAAGAAAGATTGGTTTTAAGCATAGATCTAATGTTCAGCTGATTACTCATAATTATCACAATTACGAGAATTCGTCAAATCAAAAAAATGCCGATCGATTTGAGTCGTTTCGGGCGGCTGCGGAGACCCTGTTTGCGGACTCCTAAAAAGGCGCAATTGGGGGAGCGGACCAAGTTGCCTCTTGGCCGCGCCGCAGCAAACATCATAAAATACGCGCCTCATCCTGACCGGGTGAACTGCGAAACCACCTCTGAAATTAAGCAAGGCGCACGCCCGCCGGGTCCCACGCGGTTCCTACCATTGCTCTGTCGGCATGTTTCCCGCTGCGTCCGAGATCATGTCCCGTCGGCGCACCATTATCGTTGTTCTGCTCACAGCGCTTTGTGCGGGAGTCGCAATCTTGGTCGATTTCGTGCCTCCGGGCTATTACCTCCAGACCGAATCGCGGCTTCGCGATGTAATCGCTCGCTCCGGACGGACAACGCCGATCAATCCCGATCTCATCTTTCTCGCGATCGACTCCGGTTCGGTGACCTTGGATGAAGACCTCGATGTCAATAGGCTGTTTCCGTCGAGCGCCAACGACCCCGAGTGCCGCCGCGCTCTTCAGATCATGAGCAAAGGTTGGCCGTGGGACCGCGAAATCTACGCTATGATTTTAGAGCGCCTCGTCCGCGCTGGGGCAAAGGTGGTCGCCTACGATTGCCTCTTTCCGGCGCCGGCACGGGGTGATGATGCATTTCGCACGGCGCTCGATCAATTCAAATCGCAAGTGGTGATCGGAAGTAACTTTGTTTCTCCCGCCGAGGTTGATCGATCACGCCGCATTCCCTCCAGTTACGACCCGCCCGCGGAAACCCTGATCCCAAGGGCGGAGATGCCAGATAGTCGCGTCGGGTTCACCAATTTTTTCACCGACGAAGACAAAATTGTGCGCGGGACTCAATACCGGGTCGCCTTTCGAGAGCGCGAGAATCCGACGGCAACGTACCTTTCGCTTTCGGCACGCGCTGTCTCAGAGGCTGGACATCCCGAGCAGGTTCCCAATGATCTGGCCGAGCATCTTATCCGCTTTACCGGGCCGCCTCGATCGGGTTTCCGTCCGCATCCGGTGTTCGAGATCTTTGTGCCCGAATATTGGGAACACAATTACCGGACTGGCGAATTTTTCCGGAACAAAATCGTCGTCATCGGAGCGGAAGGAAAATGGCAGAAGGACGAATTGGCGACACCGTTCGGCCCGATGCCCGGCGCCGAACTCCATCTCAACGCCCTTAATGCGCTGCTGCACGGCGAATTCCTGAAAGAACTTTCACCATTTGCCAGAGCGGCGGTCACAATTTTGGCGACTCTCCTTGGAGCTGCACTTTGTTTAATGATTCGGTCACCGTGGCTGCGTTTGCTCGCTCTTGGCGCTCTCGACGGAGCCGGGCCATTTTGCGCTCTTTGGTTTTACAATCATCAAGGCCTTTATCTTCCCTGCCTTGCCCCGCTCCTGGCCATCAACTCAAACGTTCTCTTCTGCCTGGTTTCGGATTTCAGCTTCGAACGCATCGAGAGAGCCAAACTAAGATCGACATTGCGGAAGCAGGACGATCTCACCCATATGATCGTTCACGATCTGCGGTCGCCGCTGACTGTCGTTACGGGCTACGTGGATGCGCTGCAAGAAATGGCTTCCGATAAACTGAACCCGAGCGAAGCACAGTGTGTCGCCGAAGCGAAACGGGGCGCCCACGACATGGCCGATATGATTACGACCCTGCTGGACGTCGGTCGTCTCGAGGCGGGCGAAATGCCGCTTCGCTTACAATCCCACGATGTCGCGCAGATCGCGCGCAAAACTGCGAGTCGATTTACGCCTGTGCTCCACGGTCGCACCCTTGGTTGCGACGTGCCACCCGGACCGGTCTCGGTCTCTTGTGACGCCGATGTGATTCGCCGCGTTCTGGAAAACTTGATCAGCAATGCGCTGAAGTTCACAAGATCAGATGGAACCATCCGCGTAAATGTTGAGCGCAACTTAGCGGACGTGACGATCTCGGTGAGCGACGACGGCCAGGGCATCCCGCCGGATCAGCACAAACACATCTTCGAAAAATTCGGACAGACAGACAGCGGCAGCGAACATCGACACTCCACCGGCCTCGGCCTCGCCTTTTGCCGGCTGGCGGTGGAAGCGCACCAAGGAAAGATCGGCGTTCAGAGCGAACTTGAAAAAGGAAGCACGTTTTGGTTTACGCTCCCGATTCGGGATCACTCGGAGCTAAACAAGATGTCGATCCCCGAAACGACAGCGTCGTTGAAAAGTCTTGATCGTTAATCAGCGCGTTATCGCGAAAAGAAATGGGGCACCGGATTATCGCTTTGTCCGTAATGCGTTCAATTGCGGCAAACGATTCATCGACGGATTGAGCGGCTGTCTGCTACATTCCGCGCGTCGACGAACCCGTGAGTGAGACCGCAATCGATCCGCGCTTTCGAAATCGCGAACGCCAGCCCGGTCTCGATCTTCTCCGTGCGCTCGCCATCATCGTCGTCGTTATCTATCACGCCGGCATTTTCGGCTTCGCGCTTCCGAACCATTGGCATCGCTTCGGCTGGGTCGGCGTCGATCTTTTCTTCGTCCTCAGCGGTTATCTCATCGGCGGACAACTGCTCGCGCCGGTCGAGCGTGGGCAAAGCATCAACTTCCCGCGCTTCTTCGTGCGCCGCGCCTTGCGAATCATGCCCGCGTACTTTGTCATTCTCGCGGTTTACTTTTCCCTCCCGTCGCTGCGGGAGTTCCCGGAGATTTCTCCGCTCTGGAAATTTCTCATCTCGGTGCAAAACATCGGCCTGCGAGGCGGCACCGCTTTCTCTCACGCCTGGTCGCTCGCAATCGAAGATCAATTCTACGTGGTGCTGCCGCTACTTCTCTTGTTGGTAAGCCGGTGGAAGCGTGCTGGCGTCATTGTTCCGTGCGTTGTCGTTCTCGGCGGGATCGCACTCCGCGCCTTTCTCGCCTGGCGAAACCCCGGCGACACCGGCGTTTCTGACCGCGGGTTCCAACTGTGGATCTACTATCCCACCTGGACGCGGCTCGATCCGCTCGTCTTTGGCGTCGTGCTCGCGGCGATCGAGAAATTTCGCCCGAACTGGTGGGGGCGGCTCATGAATGCGGCGCGCTGGCTTTGGCTGCCCGGATTAGCGGCCATCGTTTACGGTTTATATCTGGGGGAGAACGATCTCACGATTGCGACCTGCATCTGGCAATTCCCGCTCATTGCGTTCGGCATGGCCGCGTTGCTCGTCTGCGGTATCAGTCCGCGCCTGCCGTTCCGGCGAATCGAAGTGCCCGGCGCAGCGTTTTTCGCCAGCATCGCCTACAGCGTTTACCTGAGTCACAAACTTGTCATCCACGCTGCGATCCAATTCTGTTCCAATCATAACATCGCGCTGACATCAGTTCCGGCCGTTCTCCTCGTCGAGCTGTTGATCTACGCTGCCGGCCTCATCCTCTTCTTGTCAATCGAACGCCCATTCCTCCAGCTCCGCCATCGCCTCAGCCGCTCGCTATTTCCCAGATCTGGCCTATAGTTATCGATGTCTAAACCGTCTGGTGCCTCTTTTTCACGTCGGATGCCCGACAATATTACCGAAGAGTTGGTGGCCGTGCTTTCCTCCAAGGCCTCGTTCGAATTCAAGCCTTTGTTCGAAATCATCCTGCTTAATCTTCGGGAACGAAATGCCGCCAGCGGCGGCGAAGAAATGCTGCGCCTGCGTTCTTATGAAAAGCTCCAGGGCCTGGTCAATCAGGGCGCAGTAACGAGAACGGTCACCGGCATCACCAAAAAATATAAAGGGGTCGCGTCGCGCATGGTCGGGCTCAAAGCGGAGATGAAAGTCTTGCGTGCCGAGTGGAGTCAGAAACTCCTGACTAAAGCTGCGGCGCGGAGCTGACCTCTGACCTCCTTGGCTCGCCGTAGTCTTGGCGTAGGCGGCTGATCTCTCGCTTCGCTGAAGATCACTTACACGCGCGAGAAGCAGTGTCGCTACTTCGATTCGTTTGTGACGAAGGGCGGCGAAAGAACTCGCTCCACGCAGCTGGTATCCAGGTCTTTGGTGCTACCTTTCGACAAGAACTCCTGCATCAACTGATCGACACATTCAAAGTTGGTCAGCCCATCCGGCATATGGGCCCCGTGGGCAATGATAACGTGCTTGCTATTTGGCAAATGGCTCGCGACTTCTTCGCCCCGCTGCGGCGGCGTTATCGGATCCAAATTGCCTGACAAGATCAAGACCGGGATATTGGAGGTCACCGGCTCATGAAACCCGTTCGGTATTTTCCCTCGCGGCCACATGCTACAGGCGCGTGTTTGCTGAAAGACGCGATAATTACCAAATGGGTTTCCTGCATTTACTTTCGCCGCTTCGTCCTGATCAATGAATGGCGTGTCCTCCGCGCAGGTCACGCATAAGTACATGCCATCGGCGATGAAGTCGGGAACAGACCTGTCCGCCGGGATCGCTTCTTTAAGAAACGGGCCGAAGTCACCTCGGGCGGCTTGATGAATGATAAGGGGTATTCGTCGGGCGCCGTCGGGCGAATACATTCGAAAGCGCAATTTTTCAGCAAATATGTCACGTTGGATTTCCACCGTGACTGTTGCGCTCTTATTCGGCGGTGAATACTCGACCCGGGCCGGTTCCCGTCCCAATCGCTCTACCACCTCCTCCCACTCCTGCTGGATTTGCGGAAAGGCCTCATGACAGGCCTCATCCTTCGCGCACTGCTCCAGCAATAAATCCATGGCGCGCTTGGCCGCACGCGCATGGTAAAGAGGCATCTTAAGATACGTCGGCGCCACCCCCATCAGAATGGCGCTGCGGACCCGATCAGGATGTTGTCGCATATAGACTAACACTGCGCGTGTCCCGTAAGAGAGGCCAAAGAGGTTGATTCGATCATAACCGAGCCAGGCGCGCACATCGTCGAGATCGTCCATGGCGATGGAGGTGGTGTATTGCGTTAGATCAGCCCGTTGTTCCAGCGCCTGCCGAAGATTCTGCACATATTCCACTGGATACATCTCGGTGAGATAATCCTGCGGACTCTTCGTCCTCGCCGCCGCGGTCAGTGGATTTGATTTACCCGTGCCTCTTTGATCAACCAGGACAACATCGCGGTGGCGACGGTATTCCTTCCCTTCCTTGGCATAAAAGTCCGCGGCACCGGTCGCGGCCACGCCCGGACCACCTTCCAGATGAAATAACGGCTCCTCCTTCGAGGTGGGATCGAGAGCCGGCAGGACAACAACGTTCAAATCGATTGTCCGCCCGGACCGGGTCTCACGATTCTCAAAAACCGTTAGCTTCCCGCATAAGAGCTCTTCATTAATACCGGGCAACTTGTATGGCCGCAACGGACCAGAAGTCGTCAGCCGCTTCGCGGAACTATCGCTCTTATGGCAAGCCCCACCGCAAAATGCGAAAAGTAAGAGGGTACCGGCCAGTGCCCCGAAATTGACTAAGCAACAACAGCGGCGTCCCGGCATGTGCAGAAAGCTATTGGCAGCGGATGTGAGAAACAAACCCAAACTGCTCGCTTCTACTTCCAAATGACCATCTATCATAAGCGGCTTATGACGCGTTCTTGATCGCCCGAATGCCACCTGAGCGCGTCGACTATCATTTCAACGTCCAGGCGGCCGAACTTGCGTTGTGCCGTCGATCAGGCGATGGGCGGTCCCGGCGTGGATAATCTTTCGGTTTTCTTTCTCGCTCAAGGCGAACAATCCGCCGATGCCGTAATGGCGCGGCTGACCACGTTCATACGTGCGGCCAGGCAAACTCTCGATCTTGCCGTTTATGACATGCGGTTCAGTGATCCACTCCGCGCCCAGTTAGCGTCGGCTTTGCACGAACGTGCAGAGGCGGGTGTGCAAATCCGTTTTTGCTACGATGGCGACAAACCATCTCAGCCAAATGTCGCCGCCGGTCAGGATCCCGCTCCGGCCGGTACCGGAACATTTGTCCAATCGTTAGGCTATCCCTGGCGTCGAATTGCCGGCATGAAACTGATGCACAGCAAATTTATCCTGCGCGATCGACAATCGATCTGGACTGGCTCGACCAACATGACGGACGACGCCTTTAGCTTAATGGAAAACAATATTCTCGAGATCGATTCGTCCCCGCTGGCTAATTACTACGCTCAGGATTTCGAGCAGCTCTGGGAAAAAGAAAACTTCGATAACACCGGCAACATTCAGACCGTGCCCGTGCCGCTGACCTTTTCCGGTCAATCGGCCGAGGCGCGCGTCATGTTTTCTCCGGGTTGCGGTTTGGAAATCGATTCCGAAATCGCGAGGCGCGTTCGCGCGGCGCAGCGTCGCGTCCGCATCTGCAGTTTATTGATCAACTCAGGCACTCTCATCTCCGAGCTTGGCAATTTGTTGCGCGCAGGCCGCGTCGCCGTGGATGGAATTTACGATCGCACGCAAATGGCCGAGGTTTACGTGCAGTGGCAGGACGTGCCGCAAAATCGGTGGAAGATCGACGCGCTTAAAGACATCATCGCGCGCGCCAGCCTGGTCGGAAAAAATTCAACTCCCTACACCCCGAACGGGCGCCACGATTTCATGCACAACAAAGTTCTCGTGATCGACGACAGCGTGATCACCGGCTCTTATAACTTTTCACGCAGCGCCCAATTCAACGCCGAGAACATTCTGTTCATCGAAAGCGCACTGCTCGCCGAGGCCTACAGCGTTTACATCGATCACCTCATCCAGAAATACCGGGGATGATGCACGGCTGGAGCGGCAGGCGTGACGCCTGCGAAACAAATTTCGCGAAGCGTGTGGTTGCGGTTGTGTCAGCCGCAGAAATTTAACGTCTGACTTCTGATCTCTGACTTCTGATCGCTGGCCTCTGTTGGCGCTAATCCACAAAGTCCGCGATTGACCGATATTTCTGGGTGAGCTCCCGGATGCGGTGGTCGTAACGGTGAAGGTGGCGGATTGCACGGTAGATAAGCCAGGAGCCGAGCACGATCAGACCCAAGTTTAGGAGCAACAGCGGCACCAACAGAGGGATCACGGCACCAATATTGTAATAGCG
>Ga0193729_1001122_pt1 | contig 13757 bp, 14 predicted proteins | sample U1c2metaG_FD_143036 | JGI IMG/M metagenome (GOLD analysis project Ga0193729, IMG submission 143036) | Soil microbial communities from a riparian zone of the East river system, Colorado, United States - U1c2 | ecosystem: Environmental > Terrestrial > Soil > Riparian zone | place: USA: East River... | reverse complement strand
AGAAGGATTTCGTTGGGCACTGCTGGGGAAAAGCAAAGGTCCCGGAGCGCTGCTCGCAATGTCAATCGTAGCAGTAGTCATTTTGCTAATCGGCGGTCTCTATTACTTTCGCCGAATGGAAAACACTTTTGCCGACATCGTCTGATGTAGTTTTCGAGTGCGATGACCTGTCACCGCTTTTTTATCGTTCATGTGGTTTCCCGGATCATCTTCAACTGCCAACCAGACAATTTCAAACCACGCCCGAAAAGTCTCAAACGCCAGCAGATAAGTTTTTAATGTCGATCCATACACTTTCCGTCCCGTTTGATAAATTTCGAATGCCATTAGATAAGTCTCGAGTCCGGCTGGATAAGTTTTCCATCCCGATGGATAAGTTCTCCGATGCATTAGATAAGTTTTCCAATGCGGTAGATAAGTCTTCCACCCCGATTCCTGGCTATCATTGCACACTCAAGAAATCAATCAACTCCTTGGAAATCAAGTACTTAGTTGAAGCCCGCTGGCCGGCAAATGCTGCCGGCAGGCATTACTTGCGCCTGGGTATATCTCATAACGCAGCTCGTCCCTTTTTCGCAGGGCTTAATACCCCGAGATACTCTTGAGATGGAACATCTTACTTTCATACTCACCTCTCAAGCGCGGCGCGACGTAAATATTTTCACCTCGCGACGTCGTAAACTTTCGACCCGACGCTGCCGTTCCTTTAGTGCGGCCACGGCAGTGCTCACAACTTCTTCACCGGAGGCCAAGGCCTCGGGCTGGAGTGGAGGCTCGATTGTTATGAGTAAGACAAATGACGAAGTACTGGCAGCAGTGGACACTTTGATTAAGGTGTGGACTGACAATCCAACCTTTAGCATGGGTGGTCTGACGCTGACCATGGTCCAGACCAAGGCTGACGATTTGCGTAACCGGAACAAGCTTGTCGAAGACGCCCGAACAGAACTGAGTCGTCTGATTGACGAAAGCAATGATGTTCGGGATGAAGTCGCTGAGCTGGTCACGCGTGGTCGAAGTGGCATGCGGGCGGCTTTTGGTCCCGACTCGCCACAGTACGCACAGGTAGGCGGCACTCGCGCCAGCGAGCGCAAGCCGCGCACGAAAACCAAGAAGGGCGCTGCGCAAACCTAGGCAGCCCGATAACCCGGGAGGGGCGCACCCGCGCCCCTTGCGGTTTCTTACTCGAAGCATCCTGATTTCTGAACGCTGACTTCTTGGTCTCCATCGTCCATGTCTGACATCGCCATTAGAGTAGAAGGCCTCGGAAAGCGTTATCGCATCGGCGAGCGCGAACGCTACAAAGCTCTGCGCGACGTGATCACTGACGCCGCCGCCGCCCCCTTCCGCAAGCTGCGCAGCGCCTTCAGCAACAGCCACTCAAATGGTAATGGAGCCAACGGCAACGGCCATTCACCCTCATCACTCATCACTCATGACTCATCACTCGTTAGAGCGGATTCGCAATCCGCAATTCGCGATTCGCAATCGGACCTGTTTTGGGCGTTAAAGGACGTCAGCTTCGAAGTAAAGCGCGGCGAAGTCGTCGGCATCATCGGCCGCAATGGAGCAGGGAAGAGCACGCTCCTAAAAATCCTCTCGCGCATCACCGCTCCGACCACCGGCGAAGTAGAAATCAAAGGCCGCGTCGGTTCATTGTTGGAAGTCGGCACCGGCTTCCACCCCGAACTAACCGGCCGCGAAAACATTTACTTGAACGGCGCCATCCTGGGCATGAAGCGCGCCGAGATCAACCGCAAGTTCGACGAGATGGTCGCCTTCGCCGAAATTGAAAAATTCATCGATACACCAGTAAAGAGATACTCCAGCGGCATGTTCGTAAGACTGGCCTTCGCCGTCGCCGCGCATCTCGATCCTGAAATACTTTTGGTTGACGAAGTCCTTGCGGTTGGTGACGCGCAATTTCAGAAGAAGTGTTTCGAAAAGATGAAGCAGGTGAGATCCCACGGAAGAACAATTTTTCTGGTAAGCCACAACATGTCAGCGCTTAGACTCATCTGTTCGAAGGGTATTGCGCTCGATAGTGGGCACGTGATTTTGGCTGGAGAAGTGAATGCCGTATGTGATTGGTATCTTCAAACGACTCAGGAAGCTGTTAACGCTCAGTTGACGATCGAGACACCTACATATGAAGTCGAGAAAGTCGAAATCAAGTCTATGGGCGGACAAGCGATTAAGACTTACGACGATGTTGAGATAAGAGTGCGCGTGAAAGCCAAAGTAGCCGTCGGGGATCCTGGCATCTATTTTGGAGTTTTGACCATGGACGGGAGACGGCTCGCTGGCCTCGACTTTCGTGACTTCACCACAACACCGCCAATGTCTGCAGGGGAAACCGCCGAATTGGGGTTCTTGGTAACTAGTTTTCCGCTAATGCCAGGCAACTACGCGCTTGAGCTTCAAATTAAGGATATGGCACATCACAAGATCGAGTTGGTCCCCGTGACGTATCCGTTCGTCGTTGTAGAAACTCCTGTGTACGGCGGTCGTCAAATGGATCGATGGTTTGGGAACGTTGCCCTTCGAGCTTTACCGCTGGCCAAGAGGATTTCAGGACTAGAAATCTAGGACTAGTTATTGATGGAGAATTCTCAGGTTCAAATGCCTCGCGACCCTAAGAGGCTTCGGATACTAATGATGCTCCATATGCCATGGGACAGTAATTTTGGCGGACCTAAGGCGCAAATGTGTTTGGCGGAAGAGTTCCGAAGGTCCGGACATGAGGTTGAGAAATTTGACTATGTTGACGGATATCCTCCAGGAAACTCACGCTTGGGAGGGCTAGTGGGTCCCAGATTTGCCACCAAAGCAAAAAGCTTCATCAAGGCCAACGCCAACCGCTTTGATATTATCGATTGCCATCAGGGAAACCTACCTTTCACCAAGGCTGAGTTAGGATTCCGAGGACTCTTGGTGGCTCGTTCCGTCGGACTCTATGCATTTCATCGAGAGTTTCTTGAGTTCAAGGAGAAGAGATGGCCGGGCCAGCATACGGGCAACCGCGTTGCTAATTCCATACGATCCTGGCGCGCCAAGCGGGAATTCCCGGATTTTCTGCGCAGTTTCTTGAACTGTGATCTCATCAATCTTTGCAATCAGGACGAAAGGACGTATGTCGATGAAATCCTTCGTCTGGGCAATAAGACTGTGGTCTTTCCCTTCGGACTCTCTCGGGAAGAGCATTTGCGGTTTCGCAGTATTCGCCGGTCGGTCACAGCACTAAGAATCAATCCTCAGATCGTGTTTATTGGTTCATGGTTACCAGGAAAAGGTTCATTTGACTGGGCGCAAATAGTGGGTCGCGTTAGGGCTGAACGTCCGAGTGTGAAATTCGTATTCCTAGGCACGGGAGTTAGTGAGCATAGGGTGATGTCTGGTCTTCGAGAACAGGATCGCGTCGCGGTCCGGGTAGTGCCAAAATTTGATAACCAAGAGCTTCCGCAACTTTTGTGTGATTCCACCATTGGCGCCTTTCCAAGCTATGTAGAAGGATTCGGTTTTGCTGTCTTGGAAAAACTGGCTAGCGGTCTGCCGACCGTCGCATATGACATACCTGGTCCACGCGGGATGCTTCGAGGAATCGATCGCCGTCTTCTGGTAAGATGCGGAGACATTAAAACGTTTAGCTCGAGGCTAGTGGATTTGATTAGCCTTCCAGTAGATGAATATTCAAATTTGTCAGCGAAATGCGTGGAGACCGCAAGCCAGTTTCGCTGGACTAGGATCGCCCGTGCGACTCTTCATGCATATCTAAGTGCTCTCTCCCAACTTAAGCTGGGACAGACAGTGAACAGTCGTTCATTTCGCGAATACAACCTCATCAGGCCCTCCACGTGTAAGATTGAAAGCGTCGCAAGCCAAGCTTAGTATCGCCCTCGTTACTCGTAACCGGCCGGAATCGCTTCGTCGCTGCTTAGCGAGCCTGCGACAACAAACGGTTACTGACTTCGAAATTGTGGTGTCTGACGATTCAGATGATGCCTATATCGAACGGACGCGCGAGATCGCTTTGGAGTTTGAGGCTCGCTATGTAGTTGGGCCCAGAAAGGGTCTCTACGCGAATCGAAATCATATTGTTAAGGCATGTCACGGTACCCACTTACTGAGTGCCGATGATGATCACGAATATCCACCTAATTATGTCGAGCGTGTGCTTGCTGCAGTGAATATTGAGCCGTCTACGATCTGGTGCATGGGTGAAGTTTATGACAAATCAAGTTTGAATGCTGGCCCGTGGCATGGCCCGGGTCAGATTAATCCGCGAGGAGCACTCGTGCCAATAACATCTGAGGAATCGTCTCATGTTTGGGGTATTTCAGATGGAGCGACCGTTTACCCTCGATTTATTTTCAATCGATTCAGGTTCTTTGAAAAGATCCGTTTTGGCGATGGATACAAAGAGTTCGGATGCTTGCTACATTTCCTAGGATTCCGCATTCGACCTTTAAGAGATACCGGGCCGTTGCACCACCTTTATGAGGTAGGACGGTCCTTTGAGAAGACTTATCACGAGTTTGCGGCAACCTATTTCGCAATGTTGATGTTTTCGTTTTTCTACCAAAGGCGCCTCGTCAACATGCTAATTACAACTATCCAATTGGTGAGTCAGTTTTTCATTCGTCCACGTGATTTCGCTCTCGCAATACCGATTGCACTACGCTGGTTCAAGGCCCGCCGGAGACAAGTGATTATTTGGAAGGAATCCTACAGCGTAGGTGATACGGAAAACTCTGCTCTGACCGAACCCTTTTGTCTAAGAGAAATGATTTCTTGAATATCTTACGCCGCATCTACCCTCTTTGGATTAGAGAGAAGATGTATTTCCACGTCCTCGATCAAAATCAAGAAGGCAAAATGCCACCCCACGGCGTGGCCTTACAGTTTGCGCCTGTCCGAATTAGGGCCCTCCTGTCGACGGATTATGGCCATCGACAAATACTCAAGCTCGGATATTATGAGCGGAGGTTGAGTTCCCATATCGCCCGTCTTGCTAAGAACGGTGGTGTGTTAATCGACGTAGGCGCCAACATTGGGTACTTCACGATGATTTGGCTAGCATTAAACCCGTGTAATAGAGCCTATGCGTTTGAACCTTCACGGCGCAATTTTTCGATGCTGCGTGAGAATCTTCTGAGCGTGCGAAGTCCCGAACGAGCCGAGCTATTTAACTGCGCACTTGGGGCCGAGAGTGGCCTTTCGAACTTTCATCTTGGTCCACCAGATCAAACCGGATGGGGTGGCCTTTCCAAATCTCAATCGGCTGTTAAAGTCCAAGTTAGACGCCTTGACGAAGTAATTCCAGCAGGTATTAACGTCGACGTTCTCAAAATAGACACAGAGGGTGCAGATTCTTGGGTGATTAAAGGCGCAGAACGTCTCTTGCGAGAGAAGTCCATCAAATCCGTTTACTTTGAGATCAATCAAGCCCGAATGTCTTCCCTTGGAATCAAAGATGGAGAAGCTCAAGATTTTCTCGAGGCTCTTGATTACTCAGTCGAGCAGCTGGAAACCAGTTTATTCAAAGCGGTCCCCAATCCAACCTCATAATAAGCTGAAGAATTATCGCGGCCATGACACCTTCCGCATGCCTAATCGTGGGAACCAGACGCTTTCATAAGATAAATTCCCGAGAATTTATCGCTGTAAAAACTCGGCCTGTGGTTGCGCGGTCGTCGCGACCCGGGTTGGACTTGGTGCTAGCTGAAACCGAACGAAGCTCTTGTATTAAATCAATCGAAATCTCCTCAATTGTACGAAGCAGTTAAGAGACTAATACTAAACCCAGATACACGATTGCGCTTAGGGCAGGCGGCTTGGAAACGCGTTCAGCCGTTGCGGTGGCGCGAGTCGGTCGTAACTCTTTCAACTACATCTCAATCGTGGCTCTCAGAATTTCACCAAATAACTCTGCCGTGAACATTCTCGCACGAACGCAGCTCTTGTGTAGGCGCAAGTATAGAGCGCGTCGGTTGGGATTTCGCTTTAGACGCGCCGCGGAATTCGAGGCGCCATCTTGCATTCGAGTTGGTAACTCATTAGTACCACTGAGCCTACCTGACGACACCGGAACGCGAACCGCCTTTGTGGATATTTTGTTGGACGATTGCTATTCGCTCGCTGCCATTCCGGATGACGTAAAGACCGTGATAGACATCGGCAGCCATGCAGGTCTATTTGCAGTTGCCGCAAGACGCCGGTGGCCAAACGCAGTTATTCATTGTTACGAGCCCAACCAATGTTTGAGAGTGCATTGGAGCAGGCAGGCCGATCAAGTGGGGTTTGACGTTTATGAGGAGGCCGTGGGAGAGAGCGCAGCCAAGGTTGGTCTAGTTACAAACGATGATTCTGTTCAGGTGCGAGCAATCGAGATTCCTGGCGGCCCGATTCATCAAAGCGCTTTCTCTGAAGCTGTCAAAAGAATCGGCGGAGATGTTGATGTTGTGAAATTGGACTGCGAGGGAGGGGAGTGGTCCATCTTGAAAGACGCCCAAGCCTGGCAAAATATCAGATTCCTAACAATGGAGTTTCATTTGTGGGCAGGCTATACCGCTAAGGAGTTAGAGTTTCGCATTAGTGAGTTAGGCTTTCAAATCACTAGGTTGCAGAAGACTGGCCCAGACTTCGGTCTTCTCTCTGCGCGTCGGATTTAACCGCAAACGAGTGAATATTGTTCAGATCGTGCCGGCCTTGCCACCTTCGATAAATGGCGTAGGAGATTACGCTTTGTTTGTCGCCAAGGAACTTCGTCGATCTCATGACATTGAGTCGGAATTCATCGTCGATTGTCGAGCTACAGTTCCAGGTGTGGATGTAGAACGCTTCGAAATCGAAGCGCTGCGCGCAAGATCCAGGCGAGCGCTTGTTTCGGCTCTAGGTCACAGTTCAAGTACCGTCGTCGTTCTGCATTATGTCGGTTACGGATACGCTAGCCGTGGTTGCCCAAATTGGCTGGTAGAAGGGTTACGAGAATGGTGCCGAGCAAATAGCCGGGGCAGAATTGTTACAATCTTCCACGAGATCTCAGCATTTGGGCCGCCGTGGAGAAGTGCGTTTTGGCTTTCGGCGCCACAGAAAATTCTAGCTAAACGACTTGTTCATCTGAGTGACGCTTGCATTACAAGCGGCGAGACCTATCGACAAATATTGCAATCAATGTCGGGGGCGTCGGGCCCCACAATTTCGACCCTGCCGATTTTTTCAAATGTGGGAGAACCCGATAATGTGCCACCCTTGGGAAGTCGGAGTCGCCGCGCCGTGATCTTCGGTGGGGCAGCAACAAAGCGGAGGGTGTACGGACACTCTCTCAAACAATTTGGCGAGATTTTGGGGTCTCTGCGTTTTGAAGAGATATGTGACATAGGGCCGCCCTGCGAGCGAGCGTTTCAAGAACTGAATGGAATTCCTATTGTAATGATCGGTGCTCGGCCGGCTAGGGAAGTGAGTGTCCTTCTTCAGGATGCAGTGATCGGATTATTTGATTGTCCTGGCGAATGCCTAGCGAAGTCAGGTGTATTCGCCGCTTACTGTGCTCACGGTCTTGCACCCGTTGGGTTCCCGGAAAGGACTCGTTCGCGCGATGGGCTGGCCGTCGGTAGAGAGTATCTAGGCATCTCACGCGGCGAACTCTTTACTTGGCGTCAATTGAATAGCGCCGCGACTGCAGCTCGCGGTTGGTACCAGTCTCACAGACTATCTAGGCATGCAGCTCATTTAGCGGAACTCGTCGCCTCAGATTCCACTATCGGTCGGCGTCGACACGGTGAGCAAGAGCAATGAATCTCTTAATTTACACAGCGAACTTCGCTCCCTTACGCGGAGGAATTGAAACATTCGTTGCTTCATTGGCCGGTGGCCTCAGCAGCCCCGCAACTAGTGTTAAGGTTGTAACGCGCACGCCAGATTCCGACAACTCTGATGAGGGACGCACATATGAGGTTATCCGAAATCCGTCCGTAGTAAGATTCGCACGTGCGATCGGATGGGCCGACATCGTGCAGATATCGGGACCAGCACTACTCCCGATGATTATTTGCTGTGTAATGCAAAAACAGTTCGTCGTCGAACACCATGGATTTCAAACGGTTTGCCCCAACGGTCAGCTGATGGACAATAGAACGCAGTCGCCATGCCCGGGATACTTCATGACGGCGCAACATCGGCAGTGTTTGAGGTGTAACGCGTCAGCGGGCCGAATACATTCACTCAAACTTTGGTCTCTAACGTTCTTGCGCCGATTTGGCTGCGGATTCGCAACGGCGAACATTACACCTACTTACTGGCTCAGCGACATCATTGGGTTAAATAGGACTTTCACAATCCATCATGGACTTGAACAACCGCTCCCAGCAAGTCGGCGAGTTGAAAATGCCAGCAGCCCTAACCTCGTATTTTTGGGGCGACTTGTTTGTACCAAGGGTGTGAGCGTGCTGCTCCGCGCACTGGATCTGCTGAGAAATGAGACAAACCGTCCCGTTCACGTGAACATTATCGGTGACGGACCCGAAAGGGCTCGGTTGGAACAACAATGTAGGTTGCTGAAACTGACTGATTCAGTGAAGTTTTGGGGTGAATTGGAACAGGGCAAACTCGATCAATTACTGGGAGAAGCCTCAGCGGTTGTGATGCCCTCTTTGGCAGGCGAAGTATTCGGATTAGTCGCCGCTGAATGCATGCTGCATGGGCTGGTCGTGATTGCATCGGACATTGGCGCATTGCGAGAAGTAGTTGGCGAGACAGGCATTCTCTTCAAAACGGGCGACAGCAAGGATCTGGCGCGATGTCTGAAGCAGATCGCGAATCATCCGGAATCGACGCGTGAACTGGGCCGGCAAGCGAAACAACGTGCCACTAAGTTGTTTGACTATCTGTCCATGGTGAACAGGCATCTAGCAATCTATCGGAAGTGTGTTGGCGATGCCACTGAAGATTGGCGTCAGCATGGCTACGAGTAACCCGCCAGTTCCCCAATTCCCGAAAGTGTAGATCTTTGACACCTACCAGTTTCATATCTGGACGCGCGGTTCCGGCCAGGCCTCGGTTCACCCTTGGTGGCTTTGGCACGTCTTGGGGGGCACTCTCACCGGCGCGATTTGCCACTTTCATGATCTTGGTAGCTTTCATGCTGACGGTTTTGGAAGGAGCCGGAAGGAAGTGGGTGGTTGGCTCCGATACAGGGGCATGGGGTTACCTCTTGTACTTTTCAAAAGACTTGGCATTTTTATCTCTGCTCTTCCTACCACGAAAGAAAGTATCGTTGGTTTCGCACAAAATATTTGCCCGTTCGCTATTAATGGGTGGCGTCTTACTGTTTGCGGGCGCCGGCCTTAGTAGTGCCTACGACATAAATGCGGTGGGTGCTATCCTCACGCTCCGCGCCGTGCTGATACTACCGATCGTGGCGTATCTCGTTCTGCCGCGAATTCCCGCAATTTCTATGCGGGTGGTCGCGTCACATTCGCCAATTTTGTGCTTGGCGCCTATCAACACAGCTTGCCAGCTGACAGCATTGCTAATCGCTACGCAGCATCGACTGCGACCGACATAACGACCTTGGAAACGGGTGTTCGCGCGACCGGAACGTTTTCATATATCGCCGGAATGGGCGTGATATCGATTGTCGGCGTATGGGCCGGTTTAGTATTGCTCGGCGTTGGAACCAATACTCGAGATCGCATAGCCGGGTGGATCGCCATCGTCGGTGGATTCGGGTGCGGCCTGACTTCTGTGTCGCGCGCGCCGATAATCATCGGCGCCTTGATGATTCTCATTTGGGGGTTGTTCTATCGCGCGAGTTTATCTTCAGGGCTCCGATTGGCCTTGGCAGGAATTCTTATATCCGTAGTGATAATGTACTCGGGCGTCCTTCCTACCTTTCTTGAACTCGGTGACGGTCTCATACTGAGGGCCGAAGAATCTAATGATACGTTTCAAGAAAGAGCTTTTGGACAATTTGTAGAATCCTATGAAGCGTTTTCCTTAGCACCGTTAGGTGCGGGATTGGGTACTGAACAGGTGGCCGGAAATTACTTTCGAAGCGGTGAAATGAAGTTCACAACGTTTGAAAACCAGCTTCCCAGGATAATCATGGACACGGGAATCTTAGGTCTTTTGGGCTTTCTTGTGATCTGCCTAGGTGCGCTGGGTAGCCTCCAGGCTGCAAAAAGAAATGCCCTCACAGAATCAGAGCGTTCGGTACAGCTTGCGACGCAGCTTTTATTGGCCTCAATGTTTTATACAAATGTTGTCTTCAACCATACAGCCTCTGCTTTTGCGTGGCTGATTTTTGCAGCAACCTTGGCAAGTGCTGGCGCGCGTGTACCTAGTGCGGAGGGAACAAAAGTGTAAGAGGTTTTAATGGTGTTCTTACCTTGGAAAGCAGACCGATGAGTGATTTCGTTGTCAGGTCAAATGATTTCTAGTGTGACAGTTTCTCATCCGCACGGTAATCCTAACAGCCATCATGCGGCAAGAGCTTTCTCAGAGATACAGTGTCTGCGAAGCTTCGAGAGCGGTTTAGTACGAGGCGCGTTCCCACTTAACTTAATGACTATGTTTTCGCGTCAACATGGTGGATCAGGCGACCGCTCCAGCGGACTCCCCCGTGAACTGCACAATCAACATCTTGTCTGGGAAACAACTTCACAAATAGGAAAGAAAGTCAGACCAAGTGGACTAACTAACCGAGTAACTTGGTATGACGTATTATTTTGCGGCCACGATTGGCAGGTATCAAACAGCACCGGTTGGGACATCGGCGCCGTCTATGCTTATGAAGATGGTTCGCAGCTGACGTTTCGGGCAGCAAAAAAGAAGGACGTGCGCACAGTTTACGAACTGCCAGCCGGTTACTATAAAGGCGTCCGAAATGACCTTGCGCTAGCTAATGTGGACACTTGTACAGAACCCGCGTGGAAGATGCGACGAAAGGATGAGGAACTCCGGTTAGCAGACATTGTCGTTGTTGCGTCTCAGTGGGCGTCCGAGACGTTGAAGTACGCGAATCTCGGATCAAGACCTGTGATTAAGATCCCCTATGGAATGCCCGTCGACGAAACGCTTGAAAGGCAACATCCACCCAATGGGTCATTCACAGTTTTATTCGCAGGCCAGATAGGGGCGCGTAAAGGAGTTCTGTATCTACTAGAGGCTTGGCACAGGTTGAATCTGAAGAACGCACAACTATTGTTGGCTGGCTCTATAAGCCCCACTTACGAGCGTGTCTCTGCTCATCTCAAAAGTTGCAGGTATGTGGGCGTCTTGCCGCGAGGTGAATTACTTCGGATGATGAAGGAAGCTGATTTGTTTGTTCTTCCTTCACTCGCCGACGGTTTTGGTTTGGTTATTGGCGAGGCGATGGCTGTTGGGGTGCCAGTGCTCACAACAACAAACACGGGCGGACCCGAGCTTATTACGAACGGTCAAGAAGGGTGGTGTGTCCCGGCCCATGACGTGGACGCACTCGCTGAGAAGCTTGAGTGGGGCTATCACCACCGGGATGAGCTATACGAAATGGGTCGGATGGCTAGGATTCGTGCCGAGCAGTGGACTTGGGCCGATTACCGCCGAAAGCTGAGTTGTCACCGTACCTCAACTGACAGCGACTGTTAACGAAGTGTCCAAATCTAATCGGCCCGTAATACACGTGTGGTGCCCCGACATGTTTCATGAAAAGGGCGGCATAGGTGTCTTTTCCTTATTCCTGCTCCGAGCGCTTCACGACTGGCAACGGCAAATGAAGTGCCGTGTAATCATCAAACATGATAAGAGTCTGAACTGGCATCGAGAGAACGGCACGGTTAATGTCAGCTTTAATCTCACAGGACAATGGCCATCACCTTTGCGAACAGCGGCGTTCGCTTCAAAATTGATTACGCTCGGAATCGCCGAACGTCCGGATCTTGTTATCACGACTCATCTCAATTTTACCCCTGCGGCTCGTCTATTACAGCAAGTCACTAGAACTCCGTATTGGACTGTCGCGCACGGAATCGAAGCCTGGGGAATTGAGAATCTGAGACTTAGTAGTTCGCTCCGGAATTCCGATCAGATTCTGGCAGTGAGTAACTTCACGCGAAACCGCCTTCTCGATGAACAGCAGCTCGCGCCAGATCGGATTTCGATCTTGCCAAACACAGTGGACGGGCAGCGGTTTGATATCGGACTCAAGCCAAGACATCTTTTGGAGCGATACAAGCTTGGGGATGATCAGCGGATAATTCTGACTGTCTCCAGACTGGTCCGCAGTGAGAGTTATAAAGGATACGATTCCGTAATCAGAGCATTGCCAGCCATCCGCAAAGTTATCCCGAAGATTCATTACATCCTCGTAGGGGCCGGAGACGACCGACCGCGCGTCGCGCAAATGATCGCCGACCTGGACCTGAAAGAATCGGTCACTTTAGCCGGTTATGTGAGTGATGATGAACTTTGTGGCCACTACAACCTTTGCGACGTTTTTGCCATGCCCAGCAAGCGCGAAGGCTTTGGCATTGTCTACCTGGAGGCGATGGCTTGTGGCAAACCGACCTTGGGCGGAACTAAGGACGGCGCTGTAGACGCCCTAATGAATGGCGAGCTTGGCGCCCTGGTTGATCCTGATGACACGATCGAGATTGCCTCGACGCTAATATCAATTCTGAAAAAACAATATCCACTTGAGTTGATGTATCAGCCGGAATGTTTACGCAAGCGAGTCCTCGATCAATACGGCTATCAAGCCTTTCAGAAAACCGTTGGTGAAAAACTGGATACCTTCTTCAATTTGAAGGCCACGACGGCGGTCCCTTCTCTTAATCCATCTTCATGTGCGGAATAGCAGGAATAGTTAGACCCAGTAGAGATCAGAGATCAGAGGTCAGAGATCAGAGATCTGAACCTGATCATGCAATCGTTGAGCGGATGGTCGCGGCACTTCATCATCGCGGGCCGGATGATCGGGGAATTTCGGATTTCGGAAGTCGCCATCTGAACCTTGAAGGCAATGCCAAAACGGCGCCCACGCAGCAGTCTGATGTGTCTCTTGGTCATACGCGTCTTTCAATCATTGATCTCTCGCCTGCCGGTCACCAGCCAAAGACCATACAGGACGGCCGCTACTCGATCGTCTATAACGGCGAGATCTATAACTATCGCGAATTGAGAAAAGAGCTCGTGGCCGCAGGCGTGACCTTCAGGTCAGAGACGGACACGGAAGTCGTTCTGCAGCTCTACGCAAAGCACGGAGAGAAGTGTCTGGAGATGCTCGAGGGGATGTTTGCTTTCGCGGTGCGCGACAACCGGACGGGAGAGTTGTTTGCGGCCAGAGATCGATTTGGGATTAAGCCGCTGTATTACTACGGAAGGCAGAAGGCAGAAGGCGAAAGGCAGAAGGCAGAAAGGGATTGTTTTGTATTTGCCTCTGAGATTCGGGCGCTGGTGGCTTCGGGTTTGGTGCCGCGAGTTCTCGATCCGATCTCAGTTAATTCTTATCTCAGCTTTGGCGCGGTGCAGGAGCCGCGAACCATCCTGCGTGATGTGCGAACGCTTCCGCCGGCGCATTTTCTCCGCGTTGATGGTGACGGAACCATCAGGGAAATCAAACGCTACTGGCATCTTCCGGAAACCAACAAGCAGGTCACTCGCGCAGAGGCGCTCGCGGAAACTCGTCGCCGATTCGAGCGCAGTGTCGAATCGCACCTCGTGGCTGACGTGCCGTTGGGCGCTTTTCTTTCCGGTGGCATCGACTCGAGCGCCATCGT
>Ga0193729_1001121_pt1 | contig 13774 bp, 13 predicted proteins | sample U1c2metaG_FD_143036 | JGI IMG/M metagenome (GOLD analysis project Ga0193729, IMG submission 143036) | Soil microbial communities from a riparian zone of the East river system, Colorado, United States - U1c2 | ecosystem: Environmental > Terrestrial > Soil > Riparian zone | place: USA: East River... | reverse complement strand
GATCTTTCTTCACTGCGCCTGCTCGGCACCGTGGGGGAGCCGATCAATCCCGAAGCATGGATCTGGTATCACAAAAAAGTCGGCGGCGGCCGTTGTCCGATTGTCGATACCTGGTGGCAAACCGAAACCGGCACGATCCTGATTACACCGTTGCCGGGGGCGATTCCGACAAAACCGGGCAGCGCGACGCTCCCGTTTTTTGGGGTTGACGCGGCGATTGTCGATGAAAAAGGAAGCGAAATCGGAGCAAACGTCGGCGGTAAATTAATTATTCGTCGTCCGTGGCCGGCGATGCTCCGCACTATTTACGGCGACAAGGAGCGCTATAAAAAACAATATTGGAGCGAGTTCCCAGGTAATTATCTGACCGGCGATGGCGCCCGGCGCGATGAGGATGGATATTTCTGGATTGTTGGCCGCATCGATGACGTCTTGAACGTGGCTGGGCATCGGCTCGGCACATCGGAAATCGAAAGCGCGCTGGTAAGTCACGCGCGGGTGGCGGAAGCGGCGGTCGTGGGAAGGCCGGACGAGATGAAAGGCCAGGGCGTGGTCGCCTTCGTAACGCTGAAGGGCGGTGTCAATCCAACTTTCGAGCTGAAAGAAGAATTGCGCAATCACGTCGGCCTACACATCGGGGCGATCGCGAAGCCGGACGAAGTTCGCTTTGCTGAAGCGCTGCCCAAAACGCGGAGCGGAAAAATCATGCGACGCCTGCTCAAAGAAATTGCCAGCGGAGCCACAGTCACCGGCGATACGACGACGCTGGAAGATTTTAGCGTGCTGACAACGTTGCGCGAATCGGAAGAATAATTTTTCCATTTATCGAATATGGAAGTCGCGTAGTTTTTTTTGTGAGTTTCATCCGAACAGGCCTGCGCGAGATCGCCCTGAAGGTGAAGCGCCAAAGAACACGCATGGCGCTCCGTCACGAGAAACGGCTGCTGCAAAAGAGTGAAATCAATCTCGGACGCGAAGGCACGTCGCAGGCGGCGAATTTCCCCGAATTGCGCAATGAGATTGTGGCGCTGAAAAAGCTGGAACAGGAACAGAAGGAAGTCGCGCTTCGGATTACGCAAATTGAGGAAGGAATCAAGAAGATCGAGGCGGAGCGGCAAGAAAATGCCCGCAAGCAAAACGAAGCCATTGCAAAATTAGAGTTGGAAAAAAGGCCGCTGATCCAGCGGCGCAATGAGGCGAAGAGCGCGGTGGAGCTTTGCGAACGCGAATTGACCGCTGTGGAACGCCGCATCGAGGCGAACGACGCGGCCGACCGCGAACTGCTGAAACGGCTTTCTGAATTGCAAGCGCTCGCCCCGCCGCCGACGGACCTGGAAAGGCAATCGGCAAGCATCAGTGCGCGCCGTGCCCGGCTGCCGGAGGAACGCGCCGAACTTGTCCGCGCGCGTCTCGGCAGCACAGATGCATCACGTCTTGCCAAGGAGAAACTGGCCGCCGCCGACATAGAACTTTCTGTCGTGGAAAAAAATATTGAGCGCGTCCGGAGCGAATTCGGAGCGCGCGACCGGGCCCTGAGCGAAAACAGTCGCGCCCAGCAGGAAGCAGTTCGGGAAGCACGAGCGCACCACCAGACTGTCGAAGAGCGAAAAAATCCCGCTTATCTAAACATTGGGCGTCATCTGGCCTCGCAGAGAATAGCGCCGCCGAACGCGCCGCATCTGCTCAAGGAAGTGCACCGCCACCGGGACGCGATGGGTCGACATCTGCAGCACAGGGCAGAACTGGCGCTGCTCTCCAGCAAGATCGACAAACAGGAGCTGCGGAAATTTTACTTCAGCGTCGTTTCCGTGCTCGTGCTGCTGGCCATCGTCTTGCCACTGGTCTTTCAATCGCCGCGGCAACGCGAATGGTTGCCGCAAGAGACGGAAGTGATTTTATCGATCAATACCGACCAATTTGAACATGACGACCTCCCGAAACATTGGCGAAAAGATCAGCCGGACATTTGGCCGAACATCTGGTCGGGGCTTATTGGCGCGGCGGCGCAAACTCCCATGTTGAACCTGCCTCACGACGCGACGCGGATCACGCGCGCCCTCACTACCGAGGATGCGGGGAAGACGCGGGAGTTCATCCTGGTTGAAGCGCGGAGTGATGCTTCCCGTGTCATTCGCGCGGTTGAAAATGACCAGCGTTTCGAGAAGCGCGTCATCAGCGGTTTGCCGGTTTGGGAACGGTTCGATCTCGCCGTCGCGCGCGTTGGCCCAAACACGCTGGCGGTAGGAGCCTCAACCGAAGTAGAAGAATTGGTGCGCGTTCGACTCGGCATGAAGCCGGACCTGAAGATTACCGGCCAGCTCTTTGATCGTTTTCATGCGCTCGACCGTGAGAATACGCTCCGCCTGATTTCGCGCAATCCGCCTGGTCTTTCGCGCATTTTTAATCCAATTTTCACATCTGAATTGCTTGATACTTCCCAATTGCTCGGGCTCGCGCTCAGCTTGCAAAACCCAGTCAGAGCGAAGCTGCTCTTGAAATTAAATTCGTCCGAGAGCGCCTCCCAGCTCGCACGCAATTTGCACAATGAGCCGCAGCGCTGGCTGCGCTTGCAGGATTCCGAATCGTTGCTTTACGTACAGCCGCCCGAGATTCAGAGACAAGGCACGAACCTGGAGCTGCGTTTCAGCGTGCCCGAGAATAGTGCTCGACTTCTCCTCGAGCGCATTGCAAAGACGAACGCCGCAGGAGTGGCAGCGGCGCAATAATTTGTCGGCGATGAGATTTTTACTGTGCGCTTCCTGATTGTCATTGTTGTGGCAACGGCGTTGCGGTCGGCGCTGGCAGATGTCGATCTACCGCTGATCGACATTAAATCGGTTGACCCCACGATCGTCATCGAGCTGCGCTATAGCAGCCTAAATAATCTCATCGGGCATGCATTATATTCGCCCGGAACACCTGCCCTTGTCCGCCCGGAGCTGGCGCAACGTTTGGCCGTGGCACAGTTGTTTCTGCGGCGCTATCAGTGTGTATTGAAAATTTGGGATGCGTATCGACCCAGGTCCGTGCAGATGCGGCTTTGGCAGGCCACGCATGACAATGATTATGTCGCCGATCCGGCAGCCGGCGCTGGTTCAATGCACAGCTGGGGCCTCGCTGTCGATGCGACCTTGACCGACGCCTGGAATAATTCGGTTAGCATGCCGACCGACTTTGACGATCTCACGCCGGCCGCGATGTGGCGTTATCAAGGCGCCGATCCGGCCATCCGCGCGCATTTACGCTTGTTGCAGCGCGCCATGGCCCGCGCCGGATTCTATGGTTTGCGCACCGAATGGTGGCATTTCACGATCGCGGACTGGCAAAAGTATCTGCCGCCGGGCGAGGCGAAGCGAGCTGCCCAGGTGTTCGGAACCCGTTGGCAGGGCAAGTTATGATCGACATTTTGCTCCGTGATTTGCGCCAACCGGAATACATCCATGTCTTGATCAATCCATTGCCGATTTACGGATTGCTCATGGGTTGGATCGGACTCGTCATCGCTCTTCTTTTAAAGAGCTACCACGCCCAAGTCGCAACGTTAGCGCTGGTGCTCATCAGCTCCGTCTTGGCCTGGCCGGTCTATGAATTTGGCGAACAAGCTTACGATCGCGTTCAGACGATGACCGATTCCGATGGGCAAGCCTGGCTCGACGAGCATAAGGATCGTGCCGAGGACCTCATCTACATTTTTTATGCGCTCGCGGTTTTGAGCGCCATTGCGATCGCGGCGCCCCTTAAATGGCCGAAATCCTCTATTCCGCTCGTGATCGCGGTGATTTTGCTTGGCGCTGTGACCTTGGGAACCGGTGGCTATATCGGCTATGCCGGTGGCAAGATTCGCCACCGCGAATTTCGAAACGAACCGCCACCGCCGAAAAAATCTGCTGAAGAGCAACAACGTTAGGCGACGACAGGGCGGTGGATCGTGCGCTCCGTCGCGCGATGTTAAACGCGGCGCTGAAGGCGCATTATTTTTGACATCGAGCAAGGGACTGCTGGTCCACCTGCACTACTCGCGCTGAATTGAGCGTTTTAGAGATCAGTTTTCATGACTTCCGAGTTAGATCGCGCCGAGCACGAGGTCGAAAGCCACAGTGTTGCCCTTAAGAAGCCCTTGGGCCTGCGCGACCTCGTTCTCACCCAAATCCTCTTTGTCGTCGGCTCAAGCTGGGTCGGCACGGCCGCGAAGCTTGGGCCTTCGCATCTCTTCTTTTGGCTGCTGGCGATTGTGCTTTTCTACATTCCGCAAGCAGCGGTCGTGATTTATTTGAATCGCCTGATGCCACTAGAAGGCGGGCTGTATCAATGGGCCAAACTTGGGTTCAACGAGTTCGTCGGTTTCATCGTAGCCTGGAACCTCTGGCTGCTCTCAATCACCGTGATCGCGTTGGGCGGAATGTTCGTCACGACCAATCTCTCCTACGCTCTCGGAGAAGCCACAGCCTGGATGCCGGAGAGCAAATGGTGCGTCTCGCTGATCAGTTGCGCACTCGTTGCCGGTCTCGGCTGGACGGGTATTCGCGGCTTGTCGCTAGGCAAATGGGTCCACAACATCGGTGCGTTCGCCATGCTCCTGGTTTACGGCGCTCTGATTGCTTTGCCGTTCGTCAGTCTCGCGCGCGGCGAGCTAAAACAATATCAGCCGTTCCAGATTGTCGCGCCCACGATATCGATCTTTTACTGCTTCAATATTTTCAGCAAACTGGCCGTCGGCGCCCTGAGCGGATTTGAGTACGTCGCCATTCTGGCCGGCGAAACGCGCGCCCCGGCCCGCGATATCGGCCGCTCCGTCATCATCGCCTCTCCCGTCATCGCGGTGATGTTCATCATGGGTACCAGCTCGGTTTTAGCATTCATCGGAAACAATCAAATCGATCTTATCGGCCCAGTGCCGCAAACACTGCGGCTGGGCCTGCGTTCCTTTCCGATCGCCGGTGCAATCGCTTCCGTGGGGATTCTGTTGATGACCGTGCGATCGATTTCATCGACGAGCGTTCATCTGACCGGCAGCTCGCGTCTCCCCATGGTCGCAGGCTGGGACCAGCTTTTACCAGGTTGGTTCTCACGTTTACATCCGCGATACAAGACGCCAATCAACTCGATCATCTTCGTCGGCGCACTCACACTGGCGATCGCGATTGCGAGCCAGATCGGCGCCGGAATCCAGGAAGCATTTCAATTGGTGGACAACGCCGCCAACGTTTTCTATGGAATCGTTTATCTCGTCCTCTTCGCCATTCCGATCGCAGGCGCGGGCGCGATTCGTTCCGGCGCGCCAATCTGGCTGCGCGTCGCCGCGTTCTGCGGCTTTGCCGTTTCCTTGCTCGCGGTCTGCTTTACCGTCTATCCGATCATCGACGTGCCGAGCCGGCTAATTTTCGCGGCAAAGATTATTGGCGTGAGCGTGATCGCGAATGTGATCGGCGTGACGATCTTTGTGCTCGCCAAGAGACGACGCGCCGCTGTCAGGTAGCGCAGTTCTGTGCAACCCAGTTCAAGTATTCCGGCAAGCCATTGTCGATCTTGCAGGAAATAATTTCCGGGACGTCATACGGATGGAGCGAGCGCAATGTGCTTTCGAACTTGGCGTAACATGCGGCATCGAGTTTAAAGATGGCGAGCGCTTCATCGCTCGATTCCACTTTGCCTTGCCAGCGATAAATTGAATGAATCTTCGGAATGATGTTGCCGCACGCTACCAGGCGAAAATCGACAATTTCTCTTACGATTTTACGCGCCACCTCTGCGTCCGGAAAAGTGCAGAACGCGATGAGAACTACGAGCGACTCACTCCGGCTCAGCGCCTCGCTTCGGCAAATCCACCCGCCGCCAATCACAACATCGTCGTCATACAAAACGGCTGCCTGTCCCGGCGTGACCGCGCGCTGCGGCTCATGCAATCGAATGCGCGCACGATTAGAATCGAACGGTGTGAGCGTCGCGCGCGTGCCGGGATGGCTGTAGCGAATTTTCACTGTCACTTCGCAAGGGCTGTCGATCTTGTCGCGGCTCGACCAGTTCACACGATCGATTTCGAATTCATCGCAGACTAAATCGTCTGCATCGCCGACAATGACGCGATTCGTTTCCGGATCGAGATCGATCACGTAGCGCGGCCGTGGCGAGCCGCCCGGCAATCCTTTGCGTTGCCCGATTGTAAAAAGCTCGATCCCCTCGTGTTCGCCTACGAAATTTCCATCGACATCGTAAATCTCGCCGCGATGAAATTCGTTCTCGCCCAGGTGCGAACGGAGGAATGCCTTGTAATCATTTCCCGGCACGAAGCAAATTTCCTGACTGTCGATCTTGTCCGCAACTTTCAAGGCTAACGAGCGTGCGATCTCGCGGATTTTCGGCTTCGACATGGTGCCGAGAGGAGTGAGCGCGCGGCGCAACTGCGGCTGCCGCAAACTGAACAGGAAATACGACTGATCCTTGCGAGGATCGATACCCTTGCGCAGAACAGCGCGATCGGCATGATGCTCGATGATCGCGTAATGCCCGGTCGCGATGTAATCGCAGCCGAGGGCTTGCGCTTTGCTCCAGAGATTGCCGAACTTGAGTTTTTCGTTGCACATTACGCATGGGTTCGGCGTCCGCCCGGCTTGGTATTCGCTCGAGAAATAATCGATCACCAGCCGTTCGAACTGATCGGCTTCATCGACCACATAATGGGGAATGCCTAACGAGTGCGCGACCGAGCGCGCATCCGCCACCGCTTGCGGGCCGCAGCACTTGTCTTCCGCGCGCGAGATGCAATCCTGCGGCCAGACTTTCATCGTCACGCCGATGACGTCGTAACCTTGCTCCCGCAACAAATATCCGGCCACGCTAGAGTCCACGCCTCCGCTCATTCCCAGAAGAACGCGTTGCTTGTCGATGCTCATTAAACCGGAGAACCTCGATGAATCGCCAACTCAGTCAACGTATCTGCTGTAGCGGCGCTCTGTGAGCGTCGCATTATTCGTCCGACGGTCACAGACCGCCGCTACAGTTTCACCGGAACACTGATGAACCTACTCCCGCGCAGCGTGAATCGCCACGGATAGTGCACCGACCGCGTGATGCCGATCCGCGGATCGGCATCAACATCGACAACGGAGCCGGCGGGAGCCGAGCGATGTAGACGGGCAGCCCGGAAGGGTGACGAGCCGGGAGGCGGCGCATCAATCCTATTTGATCCGTAAGCAAAGCAATGGTGCCGCTCCGCGGACAAATCCATTTCGTGATGTCGATCCGTGATGTCCAGCGCCTGCGTCAATTTCCCCGGTCCGGAGCAAAGACGTTTCTCATCCTCAACGCCGCGCCGTTTTTTCATCAACTCGATGCCGCGAATCGGTTCCAGCGCCCGGATCAAAACAAAACCATTCGTCTCGCCTTTTACGAGCACGTTCAACATCCAGTGCGCACCATAACTGAAATAAATGTAAGCTGCTCCGGCCTTGTTTCGCTCGATGAAGCTCCGCGCGCTCGGCCGCGAAAACGTATGACAAGCTTCGTCGTTCTCCGCAGAATACGCTTCCGTCTCCACGATAATCCCTGCGCATTCCTCCCAGATGAGCTCCGCGCAGATGAGCTCGCGCGCGCAGGTAATCGGATCGCGCTGGAAAAAAAGCGCGCGAATGATTTGCTGTCCCATCTCTGACCCACGGTCGCGGTCTTTGTTATTTCGAAAGCGACTCACTTCGATGGCGTAAAATAAATCGGTAGGGTCACTTTGCTCTCAACCGGCTGGCCGTCGCGGAAGGCGGGGATAAATTTTGCTTTTTTGAAAGCGGATACTGCGGCATCGCCAAAGCCAAGCAGCGGCGGATACTCTGAGACGAGTCGGACGTCCTTGAGATTTCCCTCTGCATCGACATTGAGCGCGAGCTCAGCGGCGCCACTCACCAGCACGGGGGAACCTGTTTCCGGGTAATGGACCCCGTCGAACTTCGAGTCCGCACCGACGTAAGGTTGCGGATCGATAAAATCGCTCTCTTTTTTTAATTCCTCAAGTTGCTGATTAGAAAAAATGCGCAACCGCGGTTTGCCGTCCACGACCGCAAACACAACCGTGCCGTAGAAAAAAACGGTGATTGGTTGGCGGTTATGGATCGCCGGGATGAACTTCGCGTTGGCTAAATGCTTCAGCACTTCTTCCTCGAGCAGCTTGGAGCTGGGCGTGCCGCGATAAGTCCCGCTCAGAAAAATGTCCCCGGTATTCGCCACGAGGCAGTAAAACATGATCGCGGCGTTTTTTTGGCCCTTTTTGATCAGGTCTTGGGTGTCGATCGTATTTACGAGCGAAGTCGGCCCCCTGCCAAGTAAAGCCGGCCGAAACATCGGCAGATTACTCGCTGAAGGTGATGGAACATCGATGTTCTGCGACGACGTCGTATCCACAATCAATAACAAAGTGATCAGCAGAGATCCGGGAAGGCGCATGGCGAACTACGCAAGCGGAAGGGGCGGCCTTTGCAAGGACAAAGTCGCGCCGCTAGGCCGCGATTGGCCACTCACGGCCATCCGCAATTTTGCGCACGACCTTATGCCGCTGGAAGTACTCGATCAGAGCATCGCGCGTTTGCACGGGGTGCATGATGCAATGGGCTGATGGCGTCTCGAGCAGAGCGCGGAGTTTCATGAAACGATGGCCGGCGCTGCGCGAGTCGAATGTGTTGAAAGCAATCACATAATTTTTGTCACGCACGAGTGGTCGCCCGTCAGCTAACACGATCGATGCGATCCGGCGCTCACCGCCGCGGCCTTCTGTTTTCACTTCGAATCCAAGCAAATTGCGCCCCTCGTGGCTGGCATACACTTCTTCCATGATCATTTTGATTTCATCGGACGAAAGCTCTGCCGTGACCAAATAGTTTTCGTACGGAATGATGTTCCAAATGTCCCCCACGGTTTTCGGACCAGCCGCGACATCGGTTTCCTCATCGAACCCGCCATGCATGGCACCATCCACCGGCACGCCGCGTTCCCGCAGCGATTCCAGAATCGAAGCGCCGATCAGTTTTTCGACATCGCTGGGATGTGCAGGCCGACTCCGCACGCGCAACGTTTCCGCCAATTCACCGATCGGCTCCGCGAGCGCGGCTTCTGATTCGGCCAGCTCCGATTTGGCCCGGGAAATAACCACATGATCGAATTGAAAACGCTTGTCCATCAACTCGCAATCCGATTCTCGATGCAGCAGTTTTTTTGAATTGCGGTCGAAGACAAGATCGACACGACCGGCGTGAATGCCGAAATGGTCCGCTTGCGTCAAGAGAACGCCGTTGGTCATGCGACTGGAGATCGCGTGATGCGTGTGACCGGCTATGAACACGGCGGTCTCCGGGAATTCGTCGGTCAACGCCATCACATTGTTCGCAAAATCATCGCCGCCCGTGCGCGCCTTTAGTCCCATGTGACCTGTAAGTACGATCGCATTGGCCCCTTCGTTTTTTGCTTTCGCGATGGCGCGGCGAACCGGCTCAACCGGATATTGAAAATCGATCCCGCGGATAAATTGCGGTCGAAACCAAAACGGCATGCCCGGCGTCGTGACTCCAATGATCGCGATCTTGATTCCCGCGACCTCCTTCATGATATAGGGCTGAATTTTCGCAAAAGGATTTTTCGCATCCGAAATTTCGCCAGCCTGTCTTCCTTCCACCAATGTATTCGCGGCCAGCACCGGCATCGTCGATTTTTCCACGGCATGCAGAAACGGTTCGATGCCCCAATCGAACTCGTGGTTGCCAACAACCCAAGCGTCGTATTTCAAATGATTGAACAAGTCGATCATCAGCTCACCTTTGCCGCGCAAGCCAACATCGGTGCCTTGATAAACATCGCCCACGTCTATCAAGATCGAGTTTGGATTTTGCCGCCGCCAATGCCGGATTTGCGTCACGCAACGCGCCAGACCGCCGAGGTCCGGATTCCCGTTGTAATCGGACGTAGGCAAAATGTGCCCGTGCAAATCAGTCGTGTGCAAGATCGAGATGGAGACGGTATCGGAATTGAGGGCCGCAGCCGCACGCGCCAGATTTGGAACTGTGCTGATTAATCCCGCTTGGCTAACGAGCTTCAAAAAATCGCGTCGCGTCCAGAATCTGTCCGGATGAAGCATCGCCTTACCTTCCGTATTCATCGCCATGCTAACTGCGCACCGGCGTCGTCTCAACGAAAATGCTCAGGGCTGCCTGACCATCTTGACCGCAAGATATTTGCTGTGATGATGCACGTAAGCCGCAGCTGCGCTTGTTTTTACGCTCGGGAATTATGCTTAGCGAAAACTCTATCAAGGAATTAAAAACAAATCTCAGAGGCGGACTGATAGAGCCGGGCGATCAAGCTTATGATGAAGCCCGCAAGGTGTACAACGGAATGATACACAAACGGCCGCGTCTGATCGCCCGCTGCGCGGATGCAGCAGATGTAATCGAGTCTGTAAATTTCGCGAGAAAACATGATTTGCTTCTTGCCATCCGAAGCGGCGGACACAACGCGGGGGGCCTGGGAATTTGCGACGACGGATTGGTCATCGACCTTGCGCCGATAAAATACGCGCGGGTTGACCCTGCCACGCGGACAGTAACGATCGGCGCAGGATGCACGTGGGGCGATGTCGATCATGCCACGCACGGGTTCGGGCTTGCCACTCCAAGCGGAATCATTTCTACGACTGGAGTCGGTGGGTTGACACTGGGTGGAGGCATCGGTCACCTCACCCGCAAATGCGGGCTAACCATCGACAACCTGCTGTCAGCCGATGTGGTAATGGCTGATGGAAAATTTGTAAAGGCGAATGCCGATGAGAACCCTGATTTGTACTGGGCTCTCCGTGGAGGTGGCGGAAACTTCGGCGTCGTGACTTCTCTTACTTTCAGACTCCATCCGATCGACACGATTTATGGCGGTCCAATGCTGTACGAATTGAGCGAAACAGCAGACGTCATGAAATGGTATCGCGATTTAATTCCTACAGCTCCCGATGATTTGAATGGCTTTTTTGCTTTTCTCACTGTGCCGCCTGCGGCTCCTTTCCCCGAGCATCTTCACATGAAAAAAATGTGCGGCGTCGTTTGGGCATATACAGGACCACTGCCGAAAGCTGAAGAAACATTTAGGCCCATTCGCGCTTTCAAGAAAGCTGCCCTCGACCTTGTAGGCGCGCTGCCGCAGCCTGCCTTGCAAAGCATGTTCGATGCGCTGTATCCCCCGGGCCTGCAGTGGTATTGGCGCGCCGATTTCGTGAATGAATTACGTGATGAGGCGATTGCTCAACACGTTCGTTTTGGCAGCGCGCTTCCGTCGATGCACTCCACGATGCATCTCTACCCGATTAATGGAGCGGCATCACGCGTGGGAAAGAAGGAGACCGCCTGGAATTACCGGGATGCCACCTGGGCACAGGTCATGGTCGGTGTCGATCCTGACCCGGCGAACAACGACAAAATTATTGCATGGACGAAGAGCTATTATGACGCGCTGCATCCGTATTCGGCCGGCGGAGCCTATGTAAATTTTTTGATGGGAGATGAAGGAGAAGATCGCGTGAAGAAAACTTACGGAGATAACTACGAGCGATTGGTTGCCATCAAAAACAAGTATGATCCTGACAATCTCTTTCGGGTGAATCAGAACATCAAACCCACGAGGTTGTAGCGGCGCTTGTGCCAAGCGCCTAATCCAAAAGCACAGGCGTTTGACACAAACGCCTCTACAACGCGAAATGAGACGCCAACACCTCAGAACGCGGACCGCGAATCCATGAACGCCGACGAACTCAAATCATTACAGGCGCCCATTAAAGAAGGGTATCGACAACGCCCAGAAACTGCGTTGGTCACGTTGCGAGCGGAGGGCCGCATCGGTGAGGGCATGACGTGCAAAGTAGAAACGGGAAAAGCGCTCGTAGAAGCCGGACTTCATCCTGCGACAGGCGGCGATGGAATCGGCGCATGCTCAGGGGATATGCTGCTGGAAGCATTGGTAGGATGTGCCGGTGTCACGCTGCGCGCAGTGGCTACTGCTCTCGGCATCCAGCTACGTGACGCAACAATTCGAGCTGAAGGCGATCTCGACTTTCGCGGGACTCTGGGGGTTTCCAAAGACGTAGCGGTTGGTTTCCAGCAGATTCGTTTGCAGTTCGATTTGGATACCGACGCCGGCGAAGAGCAGCTCGCTACACTGCTTCGCCTGACAGAACGTTATTGCGTCGTTTACCAGACAATTAATCATCCGGTGAAAATCGACGTTTCGCTTCGTCGTACATCAGGCTAATTTCATTACCTATGCCGCTCTACATGGACATTCACGAGCTTCACGGAGCCACCCCGGAAGATGTTGCGAAAGCTCATGAGGCCGATGTCGAAGTGCAGAAAAAATACGGCGTGGAGTACCGCAAATATTGGTTTAACGAAAGTTGCGGCAAGGTTTTCTGTCTTGTCCATGCACCAAACGCAGAGGCAGCGAACCAGGTGCACCGTGAAGCCCACGGCATTGTTGCCGAAAAGATCATTGAAGTACAGCCTGAGCTTGCAGAAGGATTTCTGGGCGGCGTGGAAACAAATGCGGCGGGAGCGGTCCTCATTCCCGGTGGCGGAGCCAATGCGCGCGATCCAGGGATCAGGACCATTCTCTTCACGGATATTGTCGAGTCCACGACGTTCACTCAAACCTTGGGCGATGAGGCCGCCATGGCCCTGTTGGATTTGCACAACACGATTGTCCGAAACGCCTTGGCCGACTTACGTGGTCGCGAAGTCAAGCACACTGGCGATGGTATTATGGCGTCGTTTTTCTCGGCCGCGGCGGCCGTCAAATGCGCAACTCGCATTCAAAACGACCTCGCCAAGCATGAAGAAAATTGCCGGGAACGCCCGCTTAAAGTTCGCATCGGCGCCGCAGCGGGGGAGCCAGTCGAGCACCATCACGATCTTTTTGGACGCACAGTTCAACTTGCCGCGCGGCTCTGCTCTCATGCGTCGCCCGAACAAATCGTGGTGTCGAGCACGATTGCCGAATTGTGCCTGGGCAAGAACCTTGTATTCGAAGATCTGGGAGAGATCGCCCTTAAAGGTTTCGATCGGCCCGTCCGCGCCCATGCTGTCGTATGGGCCAGTCAATCGCTGCAAACAGCGAGTTAAGAATTGCCGCTGCTCATGCAGCTCGAAGGCATTGATCATGTAGCCCTCGCGGTGCGCGATGTCGAGCGTTCCGCACAATGGTATACCGAGGTCCTGGGATTTGAGCGGCGTTACGAGGGGATGTGGAATAGCATCCCGGCGTTTATCGGAAAAGGTGCCACTGCGATTGCGCTCTTTCCGATACGCGACCGCGATTCACGACCTGCCGTGCGCGCCGCCGAGATCGGTATGTTGCACCTGGCTTTTCGCGCCGATCGCAGGAACTTTATCGCCGCACAATACGAACTCAAAAGTCGCGGAATCAAATTTCAGTTTCAAGATCACGAAATCTCGCACTCGATCTACTTCCGCGATCCAGACGGCCACGAACTCGAAATCACGACTTACGAGCTGAAATAACCGGGCACCTTCACGGCTCAGGCGCGCGATGCGCGTGGTCGAGTGGACTGCACACGCCGATGCCCGGCTTATTCAGCACATGTGTATAAATCATCGTCGTGCTCACATCCTTGTGGCCTAACAACTCCTGCACCGTGCGAATATCATAGCCGTTCTCGAGCAAATGGGTGGCGAATGAATGGCGGAATGTGTGGCAACTGGCCGGCTTGGTCAGCGTGGCCGCACGCACGGCTTTCTTCACC
>Ga0193729_1001120_pt1 | contig 13775 bp, 10 predicted proteins | sample U1c2metaG_FD_143036 | JGI IMG/M metagenome (GOLD analysis project Ga0193729, IMG submission 143036) | Soil microbial communities from a riparian zone of the East river system, Colorado, United States - U1c2 | ecosystem: Environmental > Terrestrial > Soil > Riparian zone | place: USA: East River... | reverse complement strand
GGGATGGGTGCCCTCGGCGCGGTGGACGGCGAAGAAGTCCTTCACCTCGCTCAGGATGGCGTCGAAATAGCGGGTCTTCTTGCCGTTGGCCGTGGTCACGGTGTTGCCGTGCATGGGATCGCACGACCACACGACCGAGCGGCCGGCACGCTTCACCGCCCGCACCAGCGCCGGCAACTTGTCGGCCACCTTGTCGGCGCCCATGCGGCAGATGATGACGATGCGGCCGGGCTCGTTGGCCGGGTTGAGCGAGTCGATCAGGCGCAGCACATCGTCGCTCGAGAGCGTCGGCCCCGCCTTGAAGCCCAAGGGATTGCGCACGCCGCGCAGGAACTCGACATGCGCGCCGTCGGGCTGGCGCGTGCGATCGCCGATCCACACCAGGTGCGCCGAGCAGTCGTACCAGTCGCCCGAGGTCGAATCGACGCGCGTCAGCGCCTCCTCGTAGGGCAGCAGCAACGCCTCGTGGCTGGTGAAGAAGTCGGTCTCGGCGATCTGCGGCGTGGTCGCCGAGTTGAGGCCGCAGGCCGCCATGAAATTCAGCGTCTCGTCGAGCCGCGCGGCGAGGTCGTGATAGCGCTCCGACGCCGGCGAGTTGCGCACGAAGTCGAGATTCCAGCGATTGACCTCGTGCAGGTCGGCGTAGCCGCCCTGGGCGAAGGCGCGCAGCAGGTTGAGCGTCGCGGCCGACTGGTTGTAGGCCTGCACCATGCGCTCGGGATCGGGGCGGCGCGCTTCGGCGGTGAACTCGAAGCCGTTGACGTTGTCGCCGCGGTAGGACGGCAGCTCGACGTCGCCCACCTTCTCGACGTTGGACGAGCGCGGCTTGGCGAACTGGCCGGCCATGCGGCCGACCTTCACCACCGGCACGCCGGCGCCGTAGGTCAGCACGACCGCCATCTGCAGCAGCACGCGGAAGGTGTCTCGGATGTTGTTGGCGGTGAAGTCGACGAAGCTCTCGGCGCAGTCGCCGCCCTGCAGCAGGAAGGCGTCGCCCGCGGCCACCTTGGCCAGCGCCGTCTTGAGCTTGCGCGCCTCGCCGGCAAACACCAGGGGCGGATAGCGGCGCAGCCGCGTCTCGGCGCCGGCCAGAGCGGCGGCGTCGGCATAGACCGGCATCTGCTGGACCGGCCGGCTGCGCCAGCTGGTCGGCGTCCAGTCGGCGGCGCTCGAACTGCGGGACTGCGCTTTGGCACCCGCGCGGGACGGGCCCTGAATCGCCGTCATCTTCTCCTCCTAAGCCCCCATCGGACGAATTCTGGCGGACGAATATTGGCTGTCCGGCCGTCGGGGTGGGTGAACCTATACGTGCTGTGGATAAAACGCCAGCAGGCCGCAACCTGTTCTCTAGTCGGCTGCCTTGCGGCTAGGCGCGGGCTCGACCCGCGCCGTCCGCATGGTGACGAACTCCTCGCCGGCCGTGGGGTGAATGCCCACGGTGGCGTCGAACTGGGCCTTGGTGGCCCCGGCTTTCACGGCAACCGCCAGGCCCTGGATCAGCTCGGCCGCATCGTCGCCCACCATGTGCACGCCGACCACCTTGTCGGTCGCGGCCTCGACGATCAGCTTCATGAAGGTGCGCTGCTGGCGGCCCGACACGGTGTACTTCATCGGCCGGAAGGCCGAGGTGAAGACCCGGATCTCACCCAGGGTAAGCTTGGCTTCTTCCTCCGTCAGTCCGACATTGGCGAGTTCGGGTTGGCAGAACACGGCCGACGGCACGTCGCGGTGATCGGGCTTGCGCGGCTTGTTGCCGAACTCTGTATCGGCGAAGCAGTGGCCTTCCATGATGGCCACCGGTGTGAGGTTGATGCGGTCGGTGACGTCGCCCACCGCCCAGATGTTGGGCGCCGTTGTCCTGGACCATTCGTCGACGGCGATGGCGCCGGCCTTGTCGAGCTGCACGCCCGCCTTCTCGAGCCCGATGCCCGCCGTGTTGGGCGCGCGGCCGGTGGCGTACATCACGACGTCGGTCTCGAACATTCCGCCGAGCTGCGTGTTCACCTGATAGGGCGCCTTGCCGCCCTTCGAATCTGATGGGGTCGCCACGATACGGCCGATCTGCATCTCGGTGCGCATCTTGATGCCGCTGTCCTTCAGGGCCTCGTGCACGGCCGTGCGGCACTCCTCGTCGAAGCCGCGCAGCACGCGGTCGCGGCGCAGCACCAGGTCGACGTGGCTGCCGAGCCCGTTGAAGATGCCGGCGAACTCGACGGCGATATAGCCGGCGCCGACGATCGCGATGCGCTTGGGCAACGGATCGGGAAGATGGAACGCCTCGTTGGAGGTGATGGCGAATTCCTTGCCGGGAATCTCCGGCACGACCGGGCGGCCGCCCGTCGCGATCAGGATCTTCTCCGCTGTGACGGTCTCCTCGCCGACCTGAATGGTGTGGCGGTCCATCAGCCGGCCGCGGCCCATGTGCAGCTTGACGCCCGCTCCTTCGAGCAGCCGGAGATAGACGGCGTTCAGGCGATCAACTTCCTTCTGCACGTTGTCGCGCAAAGTGGCCCAGGAATGCGTGGGCTCGGGCACGGTCCAACCGTAGGCCGCGGCGTCCTCGAACTCGTGCGCAAATTTGGATCCGTAGACCAGCAGCTTTTTTGGCACGCAGCCTCGGATCACGCAGGTGCCGCCGACCCTGTAGTCCTCGCAGATACCGACGCGCGCCCCATGGCCTGCTGCGATGCGCGAAGCGCGTACGCCGCCTGAACCGGCGCCGACGACAAAAAGATCGTAATCATAGGGCATGTGGATAACCTGAGAACAAAACCGCAACTCAGCCATATTTCGGTCGCGGGGCAGACTATATCGGCGCTTAGACGGCCGGGTAAGGGAAATGGGACGTGTGTTTCCATCTCCTGACACAACTTAAAGGATATGGTCCGATGCTGAAATTCCTCTCCCTGTCTGCCGCCGCCTTGCTCCTGATCGCTGGCCCCGCGCTGGCCGCGCCCGATGACACGGTGGCGACGCCCGAAAAGCCCGCCCGGGCCTCGAGCGCGGTTCCGCGCGGTCTCATGCGTTACGACACCAACAAGGACGGCGCCGTCGACCGCGCCGAATGGAAGGCCGCCCAAGAGGCGCGCTTCAAGCAACTCGACGCCAATGGCGACGGCAAGCTCACCCAGGACGAGCTGTTCGCCCGAACGCCCGCGATCGGCAACAGTGTGCTGCCGACCGACCGCCAGGCGCAGCGTCAGTCGACCTATTTCCAGCTGCTCGATGCCGACAAGGACGGTGTGGTGACGCTGGCCGAGTTCATGGCCCAGGCCGACCGCAACTTCGCGCGCTGCGACATCAACAAGGACGGCCGCATCGACACCGCCGAATGCCGCCAGGCGCTGCAGCGCAGGTCGACGCAACGCTGACGATTTTCTTTCTTCTTTGTCTTCCCCTTCATATTCCTCTCCCCCGCTAGGGGGAGAGGCTAGGTGAGGGGGTTGCACGACCTTCGACGCCCCCTCACCCATCCTCTCCCCCTAGCGGGGGAGAGGGGCATGAAGAAGCGGGAGTGTCGTTACATCGCGAGCGTGCCCTCAGGTACTTTCGGCGTGCATGACGTCGCCGAACAGCTCCCAGGACTCGTCCTTGAAGCGCTGAAGCTGGACCGCCTGGATCGGATAGAAGTCGGTCGGGCTGGTGCTGACGGTGATGCCGGGCAGCAGCAGCGGGATGCGGACCTTCTGGAAGTTGGCGGCCTGCTTCATGACGTTCTCGCGGGTGAGGTCGTCGCCGCACTTCTGCAGGATCTCGCGCATCATGGTCGCGACGGCATAGGCGAAGATGTAGTTGGCATCGCCCTGGTTGGCCTGCGGCATGTACTTGGTCATGTACTCGCGCCACTTCTTCATCTCTTCGTCATTGTCCCATTGATGGTCCGTGGGATCCTTGAGATAGGCCGCGGTGATGATGCCCTGGCTGCTTTCGTAGCCTGCCGGTTTCATGACCGAGGTGACCGAAGCCGAGACATTGTTCAGGTACTGGGCGGGCTTCCAGCCGATGTCGGCCGCCTTGCGGATCGATTGGGCGGCGAATTTCGGCGTCGAGATGTTGAAAAAGACGTTGGCGCCGGAGTCCTTCATCTGGATGACTTGGCTATCGACCGTGGGATCGGTCACTTCGTAGGTGACGTGCTTGACGATCCGGCCGGCGTCGCTGCCAAGGCCGTCCTTGAAACCCTCGAAGTAGTCCTTGCCGTAGTCGTCGTTCTGCATCAGCACCGCGAACTTGGCGTCCTTGACGTTGGCCAGCGCATGCTTGGCGTAGATGACGCCTTCAGTGTGGTAGTCGGGCTGGAAGCCCATCGTCCACGGGAACTCCTTGGGCTTGCCCCACTTCGACGCGCCGGTCGACACCAGGAGGTGCGGCACCTTCTTCTGGTTGACGTATTTGTGGATCGCCGTGTTGGTCGGCGTGCCCAGGGTATTGAACAGGCAGAGCACCTTGTCCTGCTCGACGAGCTGGCGCGTCACCTCGACGGACTTGGGCGGTGAGTAGCCGTCGTCGAGCGTGATGAAGTTGATCTTGCGGCCGTTGATGCCGCCGGTGTCGTTGACCATTTTCCAGAAGACCTGGTGGGCCTGGCCGATCACGCCATAGGCCGAGGCCGGACCGCTATACGGGCAGAAATGGCCGACCTTGATTTCCTTGTCGGTCGCCCCGTCGTCGTACTTCTTCTGGGCGAACGCCGAACGCGACGCCACGAGCAATGCGGCAACCGACGCGCCGCCTACGAAACCACGCCTACTGGTAATCAACGCTCCCTCCTTCGTTGGAATTTGTGCCGTGAGGTTCACTCGAAAAACGCAGTTTGAAAAGGACAAACGGCCAAGAAAAAGGCCGCCAACCGGCGGCCTTTCCCATCGTGTGCAAGTGAAATCAGGTGCTTTCGGCGTGCATGATGTCGCCGAACAGGTCCCACGTGTCGCCCTTGAAGCGCGAGAGTTGGACTGCCTGGACCGGATAGTAATCGGTCGAGCTGGTGCTGACGGTGATGCCCGGCAGCAGCATCTTCAGGCGGAACTTCTGGAAGTTGGCGGCCTGCTTCATCAGGTTCTCACGGGTAAGGTCATCGCCACACTTCTTCAGCGTCTCGTGCATCAGCGTGGAAACCGAATAGGCAAAGACGTTGGACGCGTCCGACAGGCTGGCGCCCGCATTGTGCTTGCCCATCCACTCCTTCCAGCCCTTCATGTCGTCATTGGTATCCCACTGCTTGTCGGTGGGATCCATCAGGTATTGCGCCGTCACCACGCCCTGCACGTTTTCGAAACCAGCGGGCTTCATGGTCGAAGCGACGCTGGACGAGACGTTGTTCAGATACTGGATCGGCTTCCAGTTGAGGTCGCCCGCCTTGCGCATGGCCTGGGCCGCGAACTTCGGAATCGAGATGTTGAAGAAGACGTTGGCGCCGGAGTCCTTGAGCTGGATGATCTGAGATTCCACCGTCGGATCTGTCGTTTCGTAGCTCACGTGCTTGACGATACGGCCGACCTCCTTGCCGAGGCCCTCCTTGAAGCCTTCATAGTAGTCCTTGCCGTAGTCGTCGTTCTGCATCAGCACGCCGATCTTGGCGTCTTTCACGTTGGCCAGGATGTGCTTGGCGTAGATGACGGCCTCGGTGTGGTAGTCGGGCTGGAAGCCCATGGTCCATGGGAATTCCTTGGGGTTGCCCCATTTCGACGCGCCGGTGGCGACGAACAGCATCGGCACCTTCTTCTGGTTCATGTACTTGTGGATCGCCGTGTTGCACGGCGTGCCCAGCGTGTTGAAGGTACACAGCACCTTGTCCTGCTCGACGAGCTGGCGCACCACCTCGACCGTCTTGGCCGGGTTGTAGCCGTCGTCCAGGGTGATGAAGGTGACCTTGCGGCCGTTGATGCCACCGGCTTCGTTCACGCTCTTCCAGTATGCTTGGATCGTCTTGCCGATCACGCCATAGGCCGATGCCGGTCCACTGTAGGGATTGGTGTTGCCGATCTTGATCTCGGTATCGCTCGCGCCCTCCGAATACTTCTTCTGCGCAAATGCGGTGCCCGATGCGGACAACGCAGCTGCGCTCGAAACGCCGGCGAGAAAAGTGCGCCTATTGGTCTTCAACGTGCCCTCCTATGGTTTTTTGTTATGCGAAAGAGGGTCGCCTGAATCACGGTCCGTGAAAAGAGAAAAAGCCGCCTGTCGATATACAAGTTTTCAATCTTGCGTGTGGAAGATGCCCAAAGAAAAGGCCGCCGGAACCCGGCGGCCTTCATTCACTCATGACCCCTCCCCCGTCATACGGGCGGATTCGCGGGAGGTCACGATCATCTCCGGCGTGTTCGCCACCGGCTATGGCGAGAAATTCGACTCCGAAAAGCTCAAGGTCCTGCCGGCCGGCAGCTTCTACACCGAGCCCGCCAACTTACCCCACTTCATCGAGATCAGGGAAGAGACGGTGCTACAGGTGAGCGGCACCGGTCCGAGCGGGCGCCTCTACCTCGACCGCCTGGACGATTCGAAGTAGCCGAGTTACTTCGCGGCCTTCTTCGGCTCGACCACCTCGAACATCACGTCGAATGTGTCGAGCATGGCGAACAGCGCCTCGGGCTTGGCGGCATCGCCCTCGACCTTGGCGAGCCCCGCTTTCACCGCCTCGGGCAAGGTCGTCTGCCGGAGCGCCAAGGCGTCGAGCGCCTGACGCGCAAGCGTGAGCGTGGTGTCGGCCCTCGCGGTTTGGCGGCCCTGCACCCAGGTGAGTGCCGAGTTCGAGAGTGTGAGCACAAATTGCTGGCGCAGGTCGGTGACGGCGACATTGATCGTCATCGCCTTGCCCTCGGCCTTGGTTGCATCGAGACGGCTGCCGAGATAGTCGAAGAACGCAGGCGTGGTGAGCGCCTTTATCGTGTCGGCGTTGGCGGTGCCCTGGCCTGGGATCTTCGGCATACCGTTGCGCAGCTCGGCCGCGCCCACGAGATAGGCGTCACGCCACGGCCCCGACTCGGCCTGGTAGCCCATCTGCTCCAGCGCATCTGCGCAGAGCTCTCGCGCGGCGCGGTTGGCGGGATCGGCGAACACGACCTGGTTCGTGGCGCTCGCCACCCAGCGGTATTCGCCCTTCCTGAAATCCTCGCGGGCGCGTGCGATCACCGCGTCGGCGCCGCCCATGTATTCCACCGTCTTGCGCGCGTTCTCGACCGGCGGCAGCGGATTGAGGTTGGAAGGGTTGGCGTCGTACCAGCCGAGATACTTCTGGTAGACCGCCTTGGAATTGTGGCTGAGCGTGCCGTAGTAGCCGCGCGCCGACCATTCGCGCTCGAGGCTGGCCGGCATGTGCAGGGTCTCGGCGATCTCCGCAGGCGTCAGGCCGTGATTGATGAGGCGCAGCGACTGGTCGTTGATGAACTTGTAGAGGTCGCGCTGCGTGGCCAGCAGATGGGCGACGCGCTCGCGGCCCGCGACCGGCCATGTGTGCTGGCCGATCACAACGTCGGTCTTGTCGCCGAACATATCGAGCGCCTCGCCGATGTAACGCGACCACAGATTGCCGTCGCGCACCTCCGAGCCGCGCAGCGTATAGAGATTGTGCATGGTGTGGCTCACGTCCTCGGCCATGTCGAGCACGCCGAACTGCGGCAGGAAGATCAGCATCTCGGCCGGCGCTTCCGAGCCAGGCGCCATGTGGAACGTGACCTGCACGCCGTCAATGGTGCGCGTTTCGTCATGCTCGACCATGGTGGTGGGGGCGATCAGGCCGATCGGCGCGCGGCCGATCGCCTTGCCGATGCCGCTGTCAACATGGCCACGCGGCCCGGGCGGCAGGATAACGCCGAGTTGGTATTGCACGCGCCGGCCCATGGCAGTGCCCGCCAGCACGACCTCGCCCGCCACAGCCTCGTTGAAACCCGCCGGCGCCAGCAGCTGGACCTTGCCCGACGCCACGTCGGCCTCGCTGGTGACGCCCTTCACTCCACCGAAATGATCGGGATGGCTGTGGGTGTAGATCACCGTACCGACCGGCTTCCTGGGCCTATGCTGGTAGTAGAGGTCGAGCGCGGCGTGCGCTGTTTCGGGGCTGCCGAGCGTGTCGATCACGATCAGGCCGCTGTCACCCTCGACGATGGTCATGTTGGAGATGTCGAAGCCGCGCACCTGGTAGACGCGCTCGGTCACCTTGAACAGGCCGTGGATGGCGTTGAGCTGCGCCTGGCGCCACAGGCTCGGGTTCACGCTGTCGGCCGCCCCCTCCTGCTTCAGGAACTCGTAGGGCTTCATGCTCCACACCGGCGGGCGCTGGCCCGTGCCGGGCACCAGCGCATCCGGCACGGTGCCGACGAAGCCCTTCATGGCATCGTCGAAATCCTGGCGATCGGCGAAGGGCAAACTCTTCGCCATATCGGTATTGGCCTTGAGCGTTGCGGGCTCAGGCCCCTTCGGCACGACCTGGGCGAGGGCCGGTGCGCTGGCAAGGACGACGAGGGTAAAGACACTACGGAGCAACATTGGCGGCACCCAGGAAGTTGATGAGCACGGGAAGGGTCTCGTCGGGGTTCTCCTCGTAGATCCAGTGGGCGCAGCCCTCGAGGGTCGCGGCCTTCAGGTTCTGCAGCCCCGCGGCGGAAAGCTGGCGCTGCAGGCCGTTGCCGGCCGGGCTCTGGCAGGCAAGTGCCAGGGCCGGCACCTTGGCGAGCTTCGAGGCGTCGGCCTGGGCGAGGAACTCGGCGTCGCCGTCGAACGCCTCGTAGCCCATGAAGGCCGCGCGCAGGCCGCCATCGAGCTTCAGCGACGCGACGTAGCGCGTGACGTCGTCGGCCACGAACTTGCGGGTCTTGGAGCGCGAGTTCATGAACCAGAGCACCAGCGCTTCTTCCCGGCCCTGCCACTCGGCGGCCGACTCGTCGACCTTGGCGAAGCGCGCGAAATGCTGGGTGCGCGGATTGGTCGGCGCGAAGCGCTTGAATTCGGCGGTGCCGGCCAGGCCCTCGATGAAGGCCTCGGCGACGGTGAGGCTGAGCAGGCGCTCGGGATACTGGACCGCGAAGGCGTAGGCCACGCGCGCGCCGAGGTCGTGGCCCATCACATGGGCGCGCTCGACGCCGAGCCGATCCATCAGCTCCTTGACGTCCTGTGCCGCCGTCTTCTTCTCGTAGCCCGACGGCGGGCGCTGCGAGCGGCCGCTGCCGCGGAGATCCGGCACGATGACGCGATAGCGCCTGGCGAGTTCAGGCACTGCCGCGGCGAAGGTATCGCCGGTCTCGGGAAAGCCGTGCAGCAGGATCACGGCCTGCGGCGGCCGGATGGTGGGCTCGGTGCGCGCCGCGATGTCGCGATAATAGAGCGAGACGCCGTTCACGGTGACGACGCCTGTCGTGACGGCAAGTCCGGCCGCCTGCGCTACCGCCTCCACCGATACCTGCTCGGCGCGGGCCCCGGGCACTACGAGACACAACGCTACCAATGAAACTCGCCAATCCACGTCGCCGCTCCCGTTTGACAACCCGACCCGGAGATATTCTCATCGTGAGCTCGACGGTATGCGCATTTTTGCGCAATGGATGGGCGGTAATGCGCAAGCGGGCATGGACTGGGACAACCTGAAATTCTTCCTGGCGTTGGCCGAAACCGGCAGCCTGTCGGGCGCGGCGAAGCAGCACCGCGTCGACCATTCCACGGTGGCACGTCGCGTCGAGGCACTCGAAAGCGAACTGGGCGTCCGCCTGGTCGAGCGCCTGACGCGCTCCTACCGGATCACCGCCGAAGGCGAACGCGTGTGCGAGCAGGCCCGCAAGGTCAAGGCCGGGATCGCCGAGATCGTGCGGCTGGCCAGGGATGCCGACACCTCACCGGAACGCATCGTCCGGGTGAGCGGCCCGCCAACCTTGCTCTCGCGCTTCCTCGCGCCGCGGCTGCTGCCGCTGCAGAAGGAGCATCCCGGCTTGCGCATCGATCTCGTCGGCGAGGCACGCGTGGTCAATCTCAGCCAGGGCGAGGCCGATCTTGCCCTGCGCCTCATGCGGCCGCGCGAGAAAGGCATTGTGGCCCGCCGGCTCGCGGTGGTGGGCCACGCGCTCTACGGCTCGCGCGAGCGTGTCGCCCGCCGCGCGAACGACCAGGATTACCTCGGCTACGATGAGAGCCTCGATCACGTGCCGCAGCAGCGTTGGCTAAAAGCCCTGGCCGGCGACCGCGGCTTCGCGCTGCGCTCCAACGACCTCATCACCATAATGACCTCGGCTCGTGCCGGCCTCGGCCTCGCAGTGCTGCCCTGCATCATGGCGAGCCATGAACCTGAACTGGTCCGGGTGCCGATCGAGCCGCCGCCGCCCAGCCGCGAACTGTGGCTGCTCTTCCACCGTGATGTCGGCCGCTCGCCCGCCGTACGCGCGGTCATCAACCGGATCACCGAAATAACGACGGCGGCGCGAAAGGCCTTTCTAGGCGAACGAAGCTGATCAGTTCAGCCCGTAGAGCTTCACCACGTTGTCGTGCACGATCTTCTTCTGCACCGAGTCGGAGAAGCCGGCGAGGTTCTTGGTCAGCGTCTCGCGCGAGTTCGGCCAGATGCAATCGGGGCGGTCATACGGGGGAGGGTTGGGAAGGGATCAGGTGCTTTCGGCGTGCATGACCTCGCCGAACAGTTCCCAGGTCTCACCCTTGAAACGCTGAAGCTGGACGGCCTGGATGGGATAGTAGTCTGTCGGACTGGTGCTGACGGTGATGCCCGGCAGCAGCATCGGCACACGGTACTTCTGGAAGCTCGCCGCCTGCTTCATGAGGTTGGCGCGCGTCAGGTCGTTGCCGCAGCGTTTCAACGTCTCGGTCATGAGCGCCGCAACCGCGTAGCCGTAGATGTGGTTGGCATCGGCCTTGTTGGCCTGCGGCATGTTCTTGTCCATCCAGGCGCGCCACTCCTTCATCTCGGCATTGTCGTCCCACTGCTTGTCGGTGGCATCCATGAGGTAGGCCGCCGTGATGATGCCCTGGGCATTGTCGAAGCCCGCCGGCTTCATCACCGCGGCTACCGAGGCCGACACGTTGTTGAGGTAGTGCGCCGGCTTCCAGTCGATGTCGGCTGCCTTGCGGATGCCCTGGGCGGCGGCCTTGGGCCCCGAGACGTTGAAGAAGACGTTGGCGCCCGAGTCCTTGAGCTGGATGATCTGGCTGTCGACCGTCGGGTCGGTGGCCTCGAAGGTCACCACCTTGACGATGCGGTCCGTCTCCTTGCCCAGGCCCTCCTTGAAGCCGCCGAGATAGTCGCGACCGTAGTCGTCGTTCTGGTGCAGCACGCCGATCTTCGCATCCTTGACGTTGGCCAGGATGTGCTTGGCATATATCACCGCCTCGGTGTGGTAGTCGGGCTGGAAGCCCATCGTCCACGGGAAGTTTTTGGGATCGCCCCACTTCGACGCGCCCGTAGCGACGTAGAGCTGCGGCACCTTCTTCTGGTTCATGTATTTGTGGATCGCCGTGTTGCACGGCGTGCCCAGCGACTGGAAGAGCGCGAAGATCTTGTCCTGCTCGACGAGCTGGCGGACCATTTCCACCGTCTTGGGCGGGCTATAACCGTCGTCGAGCGAGATGAACTTGACCTTGCGGCCGTTGATGCCGCCGGCATCGTTGATACTCTTGAAATAGGCATCGATCGTCTTGGCGATGGCGGCGTAGGACGAGGCCGGGCCGCTATAGGGGTTGGTGTTTCCGATCTTGATCTCGGTGTCGGAGGCACCGTCATCGTATTTCTTCTGCGCGAACGCCGCGGACGAGCCGGACAGAAGGGCAAGCGCCGACGCGCCGCCCACGAAACAACGCCTAGTCGTGTCCATTGCAGACCTCCCCGTTATGAGTTGTGCGGGAGTTTCTGCCAGAATCGGGCAAAAAAGAAGGCCGCCCTTCGGCGGCCCTCTTCACTAGCTCGGCTGCTCCCGAGCAGCCTTCAGCTGCCTTCGGCCGCCATAACCTCGCCGAACAGATCCCAGGTCTCGCCCTTGAAGCGCTGCAGCTGCACCGCCTGGATCGGATAGTAGTCGGTCGGGCTGGTGCTGACGGTGATGCCCGGCAGCAGCATCGGCACGCGCAGCTTCTGGAAGTTCGCCGCCTGCTTCATGACGTTCTCGTGGGTGAGCGTATCGCCGCACTTGGCGAGCGTCTGCTGCATCAGGAACGACACCGAGTAGGCATAGACGTAATTGGCATCACCCTGGTTGGCGCCGGGCATGTACTTGTCCATCCAGGCGCGCCACGTCTTCATCTCGGCGTCGTCTTCCCACCTTTTGTCGGTCGGATCCTTGAGGTAGGCCGCCGTGATGATGCCCTGGCCGTTGTCGAAGCCGGCCGGCTTCATCACCGACGTCACCGAGGCCGAGACGTTGGTCATGTACTGAGCGGGCTTCCAGCCGATGTCGGCCGCCTTGCGGATCGCCTGCGCCGCGAACTTCGGCGTCGCCACGTTGAAGAACACGTTGGCGCCGGAATCCTTGAGCTGAATGATCTGCGATTCGACGGTCGGATCGGTCACCTCGTAGGTCACGAGCTTGGCGATGACGTTTCCGGCGTCCTTGCCGAGACCTTCCTTGAAGCCGTCGACATAGTCCTTGCCGAAATCGTCGTTCTGCATCAGCACGCCCACCTTGGCGTCCTTGATGTTGGCCAGGATGTGCTTGGCGTAGATGACGGCCTCGGTGTGGTAGTCGGGCTGATAGCCCATCGTCCACGGGAACTCCTTGGGCCGGCCCCACTTGGAGGCGCCGGTCGCCACGTAGAGCTGCGGCACCTTCTTCTGATTCATGTACTTCTGGATCGCCGTGTTGGAGGGCGTACCCAACGTGTTGAACAGGCAGAGCACCTTGTCCTGCTCGACGAGCTGGCGCACCACCTCGACCGTCTTGGCCGGGCTGTAGCCGTCGTCGAGGGTGACGAAGTTGACCTTGCGGCCGTTGATGCCGCCGGCGTCGTTGACGCTCTTCCAGTAGGCTTCGATGGCCTTGCCGATCACGCCGTAGGCGGATGCCGGACCGCTGTAAGGCCCGCAATGGCCGAGCTTGATCTCGGTATCGCTTGCGCCGTTGTCGTACTTCTTCTGCGCGAATGCCGCTCGCGACCCGGAGAGCAACGCCAACGCCGACGCACCTCCGACAAACCCACGCCTACTCGTAATCAAAGAACGCCTCCCTTTTTTGAAAATGGCGCGGGAGTTTCTTCTGGAATCCGGCAAAAAAGAAGGCCGTCAGGGTGCGACCTTCCGCACTTCGGTTATGTTGCAACCGGCGCTCGGACCCTGAAATTGTACGGCCTGGGAAGGTTAAAAATCCTTCGCGCCGTCAGCCGCTCGCGCGCTGCTTGAGGGCCTGCTCTCTCGCCTTTGCGCCCGGGCTGCGCATGCTGCGCACCAGGTAGTAGACACCGCCCACGATGCCCATCGGCATCAGATACATGAGCACGATCAGGATGACGCCGAACACGGTGTAGGCCGAGAGGTCGAACGGCAGGCCGAGGTCGTTCTTGACGAAGGTCGAAAGCGCCTGGGCGGAGTTGTCGACCAGCACGTAGAAGATGCCGCCGACGACTGAGCCCGCCAGCGAACCGACGCCGCCCACGACCAGGCCGATCAGGAACTTGATCGACAGGAAGAAATTGAAGCTGTCGGGCGCCACGAAGGCGATGGCCGAGGCCGAGAGCGCGCCGGCGACGCCGGTGTAGGCCGCGCTGATGCCGAAGGTGACGGTCTTGTAGAGGGCGGTGTCGATACCCATCGTGTCGGCCGCCATGTACTGGTCGCGGATCGCCATCATGGCGCGCCC
>Ga0193729_1001119_pt1 | contig 13793 bp, 10 predicted proteins | sample U1c2metaG_FD_143036 | JGI IMG/M metagenome (GOLD analysis project Ga0193729, IMG submission 143036) | Soil microbial communities from a riparian zone of the East river system, Colorado, United States - U1c2 | ecosystem: Environmental > Terrestrial > Soil > Riparian zone | place: USA: East River... | reverse complement strand
CGCCTTGCGAATGCGGCTTTTCATGTTTTGCCCAAGCGTCTTCACGGTTTCAACTTTCCTGATGAGCCATTTGCCGTCCACCTTCTTGAGCATCATTTTGAGTTCCTGCGGGATCATGTCTTTTTCACCGGGGACGCGGACTTTGGCCGTCAGGTTGGCCACGGCGGACTCATTGCTGGGCGCGAGAGCGATAACAATGTCGAGAAATTCTATGCTTACACTCGAAAGGTGTGTTCGGATCGTCATCGCGCCCTGGAAGAACGCATCTCTTCCGCTGACCCTGACTTCGGGGTACCCCTGCACATCCAGCATGAGTTCCACATCATCCGTGCAGAAAGCCGTGAGCCTTTGGGAATTATCCATTTTGGCGAGCGACCCTTCATTGCTTGCGAACGAGGCCGTCCGGGCGAATTCCTGCAAACGTTTGCGAATCACTTTCTCCGACCGGGGGAAAAAAGTAAGCCAGAGCCACCCGCCCAGGACCAGCACAACGGCAACGAAAATGAGTCGAAACGTCCAGCGTTTCATAGCAGGACTTTGCCCACGATGCGCTCCCGGGTCGCCTTGCCCTCGGTATGATCTGCCTGGGGCATCGAGCGGTTGTCGCCGACGCAGTAATATTCATCCGGGCCAAGCCGTCGAGCTTCATGTTCCCAAAACGACTCGAATCGAAGATAAGGTTCATCCAGCATTCTGCCATCGATCACCGCGTGTCCGTTGTGAAAAGCGACTGTTTCTCCCGGCAAACCGACGATCCGTTTCATGTACATAATGCTGATCCCGGAAGTGCGAATCGCCACCACGTCCCCGCGGCGCGGTTCGTGAAACAGATAAGCAAGACGGTTGACGAAATTAACCCCGCGTTCATGGTAAGTGGGCAGCATGCTGGCGCCCTCAACGCGGATCGGCAGAAACACAAACCTGAAAATTACAAAGGAGGCGATCACCAAAATGACGATCCGCACCAGGGTAATTCTCGGATTGCGCCCAATGAACACCGTGCGCAGAAAGGATGGCTGCGCCGCCGTCTCCACATCCATACACAATAGTCAGTTCAAAACTGCAAACCCGAGGTAGTTTCGCGTGAGTTGCCAAGCCAGACAAGCACAGAGTGTGGCAAAATCCGCGTTGTTGCTGAAAAGGCAGCCACAAGTGGATGAACCGGCGATTCACGTCGGAAATCGCAAAAACCGCTACCTCACACTCACCCGTTTACTAATCCGCCCGACCCGGCTAACCTATTTAACTCGGTGAACTTATTTAGCATTGTTGCATGCCCATCCATCTCCCACCCATCTCACGCCGTCGGTTTCTAAGCCGCTCCCTCGCCGCCGGCGCGGGACTGGCTCTTAGCCCCGACCTTTTCGCCGCAACCAGACGCACCGATGCAAATTCCTGGGCCCTGCTCTCGGATATCCACCTGGCGGCGAATCGCGAGCAGCTGGGCCGGGGAGTCAACATGTTCGAGCATTTTAACACTGTATCGGCCGAACTGCTTGCGCTGCCGAAACGGCCAGCGGGAGTTTTTATCAACGGGGATTGCGCGTTTAACAGCGGGGAGACAGGCGATTACGGGTTGCTGAACGAATTGCTCTTGCCGATTCGCCAGGATCAAATGCCAGTCCATCTGGCCCTCGGCAATCACGATAACCGCGAACGATTCTGGGACGCGTTAGAACAGGAAAAACCCGCGCAACGGCCGGTGGAAGACAAGCAGGTTTCGTTGCTGCGCGGCCCCCGCGCCAACTGGTTCATCCTGGATTCGCTGGAAACCACTCTTTCCACTCCCGGTTTGCTGGGACCTGCCCAATTGGAGTGGCTGGCGAAGTCCCTGGACGAAAATGCCGACAAACCAGGTTTGGTGATGATCCATCACAATCCCGGCCTGAGCGGAAACCTCGGCCTCAAAGACACGGTTGCGCTCTTCGAGGTCATTCGTCCGCGGCGGCAGGTCAAAGCCTATATCTATGGCCATACTCATACGTGGAAGATCGACCGGGATGAGAGCGGAATTCATCTCATAAATCTTCCGCCGGTCGCTTACGTTTTTCAGGACGGCAATCCCTCAGGCTGGGTCCATGCGACTTTGGAAAAGAAAGCGCTTCGCCTGAAATTGTCCTGCCTGGATAAAACGCACAAAGCTCACGGCCAGATCGTCAAACTTAAATACCGCGCCTGATGCGCAAGCAAACGCACCTTTAAGATGCGAGGCCCAGCATCCGAAAGTTCGTGGACTGGGATTTGGTTTTGATCCGCATCGAATCGATCAATTTGCGTCCTTCGAAGTCACCGCTTGAGAAAGTATTGAGCCAGATGCCATCGGCCACGCGGGTCCGAGTCATTGTAAATGCCAGCTTTTTCAATGAGCCGACCAGGCCGCCAAGCAGGGTCACTTCGGACCGAAGGTGAACATCAGCGCGCGCCACCTCGAACTCCTGGGCATCGATCCAAAGCGTGCCGGAAAGGCGGTTCAGCAGACGATCCACTACACGACGCACGGGCGGTTCGGGATTCTTCGGTTGAAAGGAGATTTGGTAAGCCTGGCGGCTGTTCATTTCACTTTGGCCGATGAGATCGAAGTCAAAGCGGGAAACCAGCTCGGGCGTCAAAAAATTATCGTGATTGGCTCGTTTTGATGAATTGGGAGTCCCCAGGAGTTGGCGCGCGTTCAGGTCATTTTCCGCCTGTTTGTTGACATCGGCTTGCTCGGGCGCATGCCCGTTGACCTCCATCAGCTTCGGATGGGTCGAGCCGCCCTGGAAAAAAACGCGATAAGTTTTCTCCTTTCGCTCTTTCACTTTGCCCTCGGAATCGAGTTCCTCGGTGACTGAGCACTTCGTGTAAGTGTAGCTGCGCTGGCCGGATTGTGCCTCTGCCTGGCCGGCGCGGGCCACGGCTTTTTGAACCACTTCGTTGGCCGTCAAGGCGGCTTCAGCCCGGAGCCACGGCTGGCCAATTCCAATCAAGCCCAGCAAAACTGGCAAAATCAGGGTAGCATTTTTAGGTGAAAGCAATTTCATCACTCTTGCATGATAACGGAAGTTTCCGCCCATCCGCAAGTCTCATATGCCAATTTCCGCAATTTCCGGCCCCCTCAACTCGACCCTCTCGACCTTCGCGTCTCGACGCGACTTCGAGTGTGAGCTAGTCTGCATTCAATGCGTTTAATTGGCCACCTGACCGAGCAAGCAGCCGCCCGCACGTTCGCGGATTACCTGTACGTGCAGGGGATTGAAAATCGCCTGGAACACGAGAAGGCGGATGGCTGGGGGATTTGGGTTAACAGCGAGGATGAACTCGAGCGCGCCGCGGTCCTGTTGAAGGATTTTCGCCTGAACCCGAAAGATCCAAAATACCGCACGGAATCGAAGAATGCCGCCGACTTGCGCGCGGATGAGGAAAAGGACCAGGAGAATTATCGCAAAAAGGTCCGTACCCGCCGCCATCTGTTCCAGCCCTTGACGCCCTACGGATTCGGGCCGCTGACCTTTGCGCTGATCGTGGTCAGCCTGGCGGTATTCGCTTTGTCCACTTTCGGCGACGATCCCCGCGCGATCATGAGCCTGTTCATCACTCAATTTAACGACGATTCATATAATACAACCTTGCCGGAAATCAGGCACGGAGAGATTTGGCGGCTTTTTACTCCCATCTTTATTCATTGGAATGTCGCTCACATTTTTTTCAACATGCTCTGGCTCCGTGATCTTGGCAGCATGGTGGAGGGCCGGCAAAGCTCGTTGCATCTCCTGTTGCTCACCGCAGCCATCGCGGCTTGTTCCAACCTGGGCCAGTTTTATTTCGGTCACGGACCCGTCTTTGGCGGGATGTCCGGCGTGGTTTACGGCTTGCTGGGTTACGTTTGGCTCCGCGGTAAATTTGATCCCGCGTCAGGCCTCTATCTGCATCCCTCCACCGTTACGTTAATGATCATCTGGTTTCTTGCTTGTTACTTGCGGATCATTCCCAATGTGGCCAATACCGCCCATGCAATCGGCCTCGGCATGGGCATGGCCTGGGGCTTCCTCTCAAGCTTGCGGCACCGATAAAGAACCAGGGCGGGTCAGGGTCTTACCCCATCTCGAAAACCCGGCCACGAGGCTAAACTGCGGAGTATCAAGGCCATATTTGAGTAAGCGAAAGGCAGTGCCATGCCGTCTGATATTTCCGAAGCCAGAATGTCCGCCCGCGAAGGAATTCTATGGCCGTGCGGCACGTTTGGCATCGGCGATCGGATCGGGGCTCTTACGGCGGCCGGCTTTTTGCTGGCCTCGCTACTCCAGGTCCGGTCTGCCATTACTCCGGTTTCGGCGCTCGTGGAAACCGCGGGACGAATCAAAGAACCCCCGGCAGCCATCGCGCGGCAGAAGGTGATCGCCCCGTTTGATCCGCAACTGATTTATTCGCGTCCCCAACTGTGCGCCTGGCTTCCTTCGATTCCTGAGGCCGCGATCATCGCCCTCAAACAACAAAACGCCCAGGAGGATACCCGGCGCCTCCAAATTGGCCTCAGCCGCCCGTTCGACAACCCCATAATCGTAAATCGGCAAACGACACTTCCCAGCCAATGGACGCTACTCACCAACGGCTGGCACATTCTGTCTGCACAGGTGGTTTCGGCTGGCGCGCGCGGGTTGCGGCTGCATTTCGAACGCGTTTCCCTTCCCTCAGGCAGTTCGTCATTTATGATCCAGGCAATCTGTCTTTGCCCAGCATCGCAATTGAAGCGAAATCTTTCGAAACCGAGCCGGACCTTTGGGCTCCCACTCTGTTTGCTGAGCAAACCGTGATTGAGTGTCAATTGCCTCCCGGCGTTGATCCGGCAACGGTTGCATTTACCATCAGCGGCCTTTCCCACATCTACAATGGGCCGGTCCCCGGGAGATTCTCCAAAGTAGGGAGCTGTGAAGTGGATGTCAGTTGTTATCCGGAATACTCTCAGCAGGCTGCCGGGGTGGCCATGATTTCCTACGTCCACGCTGGCAATACTTATTTGTGCACCGGCTGCCTCCTCGAATCTACCCATCAGTCCACTGCGGAATACTTCCTGACGGCCCGGCACTGCATTGGCAACCAAACTCTGGCCTCGACGCTCGAATTCGTTTGGCTCTTCCAAACCACAAACTGTGACGGAACGCCGCCCGATATCGCGAGCGTTCCCACTACCTCGGGCGGCGCCGAATTGCTTGCCACTGGCGTTAGTGACTTCGCTCTGCTGCGTCTGCGCAAACCGGCTCCGCCGGGCGTGTTCTACCTTGGGTGGACGATCGACCGGCCATCTGCGGCCGAAACCCTGGCCGGGATCCATCATCCGGATGGATCTTACAAGCGCATTTGTGTCGGTACCTTTTTCGATTCGGACATTTATCATACCGGGGTTCAATGGTCCAACGGGGTTACCGAGTCCGGCAGCAGTGGCAGCCCGCTTCTCAATGCCGCGCACCAGGTCATCGGCCAGCTCAGCGGCGGGTTCAACGGGCCGGGCTCATCCTGCGATAATCCAACCGCTCCGGATGAATACGGCCGCTTTGACGTGACCTATCCGTTGATTAAGAAATGGATTGACCCCATCGGGACCTCCGGACCTTCGTTTGTTCCCGCCACGTATAACGGGTTGTTCTACGATCAATCCAACGGCGTTTTGCAAGCAAGTTCCGGCTCGCTCACCGTGAGAATCACCGCCAAAGGCAAATTCACAGGCAAGCTGCAATCGGCCGGCGCCCCCGGCTCGTTCGTGGGTCAATTGGATCTCAACGGCAGCGCCACAATCAATGTGAGCCGCCGAAAACTCAATCCGCTGGCGATTCAAATCCAGGTTGACCTCGGCCAGGGCACGGACACCCTGACGGGGTTGGTTAGCGACGGCAATTGGACGGCAACTCTCTTTGCCGAGCGCGCCGGGCTCGACGGAAAAACTGCCACTTCGGGACAGGCGGGGCGATATACGCTGGTCTTTCCGCCTGGCGACGGATCAGGCACGAGCGGGGACAGTTTCGGCTCCGTCATCGTCACCAGGACCGGACGGCTGACATTCATGGTCTCGCTTTCGGATCGAACGAAAGCGACTCAATCCACGTTCGTTTCCAGGGACGGCCATTGGCCTCTTTATCTTGCGCTTTACAAGGGGCAGGGCTCGCTCTTTAGCTGGGTTACTTTCGAGAACGCCATTCTGAGCGATCTCGACGGCCAGCTTTATTGGAACACGCCGGCGTTGACCAATGGTGTTCCGTCTGCCTCCCAATTAACAGGTTGCGCTTACACCCATCCCGGGCCGGGAAGCTCGCTGTTGAATTTCACCAATGGCACCGTCACGCTCAGCGCTGGCGCTCTCAGTCAGGACCTTCAGGCGCAAATCCGATTGCGGCCCAATGGCAACTTAACTGCTCAAAGCGGGCTCGACGTCAAACTCGGTTTTGTGCGTTCCACCGGTGTATTCAATGGCATCGCGACGGATTCGAGCACCAAACAATACTTTGTGCTTCGCGGCGTCGCTCTGCAAAAGCAAAACCTCGCCTCGGGCTATTTTACCGGGTCCGCCAGCGGCAAAGTAGTCATCGGACCATGAAGGGCGTCTTCATAGGATAGAGATCTTCCCCTCCAGGTCCTCCCTCCAATACTTCAAATCACATGTTTCTGCTTCGCCACACGTTCGCCTCGTTGCGGTAGGGGTATCGACTGCCGGCGAAAACCCGAAAGCGCCCGGGAAGCACGTTTCCATAGCCGCCAACCTAACCACATACTTAGACTGAGCGAGCACAGCAATGGCGAACTCGGTTCCGGCACGGCCGGTGTGGGAGTTATAGTAGTTGCGGAAATCCAGCCCGTGAGGTCGGAATTTCCCAGGTCTTCCATCAGGGCCGCTGCGTAAAAAGCACTGGTTCTGCGAGGGGTTTGGCTCAGGTACGCGAAGTCAGAGGCCGTCAGCGTTGAAATCCCGGAAATGTCGCAACTCAGGGTATCTCCCGCGCCAAATTTTTGGTTTTTTCCATCCGAATTGTCGAAATAGAAAATAATGTCGTACTTTCCACTCCCGTTGCCTTTGAATCGGTTAGCACGTGCCTTGACGAATGGATCCTCGTAGTTCTCGGGCCCGAATGAAAAATTAAGTTTGGTAGGGTCGAGGTTCGGAGCCAGGTTGAAGAACAATTCGCCTACCTTCTCAGTGCCGGTCAGGTTCAGGTTGGAGACAGTCAAGTGGACTACCCCCGGTGAGATGTCCTGGAAGACGGCGTCAATCCATGGGGCATGATCTGACGCTGGCGCCGTCCCGACGAACACATTGGTGAACTGGTAAGTGAAACTTGTCGCCACCGCACCGGATGAAACCTGCACCGCGAGCAGGAGAAGACAGGGTATGACGCTCAAGTACCGATTGATGCTGCGCTTCATAATAGTGCCTTGCGCACGGGAACTCCGTTCGGTTTGGTTCTGGCGCGCGATTACAACAATAATACCTGCCAGAGCATTGTCCGCAACTCATTCGAGGCCCAATCTTTACGGATAATCCGTAAAATACCCGACAACCGGCGAACCTCGTCTAACTGAGTGCCGGGAAGGTTTTTGAGTAGTTGCTATCGCGCCCTTCAAAGGATTACTGATCCGTTATGAATTTCGTGCCGGGGGAAGCGCTCGTCATTCCGATACAGGGAGTCACCCTCGGCGGCGAGTTCAATCTGGCGGCCGATGCCTCCGGTTTGGTGCTCTTCGCCCATGGCAGCGGCAGCAGCCGGCACAGCCCGCGCAATCAATTCGTCGCGCGCACACTGCGAGAGGCGGGCCTGGGGACGCTGCTGTTTGATTTGCTCACCGCCAGGGAGGAGCAAGCCGAGGCCCGGACTCGCCATCTGCGGTTTAACATTCCGTTTTTGGCCGCGCGCCTGGCCGACGCGACGCGTTGGATTTTGGCTCAGACGAATCGCGATGTCAGCGTCGGCTATTTCGGCTCGAGCACCGGGGCCGCCGCCGCGCTGGTGGCAGCAGCCGAACTCGGTGAAACCGTTCGCGCCGTCGTTTCCCGCGGTGGACGGCCCGACCTGGCGGAAGGCGCCTTGCAACGCGTCCGCGCGCCCACGCTGCTCATCGTGGGTGGGGAGGATGGGCCGGTGGTTATGCTAAATGAGGAGGCGTTTGGCCGCTTGCGCTGTGAAAAGGCGATGCAAATTGTTCCGGGGGCCGCCCATCTTTTTGAAGAACCGGGTGCCCTCGAAAAAGTCGCGCGCCTGGCCTCTGAGTGGTTTGCCGCTCATTTGCAACCGCAGAAAAAGCCGCGCGGGAATTGAGATCCGCGCGTCGCATCATCACCTTCCGAAGTTTAGGGCGCGGATTCCTCTTCGTCCGCGTCCACCGTGAATGGTTCGGCGAAGTTTTTTCCGTTTTGATCGAGGATCTTTTGAATCTCAGGCGAAACCCACTTTTCCTTCTTTTCTGACTTGCGCAGGCGGAAATGCCCGGTGGAATCGGCGTCCAGAATTCCTTTCTCGAAAAGGCGGTGCAGAACCGGGGTCGCCCAATTGGGATCTTTGCGATAGCGCCATTTCCCTCCGGCTCGCCGGGCAATTTCACGTCCCGAAACGTATTGTCCCAGCCAGGACTTGAGAAAAATGCAAATGTCTCGTTCGTCTGCGTCCATAAACTTCCACCCTGATCACGCAGAACTCATGCCAGAGTCCAACCAATTTTCAATCTCCGTCGGGAGTATCCCGTAACTGCGTCCGGCAGGGTCCGGCTGGGTCCGGCTGATTTGTCCCGAATTGTTTTGACGCGGGCCTCAACACGTGTAATTTGGCGCCAACAGAATGAAGATTGACTCTCAAATGAAGTCCCCGGCGATGCGTTACACGCGCGCGTTCGGCATGGTTTGCTGGCGCGGCGTTGCTGGCTTGGCCTGGCGCCATGACAGCGGGAGGGGTACCGAATCTTCATAACCTGGAACGAACATATTTCTGAAACCCACCCGCTGAAAAGCCGGTGGGTTTTTTATTGCCATAATCAGCTCAGAACGCCGAATGAACGAAACAGAAACAAGCTTACGGGAGAACCTGCGTGCCCTGCCACGCGCAGCCTGGATTCTTTTCTTTGGCACCTTCCTCAACAAGTTCGGCACATTCGTTTTGCCGTTCCTCGCGATCTACATGACACGCCTGGGCTATACGATCGCCCAGGCTGGACTGGCGATTGGCGCGTATGGAATCGGCACTCTCTGTGCCTCGCTATTAGGTGGTTATTTGGCCGATCGGCTGGGCCGTCGCAAGACGATTGTGCTTTCCATGTTTTCAGTCTCCGTGGCGATGCTGAGCCTGTCTCAGGCGCGGAGCCTGGCAGGGATCGTTTTCTTTTCCGGCCTCGCGGGTTTAACCGGGGAATTGTACCGGCCTGCGAGCAGCGCCTTGCTGGCGGATTTGGTCCCGGTCGGCCAGCGGGTCACCGCCTTCGCCGCTTACCGGATGGCGTTCAACGCAGGTTTTGCCTTCGGGCCGGCGGCGGCCGGATGGCTGGCGAAGAAATCTTTTGTTTGGTTGTTCGTCGGTGATGCATTCACGTCGGTCCTTTATGGAGTGGTGGCTTGGTTTGCGTTGCCGGCCGGGTTGCGCGGTACTCCGATTGAGAATTCTGTGCTGGAGACCGTGCGCGTGCTGCGTGACGACAGACGGCTCCGGCAAATCGTGTGCGCCGCATTGGCCATTGGCGTGGTTTTCGTGCAGGTATCTTCGACCATGAGCCTGCTGATCACTCAGAGCGGGTTCTCACCGGCGACATATGGGCTTTTGATTTCCTTGAACGGTGTTTTGGTCGTTTTATGTGAGCTGCCGCTGACGACCATCACCAAGCGGTACCCCGCTCGCCGGATGATCGCGCTTGGATACCTGTTGATCGGCGCAGGATTCGCGTCGAATGCGCTTGTGCGCACAATTCCACTGCTCGTGCTGACCGTCGTGCTTTTCACGGTCGGTGAGATGATCAGCATGCCCGTTTCCGGGGCTTACGTAGCCGATCTGGCGCCGGCACATCAGCGGGGGCTTTACATGGGCACTTACGGCATGACGTGGTCGCTGGCTTTCGTTTGCGGTCCCAGCCTGGGCATGCTGCTATTCGCAAAAAGTCCGCTCGCGTTATGGCTCGCCTGCGGCGTCCTGGGCCTCCTGGCCGCCGCCATCATTTTGTCCGGATCGCGCGCGGGGGCCAACTCTGCGAACCTCACCCAGGCCGAACACAGCTTCGAGGGCTCTGTTTCGGACTGAACTTGCTAAGGCGTCAATTTTTTTCCGCGCCCGATGCCCAAGTGATTAGCCCGTAAGTTTGGGGTATTTGCCCCAAATAATATGTTGGCATTGTGAGCCTATCTTCTGCAATAGTCTCCGCCGCTTAATTTATGAAATATTACAAGAATTGGTTTTGGGTCATCGTCGGGTTCATTTCCCTAATGGCTTCGACAGGGGTTTATGCGGCCGGTGAAGGGGACATCCACATCCCTCCTCTGGACGCGGTCAGATTTGAAGGATTGGGCGGAGTGAGCGGAGCGGCCCTGATGTACCTGGGTCTTTTAACTTGCCTGATTGGGGCGATCTTTGGCCTGGTGCAATACAAGCAGACCAAAGCTCTCCCGGTCCACAAAAGCATGGCCGATGTTTCAAACACAATCTGGGAGACGTGCAAGACCTACTTATTCACTCAGGGCAAATTCCTGGCCATCCTATGGGTATTGATCGCCATCTGCATGGTCTATTATTTCAAGGTTCTCCAGGGCAATACGATGGGCAACGTGTTGGTAATTCTGCTGGCCTCCATTTTGGGGATTCTAGGCTCCTACGGCGTCGCCTGGTTTGGCATCCGGATTAACACCGTCTCCAATTCCCGGACCGCCTTCTCCGCGCTCAAGGGCAATCCGCTCGCCACGTTGGGTATTCCACTGCGCTCGGGCATGAGCGTTGGTTTGCTGCTCGTCGCGGTGGAACTTTTCTTCATGATTTGCATCCTGATGTTCCTCAAGGATTTGGCCGGCCCGTGCTTCATCGGGTTTGCGATTGGGGAATCGCTCGGGGCGAGCGTCCTGCGCATTTGCGGAGGCATTTTCACCAAGATCGCCGACATCGGGTCAGACCTGATGAAGATCGTTTTCAAACTGCCCGAGGACGACCCGAAGAATCCGGGAGTCATCGCCGATTGCACGGGTGATAACGCCGGCGATTCCGTCGGGCCTACCGCGGACGGTTTTGAAACCTACGGCGTGACCGGCGTGGCGCTGATCGCGTTCCTGGCGCTGGCGCTGGTGAAAAGCCCGAGCGTGTGCGCAACGCTGATCATCTGGCTGTTCGTTATGCGCGCGTTGATGATCGTGACCTCGCTCGTGTCTTATTTCGTTAACGAAGGGATCAGCAAAACCATGTTTGGCGCTAAGAAAGACTTCGACTTCGAAGCTCCCTTAACCCACCTGGTCTGGATAACCTCGGCGGTGTCCATTGCCGTGACGTTCATCGCCAGCAAGGTGCTTCTGGGCGACTTCAAGGGCGCCGATGGTAGTTCCCAAACTGCGCTGTGGTGGGTGCTGTCGGTCATCATCAGTTGTGGCACCGTGGCCGGGGCTTTGATCCCGGAATTCACCAAGGTGTTCGTCAGCACCACGTCGCGTCACGTTCGCGAAGTCACGAACTGCTCCAAACACGGCGGTGCCTCGCTGAATATCCTGTCGGGTTTCGTGGCGGGCAACTTTTCGGCTTTTTGGATGGGGTTGGTGATCATGGTCCTGATGGCAACCTCTTATCACTTCTCGCAGAATTCGGCGCTTCTGTCGCTTATGCCGCCGGAGTTCCTCTTCGCGGCGCCGATCTTCGCGTTCGGCCTGGTTGCTTTCGGCTTCCTCGGCATGGGGCCGGTGACCATTGCGGTGGATAGCTACGGTCCGGTGACCGACAACGCCCAGTCCGTCTATGAGCTTAGCCAGATCGAAGGAATCAAGAACGTGAAGCAACAGATCAAAACCGACTTTGGTTTCGACGCGGATTTCGAGAATGCCAAGTATCAGCTCGAGAAAGGCGACGGCGCGGGCAACACTTTCAAGGCGACAGCCAAGCCGGTGCTGATCGGCACGGCGGTCGTCGGCGCCACCACGATGGTGTTCGGCATCATCATGTTGCTCGAAAACAAGTTCGGGGGCGTGATCGCCAAGCTCTCCATCGTGCAACCTGAAATCATCCTCGGCCTTATCATGGGGGGGTCGGTCATTTACTGGTTCACGGGTGCTTCCTGCCAGGCGGTGGTGACCGGCGCCTATCGCGCGGTGGTTTATATCAAAGAGAACATGAAACTTGATTCCAAAACCGCTTCCGACAAGGACAGCAAGGAAGTCGTGCGCATTTGCACCGAGTATGCGCAGAAGGGAATGTGGAACATCTTTATCGTCATCTTCTGCTTCGCGCTGGCCCTGCCGTTTTTCAATGCCTTCTTCTTCATCGGTTACCTTATCGGCATCGCTTTCTTCGGTCTGTTCCAGGCCATCTTCATGGCCAACGCCGGTGGCGCCTGGGACAACGCCAAGAAGATCGTCGAAGTCGATCTCCGCCAGAAAGGCACCGACCTGCACGCGGCCACAGTCGTGGGCGACACGGTGGGGGATCCGTTCAAGGACACTTCCTCAGTGGCCATGAACCCGGTGATCAAGTTCACAACGCTGTTCGGCTTGCTCGCGGTCGAAATCGCCGTCGAAATGTCGCTAAAGTACCAGGCGAACTTGAAACTGGATCCGAACACCATGAATTGGAGCCCGTGGGTTGGCGGATTCTTTTTCATTGTGGCTTTGATCTTTGTTTATCGGTCCTTTTACGGCATGCGGATTCCCGAAGAAGATTCGGCAGGGACTGACAATAACCTCGTTCTGCCGCACAATATCCACGGCAATAAAGTGTCGACGGGAACAAAGGAACCCGGGTTGGCGGAAAAGAAGTATTAGCTCGGCGGCCGTTCCACCAAACCTGGGAAACGGCACTTTTGGGACTAGGACGACCCTTGCTCAGGTGCCATGGCCGCGCGCAATAATTTGAGCCTCCCGTAATCATAACGCCCGCCCAGCAACTCGAATACGGGCGAAAGACTCGCAAACCCGACTTGCTTGAAGGCCGCGGCAATTTCGCGCTGTTCTTCAGGTTTCAAAAATTGGTTAATATCCAGCGTCTCTCCCACCAGGACGGCGTCCGCCAAATGTCCGTAAACCGTGCCGGTTGTGATCGTGCGTTGCGCGGCGATTTGCTCGATTGATTCGCCAGCGCGGAAGCGGCGCAGTGTTTCCCGCGCGGTGACACCGAGCCTGGCGCGGCCAGGCAAAGCCGGCGGCGCGGCGAACGAATCATCCGCGAAGATCTGGCGCGGGTTGCTTTGCAGGTAGGCGGAAATCTCCGCCAGAAACGGCACCCCGAACTCGCGCAGTTTCTTTTCTCCCACGCCGCTGATGCGCGCGAACTCTCCTTCGTTGCCCGGATAGTTGCGCGCCATTTGCCGCAGCGCGACATCCGAGAAGACGATATAGGCCGGCACGTCCCGTTCATCTGCGAGCTGCTTGCGAAGCTGCCGCAGGCGGTCGAACAGGACCTCATCGCAGGAAATCTCCCCTGCCCGATGAGCTGCCGGTTCCGGCACGCTCACCGGTTTGGTGAGCGTCATGCGCTTGCGCTCCTTCAGCGCCGCCATTCCTTCGGCGGTGAGCACGAGGACGCTGAATTTTTCCGCCAATTGCCGCACCATCCCCAGCCGGATCAACTCGCGGCCAATGGCTTTCCATTCCGCCCGGCTGTGTTCCTTGCCCA
>Ga0193729_1001118_pt1 | contig 13797 bp, 10 predicted proteins | sample U1c2metaG_FD_143036 | JGI IMG/M metagenome (GOLD analysis project Ga0193729, IMG submission 143036) | Soil microbial communities from a riparian zone of the East river system, Colorado, United States - U1c2 | ecosystem: Environmental > Terrestrial > Soil > Riparian zone | place: USA: East River... | reverse complement strand
CCAGCCACATCGCCAGGAAGGTGACGAGTATGGTTACCGGAATCACCAGGATCGCGACGAAGGTCGTCCCCCAGTTACGCAGAAACGCATAAAGAATCACGACTGACAGCAGCAATCCGATCAGAATCGAATCGCGCACCGAATTGATCGAGTCGCGCACCAGCAAAGACTGATCGTAATAAGCCGCAACGTGAACGTCGTTGGGAATTTGCCCGTGCAGCGATGCCAGAGTTGCGCGCACTTCATCGACCACGGCGACCGTGTTCGCATCGGGTTGACGATTGATGTTGACGAGCGCCGCCGGATGACCGTCGGCGGTCACCATGGTGTATTCCGGCTCAACTCCATTCGAGACAGTCGCGACATCCGCAATCGTCACCGGCGCGTTGTTGACCGTAGCAACGACAATGCTGTTGAGCTCGTCAGGCTTTTTTGCCTGGCCGCTGACGAGGGCGAGTTCGAGCTGGTGATTCTCTTCAATCAGTCCGGGCGAGACGATAATGTTCGATTCTTGGATCGCGTCGTTCACCTGCTGAACAGAAACGTTGTGCGCGGTGAGTCGATCGGGATCGATCACGACGTGAAACTCGCGCGACTTTCCGCCCGCCACGCCGACGATCGCGACCCCCGGTAAGCGCGCCAACTGCGGACGGATAATGTAGGTTGCAATGTCGCGCAAACTCGCCTGATCGCGCTTGTCAGAGGTGAGGCTGTAACCCGTTACCGGAAACACTGCGAAGGTCAACCGCTCGACATTGCGAATCTGTGCGGTCGGCGGCAACGTGGAAGAGAGTTGCGACAAGCGCGCCTGGACCAACTGCAGAACCTGAACGATGTTGACGCCCCAATCGAAGTAGAGACTGATCTCGGACGAACCGCGCGCGGTCTTGGATTTAATTCGGGCGATGCCGGGAACCCCGTTCATCGCTTCTTCGATCGGACGCGTGACGGAGACGAGCGTTTGCGACGCCGGTGCTTCGCCGTTGTCGGCGATGATGACAATCCGAGGGAAATCAGTCTCTGGCAGGATTGCTACCGGAAGCCGCCACGCTGCATAGAGACCAGCGGCGCACAGCAGCGCGACGATCACGAGAATCGCGCGGGACTGGTTTGAAACGATGCGGGCCAGCGACATTAGTGTCAGGACCGCCTGCGGTAGCGGGCGGTTTAATAGACTGGAGCGCAAGCGTCCTCGCTTGCATGAGCTTTTTTAACGCGTGCAACCGGGACGGTTGCGCTCCAGTCAGTTATTTCTCGTCCTTGTCCTTCTCGCCTTCCTTCTTCTCTTCTTCCTTCGCGATCTCTACCTTCGTTCCATCGGGCAACGCGAAGTTGCCTTCGATGACCACGGTATCGCCGGCCGAAAGCCCTTCGACGATTTCGATCTTGTCGGCCGCGCGAATGCCCACTGTCACTTTTTTCTCATGCGCGACATTCTTCGCGTCGACAACCATGACCGTTCCTTCGTCGGCATTGCTGGCCTCCAGCGTGACTGCGGCAGCGGGCACGACGATCGCGTCGTTCTTTGAATTCGCGAATACCGTCACCTGCGCCGCGCCGTTCGCTCGTAATTTTCCAGAGCCGTTGGCGAGCGTCACCCAAACCTCGACCGTGCGATTGGTTGGATCGCTCGAGCGACTCAGCAGCGTAATCTGTCCCTTCAGTTCTTCTGCCGATGTATCAGTCGGCAGCACGGTCGCGGAGTCCCCCACCTTCAGTTGCGACGCGACCGTATCGGCAAATGGCGCCTTAACGATCACGCTGCTGATGTCGCCGATCGTCACCAACTTGCCGCCGGCCGCAGCAAACTCGCCTTCGTATTGATATTGATCGGTAACGATGCCGGTGATCGGCGAGCGAATCGTCGCGTAACCTAACTGCGCATCGAGCGTCGCGAGATGCTGTTGAGCCTCGGCAGTCTTCGCCGCCGCCAGCGCGCGATCATTTGGATTCAGCGAACGCCCGCGCAGCGTCACTGTCTGCTCCTGCAAACGCAATTCATCCTCGGCGGTCGTCAGATCGAGTTGCGAAGCTTCGAGATCTTTTTGCGAAATACCACCTTGCTCAAACAGCCTCCGCCGTCGTTCATACAAAGCGCGCGCGTTGTTAACTTTCGCCCGCGCATCCATCAGAGCCTTCTGATCTTCCGCGTTTGTTTTCGGAATCGTGCCCGTTACGAGACTGCGTTCTTCGGCGCGCGCCTGGTTTAGCGCGGCGACTGCTTCCGCGCGTTGGGCTTGCAGATCCCGCGACTCAAGCACCGCGATCACTTCTCCGGCGCGCACCACTTTATTTTTCAAGAGGGCCATCTTCTTAATCTGCGCGCTCACCTTCGCGGCGACATCGGCCCTCTCGCGCGGCCAGATCGTACCGACGGCGACGACTTGCGCGGCGATGTTGCCTTGCTCGGCCTTCGCAACTTTCACGCTGACCACCGGAGTGACCTCGGCTTCAGATTCGGCTTTCGATTTTTTGAGACGCCAGACAATCAGAATCGCCAGGGCGAAGATCACGACGGCGATCACAGCGATGATCAGGATCGTGTTTCGCCGGCGAGCTCGCTGTTCCTGGACGCGAGCTGATTCGATCGAAACAGCATCAACCTCGTTAGCGTTAAGCTTGTCTGGGTGTTGGCTCATGATCTTTTCATGTTCCCGCTCCCTTTGGGAGAGGGAGACCTCTTCATCACTGCCCCGTCGCCTGTTTCAATCGCGCAAGCGCGATTTGATAATCAAAGATGGCCTGGTACAACGCGGCTCGCTGGGCCACCAGCGTTGTTTGCGCGTCCGTGACTTCGACGATTTGCGCTTCACCGGCGCGATAGCGCGCGATTGACGCCGACAAATTGTCCTGCGCTTTAGTCACGCCTTCGCGCGCCAGCGCGATGCGCGCCGCGGCGTTGGCGGCCTGTGCCCGCGCCGCATAAAACTGTTGCGTAAATCCCTTCACGGCGATCGCGCGTTCGTTCTCCGCGACTTGAACGCGGAGGTTTGCTTGCCGCTCTTTGCTGCGGGTCACGCCCCAATCAAAAATTGGGATCGTCAGGCTCACCGCCGCTGAAACGCCGCTGTGTTCCTTGAGCCGCGGCCCTTTCAACGAATCAGTGTCGAAGCCGCCATTGATCGAATACGTCAACGCCGGCAAACGATCCGCGCGCGCAATTTTTATTTCCTGGCGCGCGGCGCGTAGCTGTTGCTCCAACTGTGTGAATTCAGGCCGGCGAGCGACGTCGTCGGGCTTGAATTGCTGATATTCAGAATCGGTGGGCAAGGCGAGCGCCAGATCATTGGTGCCAATCGGGCGTGTGAAGTCATAGCCGACGAGTACGCGGAGAGATCCGGCGGCCACTTCCTCATTCACACGTGCGCGTTCGAGTTCGTCGCGGCGCTGGATGGTTTGCAATTGCGCGCGCGTGAGATCGACGGGCGCGACTTCTCCGCCGCTTAACAAGAGAGCTGTAATCCGCTCAAATTCTTCGGCTGCCGCCAGATTTCCTTCCGCTGCCCGACGCTGGGCGATCGCCAGCGCTAAATTGTAATAGGTTTCAATTACCGCCTGGGCCAATGCGCGCTTTGCGACCTCAGTTCCCGCATGCGCCGCGGCCAGCAGCGCTCGGTTCTTCGCCAAAGTAGCGCGCAACTTTCCCGCGACATCCAGGTCGCCGGCCACATTCACCATTGCCTCGTACTCGCTGATCGCGTTGTTCGCGATAAAGCTCGGCGCGCGCGGCTCACCCGGCGGAAGTCCCAGCGCCGGCGAGGTGTAGATATAACTCAACGGCGCACTCACTTTTGGCAGGAACGCTGCCTGCGCTTGCCGCACATCTTCCGAGGCGATGCGCTCGTTAAGGATCGCGCTTTGATAAGTGGACGCCTGCGCATTCGCCAGACGCAACGCTTCGTCTAAAGTCAGCGCGCTGACGTCCGGACTTGATGAATTGGTTGACGTTTGTGGGGTTGGGGACGGCGAAAGGATTTGCGCGTATGACCGGTTGGCACAGCAGAGCAACGCGGTCAACGCCACGAAGACGAACTTCGCTGTCGCTCGATCTGGCATAGTCGCAACTGGGAAACGCCGAGTATACGCACTCAAACCTTAATGAAGGATTAATAAGTTATTGAGAATTAGTTGCGGGATTCGAGGATGTAACCTTCGCCACGACGGGTATGGAGCAGCTTGACAGCATGCTCATCGTCGATCTTCTTGCGTAATCGATTCATATAGACCTCGATCGTGTTTGAAAAAGGATCGAATGAATCGTCCCAAACATGCGCGGCGATGTCCGTGCGCGAAACCAATTGACCGGCGCGGCGCGCCAGAAATTCAAGCAACGCATATTCTTTCGCGGTCAATTCAATTTCACGTGAGGCGCGCGACACGCGATGGCTTCCGGAATCAACCACCAGATCGTCGAGCTGAAATACGTCCGGGCGAAGGTGCGAATCGCGGCGCAGCAGCGCGCGAATTCGCGCCAGGAATTCGCGAAATGAAAACGGCTTGGTCAGATAATCGTCGGCGCCGGCGTCGAATCCGTTGAGGCGATCATCAACGGTCGCTCGCGCGGTCAGCATGAGGATCGGGGTGGAGTCGCCGCGCGCACGCAAGGCGCGGCAAACTTCGAAGCCATCGCGCTTTGGCAACAGTACGTCGAGGACGATCAGGTCATAGTCATTAATCGAGGCCTGGTAAAGTGCGGCGTCGCCATCTTCCGCCAGATCGACCGCGAAGGAGTTTTCGCGCAAACCCTTCGCGATCACGTTGGCCATGCGCGGCTCATCTTCGACGAGAAGAATTCGCATAGACTTGCGTAGTTATCGAACCGACTGGAGCGCAACCGTCCCGGTTGCTGCGTTGAGGAAGATCTGCAAGCGGGGACGCTTGCGCTCCAGTCTACTTAATTCTCAATTTAAACGGCATCAGATAGGTCGCCTCGCCTTTGCTCGCGCGATCAAGCAACTGTGCGTAGCGCAAACTCTCGCGCATATCTTCCGGCAGCGCCGACAAAAGCGCGGCCTGTTGCTTTGCCTGAGCGTCGGTCGCATCACTGTCATCATTGCCCGCGCTCATTAGCTGTTCGAAGAATGTCGGCGGCTGCGGCATGATCACGCGTTGAATACTCTTATCCGCGGGAATGTTCGCGAGCTGTTTGGCAATTTCGATCGCTTTATCGAGGCCACCGTATTCGTCGACCAAACCTCTTTCTTTACCTTGATTTCCAGTCCAGACGCGGCCTTGCCCAATCGAATTGATGTAGTCTTTGTCTTTGTTGCGACCCTTGCCGACCTTGGTAATAAAATCGTCGTAAGTGTTATTCAGAAATTCTCTAAACTTTGCTTGTTCGCTGTCGTTGAATTTTTCCGTCTCGCGAAACATGCCGGCGTTCTTGCCGCGCATTACATATTCATTCGAAACGCCGATCCAATCATAGAAGCCTTTAATGACCGGTTTGCCGCCGACCACGCCAATCGATCCGGTTATAGTCGACGGCTCGGCCACAATTTTGTTCGCGTTGCAGGCGATGTAGTAACCACCCGATGCGGCCACGTCGCCCATCGAAACGACGACGGGTTTCTTTGCTTTAGCAGCTTCGACCGCGCGCCAGATAATGTCGGAAGCCAGGCCCGAGCCGCCCGGGCTGTCGATGCGCAACACGATCGCCCTGACGCCTTTGTCATCGCGAGCTTCGTTGATTGTTCGCACCAGCGAATCCGATCCGATCGTCTCTTCACCGCTGCTGCCGAACGATGATTTGCCGGAGACGATATCGCCGGCCGCGTACACCACGGCGATCTTCTCGCCTTTATTCAGCCCTAATGATTCCTGCGAGATCTGTTTGTAATCAGCGCCGCGCGCGATGTGGAGTTCGTCGCTTTCTTTGTAGCCCAAACGCTTTTTCAACTCCTTCTCGACATCGTCGTGATAAAGCGCGCCATCGATCAGACCGGCGTCTTTCGCTTGTGCGGCGCTGTACGGAGCGTTATCGATTAAGCCCTTAACTTCATCGACTGATTTGTTCCGCGCTTTCGCGATCCCTTCGACGTAACGACCAAACAAATCGTCGAGCATCGAATTTATGTACTCGCGATGCGCGTCGGTCATCTGTTTCTGCGTAAACGTGTCGCCCGCGCTCTTGTATTTTCCGATCTGGTAAACATCGGGGTAGACGCCAAGTTTGTCGAGCGAGCCACGAAAGAACATCACATCCGCGGCCAGACCGATCGTGAACAGTTCACCCGGCGGCGGCACGAAAATCTTGTCGCACGCAGTCGCGATGTAATAGTCCTTGTTGAGACCCATTTCCATGTACGCATAGACGGGTTTGCCCGAAGAACGAAAGTCCTGGATCGCGCCACGAATTTCTTCCGACTTGGCCCAACCGGCCTCGGACATGTCGATGTCCAGCATCACCGCGCTGATGCGCTTATCAACTTTCGCTTTACGAAACTGCGCGAGCAGGCTGCCGAGCGATTGCGGCTGCGCGCCGAAGATGCGGCGAAACGGATCGTCAGGGACGTAATCAGGCAGCGCGCCGGAAATTCTCAGCGTCAGCACACTGTTGTCCTGGATCGATGGGCGGTTGCCGCGCAGTGCGGACACGACGATCGCGATGCCGAGCACTACGATCATCACGAGTCCCAACACGACGGCCGAGATTATGAGAACGATCTTGCGGGTCTTTGACATTGCCATGAGCGATTTTCCTATTTCTTTCTACAAATGAAGTTTGACGGTGTAATTACGTTAAATTCAAAGAAAAGGTTACATAAGGGGCCAGATTTGTGCGGTTACATACGAGATGTTCATAAGCAGGAGGGGTTACTTTGAGGGTAGCCAAAGGATATCGGCGACGTGAGGTCTCATTTCACGATCCATCCACCACCGACAACTTCGTCGCCGCGATAAAATACGGTCGTTTGTCCCGGGGTGATTGCGCGTTGCGGTTCGTCGAACTCGACGCGAACGCGATTATCTTCCAGCGGAGTAAGGGTCGCCGGCGCAGCCGTGTGACGATAACGCACGCGCACTTCAGCGCGAACAGGTTCTGCCGGATTGTCCAGAGCAATCCAGTTGACTCCGGCGGCAGTGAATTCCTCACTCAATAAATCTTCGTCATAGCCGACGATCACCTGATCCTTAGCCGTGTCGATGCCCAGCACGTAGAGCGGGCGGGGTTGAGACACGCCGATGCCGCGTCGTTGACCAATCGTGTATCGATGAATGCCTGTATGCGAGCCGATCACTTCTCCATTGCTGGTAACGATGTCGCCGCCGGGCGGCAACCGATCAGTTTGCTGTTCGGCGGCGAGATAACGATCGATGAAGCCTGCATAATCGCCGTCAGGCACGAAGCAGATCTCCTGCGACTCTTTCTTTTCCGCAACTGCCAGTTGATTATCGCGCGCGGCCTGACGCGCATCACTCTTCGACAATTCTCCGAGCGGAAACAGAGCGCGCGAAAGTTGATCCTGCGTCAACTCCCAAAGAAAGTATGATTGGTCCTTTTGCGGATCGCGCCCGCGCAAGAGGCGTTGGCGCCTGGTCATTTCGTCAAACTCAACGCGCGCGTAATGACCGGTCGCCACTTTCTTGCAGCCCAGGCTCGTCGCCAACTTATCGAGTGAAGCAAACTTCAAACGGCTGTTGCACGCGACACACGGAATCGGCGTCTCGCCGTTCAGGTAACTGTTGACGAACGGCTGGACCACGTCGCGCTCGAATTCCTTTTCGAGATTCAAAACATAAAAAGGAAATCCAAGTTCTTCGGCGACACGGCGCGCATCGTAAACGTCATCGAGCGAACAGCAACGCGAAGGCAGCGGCTCGCCGTTTTCATCGCGACTGATGCCGCGCCGCTGGTTCCACAACTGCATCGTAAAGCCGACGAGTTCGTGGCCCTGCTCTTTCAGAATTGCGGCGGCAGCGGACGAATCCACGCCTCCTGACATTGCTACAGCGATCTTCATGATGAGGATCTATTTTCGCGCCTCGGCGATGAAATACACAACTTCGCGCTGGGCGTTGCCCTTGGGCGTGCGCATAATTATCACCATCGGCAGTACCTGCCGCAGGTGCTGGATAATCGTTGACATATTTCTTGCTTCAAACTATTGTACCGCCATTCATTGAGTAAGCTGGCTGATTCCCACGTGCCTTTGCCGTCTGCAAGGATGTCTAATCAGCCTCAATTGAGTCAGACGCAGAAGGATTTGGACCTCAAGTATCGGCTGATTTTCCAGGGCCTTATGCCGGTAGTCGCGTCGATTTTGGTTTATTTCCCCCTGCCACTTCTTTTCCCGAAAGGAGACCTCAAGAACCATGCTTGAAAACAAGTTTCGTCGGAACCTGAACCTGGCCGTCGCACCTAAGCGGCACTTGGCGCTAGGACGGTCACGGCAACGATTGGCCAAGTTTACTACCAGTTTTGCATTACTGGTCTTGCTGGCGGTTGCCTGCGGAACCCCGACTCTTCCCTGCGGTACTTTTACTTTCACAGGAACGCCGCATGCGAACCACGGAATTACCAATCAGGTAAATTTCAACTTTAATCCCGCCACCTGCGGGGCGGCGTGCAACTGCAATCAGATCGTTTACATTCAGATGATGCGCGCAATTAACCATGATGACGGCTCGTTCATGCAACCGTTTGCGGAACAAGCAAACCGCATGGTAACGGGCGACCCTGACGCGACTCAAAATGGTTGGGCGGTTGATCGGCTCTTCGGGAAAGTCTGGGGTTACTACGGTCGCAACGACGATGGTACTTTCGCCAGCAGCCTGACGCCGGGAAGTAACACGACCACGGCAATACTTCGCGATCAGCCGGGTGGCTGGCCGGTTAACACCTGGTTTGACGCCGTCAGTATTCCGGTATGCATCGATTCAGGCGCCAGTTGCAATAACCGCTTGCTCGGTTACGAGTACTGGCTCTTCATTGTTAATCCCGACGGCACCACCGGTGATCCTTTCAACGAGATTGGCGTGACGTGGATGCAAACGGCTTTTAATAAGGCGGTAGTGGAGTGGAACAACGACGCGCCGGGACTTGGTAAGCATTCTTTCCCGGGAATGAGTCCGCTGCCATAGAAAGGAGGAGAAGAGCATGCAAATACAAAATACGTTGCCAATGTTGCCGTTGCTAGCGATGCTGTTAACTACTGGTTGCAGCCAGCAAGCGGGCCGAATGGCCGGCTCAAACACAAACCGGGCTGAGAAACCTGAAATCGTCGACAAAAGGACGGCCGTCTTGCAAGACGCACAGAAAAAAAGAGAGGCGCGAACTCAGGCGCTGAGGTCGATGGACGTGCCGCATCTCGCACTCGAGTTGGAAGCCGATTCTAACAAAGGAGTCGAGCCTTTTAATTCACTCGCTTTCGCCGAGACGATTTCCCGCGGAAAAGACGTTGCTGGCACCCTGGCTCCCGCGATCACAAAACCCGATCGCTCGTCCCTGCTTGGACTCCTGGCCTTGCGCAGGATCGGACCCGATAACTACCACCAACTGAGCGCCGATCTTCGCGTAAACATTCTTATCGACGCCTTGAAGTCTTCGGAGCACTTCAACACCTGGGGAATGCCGCATCTCAGTTGGGAAGAAGGTGCCAAGGCGATCATCGAAGAGGGGCGCGCCGCTGATAAACAGCTGACGGCGCTGCTGACCGATAAGCGACCCGCGCCTGTTTGGGGATCCGAGGGCTTTTTGGAATACCAAAGATACCAGTATCGCGTCTGTGATTACGCCTGGGCTTTGCTGAACGAGATCAAAGGACAGAAAGTCCAGATTCCTGAAGACCCGGCCGCGCGCGATCGACTTGAGACCGGATCAGGCAAACCAGGTTGATGCTCGCGCCGGCATAGCAAGAACTTACTGCTGCAGCCTTGAAGGAATGGGGTGTTCATAGGGAATGGGTACCCCATTTTTTCCTGCAGATCTTTGTTTGCGTTAGCTGCTTTTCAGCTTTTACTCCTTACCGGTTTTCTGGTTGCTGCTGGACAGAGGACCAACCCAAATGACCTTACTCCAAAGGTCTGTTATTACTGCTGTTGTTTGCCGTTCTGAGTGAATGCTAAGATGCCATTACTATCGAAGTCACAGAGCAACTCGCAACCATGCCCGAACGCGCAATCGAAGAATACAAAATCGTCGACGAGCCGTATTACCTGCCCGTCGATAACGAAGTCGGTTTGTTTGAAGCCGCCCACGCGGCGCACCTGCCGGTGATTCTCAAAGGCCCGACGGGCTGCGGCAAGACGCGCTTTGTCGAGCACATGGCGTGGCGACTGGAACGTCCGCTCATCACGGTTGCTTGTCACGAAGATCTTTCGTCAACCGATCTGGTTGGCAGGTTCTTGATCGAAGGTGAAGAGACAGTTTGGCATGATGGACCGCTGACCTCCGCAGTGCGGCATGGCGCGATCTGTTATCTCGATGAAGTTGTCGAGGCGCGCAAAGACACGGTCGTGATTATTCACCCGCTCACCGATCATCGCCGCCGGCTTCCGATTGAAAAAAGAGGAACGATTTTGGAAGCGCCGTCGGATTTCATGCTCGTGGTTTCTTACAACCCCGGTTATCAATCGATCTTGAAAGACCTGAAACAGTCCACCCGGCAACGCTTTGTGGCGATCGATTTCGACTATCCGCCCGCAGAGTTGGAAGCGACGATCGTCGCGCGTGAAGGCGGCGTCGATGAAGGCACCGCGAGAGATTTGGTTTTGATCGGACAGAAGGTGCGCAACCTGCGCGGGCATGGATTGGAAGAAGGAGTCTCGACCCGCTTGCTGATTTACGCTGCGCAGTTAATCTCGCACGGCATCCCGCCGACACGCGCCGCCGAAGTCGCGATGTGCTCTCCCATCACCGACGATCGCGATCTGCAGAGAAGCATTCGTGAGATTGTGACGACGGTGATTTGAATCTTCTGAGCTGATGAGTAAGTACGATAAACTTCTCTTCCAGATACTTCGCGGCACCTCGGATGCCAACGTAACCATTCAATGATTTGCGTCATCTGTTAACAAACATGGGTTTCGAGGAGAGAATTAGAGGCAGTCACCATATGTTTCGCCGAGCTGGAATCGTCGAGAAGATCAATCTGCAACGCGAGGGCAGCAAAGCGAAAGTCTATCAAGTACGCCAGGTGCGAGCGGTTATTTTGAAATACAAACTGGGGGGCGATATCTAATGCACAAATATGAAATCATCATTTACTGGAGCAATGAAGACGAAGCGTACGTCGCAGAAGTACCCGAGCTCCCAGGCTGCATGGCCCACGGCGCAACCTATGAATCAGCCGCCGGGAACGCTAACGAGGCGATTCAACTTTGGATCGATACTGCGAAGGAGTTTGGCGATCCGATTCCTGAACCGAAGGGCCAGCGGCTGATGCTCGCCTAACTTCTCACTCCTTCTTGAAACTAATCAGTTCAGTGTCCGACGAACTTCCCAACGACGAATCGACCGACCTTAGCGAACAGATCAGCGAACGCCTGCGCGCGGTAAAGAACCCAACCGAGCGTCGCACGATTGCCGGGCTGCTGCGACAGGTCAGTAGCCTGCCGCTCGATCACACACGCGCAGCGTTGGAGACCAGCGCCGCGATTGCCGCCGTCTCCATCAGAGCCAGCATTGAGTTTCTCCGCGCAACTCCCGAGGTCTCGCAAATCTTGGAAGCCGCCGAACTCCGCGCCTGGGGTGAACTGGGGCGACGGCTCACTATGACTGATGTCGAGAACGGCGTCAGCTTTTTTATCGGCGGAGTCGACGATTTTGCAAAGGTGCCCTCACTTGCTCGTCCGTTCGTGTTCCAGGTTTGCGCGCGCCAGATGATCTTATCGGCAACTACAGCGGCTGAGACTTTTCGCAGCGCTCCCGTGCTGGCTGAGAAAGTTTCGAATCCGGAACTGTTGCGATCGATTTACGAAGTGGCCGCAACTATCTCGCGCAGATCGGCCAAGCACAGCGCCGAGTTTTTGAATGTGACGCCGCAGGTCTTCGCTGCTCTCAATTTAGATCAAACGTTTAGAGGAGGGCTACCGCCCGCCAAATCAACGTCACTGGCGGGCGGTAGCCCGCCTCTAAACGATCAATTGACCAACGCAGCGATCGATCTCGTCAGAGCCTTCGCCGAACACGCGGGCGGGATTGCGGCCGATGCTTGGGCGTCGTTGCCGGATGCGATTGATCGATTGAGTGCTGAGCAATCACTGCATCTTATGAAACGCGCGATGAATTTTCTCGAGCGCGGAGGAGCGGCGGCGTTACATCTCATGGTCGCAGGCGGTGAGGTCCTGCGCACCCTGCCCGAGTGTTTCGACGATTGGCTGGAATTGCTTTGGACCATCGCGCCGCATGGCAACGCGGCGCTGGTCGCTTTCATTCGTTCCAGTCCGTCTTTCTTTCAAACGATTGCCTTGACTAAAGACACACGCGGCGCCGCGGATCTCGCGCGTCGCGTTCTGGCTTTGACGCGCGAAGTCGGCCGGGTCGATTCCGAAAGCGCGCTCGCCTGTCTGCGCTCCAGCGCGAAGGCCTTACAAACCGTTTCAATCGATCAATTTGAAAGCTGGGCGCGGGCCGGCTTGATTGCGGGTGACACTCGCGCGCGGAGAAGTTATTACGCGCTCGAGACGCGCAGCAGCAATGAAGCATTGCGCGCGGGCGACGCCGGAGTATCGCTCGAATCCGTGCAGGCGTTGCTGCGTTTGTATGTCGAAGGATTGACGGGGCGCGCGGTTGAGATCGCGGCGCTCGCCGCTGTTCCCATCGAAACGCGGATCGCGGACGGCCGCACGATTCACTTGCCATCGGTCGTGGCTGAATTCGGTGACGAAGAATTGGATTTCAGACTCTACAAGGTGCTCGCGGCGCACGCCGCCGGACAGATCGAGTTTGGAACTTACGAGCGAGACAATGATGATCTGCGAGCATCTTACGCGTCGCTCGCTGAGTTCTACGATCCGGCGAATCAAGATGAGCGCGACGCATTCGCAATCGATCGCGATCTCTTAGCGGAAACGGAGCCTCAGGCAAAGGCGCAAAGACGCAAAGTGCCGCAAAGCGATTTGGACTTCCGCCAGGTTCTAAATCTGTTTCCCATCCCGGCGCTCGCGCGCCGAATCTTTGGCACGCTCGAGAACGGCCGCATCGATCGGCGTCTGCGGCGCACGTATCGCGGACTCACCCGCGATCTGGATCTCATCCGTGATCACCTGCGTAATCGGCGGCCCAAGATCATCGACCTGCCACCGGCGCTCGTGCCGTTCGAGTTGCTCTTCCAGGTGACTCTGCTCGGCGGCGCGCTTGATGACGCGCGTGACTTTTATCGCCAGGTCGTCTCCGAGTTGGAAACGATCGTCGATGATTATTTGTCGAATCAGCAGGCGAGCGTTGCCGACAGTTTGATGGCGACGAGCCGTGTGTACATGTTGTTTCAATCGATTTCGATGGACGAATCCGAACAGCAGGTCGAGGTTCCGGACCAGCTCGATCAGGAAGATGAGAACAGCGCGGCTGAACAGATGCTTGCCGAACGCGAAACCGATCGGCAACCTCAACGGCGTGATGCGCGCGAGCTTTTCAACGCGTGGAATTCCGAAAGCGAAGGTGAGTTCGACGAACTGGATGGCAGTGAAGCCTGGACCGATGGCGAGAGTCCCGAACAGGATCTCGAAGCCGGTGAAGTAGCTTTCAATTACGACGAATGGGATCGAGAGTTGGTCGATCATCGCGTGTCATGGTGTCGCGTGATCGAAAAGAAGGTGAAGCGCGGCAGCCGTGAGTTTGTCGACGACACGCGC
>Ga0193729_1001116_pt1 | contig 13811 bp, 10 predicted proteins | sample U1c2metaG_FD_143036 | JGI IMG/M metagenome (GOLD analysis project Ga0193729, IMG submission 143036) | Soil microbial communities from a riparian zone of the East river system, Colorado, United States - U1c2 | ecosystem: Environmental > Terrestrial > Soil > Riparian zone | place: USA: East River... | reverse complement strand
GTCGATCCCCCAGGCACTGAAATTTGGGAACAAACGCAGCCCGGAGTTTGTGTGCCAAATTTCAGTGCCTGGGGGATCGACAAAAAATATCGGGACGACGCTGGGCAATGGCACGAGGTTTCAGAGGCGACCAAAAATAACTTTTTGACGGCCATGCAAGCGGCGCAAGAAGGCCCTGGCGATGCGGCACTGCTGGTCTGCCGTCAAGGCGCAGATGTAAACATTCCGGAGTCCTGCGAGTTGCAACTGGAAGACGGCACGCGTTTGCGTGGCACCGGTAAACTTCCGCGTGATTTGCCGCTTGGTTACCATTCTATTTTTGATCGTGACGGCCGCGAATCGCGGCTAATCGTAACGCCTCCACGCTGTTTCCTTCCAGCGGACCTGCACACCTGGGGCTGGGCGCTGCAACTTTATTCCTTGCGTTCGGAAACCAGTTGGGGAATCGGTGATCTGGAAGATTTGCGCCGTATTTGCGAATGGTCTGCGGAATTGGGAGCCGGAGTAGTTATGGTGAATCCACTGTGCGCGACTGCTCCGGTGTTGCCGCAGCAGGCAAGTCCCTACTATCCAAGCAGCAGGCTATTTTTAAATCCGCTGTATTTGTGTATCGAAAACATTGCCGGCGCGAGAGAAGCGCTACCAGATCTGGAAAAACTAGAGGAGGAGGGGCGCGGACTGAACGACGCGCCCTTAATTGACCGCGATGCGATTTATGGTTTGAAAATACGCACGCTCGAAAAACTCTGGTCCCAGATGCGCACCAAAACTTCGTTTAGCGATTTCGAACGCAGCCGCGGGCGCAGCCTGCAGCTCTTCGCCAGTTTTTGTGTTCTTGCCGAACAATTCGGCGCGAACTGGCGCGCGTGGCCGCAGCAATATCGTTCGCCGGATAGCCCGGCGGTATTGGCTTTGATTGTGGAATTCGGCGATCGCATCCGGTTTCATAAGTGGCTGCAATATTTGCTCGACGAGCAATTAAAAGCGGCTTCGTCAGCAGAAAATATTATGCAGGACCTCCCGGTGGGAGTTGCGCCAGATGGCGCGGACGCCTGGATGTGGCAGGACGTTTTTGCGAAAGATGTAAGCGTGGGAGCGCCGCCGGATTTATTTAACTCCAACGGACAAGATTGGGGACTGCCGCCATTCGTGCCACACAAATTGCGGGCTTCCTGGTATGAGCCGTTCATCCAAACGGTGCGGACCGCGCTGCGTTATGCGCGAGGACTGCGCATCGATCACGTGATGGGATTATTCCGGTTGTTCTGGATTCCAGTTGGTGAGCCGAGCGCGCATGGGACTTACGTTCGTTACAACGCGGACGAGATGCTTTCAATTCTTGCGCTGGAGAGCGCGCGAGCCAAGACGTTTATTGTGGGCGAAGATTTAGGAACCGTGGACGAAGGTGTGCGAGAGAAACTTGCGGAGTACGCAGTGCTTTCTTACCGGCTGTTGTGGTTCGAAGAAAAGCAGCCGGAGCATTATCCGAAACTGGCGGTCGCGGCGGTGTCCACGCACGATTTGCCGACTATCGCAGGCCTGTGGTCGGGAGCTGATTTTGATGAACAGACGGAGCTCGGACTGGAACCCAGCAGAGAAAACTCCGACAAAATGCGCTGGTATCTGAAGCGCGCGACTAACGTGCATGACCACGAGCACATTTCTGACGTGATTGTTAAAACGCACGAGGCGCTGGCGCGATCCCCGGCGGCAATTACGCTGGCGTCTATGGAAGATGGAGTGGGCGCGGACAAAAGGCCGAACTTGCCGGGGGCTCGAGAAGATGTTCGTGCGAACTGGTGTATTCCTCTGCCGAAAAAACGTGAAGAGATCGAGACGGATCCGACGGTCCTAAGAATTGCGGCTTCTCTGAAGAGATAAGCAACGATTTGTGAATTCAGCATTATTTATAGAACAGTTTTGAGTCTATGGTTCGCGCCATGGCTTCATGTCCAGTAGAGCTGGGATGTAAGTGATCGCCGCTGTCGTATTGCTTGGCGAGCCGGGCGGAGTTAGAGGAGTCAGCTAATGCTGACGCGAAGTCGATCACGCCATCGAAGGCATGTGATTCCAGGATCCAGCGATTTGCAACGCGACGAACCACTTCGCCTTTCTCCGTCCAACCTTTGAAGCCCTGAAAGGGAAGAATGGTGGCGCCGAAGATTTTCAAGTGACGCGCGTGGGCTTTGGTAATGATTTGTTTGTAACCGGCGATCAAATCGTCGGCGGAAATGTGAGTCCTGGCCAAACATGCGGCGAATTTCGGGTCAACCGGCGTGTCCGGCTGCCCAATATCGTTGGTGCCCTCGAAGAGAATCACCGCGCGTACGCCTGAGGGAGCAAAAACGTCGCGATTGAGCCTGGCGAGCACGTTTTCTCCAAAACACGGCGAACTGCTTAGCACGCGATTGCCGCCGATGCCGGCGTTTAGTACCGAGAAGGTTTGAGGTTGGTGATTTGTGTTGAGGCGGCGAGCAAGAACGTCCGTCCAGCGGTCGTAGGCGTCGTTGCGGGAAGAAGAGCCATCGGTGATGGAGTCGCCCAACGCTACGATCGCACCAGCGGCTTCTTTGGATGCGAGCACGTCCACCTCTTTCAGAAAAAACCATGAACCGGTGGTTTTCCTGAAAGGCTGGGCGTTTTCTTCAGCGGCAAAGTTGCCGGCGTCCGAGACGTAGTTGGTTTGAAAAGCGGAGCGGTGCACTGTGGCGGGACCGGTGGCCTTCGAGGTGTACAGACTAATGGCCAGATTTTGCTGTGCGTCAACTGCGAGCGGAATCTCGTCGCTAAGCGCTTCGCTGCCTTCGGGAATGGTGACGGCTTTTGCTCCGCCAAATGTTACGGCTTGCTGCGAGCCGGCTTGCTGCGATGCACCCTGTTTTTGCTTTCCGACATACATAGCGTCGAAAGTGACGGGGCGTGTGCCAAAAGTATTATCGAGCCGAATTCGAATGGCATGGCCAGCAATGGTGGTGTGGATAATTTCGCGAAGGGTTTGATTGTTGAATTCGGTAAGGTCGTGATAGGCATTTGAAACCAGGATCATTTGAGGATTTGAGAGAGCTTGGTTGGCAGTGATCCAAGTGGCAATCCAGTTCTTCGACGTTTTATTTTCCGTACCCGTGGCGCTCGGCAGCGCTGTGGCAACGGCAAGAATCCACAATAAAACATAAGGGCCCAATACATGAGTACCGAATAGTTCTGGAAAGCGAGGCCGCATTGTTTTTCCCTGGCTCGTCGAAAAGATAGTTGTAAGAAACGGCGCCACATTTCTCGACGTGTTTATTGCTGAAGTTCGTTTTCCATTTGTTGCAGAACAGCAGTGTTGGTGTCGATGGCCTTAGCTAGAATTTCAGACTGACGCTGCGCCTCATCCCACTTTTGCAATTCGACGGCCTCGGTCAAACCGGGAAGCTCCAGGTGTGCGTAGGTATAACGCGCGCAATAGAGCAGATGTTTGAACCACGGGCGGCCGGGGATGCCATCGGGATTCAGCCAGTTACTTTCGACCTTTAGTATGGATTGGTTGAAACGCTCAGCGGTTTGCGGGTCTACTTCACCGGAGTCAACCTTGCGGTCCAGAAGTATTTTTACGTTTTTGCCGGCGGCCTCGAAGGCTGAGGCGCTTTTTTGTAAATTATCGAGATTGATTTTGTTCGCATCGTAGCGGGGATTGTTTTTTAGATCGTCGATAAAACTGTTTAGCGTGCGGCCGTAAAATGCAAAATCGAAAGGCAGGATATCTGCCTGCGCTAATCGTAGCGCGGTGACACCCCACAATGCGGACATGGTGGCGTGATATTTGTAACCAGGGTCGCCAAAGTGATTCATCCAATAAACATTGTCGTACATAGAATGATATACACCGTAGGGTCCATCGAATTGCAGAGTGATGACCGGGCGTCCGAGGAAATTTAGAAAGACAGTGTGGTCGGAGCCGCTGCCGATGCGGGTGTTTACCAAATTTTCGTCCTTCGGGGGCTGAGTGTGTTTCTCGTTTTTTCGCGCGGCGGCCGTGGATTTAATCCAGGCGTCATGCAGGCTCGTTCCGCTGGGGTCGGCAATGGAATAGCTGGTCTCCACCAGCATGGGAGCGAGCGAACCAACCGCGCCACCTTCGAAGTTCGGTCCGGATGCTGAGGAATCCACGTTGATATAAGCGACTAATTTTTTTCGTAAGTCATCCGCGAATTGTTCACCCCACTCGGTCGAGCCGGTCAGTCCTATTTCTTCGCCGTCCCAACTACCAAAAATCAGTGTGCGCTTGGGGCGAAAGCCATTTTTCAACATGGTTCCGAAGGCGCGGGTCAGTTCCATCATAGACGCGGTGCCGCTGCTGGGATCGACGCCGCCGTATTCCCACGCATCGTGATGATTTCCGAGGAGCACCCATTCGTCGGGGAATTGCGCGCCGTGGATGCGAGCTTCGACGACGTAGTAGGGCTGAATGGAATTGTCCATTTGCACTTTCAGGTGAGCTTGCACGGCTCCGGTGAGACGGTAGGTGATCGGCAATCCACCCTGCCAATCTTTTGGCGCGGTTGGGCCATTCATATTTTCGAGCAGCGGCTTGGCGTCGTGCCAGGAGAGCGGGAGCGCGACAATGTGAGGCAGCGAGCGAGCTTCACTTTCCGGAATGCGCTTCGCGCCGGGCACCGAAGCCCAGCCAGGAGTGAGCGGATCGCCGGGAACGATGAAGTCGTAAGTAATTGCGCCGCGCTGAATGTGCGTTTCAGGCCCCCAGGGGCCGTCGGGGAAGACTTTACCTTTTACGTAGCCGTCTTCGGCGGGATCGGAATAAATCAGCAAGGCCGCGGCGCCGTTTTTTTCCGCAGTGAGCGCTTTGAACCCACGATAGCTGTAAGGGTTCGAATAACGGACGAGAACAATTTTTCCTTTTACGTCGATGCCATTCTTGCGCAGCAGGTCGTAGTCTTCGGGATTTCCGCTGTGGGCGTAAACGACGGGAGCGGTAACATCTCCACTGGCTGAATAACCGAGCCAGGCGTTGGCGACTTCGGGATTTTTTGTGTCGGGGTCGACGTCGTATGGAGCTTCGCGGAGGAGAGCTTGGTAGTGAGTGGGCGCGACCATTTCGAGACTGGTAGAGATGGGTCTGGTTCCTAGAACGTCGTACTGGCGGATGACTACATCTTCCAGACCTTGCGATTTCCATTGTTTCGCGATGTATTCCGCGACTTCGCGGTCATGAACAGAACCTGCCGGATGTGGTATGGAAGTGAAATAGCGATGCTGCTTGCGGATTTCTTCCGTTGAGATAGATTTTTTCAGCTGGCCTTCAAGAGCAGCCTGTTCCGCGGCATGTTGCGGTGAAAAACCGAAGATTTTTGCGGCAGGAGGTGCACTGACAATGCGTGGAGCACTCGCGGTCCATGCCAGGACGAATAATCCGATCATGCAGAAAACAACCAAACATCGATTCGCGGACCAGGACGTAGGTTTCTTCACAGGGATGGCATTCTCCGGAAATTTTGGAATCAGGCAAATGGACTGTATCGTTTGTAAATCGCGGTGTAAAGACTGCATCATTTGATTCTTTGTAATAAAAGGATGCAACGCTCTGCAATTCACTGGCGACAATTTACGGGAGACTCAATGAGATCAGGAATCCGCATGATGGCAATGGCGTCGATATTTGCATTTGTGAATTTTCCGGTTCACGCCCAATCCCAATCCGCGGGCAATCGCGGAATAGAGCTACTGCAAACACAAATACGGAATATCCGGCAAGCATTCCCCGGAAACATAGCGGTGTATATGAAGAATTTAAAAACGGGAGAGGAAATCGCCATCGACGCGGACACCACGTATGAGACTTTCAGCGTGATCAAAGTTGCCATTATGGCGGAAGTTTTTCGGCAGGCGGAGGCGGGGAAATTTTCGCTGGACCAACGAGTCGAATTGAAACCAGGCGATCAACGATTGCCGTCTGGTGTTTTGTATACCCTACAACCGGGATTGACACCCACGATTCGGGACCTCCTCACGTTGATGATAATTATCAGCGACAACGAGGCCACAGATTTGCTTGCCGACAAAGTTACTCGTCTGAGCGTAACCAACTTTATGCATGAGCTCGGACTGGCCAAAACCTCCATCGAATACTCCGATCTGGATTGGGATCGCAAATGGCTTAGCTCTATGGACGCAAGTTACGCGAATGCTCCAGGAAATAAAACGCTGCAATTTCCATTCGACAAATATCCGGACAACCAGGTGCAACACGCGTTTGGTGAAACCATCTACAACGCAGGCATTTATTTTGGACACAGTACCGCGCGCGAGCTTGGGCGCCTCTTTGAAATGATTCAGCAGAAAAAACTCGTTTCGGCGGCTGCCAGCGAATGGATGCTGTCCACCTTGGAAAAACAGCAAGTAAACAACCGCTTTCCAAAATATCTGCGCGATGTAGTCATCGCACACAAAACGGGAGATGGGCAGCCCTTCATCGCAAACGACGCTGGCATCCTGTTCGTCAAGGACCAGCCAATCGTGTTGGTGGTGTTGACCGGCCACCATCGGGGCGAGACCGAGTCTCTTCACGACGCAGTTGCACGCGTAGCCGCATCGGTGGGGAAGCATTTCGGGGCTCGATTGTCCGCAGACTACAAGCCGATGTAACGCGCCTGCTCAGCCGGCGTATTTCGGCGAGAAGAGGGCAGAAACATCTTCGAGCGCTTCAGTTGCATAGCGCGGCTCCTCCGGCGATGCCGGAGTTGGCGCCGTAGTGAGCGGAAAGCAGAGGAATTTCGCGGCAGCGAGAATTGATGCACCAGCTCGGTATGCGAGCGCGAAGTTCATCAAAGAAAGGCCGCAGCACGCCGGCGACACCGCCGCCGACTACGATTACGTCGGGTTCCAAAAGATCGATGGTGTTGCCCAAATAAACTGCCAAGAGTTCAACAGTTTCGAGCAGTGTAGCGGTGGCGACGGGATCACCGCCTGCATGTGCTTGATTAACGAACTCAGTAGTGACTGCGGCGATTTTTCCACCGGCCAAATCGAGCATCGGCGAGTGCGGCAAGTTGGCGGTTTGTAATTTTGCCTGAGCACGTTTGGCGATAGCGGTTCCTGAAATAAAAACTTCGATGCATCCACGTTTTCCGCAGCCGCAGACCGGGCCGCGATAATCGATGCTGACGTGGCCGCCCTCGGTGGCGGCGCCGGTACGACCATTATAGATGTGGCCATCCAGGATCAAACCTGTGCCGATACCGGTGCCGATGGAGATATAAAAAACCTTCGAATGACCTTTGCCCGCGCCCCAGAGAACCTCTGCCAAGGCAGCGGCGTTGGCGTCATTTTCGATTTTTACAGGAAGGTGATAGCGCTCTGAAATTTCCGCGGCGAGAGGAAAATTTCGCCAACAAGGAAGGTTGGGAGGATTAATGACCACGCCGGTATTGGGATCGAGAGGGCCTGGAGCGCAAATGCCGATGGCACGAATGGTCCAATGGTTTTGTTGAGCCTTGGCCAAGAGAGAATCGATAGCCTCTGTTACCGAGTTAAGGCCCGCGGCGGCGTCACTGTCGCTCACCATGGGAACACGAGTGACGTGAGTAATTTCGCCGGCGTGGTCGACAAAACCAGCGGCCACTTTGGTTCCGCCAATATCTACGCCGATTACATAACTATTTTGATCGCTGGCGGTCATTGACGATTAATTTTTAGCGGGTCACTCAGTAAAAAGTACCAATCACTGGGCAACAGTCACTGGGTCAACGACGACTGGAGTCGGCCGCGAGCCCCACAGTGCGTAATACAGAATATAAATGTAGCAAATCGCGGGGATGATGAAGGCGTGGTGGATGCCGATGCGATCCGCGAGAGCGCCTTGTAGAACCGGCAATATCGCGCCTCCTACGATGGCCATGACCAACATTCCAGAACCGTCGCCAGTGAGTGGGCCGAGCTCCGCGATCCCAAGTGTGAAAATGCTGGGGAACATGATGGAATTGAAGAGACCTACCGCAATGATGCTCCACATGGCCACTTGGCCAGTGGTTAGCATGGAGATGCAAACCAACGCGCAGGCCGTGATGGCCGCGATGGCGAGCACGGTACCCGTTTTTACTTTCTGAAGAATAGCGGAGCCGATGAAGCGGCCAACCATAGCGCCGCCCCAGTAGTAAGTGACGTACTTGGCGGCGGCGAATTCCGGGAGACTCCCGATCTCCGGCTGACCAAAATAGTTGATTAAGAAGCTGCCGATGGAAACTTCCGCGCCCACGTAGACAAAAATTCCAATCGTTCCGAAGACGAGTTGGCGATATTTCCACAAGCTGGCTTTCACGCCAGAGCCGTCGTGGCGAGCAGCGCCAGGGACGTCCGGCAGTTTGAACATGGCGATCACGAGTCCGAAAATAATCAGCGCCAATCCGATGACGAGATACGGGAGCTTTACAGAGGCAGCTTCCTGAACGCGATAGGCCTGCAAAACGTCGGCGGACATCTGTCGAGTCTCGCCAGCACCTTTGAAATTAGCACTCAAGATCAAAAGGCCGCCCAAGCGGGGACCGATGGTGGTGCCCAAAGAATTGAAAGCCTGAGTGAGATTTAACCTGCTGGAAGCGGTTCCTGGCGGGCCCAAAACAGTGACGTAGGGATTAGCAGTTACCTGCAAGGCGGTGATACCCGCGGCGAGAGTCATGAGCGCTATAAGAAAAAGTGGAAATGAAGCGACGCTGGCGGCGGGAATGAAGAGGAGCGCGCCTACGCCCGTGGTGAAGAGGCCAGTGACCATAGTCTTTTTGTATCCAATGGCGTCGACGAGTTTTGCGGAGGGGATGGAGAAAATAAAATAGGCGGAGAAGAAGGCAAACTGAATCAGCATCACTTTGGCGTAGTTCAAATCGAAAATGGATTTCAGATGCGGTATCAGGATGTCGTTCAAGACAGTGACGAATCCCCATAAGAAGAAAAGGGCGGTCACCAAGGACAGGGCGGCTATATTGGTGGAGGCTGGGGCGGGGGAATAGGACGGTGCGATTTCTCCGGTGTTGCTGCTCACATTTACCATCAAATGGCCTCCCTGTGCATTTTTGGTGGGTGCTTACGGCTGCGCGGCAGGGTGAAGCCTGCTGCTGGCACGCTGGAAATATAAGCACAAAAGCACGTGCTGGCGAATAAATCTCACGGCGCACGATAATGCCACAAGAGAGGGCTTAGAAAAACGATATTGTGGTCGCGCAGCGTTGTTTGCCCAGGTGGCGCGGAGGATGGTGCTTGTCAAAGTCACCGAACAAGTGCGAGCACCGTCCGGGCGAATGCGAGACGTGAACATGCACTTAGGTCGTAAATTATCGGGGCCAATCATAGATCGCTCATGACCATTGCGCGTCGTGCGAATCACTTTTGAAGCGGATCGCTTAACATTTGCTTATAAGGTGGCGTAAGGCGGGGGAGAGCATAGGCGAATGAAGACGACGAAACAAATTGCAACGATCATCCTGATCATATTGCTGGGAGTCATTGCCTACGGATTGTTCCGAACAGGCAGGTCGCTGACGACATCGCAAACAACCGCAAAAATCGACCAATCCCAAGCGGCGCATGGGCCGGCGATTGATCAGAGCTCACTGGATGCCGCCCGTTCGTTGGCGCAAATGCCAACTAGCACCGAAGAATTGCCGTTGGCGCAGGAGGCTCTCCGGCTCGGCGATCGCGAGATGGACCTGGCATTTGCGGCAGGGGTGTCGGACGCCCGAGAGCATCCCGCGGTGTTGAGCGCTGAAGCGAAACAGATCCAAGCCAGGTTGCAAAACGCGGAGACAGCTCTCGACAGAGATAAGGCACGAGTCGAGCAACTTACCGCGGCGGTGGCAAAGGCGCGTGGTGCTAAAAAGGACAGCCTGGACGGTCAACTGCAACAGGCGAAAGTCCAGGTAGAGCTGGATCAGGACGAGGTCGACAACGCGAAGCAGGAATTGGAGGATGCTGGTGGCGAGGCGCAAGGCCGGATTGAGGAGTTGATTAAAGAGCACGAGGCGGCATCGAAGGTCGCCGATACCACAAGTGTTAACACTTCTACCCCACCCGATTTACACGGGATGATCCACCATTACCTGCGATGGTCGGAGCTGCACAATAAGACAAAGCAATTGCGGCAAGCCAAGCAAGATGCGGAAGCGGCAGCAGCGGCGTTCACTACACAGCGCACCGCTCTCCAATCGAGCATCAACACTAAGACACAAGCAGCTCCGGAGAAACCCCAGAGTGGACCTGCGGCTCCCTCTGATGAAAAACCTGCCAACCCGCCCGCTGAGAGTTCGGCCGATGTCGTCAACGCTACGAGGCGCCGGTCGGCCGCGGTGAAAGCACTCACAAACGTTGACGAGCGCATCGAGGATCAAACGCGCCTAGCCGAAACATACCGAAAATGGATAGAAGCAGTTGCCGCCCAGGAAGAAGCGGTAGTTCATAGAGGGTTGAGAGGCGCAGCCATCATTGTAGGTATCTTGCTGATAGGGATTTTTTTCGACACCTGGTCAAAAAGCCTTCTCGGCAAAGTGAAATTGGACGCGCGTCAGGCCGAGACTCTTCATGCAGTGATAAGCACGGCGCTGCAAATCATTGCTTTAGCTCTGATCCTTCTGGTTATTTTCGGTCCACCAGGCCAGTTGGGGACTTTCCTAGGACTTGCCGGCGCAGGTCTTACCGTGGCACTCAAAGATTTCATCGTGAGCTTTTTTGGTTGGTTCGTGCTGATGGGAAGAAATGGAATCCGCTTAGGTGATTGGGTGGAAATTAACGGAGTAACCGGGGAGGTGGCCGAGCTGGGAATGTTCCATACGGTATTGTTAGAAACGGGCAACTGGACGGATTCGGGCCATCCGACCGGACGACGTGTCACGTTCACCAACAACTTCGCGATTGAGGGTCACTACTTTAATTTTTCCACTTCGGGCCAGTGGCTTTGGGATGAACTCACACTGGTGGTGGACTCGAGCCAGAGTCCGTACCCGATCGTCGACGCCATTCAAAAGACGGTGCTCGAAGCCACTTCGCAGAGCGCTGGCGAAGCTGAAAAAGAATGGAAGAATGCCGCGCATTCGCGAAACGTGGGCGCGTTATCGGCTGCACCGGCCATTAATTTAAAGCCGGTAAGCGGCGGCGTTGAAATCGCGGTGCGGTATATTACGCGCGCCAACGAGCGCTATGCAATGCGGTCAAAGTTATATCAGGCCGCGGTGAGTTTAATCAGCAAGAAGAACGGGCAAGAGACTGTGTCCATTACCGAAAAACCAGAAGCGAAACCCGCCTGAAAAGGCAAAAACTGGGCACGGCGTAAATGTGGATGTGAGAAGTGGCTCCCCGGGGAAGATTCGAACTTCCAACATTTCGGTTAACAGCCGAACGCTCTACCATTGAGCTACCGGGGAACGGGTAAGTAGGCTTTTAATTTACAACAGTTTGCGAACTGTCGCCACTTTCCTCCTTTTGGGCTTGAGTCCACTTCGAGTCCAATAACGGTTTGACCTTCGCCATTTCTGGTGCGTGATACTCCCACATTTTCTTCGTGTACAGATCAACCAGTTTGTCGCTTCCGTGTCCGGCCCAGTCGCGAATGACCTGACGCTTCACATCGCTGTACCCCATTCGGAGATTTGGCCCCGGCGGAAAGCGTGCATCCCTGTTCGAGGGATTCCGAAACCACTTGTCCGATAAGACTCTCCAGAAACTGGCACGCCGCGCATCCCAATAGCAAAGCGTTGCGGCTTGACTTATATTCCTTCGGTCACCTGAGCCAATGAAACTATTCAGGAGAGACGTACTGTGGATTTACTCGGAGTCACTCTCGTATTACGTCGAGCGAGGGAGACGCCGAGGATTGCGAAAAAATCCAACCATCCGGTCTAATCAGGAGTTGCTCATATTTTTTAAGTTCAGGCGCGTGTTTGGCGACAACATTTAGACTGTGAGCAGAATTTGGTGTTGTGAGGAATTTGAATCGTACGCTTCTAGCGTCGTCGGGAAGGGCGGATTTCGAGCCGCCCTCGTTGGAGGGCAATACACGAGCCATTTGCGTCGTCCTCATCGGCAGCGCCTGGCCGCTCGTCCGCCATTTCCGCGAATTTCCGTAGGATCAGCGTTTTATTTCGTCGGCTATGTTGCCGCCAGCCCGAGCGGGGATGGCGGCGGTAGCGCGCGGCACGTTGGTCATGGCATCTCAGTCTTTGATCTCGACCTTGAGAATTTGTCCGGTCGGCGGACCGAAGCCAAAGTTCGAAATGTAGAGGGAGCCGCCGGGTCCGAAGGTGAGCCCCGTGGGAAAGAAGAGGGGATCGTCCGGCGTGCTGTCGATCAGGACCTGCTTCTGGCCGTTGGGCAGTATGCGAATAAGACGACCCGTCGCGGGCACGGGGCCGGGGGAATCTGCTGAGTACGAGGTTTCCAGCACATACAGGCGATCGCGGCCGTCAAAAGCCACGCCCAGCACCTTGCTCAAGCCCGTAGCCACCACCCTGATTTGGCCGTTCGGAGTGATCTGGAACACGTCCTGCGTGTTGAGTTGGTCGGGGTCGAACCGCCCCAAGTTGCTGACGTAGAAGACCCCGTGGTCGGCGATCACCGTGGGCACCACATGGCCTTGCGAGGCGGAAACGTCGATCACTCGCGTGATCTAGCCGTCCGGCGTGATCTTGTCCACTTCGCCATGATTGGGCTCGACGGCGTAGAGGGCACCCCGCACCGCGATCATGCTGTACCAAGTGCCGTCCGGTTCGAAGTCCCCGGTGATCGGATCGGTGGCGTTGGCCACCGGATGAGCCCGCTGAAAAGCCCCGAGGTCGGCAATGATGGTCGGAGTGCGGTCAGGCTCGATGCGGACGACCGCGTTGGGAATGCTGGGCACGCCGTGCGAACATCCAGCGCCCGCGTAAATGGCGTACATGGTGTCCCCGATGAACGCCACGTCGGCGACTCCGCTGTTGCTGGGGACAGCCGTGCCCGTGCTGGACGGCAGGTTGTCAACGAAGGTGGTCACGTCCCCGCTGGCGTCGATCCGCAGAATGCGCGATCCGGTCCTGCTTCCCACATAATCCCCCGGGCCAGTCGCCCCAACCGAGCACTCTCCCCCCAGCCCGGCGGGAGCCAAGGTGGTGGGGGCTGCGGGCGACCCGGCGTCGGCGACATAGAGGTTGCCATCCGGGCCGAGTTTCATGCCACGGGGATTGGTGATCCCCGACGACGCGAACACACTCACTTTCACCGTTGGTGCTTTCGATGTTTTTTGTGCGGGGGTGCCCGACGCCAGCAGCCCAAAGCAGATGAAGCCCGCAAGATAGCGTATCTGTTTCATATTTCGCTCCTAATGATTCGAGAAGGAAAATTCAGGGCTTGACAATCAGTCAACCTGACGGGGACGCTCAGAAGCTGCTAGGCCGGGTTCTAAATACTTGTGAAAGAACAAGATTTCGCAGATGACGGAACCACCCGACACTTCATCCACAATATTCCTGATCTTCGTGTTCCACTTGATCGGAAACTCGGCGTCCGGAGTGATGATGTTCAACACTAGGACGTGCCGCTGATGCGGGCATTTTGACAGTTGTGGCAAAGCATTTACCGCAGTGCTTCGGACCTTTTCAAAGAATTTATCTTCCCTAACGTTGCACACCGTGCCGAGGACGCATCCTCGAAACATATACACCCTTCCTTCGCCCGGTTGTACTTCGATCCTAACCCTTACTTCACCCGCGAGGGACAGTTCATGCATTGCTTCTGGTTGGTCCACCGTCTATTGCGTTTAGAAAGTCATTGATCTCCGCTTTACTACTTTACTATCGACT
>Ga0193729_1001113_pt1 | contig 13828 bp, 10 predicted proteins | sample U1c2metaG_FD_143036 | JGI IMG/M metagenome (GOLD analysis project Ga0193729, IMG submission 143036) | Soil microbial communities from a riparian zone of the East river system, Colorado, United States - U1c2 | ecosystem: Environmental > Terrestrial > Soil > Riparian zone | place: USA: East River... | reverse complement strand
CGGGATCATGCGAACATCAAACAGAATCTCTTCTTCGCTTTTGTCTATAACTCAGTTGGGGTGCCCATCGCTGCCGGTGTGCTCTATCCGTTGGTGGGCATCCTGCTGAGTCCGATGATCGCGGCGGCGGCGATGAGCTTCAGTTCCGTTTCGGTGATCGCGAATGCTTTGCGTCTGCGGCGCGTGCGCTTGTGAGGTCAGATGGCGTCGGCCACGGCGACAACTTTCTTGAGTGTGCGCCACTGTCGCGTCGTCGCTCCTACCCCAAGCTGCTTTTCAATAAAGTTGTTGGGGAAACCAAACCAGCCGGTTTTCTTGCGCAGCGCCACGGTGAAGGCGACCCGATCCTGCATCGCAAAGACCTTGAGGTTCTCTGTTTTCGATTCGATCGGGAGCTTCGCGGGCCTAACGTTAGTCTTGAGAAAAGTGACTAACAACATCGCGTCGGCATTGGACGTAATTCGCTTGAAAACATCGCTTTCAATCAAGGCCTGCAGCTCAGTCAGCGAAAAAATAACCACGGCGATGTTGTGACCGAAGACCTCGAGCAACTTTTTTTCGGCCTTCTTCTCTAACCCATCGATGTTTGAGGTCCGGCTGTCGAAGATTACGTTACCGCTCGCAATGTAGGTCTTGACGTTGCGGAATCCGGCGGAGGTAAAAGCGGCCGCCAGGGCGTCCATCTTGATGAGTTTATTTCCGCCGACGTTGATGCCGCGCAAGAAGGCGACGTATCTATTCGTGTTAGCCATCGGCAAGACGATCGCAAACTAAGAGATCAACAACAAGATTTGACGAACGGAAGAAGACTGTCTCATTCACACCTCGCTTAAGCGAGGTGAAAGACATTGCGGTTCATCAGATGAAACCGTTTCAACGGTTTCGGTCTTTTAAGCCGTTAAAACGGCTGTGATTTGTGTAGTCGCTTTGGGACACCTCGCTTAAGCGAGGTGTGAATGAGATTCAGGGCTTCCCAACTTTCAAGCCACGCTCTTCCAACAGCGGCTCGACAATCGGATCGCGGCCGCGGAAGTTGCGAAACGTCGTCGCGACGTCTTGCGTGCCGCCGCGCGACAGAACCAGATCGCGAAAACGCTGACCATTCGCGCGCGTCAATCCGCCGTGCTCCTTGAACCAGTAGAACGCGTCGTCATCCAGCACTTCGCTCCAAAGATAGGCGTAATAGCCTGCCGAATATCCGCCGTCCCAAATGTGCGAGAAGTAAGTCGTGTGATAGCGCGGCGGTACTTGCGGCAGATCGACCTGGAAGCGTTTGAGCGCCGCAGCCTCGAACGCATTTACATCTTGCAGCGGCGCATCCGCCGGCAGTGAATGCCAGGCCATGTCGAGCAAAGCCGCGGACACGTATTCAGTGACCGCGTAACCCTGATTGAAAGTGCGCGAGCGTTTGATCTTATCGACCAGGGCCTGCGGCATCGGTTTGCCGCTTTGATAGTGCTTCGCATAGTTCGCAAACACCGTCGGGTCAAGTGCCCAATGCTCGTTGAATTGCGAAGGGAACTCGACGAAGTCGCGTGACACGCTGCCCAGCATTGGATAGCGGATATTTGAAAACATCGCGTGCAGTGCGTGACCGAACTCATGAAACATCGTCGTCACATCGTCGAAGCTCAGCAGCGCGGGTTGACCGGCAGGTGGCTTCGTAAAGTTGGTGACGTTGATGACAACGGGCTGGGCTCCCAACAAGCTGCTCTGATCGACGAAGCTGTCCTGCCACGCTCCGCCGTCCTTGTTCGACCGCTGAAAGTAATCAGCATAAAAGAGTGCCAGAGACTTTCCATTCGCGTCGATTACTTCAAAGACGCGCACGTCCGGTTGATAGACCGGCAAATCTTTTCGTTCCTTGAAGGTAATCCCGTAGAGTCTGTTCGCGGCAAAGAACACGCCGTCTTGAAGCACGTGCTCGAGTTCGAAATACGGCTTTATTTGCGAGTCATCCAGATCGTATTCAGCCTTGCGAACTTTCTCGGCATAGTACTCCCAGTCGGCTGGGCCAAGTATAAAACCGCCCTTCTCTGCATCGATCATTTTCTGCATGCGGGCAGCGTCGTTGCGAATCTTCGTTGTGGCCGCGGGAACAATTCCGGTCAGCAACTGCTCTGCCGCTTGTGGCGTCTTGGCCATTTGATCGTCGAGCGTGAATGTTGCGTGGTCCGGATAGCCCAAAAGCTTTGCCCTTTGCGGGCGTAACTGCGCGAGGCGCGCCACAATCGCTTTCGTGTCGTTCTCGCCTCCATGGTTGCCACGACTTACCGAGGCCTGGAACAAGCGCTCGCGCAACGCCCGATTTTTAAGAAACGTCATCGCCGGCTGTTGGGTCGTATTCTGCAGAGCGATGACCCACTTGCCGTCGAGTTTGCGCTCCTTTGCAAGCTCCGCCGCTGCCGCGATATCGTTTTCGCTCAAGCCTTCGAGATCGGCTTTATTGTCGATTACGATCGCACCGTTGTTCGTTTCCGCAAGCACGTCGTCTTCAAACTTTGTCGTCAGCTTCGCTTCTTCCTGATTGAGCCCACGCAGAGTTTCTTTGTCGGCTTCAGACAGCAGCGCGCCAGCGCGTACGAACGCCTTGAAATAGCGTTCAATGAGGTAGTGTGATTCTGGATCGAGTTTCAGCGAATCCCGCGTATCGTAAAGTGCTTTGACTCGCGCGAACAACTTCGCGTTTAAGAAGATCGCATCAGAATGAGCAGTGAGCTTCGGCACTTCATCGGCCTTGATCTTTTGCAGGGTGTCGCTGGTGTTGGCGGTCGTGAGATTGAAGAAGACCTTGGTGACGCGCGTTAACAAAGCGCCGGAGCGCTCCATCGCTTCGAGCGTGTTCGCAAACGTCGGCGCCGCCGGATTGTTGGCGATCGCATCAATTTCCGCCAACTGATTTTTCATCCCTTCTTCAATCGCGGGCGCATAGTCGCTGTCCTTGATCTTGTCGAACGGCGGCGCGTGAAAGGGTAGCGTGCTCTCGCTGAAAAAAGGATTCGCGGCGGCGGCCGCCACCCGGCCCGACTTGGTCGGGTTATTAACAGAAACTATACCCATCGTCAGAACCAGCACCATCGTTAGTAATTTGAATTTCATACCTTGACTCCGGTCAGTATTAATCGCAAATGTGTCTGATGTTTATTAGCGGCGCGCGGTTGCAGAAACTATTAACGGACTCGTGCGGTCACCGTGCAATATATGACGGCGCAGAGATTGACGGTTCAGTAGCTCAGACGCGGGTACCATTTCTCGCCGCGGCCCTCCGGCATTAAGTCGAACAAGTTCCAGAGCGGCCAAATCTGATCGACATGACGACCGTCCTGCCCCGGCTCGCTCGGCGCATATAAAAGTTCCGTGTTGTAAAAGTGATGAATCGCGCCGTCGCGTTTCGCGAAAACGTTAAGCGCAGGCAGCTGATCGCCTTTTTCATTTTCAGCGTGATAGTCGCGGTTGTACGTGTTGTTTGCGGAAGAAAGCAGTTGCAGATTTCGCCAGCCTCTTTCAGTGGTGAACTTCATGATGCGTTCGATCGGAGATTTCGCGACCACAAAAAAGTTCGCGCGCTGCATAACGTGCGGCGCTTCGCCATCGAGCGCATCAAGGATCGACGTGCAGCTCACGCACGGCTGGGCCATCTGTGGCCCATACATGTAGCTGTAGATAATTAGCGAATCTTTACCGTCAGCAAATAATTCCGAAAGTTGAACCTCGCCGCCGCTCGCTTGCTCGAAAATGTAATCCTGCTCAACTTTTCCACCAAGTGGCAGTTGTCTTCTCTTCGCCGCAACCGCCTCAATATTTCGGCGCAGTTCCATTTCGGCTTCGAGCAACTCGTTGCGCGCCACGCGATACGAGGGACTCTCGCCGCGGAATCGAACTGAATGTTTCGATTCGCTCATTATTCAGTCGGTCGTATCGGCAAGGTTCGACTTATACTTGGTGTTCGTCTGACGATCATTCATTTCAATATAGACGTAGCTTGGTGGAACTATGCCCTGCTCCAGGGCAAACCACAGCTGATTTAGATCGGCGGGTTTACTTATCGCGCAGAAACCGTAGAGGCGCTTTCCCCGTGAATCGAAGATGTCGATCCACGTGCGGGATGATTTCGTGTTTGCTCCGCACGGCGGAAGGCTGGGCGCGGCGGCGAACATCGCTGCCGGATAGTCGTCTTTGTTGAAAACATCATACTTGTAGCGGATGAAGGTCTTTCCGCCCTGCTGAAATGCTTCCGTTCCCATCAGGTACAGCACCGGGTTTGGCGGTATCGGTGGGGCGGACACAACGCCGTGAGTGGCGAACAAGAATACAAGCAGGGATGGTAAAAGAAACAACGACCTGATTCTGGATTTAACAGACATTGGGGGACTCCTTTCGTAGTGGCACACAGCTGTGGCGCTCGCAATTCTATTCGCAAACAAACCAAAGTCAAGGGTAACCTATGGCTTGCGTCGCACGCCCCACGTTGGCGATGGTGGTTCCTTGGTGGCGCGATCGACCGGATGTTCTTTCATCATCCGCATTGCTTCCTGCACTGCGCGTTCGAGTTGTGGATCGTGGCCGGCGATAACCTCCTTCGGCCAATTCTCGACATCCACATCGGGCGCAACGCCTTCATTCTCGACGGCCCAATGATTGTCGCGCGCAAAGAAACCGCCACGCGGCGCGATCGCCGATCCGCCATCGACAAATGTCGGCGTGTCGGCCGTATGGACCAGCCCGCCCCAGGTGCGCTTGCCTACGAGCAAACCGATCTTTCGATAATGAAACATGTAGGGCATCAGGTCGCCGCCTGAACCGGCCATCTCGTTAATGATCATTACCTTCGGTCCCCAGATGCCTGCCGCGGGACTGGTGAAGGGATAACGATCGCCGGCGACGTTATTGAAATAGCCGTCAAAGTCACGCTGCAAAACGTCGATGATGTAATCAGCCGCTGAGCCTCCGCCGTTGTAACGTTCATCGATGATCGCGCCTTTCTTGTCCTGCTGTGAAAAGTAATAGCGATTGAAACTCGAGTAGCCGGGCTGGCCCGTGTTCGGTACATAAACATACGCGAGTTGGCCATCGGAAAGTTTCTCAACCAGGCGGCGATTCGATTCGATCCACGCGCGCGTGCGCAGAGCTTGCTCAGTAGCCACTGGAACGACGACCACGTGACGCGCGCCATCCATTGTCGGTTTGTCGTTGATTGTCAGCGATGTCTGCCGGTTCGCCGTGCCGTCGAGCAGGCGATAGATGTTGTCGGGGGCCTTCAACTCGACGCCATTGATCGCGAGGATGTAATCGCCGACGTTTACAGTCGCGCCGGGAACCGCGAGCGGTGAACGCAGATCAGGATTCCAATTCTCGTTGTCATAAATCCGGGTGACTTTGTAGCGGCCGTTTTCGATTGCAAAGTCGGCGCCCAACAATCCGCCGGGAGAATTCGGCACGTCGGGCATGTCGCCACCGCGAACGTACGAATGGCCGATCGAGATCTCAGCGCCCATCATGTCGATCAGGTAATTCAAATCGGCCCGATGCATGACGTACGGCAGCATCGCTCCGTACATTTCTTTGTCTTTGTTCCAGTCCGTACCGTGCAGGTTCGGCACATAGAGATAGTCACGTTGATTGCGCCAACCTTCGTTGAAGATTTGTTTGAATTCTTCTTTGGGATCGAGGTACATGCGCAGACTGAAATTGACGCGTCCCGTGCCGGGCTGAGGCGCATTGCGATCCGCGTCGACGATGAATAGCGCAGGAGTTGGTGGTCCAGCCGCACCGGCGCCGGCACCACGACCACCGCCACCACCTCCTCCAGCGGCGCGATAGACCAATTTGCGGCCGTCGGCGCTCACTTCAAATGCGGTAACACTATTGACAAAGGTCGCCGCGCGCCGATCGCACAATCGATACCGAATCAATTCATTTCCCGCGCCGCCACCACCAGCGCCACCGCCCCCTCCGCCTTGCGCGCGGCCTGCTTCGAGGTAATAAACAATTCCATCGGCGCCGGATCGCAATGACGAATACTGTCGTTCGGCAATGCCCGGCACTGAGATGATTCGCTGTCGCAATCCATCAAAATCGACCTGCACGCTGACTGGTTGTCTTGGACCACGGGCGGCCGGTGTTTGATCGCCTGCGGCAGCATCAGCACCGCCACCTGCCCCCGCTCCGGCCGCAGTGTCTCCGACGCATTGTCCGGGAACAGTCCTTCGACCAGTGCCCACTCCGCGGTCTTCATCGCTCTCAGGAAGTAGCGGACTGGAATCAGTTTTCTTTAGGACGGCGAGATACAAACCAAAGTTCTCGTCATGATCGTAAGAGGTCATGTCGAGCCATTGCGATTTCAATCCGAAATCAGTGGACGCGAGGAACCAGAGATACTTGCCGCTCGCGTCCCACGCGGGCCAGACCGCATCAGCCAATCCATCAGTCACTTGCGTCGTCTGCCCGGTCTCTGCATTGCTTACAAAAATCGCGTGATACAAAGAGCGCAGCCGGCTTGAATAAGCGACCCATTTTGAATCAGGACTCCAAACCGGATTGAGGGTGCGGGTTGGCACCATCCACGGATCATTGCCGACGATTTTCGCTTTGCCGCTGGCAACATCCAGCACCCACACGTGCAGGCCGGTGTCGGTGAAAAGCAGCTTCTTCGAATCAGGCGACCACGATGGCGTGTAGTAATGCGTCGGATGATCGAGAGCAATTTCGCGTGGCGGAGTCAGGCCATCCTGCGCTTCGAGGTAGAGACGATATTCTCCCGATCGATCGCTAAAGTAAGAAATCCATTTTCCGTCCGGCGACCAGGCGGGATCGCGTTCCGCAGTTCCGCTTGAATTCGTCAGATTGCGAACGTCGCCTTTTTCCGCGGGAATCGTAAAGATTTCGCCGCGCGCTTCGACCACGATTCGCTTGCCGGTGGGCGACAGTTCCATGTTGGTCAAACGATTCGAAACGTCTTCCCAACGCGCCATCATCCAGGGAAAATCGCCGGTCGCGGTGATATTGACAACATGTTCACGGCCGCTCTTGGGATCCAATTCATGAATGTAACCGGCTTGTTCGAAAACGACCGCATCAGCTCCGGAATCGATTGTCTTCACATCATAATCGGTGAACTTCGTGACCTCGGCCAGCTTTTTTGCTTTCGTGTCGAAGCTCCAGACGTTTTCCACCCCGTCGCGATCAGAAATGAAGAAGACGGAATCGCCTGACCACACCGGGTCGATGTCTTTCGAATCGGTCCAGGGCGGCGATACCAGATCGTAACTTTTTAGATCGACGATCCAGATCGGACGATTCTGTCCACCCCGATAGTTGCGCCGCTCGTCATCCCACGAATTGTTCATGCGATAAGCGATGTGCGATCCGTCCGCGGAGATCTTTCCCTGGAAGCCGCGCGGCAAGGCCATCGGTTCTTCGACGCCGCCTTCGACAGGCACCGTCCAGAAACGCGGCGCGCCACTCGGCGACCACGTCGCCCGCGTCGACGAAAACATGATCGAACGCCCATCCGGCGTCCATCCCTGCACGGTGTCGGCACCCGGATGCCAGGTCAGGCGCTTCGGCTCGCCGCCGTCGGCCGCGACGACATAGACGTCGAGGTTGCCGGCGTATTCGCCGCTGAACGCGATCCATTTCCCATCAGGAGAAAAATGCGGGTTTGAAGTCTGCCCTTGAAAGGTCGTAATGCGTCGGGCCATGCCACCCGCGCGCGGGACCGTCCAGATATTTTGCGCGTAAGCGAAAGCGATTTGCGTTGCGCTCACTGTCGGAGTGCGCAGCAGACGCGTACCGCCGGTTGTTTGCGCGTGCGCCGTCTGATGAATTGTTTTGAAGCTGAAAACTGCGACCGCAAAAACTGCGATCAAGAGAAACGATGAGCGGCGAACGAACTTCTCCGCCGGGGTATGCTGCGACATGGATTGTCCTCCAGAAAAATGGATGGGCCTGCGAAGGCCTCTTTTAGCATGAAGCGGGGGAGAGAGCAAAGACCTCCATAGCATCTCTTCCGATCGATTTGTCGTTGTTGATGCTCGCTGTATAATCCAACTCCGCTTCAAATTCAAAAATTAACCGTGACATAAGGATGGAGTTCCCCGATGCCAAAGCCAAATCAAATCGACGTCAAATCCGGCGACAATCTGCTGCTCGTCGGCACGATGAAAGGCGGGTTTCTGTTTCGCTCTGATGCCAGTCGCACAAGTTGGGAAGAAGCCGGCCCGTACTTTCCCGGACGTAGCGTCTATGCCTTTGCCTTCGATGGTCGCAATGGCCGCAGCAGATTATGGGCAGCCGTCAACAGTTCTTATTGGGGATCGTTTCTGAGTTCATCCAACGACTTTGGCAAGACGTGGAGCGATCCGGAAAGCTACAACATTAAGTTCCCTGAAGACTCAGATGTTTCGCTCAAACAGATTTGGCAAATCGCGAATGATCCACACGATGCGGACGCACTCTATTGCGGAGTCGAGCCGGCAGCTCTTTTCAAATCAGCAGACGCCGGAGAGACCTGGTCCCTCGAGCGCGGCTTGTTCGATCATCCGCATCGCCCGCAGTGGATGCCGGGTGGCGGCGGCTTGTGCCTGCATACGATTCTGCCTGACCCGTCGAATAGCGATCGAATGTGGGTCGCGATCTCGACCGGCGGTGTTTATCGGACCGAAGACGGCGGCAAGGACTGGCAGCCGCGAAACAAAGGCATACGCGCGCCATACCTGCCGCCCGATCAGCAATATCCCGAATGGGGACAGTGTGTGCACAAAGTTGTGAGCCATCCGTCGAATCCTGATCGTATGTTCCTGCAACATCACTGGGGCGTCTATCGCAGCGACGATGCCGGAGATTCGTGGCGGGACATCGGCAAGGGTTTGCCATCCGATTTTGGTTTCGCGATGGAGATCGATCCGAACAATGCCGACACGGTTTTCATAATCCCCATTGAGTCAGACGAGTTTCGCTGCACGCCGGAAGCCAAACTGCGCGTCTATCGGACGCGCGACGGTGGCGATTCATGGGAGCCTTTGACCAGTGGTTTGCCGCAAGAGGACGCCCTGGAAACGATTCTGCGCGACAACATGAAAGCCGACGCGAACAATCCGACCGGGCTTTACTTCGGCACGCGCAACGGCAAGTTGTTCGGATCAGCAAATGGTGGAGACTCGTGGACCATGATCCGCGAAGGCTTACCGCCAATCACTTGCGTAAAGACTGCAACGATTAATTAACACGGTGAACTCAATGAAGACTCGCATCCTGATGGTCATTGTTTCGGCCGCGATTCTTTGTGCTTCGCTTTGTCGCGCGCAAGAGTCCCAGCACAAGCTGGTCCAATTCCAAATGGCGATCCTGAAGAAGGGGCCAAAGTGGGACACGACCAAAGACGTTGAGAGAAATCAAATTCTGCATCAACACCTGCGGAATGTCGTCAGCCTGCTCCAGACCGGCAAAGCGGTTATCGCCGGCCCGTTCGGAGGCGATTCTGATCTCGCCGGCATTTTTATTTTCCGGGCAGCGTCAGCTGAAGAAGCAAAGACCTGGGTCGATGCCGATCCGGCGGTAAAAGCCGGCCTGATAGTTCCTGAGATGCATCCCTGGTTCTCAGAAGACATTTTCAAAAAAGCGGACATGCCGCTAAATATGAGCATGGTGTATTTCGGTCTTCTGAAGAAGGGTCCCAACCGAAAAGAAGGTGATGACAAGACCCCGGAAATCCAGGAACTGCAGAAGGCGCACATCGCGAACATAGTCCGCCTGTCTGAAGCCAAGAAGTTAGTGATGGCCGGACCGTTTGGTGATGACGGCGAACTAAAAGGGGTTTTTGTTTTTCGGGTTGAATCGTTGAAGGAAGCGCAGGATCTGAGTGGGACAGATCCAATGATCAAGATTGACCGGCTTAGAATTGAACTGCATCCGTGGCAGATTCCGAACGGCGTCTTGCCGCAGTAGGAGCGCCGACATCCTTGTCGGCGGGTCGCGAGCATCCCTGCTCGCGTAAAGCTCAAGTGAAGCACCGGCAAGATGCCGGTGAACCGCACGCAGGATGCGTGCGCTCCTACCGTCGATAGGTCCCCATCAATTGGCCCTGCGACACGACGTGACCTTCCATCGATTTTTCCACTTCAGCTTTCGTGGCGCCGGCTTTCAACGAGAGCTCGCTATCCAGGGCGTAGATCTTGAAGAAGTAGCGGTGCGTTCCTGATGGTGGACATGGCCCGCCGTAACCAATCTTTCCGAAATCATTTTTGCCTTGAAAGCCGCCCGCTCGAAGTTCATCAGTAGCCGGCAGATTCTCAACCATTCCGATATTGTCGGCGGGCAGATCGTAGAGTACCCAATGCACCCAGGTGCCCGACGGCGCATCCGGATCGTCGGCGACGATCGCGATCGTCTTTGCAGATTTCGGCACGCCGCTCCACTCCAAAGACGGTGACACATTTACTCCATCGCACGTGTGTTGACGCGGAATCAGTTCGCCTTCTTTGAAGGCAGTGCTCGTGAGCTTGATGTCCTTCGCATTCTGGCTCTGATCTTGATTCTGATTCTGCGTTGCTGGTCTTCCCGCCGAGGATCCAGATCGATTGCTGCAAGCTAGTAACGACGCGATCGTAACCAAGCCAACGAGTATGACCTTTGATTTCATCACGTTACTCATGTCGATACTTGCGGGGGGTTAGGGGGTTGCCGGGGTCGGCGAGGCTGATGCCAATTCTTTCTTAACCAGAGCGACAGCCTCTTCTCGGGGCATCGAGAAATTGAAGATAATTTTTTGGCCATCCTGAGAAGCCTTCAAATCTCTTAGCAACTGCTCTTCGACTTTTCCTTTTCGCTGGGTTACGCCGTACGCAATGGTGGCATTGAACCCCCTGGTCAGCACCCGCGCGCTATCTGCATCCTTCGCCTCGACCTCGATAATGGCCACCACTGCACTGGTGTTCTGCTTGATCGTAAAGACAACTTTGCTCGTTGGATTGTTTTGACTCAGAGCTTTGAGATAGAAAAGAACGCCGCTGTCATTCATCGTCTCGACAAATCTTTTTGAAAGATAAATAAGTTGAGCGTCTCCGGACTTCTTCGCGATGTTAGTGTTGACCAATTTCCCTTGCTGGTTCAGTTCAGCTTCGATGGTCACTTCGAACTGCTGAGTCATGTCAAGCTGGTTCTTATCGCTCATTCCCTTGGCTTCGGCACCCAGATCCTGGAACGGCTTTTTGTTAATCTCGCCTTCCTCCGGCATCTCGATCCCCGCGGTCTTGGCAGCCTTTTCACGTTCGGCCTGCAACTTCTCTTCGGCCGCTTTCTCCTGGGCTGCTTTATCTTCGGCTGACCCAGCGGTTGATGAGCCCTTGCCGTCACCGGCTTTTCCGTCTTTGTTGGAACCGCTTGCCGCTATCGCGGGTGCTGGAGTCGGCGCTGGTGTGGGCGTCAGACTCGGACTTGGCGATGGACTCAGAGCCGGTGAAACCGATGCCGGTGTGTACGCCGGCGTTACCGGAAACGCTGGCAGCGGCGGAATTCCTTGCTGGTCCATCGCCCAGTAGCCTTCGGGATAATGAAATTTTTCCCCGCTGTAATCGAGGAAGTCGACATTGTCGCCAATCACAGTTCGTGAATAGGGACGATCGACGAAGTCCGCTCCGGAAAAAATCGCAGCGATACTCAACGCGTTGCGCACGGGTGGGATCATTACGATCAAAGCGAGAATGACTAAATGCCAGGCGCCCGAACCGGCAATCAGCCAGACAATGCGCGGCCAGAAAGGCTCGCGATTGACTTCGAAATGATCGAACAAACCACCGGTATCAGCAAAATTCAGCATTGGATTCATCGTTGCGGCGCCCACTTTGACGCAAAACGCGGCTGTTGCGTTGCGGGTTCCCGCCTTGCTAAATTCGCAGCCTTCGCTCACAACGATAGTAAGTCAGCCAAAGTTTCGTCGCAACCACGTCACCAAAACAAAAAATAATCGTTGTGAAAGCGGCTAGATAACTGGAGCGCAACCGTCCTCGCTTGCTGAGCTCGGCCGACACGGCAACCGAGACGGTTGCGCTCCAGTCCTACGGTTTCTGGCTGTATGCGGACCTACGCATGTCCTAGAATGCGTTTATGCGTCGATCCGAAAAATTTCACCGGCCACGACGGGGTAATGGCAAGCGGCCGCGGCATCACGATGTAGCCACAAACGCTACCGGCGATCAGGGCCGTGAGCGATCGCGCGACGCCGGCCCCTACAATCGTGAATTGCGCGAGTTACTCGCCGGAATCGGTGCGCCAAAGCCGGCGCCTTTCACACCTGATCCATTTCAGCTCGAAGCCCTGGCTGCGCTCGAATCGGAAGATGTGCTGGTGACTGCGCCGACCGGCAGTGGGAAGACATGGATCGCGCGCGAAGAAATTCGCCGCCTGCTCGACGCCGGAAAACAAGCGTGGTACACGACGCCGCTCAAGGCGCTGACGAATTCAAAGTATGCTGAATTCAGCGAAGAGTTTGGCGCGGAACGCGTAGGCATTCTCACCGGCGATCGAAAGGAAAACTCAGACGCGCCACTCGTCGTCGGCACGACTGAGATCTTTCGCAATCAATTGTTCGACTCGTTGCGCGGCGGCGAAGAAGTGCGCGCCGATCTGGTTGTGTTTGATGAGGCGCACTATCTGGCTGACGAAGATCGCGGACATGTCTGGGAAGAAGCGATCATCCTGACGCCGTCACGGATTCGCATGTTGCTGCTCTCAGCAACGATCGGAAACGCGCAAGAATTTGCTGGTTGGATCGGCGAGTTGCGCGGTGTTTATTGTCGGATGGTAACGCGTCCCGGGAATCGACCAGTGCCGCTGCGCGCCGCGTTCATGATGCCGGACAAGAGACTCGTGCCGCTGCTTTCGGAAAACGGAAAACTGAATCGCGAACTCGCCGGGATGATCGAGCGGCGGGATGAGTCGCGATCGCGCAGGAATTATCGAAGCAGATAGTGGCAATGACCGGCAGGATGCCGGTGAACCGCAGGCATGGATGCCTGCGCTCCATTCATGAAACTTCGCATGCCGGAAATGCCGCCCGCGATACTGCTCGGCGCGCTTGGCTCTTACAATTTGCTGCCGGCGATCGTTTTCCTGCCAACTCGCCGGCGCTGCGATGAATCTGCATCCGAAGCTGCCTTGAGCCGGCGTACTTCAAAAGATGACCGCCGCGAAGAGCGCCGCGACTTCATGAACAGCCTGGTTGAGCAATATCCCGAGATTCGTAAACATCGTCACTGGGACACGATCGTGCGGGGTGGCATTGCGTCTCATCATGCCGGGCATTTGCCGGCGTGGAAACTGGTAATCGAAAAGATGATGAGCGCGGGATTGCTCGATGCGATCTTTGCCACCGCGACCGTGGCCGCAGGCGTCGATTTCCCGGCGCGCACCGTGGTTGTAACTGTCGCCGATCGTCGCACCAGTAACGGCTGGCAATCGCTGACCGCGTCCGAGTTGCAGCAGATGACCGGCCGCGCCGGACGTCGCGGAAAAGATCTAGTAGGCTTTATCATCGCCGCGCCCGGACCGCATCAGAATCCGCAGAAGATTGCTGAATTACTCGCCGCGTCACCCGACGATCTCGAGAGTCAGTTTCATGCGACTTACACCTCGCTGTTGAATTTGCTTGACGCTTTCGGAAACTTTGCGCAAGTACGAGCGATCGCCGAGCGAAGCTTTGCATATCGAAATCTCTTGCCGCGCATTCATCAACTCGAGCAGAGCCGTCAACAGAATGAAGCACGGATTCGCGAAAGACTTGAACAGGCAGCAATCGATTTGCCAGTGCCGGCGGTGCTTGGTCTGGAGCGTC